>Ga0163154_10003603_pt1 | contig 21277 bp, 18 predicted proteins | sample OliLakLV19MP9P1_FD_148649 | JGI IMG/M metagenome (GOLD analysis project Ga0163154, IMG submission 148649) | Freshwater microbial mat bacterial communities from Lake Vanda, McMurdo Dry Valleys, Antarctica - Oligotrophic Lake LV.19.MP9.P1 | ecosystem: Environmental > Aquatic > Freshwater > Lake >...
CGAAATGCCGTACCCACAGGCAGTTTTAATTGCAGCCTGCCATCTGCAATGGCTGCTAACTCAACAACAGCGCTAACCGCCGGGCGGGGCAGGTAGCCAAGTAAAGCAATCAGTTTACGAAGATTGGGCCTTAAAGAATTTGTTCTTAAGTATGATTCATTTGCCAGTACTTCATCGTAGAAGGAAAGTGAATCGCAGATATATGCCCACATTTCAAGCAGCATGATGCCAAAGTCATCTTTATCCCTGGCCCGCCAGTTGGCAAGGGGCATAATTTTAACCAATACATTGTTGCTGTCAATCGACTCAACTTCTTCGGCTTTTATATCTTTCAACAAAGCCCTTCTGAACTCATGAAAAGTTCCTATCTGCCGTGGCAGTTTATTGAGCCCTGCTCCAATATTTAAAGGTTCAGGATGCACAAACTGGTCGCATAAGCAGGGATATTGATCTGCCGTTTCTTTGTTTTTATTTGCGCAATAACTACAACTCATAATCCTCCGTGTGTATAAAGTTTTAATGTGCCCTGTTCGGGATGTAACGGATCGTTGGCAATGCGGATAATCGTATTGATGCCGGGATCATAACTGAGTTCCGAGAATAATCTTTTTTCAAACCAACCTCGTCTGCGGAAATATATTTTTTCGATGGCTTTTACGCCGGGTACATCCTGTATGGCTGCTTCCAGTGTAGAGCGCTCCAGCAAAGTGCCGAATGTAAACCTGTTGGGTGAAAAATATCCTTCCTGCGGTCTCAGGCCTTTTTTGCCCATCAACGCCGCAAAAACTCTTACTTTAACCTGTCCGGGATAGGCATCGGCCGCAATGCAAATCTCTATTTCCAAATCAATGCTGGCGTATTCAGGATCCATTACAATTACTTCCCGGCCCGCTTGGCGAAAACGATTTAACTGGTTGGTTAAGTCAATACGATTTGCTGCTGACAGGTAAACGCTGTCTTTAAGATCGGGCGTTACGAAAGCGGTAAGCCAGCTACCTGTCCATCTGAAAGCTGACCCTGCTTTTTGTACCCATGGTAATCGTTCTGCAGCTTCGGAATAATCTTCGGGCCGTACAGCCCGGTAAGTGATGGCCCTGAAAGCATCGGATGCCAGTTGCCTTAATTCTGAAGGTGTTTCAGCATCAAGCCCGCCGGTTGAAGGCAAAGGATTGGTAACTGCTGTAACACCCGCAATGCTGGTACCAATAATTTTAATGGTATTGGTGGCAACATTGCTACGCCTGGTTCCTCCCAACCTGTAGCTAACTTTAAAAACAGTTCCTTTATCGGGTATTTTGCCAAATTCGCCATCACCAAAGCGTATAGTAACGCCGTTGTTCATGGTATAATCAGAATGTACAAATTCAGCACCTGTTCTTTGATAGCCAACAACCCGTTGCCAGGAACCGTCGTCGAGTGTAAAATGTTGGTCGGTTGGTTTAGAGGAATGAACCCCTACCAGTGTATTGGTATATTCCCAGGATTCAGTAAACGGTTTTCGTAACCAGGAACTGGTTACCGTATCATAAATAACTTCTTCCAAACTGATCTCCGGTAAATTGTAGCTAAGTTTTTCATCACCCAGGTAAACCAGCGGTACGGTTTGCGAATAAGGCAGGGTAAAAAGATGAATATTCGAATAATCGTGGCCTTGCCGGTTAACAGTTTCGCCTGCCGGTGCTGGTGAAAATGCAGCTATTGCTGCTGTTGTTAATGTTGAAATGGTATCGTCAACAATGAAATAGGCTTCGTTTGTTTTACCTGCAGTTGCAGGTACTATATTGCCCCTTAGGGTTAAAACAGTAAGATCAAATTCGTTTGTAAGCGCCTGCTCTTCTTCCCAAACAATATGGGTAATATTTACATTGAAAACAGGGTCTGTTGTCTCTGTTACTGAAATCAACCGAACCAGTTGGGCCCGTTCGGGCTGTGCCGGATTAATTGGATTTGTTTTTAGCAATACCCATTTACCCGGCACTTTGCCTACAGGAAAGTCATCAAAAGCAAGCTTAACTTTTTGGTGGCCGGCTATGTATAATTCTATTGAGCCATCCAATAAACAGTTATCATCTTCATCCCATAAGTGTGGTTGAAATTCATTGCTTGTTGCAGCTACCGAATATGTTTTACCAAGAATATTTTCAACGATCCCTCTGCCTGTTTCAAAATCAATTCTTATATTATCATCGCTTAAAGAAAACACATTGGTACCCGCAGGTAATAAAACTACACCTGCAGCAATTGTAAAATCAAGCCATCCCGTTGCACCAAGCCCGTTGTGCATATGGTAATCTACCAGGCGGGCATGCCTGCGTATAGAGCGCCGCTGGGTGGCAGTTTCAAGATATGCTTCCCTGCTTACCCGATCCTGGTAATAAGCCATTTCATCTCCCAGGGCACTCATCAGTTCTACAATCATGACGCCCGCATCTGCCTCCAGCCTGTCGGCCCAGTCGGGATAACGCAAAGAAGCAAAATCGAGTAGAGCAGTACGGTAACTCCCGAAATCACGGGCCAGGTAATCAATCGGGAAATCAATTAATTCTTCAGGCGGGCATTCGTGTTCGGGAGGTTTACAATCAAGGTCGCTGGGACAATTGGCTTTAAAACTAAATGAAACATCATTAAAGTAAGGATCAATCCGGTAGGGGTCGCCGGGAAGCTTACGTTCGTTGATGATGATTTTATACAGCGTAAAATCACCCGGGTTTTTTAAAATAGCCGAAAGCACATTATCAGCAGACCAGCTAACGGACAGCACTTCAATTGCTGATACGATGACTTCCCTGTTATATATCCGGAGGTCAGCAGCTGTCAAATCACTTAACAGGGTTTTAATAAAGACAGGGCTGGCCGGAGCATCGGGTATATTGAATTCGTAGAAGTAGATGTCGAGCTGAACCTGGTTCTGGTGGATATAAATAAAATCAATCCCTGTTACGGTTGAGTTTTCTTTTAATACTGTTATGCGATCCGGCGCCGTACTCATAGTGTTACATCAAGGTTTAAGTACCTGCGTTGTTGGGTGGCACGCACTAAATAAACGATCTTAATTTCCAGTTTTTCTTCATTATTTTTTACCTGTACATCATTCACTTCTATTACGGTCCCCATCCATTTTTCCAAAGACTGGTTTATCATTACCTGGCTTAAGTTGGCATTTACATCGCTGTTGGGTGCAAAAACCATCCGGCGTATGCCACAGCCAAAATCAGGGCGATTGATTCTTTCGCCGGGATTTGTAAACAATACCTGTTTCATCATTTGCACCACGTGCCGGTCATAATCAGTTTCTTCTGCAAGCTTACCAAAGCCCTTGTCGATCGCAAATGGATATCGGATGCTGTGAATTTTATTATTCATTAATAAACCATTGAGTCTTTAATCAATTTCAATATCGGTTACCGCACCCGTACCGGTGTAGTTGCTGCCGCCTATGTTTACGGTAACAGTAACTTTCATGGATGCACTGTTTTGTCTCAGGTGTCGGATAACCCCTTGTGAAATGGCCCTGAACATGAGATTTAACTGTTCGCTTGATGCAGGTAAATCAGCACCTTCCATAACGGTGGGCCATTCTTCCCGAAAAGCCTGTTCCATAGCCGCTGCCATACTTCCGCTGTAATTGGCAGCACCGGGTGCTTTTGTTCCTGAATCAAGTGGCATGTAATTTTATTTTATCCGGTGGTAACCTTAGTTGATAAAAGACTTGGTGTGGCGGGAGGCATTGGTGGTACCGGAGTCATGGGTGTTACAGGTAATACCCCTGCCGCTAATTCTCCAGGATGCATGTGTATATTAAATGTTTGCACCATCTGGTTCAAATATTGCAACAGGTTATCGCCAAAAACCAACGGGTGTGTTGCATTTTCAACCAGTTCAATTTGAGGTGCCTCCACAACAACTTTCAAATTAGCCTGTATCTTTATTTTGCCAGCCTGTACTTCCATGGTCATGATATTGCTGCCATTTTCATCGCTGAGTGTAAGCACTTCGGCATCATCGTTGAAAGTTATCATTAAACCTTTTTCACTTCTCAGCATACGAAGGGTAGGAGTAGCTTCGGTGCCCTGTTCGTTTTTTGGCAGTTGATCATCTGCCCAAAAACCACCTGTCCAGATTGCGTAGGATGGATCACCCCCTTCAAACTCTACCCAAACTCCTGCACCCGATCCTGGTATTGTGTACAGGCCAACATTATCTCCTGCATAAGGCAAACAGGGCAGCGCCCAAATTTCTAATTCATTCAATACAGCCGGCACCTGTACTTTAACACGTCCTCTATTAGTGGGGTCATTGTTATCAGTAACTAAACCACGGTACTTGCCAAAAAACCTGGTGCGGTTAAATTCTAATAATTGTTGTAATAATTCTTCGTTCATTTGGCTGTTTACTTTTGCTAATTGCCCCAGGCATTTCTCTGCAGTTCCAGTTCCATCACATGTGCTGCGGCATCAATTTTATGTTTTACGGCAGTTACATAATACTTACCACTGTGGCGGCTTCCGGCACCCTGCACCTGCACAATGCTGTGGAAGCGAACGATATCGCAAAGCCGGTGCAGGCTGGTTTGGCAGGTAGCATTGATGAACCATTGAGCATCTCTTAAAGCGCCCCTGCTTCTTGCGGTCAATGCGCCGGCATCATCAACCGTTGGTGCCAGGTGAATGGATTGTTGTTCGGCACCATTCAATGCCGTTAATCCGCTGGAGCCAAGCGTGGTATCATCCAGCGTGGTTGTTCCGCCAATAACGGATAGGGTTCTTACATCAAGCTGTCTGCCTTCTGTTGCCGATGGACGGGTTGCATCTGCATTTACCTGTAACAAATTAATATTATTATTTTCCTGGTTTACAATTAAGGTGTTTGCCGGCTGCCCGTCAAGGCTTCGTGGCCGAAAATGGCCTGTAGCTATGCCGGCATTGGAGTACGTTATCCAGAAATGATACCCATTGCGGCGGGCCAGGGTTCTTAGTAAACTCAGGTTAGATTCCCGCTGAACATGGCTATGACTTTCTTCTGCGTGCAACGAATCTGGCGTGGCTTCTACATCGTGCTGCATTTGGCTGGCACTTGATAAGATAGTCGTAACAATATCCGCATCTGTGCCCGAATCGGTTACCCGAAAGATTGGAGTATGATCTAGGTTATGGCCAGTATCTTCTCCTTCAACATGTACGGAAGATCCGGCACCGCCATGATTAAGGTGTGATTGCTGCATAGTAACGGGCCCTTTTACCAGACAAACAAGGCTGTCATTTACATTTGCAAGAACGCTTAAAATTTTATCCGGCGCAGTATCCGTTTCAATTGATTGTGCAATGTCCCCCTCGCATATATCAACAGCAAAATTCAATTTATAGGTGGTGTTCAAATCCATCTTTTCATACACTTCTACATTGCTTACTTTTTGGGTAAGATTTTCGTTTGGAATATCATCAACACAGATCAAAATATCTAAACCCATTGGTTATATTTTATTGGGGATGGCAATTTCTGATTGTTCGCTAAGTGCTTCGGGCAACATGCAGTCATTGGCTTCAGCAATGCGCCAAAATCCGGCAGGGTCATTACAGTAAAGCGATGCCAGGTGATCGGTGCGCTGCCCTTGTTTAAGCAAATGGTATCCTTTAATAGTTTGCTGCGGAGCAGCAGGGCATGCAACAACTTTAACTGTTCTGCCCCGCTTGTCAGCAACTTCATACTGCGTAACCTTTTTATACCTGCTTTTATCTGAAAACATTTTTACTTTATTAAATGATGAAATTAAAATGGAAGCATGCCCAATATAGATTCAACGCTGTTGGCGAGGTTGGCAGCAGCCAGTACTTCTTTTTGTTTGCGTGTAAATTTAAAAGCCGTTATTGCCAGGTCTTCATTCAATTTTCTGTTGCAGGTTGGAAAATCTTTTGGTGTAAGAATCTTGAGCCCGATATTTACTTTCGCCCTGATGGGATATAGTAATGGTGAATAGGCCTGTTCTTCCACAGAAAATGTAGTAAGCCTTACCGGGACAATCCGGCCCGGCCCCCAAACAAATAACACAACAGGCACGGTACCACGGGAAGCCGGTTGCACTCCTGCTCCTCCACCCAATGCACCACTTACGGAAGCTCCACCCAAAGAGCCGGAAATAGATCCCATTAAACCGCCCAGCAAACTATCGCCCTGTGGATACAACAACATTTCCATAGCGGCTATCCTATCAGCCACGCCCGAAATAAAAGCAACCGGGTGAGCAGCGGGGTTTTCCAATGCATCGGCAGCATCCAGTTCAAGGGCGAGTGTAAAAGACTCGGGCGGATCAAAGGGCTGGGCTGTATGGGAAGTTTCATTGCTGGCAGGGGATTCTGCACCTCCTCCCTGGCTCCATACTTCCAATGTACGTGTCATCATTTCCGGGTTGTATTGGAACACGATGACGTTTGGTATAGGGCCGATGAAGCGCTCAGAGAATTCGATGAGGGCGCCTTTTAGGAGTTTTGGGGAGCGGGAGTAGCCGGTGGGCATGAGATTATTTTTATTCTAAAACTTAAAATGAATGGTACTATGAGTTTGTTTTATCATCTTTTAGGTAAAGGCTTTCTTGCTGTTCCCGTAACTTTTAACATATAGGTGGTTTCAGTATCTCCATCATTCTTATTCCCAACTAATTGCACATTTAAAAAATCAGCTACTTTTATTCCTGCACCCAGTGATGTGGATACAATTGGCTTAATATCATTTCCCAGAGCCAATCCGGCACCCCTATTTGCCGTTAACACAACACCTGCCTGCCTGCCTAAATCAATTCTTAACCCTATATTTCCCTGGAAAGTTGAACCATTCTTGTCCCCTTCGGCAAAAATGAGATCTGATTCCATGCCAAGCGTAAGGGATATTTTAACTGGTACGAGTGGCAATGAAACGCCTTGATGTTCATATCCCATACCTAATGCCACTCTTGAAATATATGGAATATGGTATTGCCCTACACGGGGAGCGACACTTAAATTATAGTTAGGTTTGAAACCAAGTCTTAATGCATAAGGATTTATTGCTGGCATTAATTTGGAATAAACAAAGGCTGACATAGAGCCAAGCAATACAGGTAGCAATACATTGGCTGCACCGGGGGTATCCAGTCCATGCTTTGGTAAGCCCAATCCATTAAACAATCCAAAGCCCCCACCAACAATTGCTCCGCAAAGATCAGTATCCTCTCCACATATATCTGAGATCCCATGCCCCATTGCCCGCATTCCGCATTTTGTTAAAGGATTAGGTGGTATCTGAATTTTACAGGTTCCATCTTCATTTATACCGCAAACTGCCGAAACAGTATCATCACTGGGCTCAACATATTCGTGTGTTGTACTATTAAAACATTCCTGTTTTGCTGCTGCAAATCCTTCTTCAGGGGGTATCTCACGATAACACTGCTGTCCCGGGTGAAGTTTACCTGTCTCTGCTGAATCTCGGCACCATGTCTTATCATCTATATAACCCATATAACTTGATTCCTTAACTTCTTCATTTACTTTTTGCGGTTCCATTTGTACTATTCCAGAATAAAGCGATGACTGTTGGACCACATGCGTTAACTCATGTGCAAGCAATTTTTTACCTTCTGTACTTCCGGTATCAAGCTGTCCATTATTAAAATAGATGTCATTTCGATAAGTAAATGCTTTTGCATTAATACCATCACTCATTTCAGCAGACTGTGCATCGGCATGAATTTTAACCGATGAAAAATCGGTGCTGAAAGCATTTTCCATAAAACTCCGTGTTGCCTTTGGCAATGAAGAACCGCCACCCATGGACGCATTTAAAGAAGAAGCAAATGAAGATGAAACTTGCATACCTTCATTGCCTGCTTCCGTTTTACGCATCACTGGCTTTCTTCTTTTTTCCTCATCTTCACAATGCGCACATTTTCTTTGCAGTGATTTGCCTATTAAACCGGTTACTGGCTTTGCTGTTTCATTTGATGACATGCGCATTACCCTGTCTGCCAAGGCATCAGCTTCCTGCTCGTATTTATCGCCAGGCGAGTTAATGGTGAGCTTGGGTTGGATAATAATTCTGTTATTTTGGATATTGAAATTATGCATTTTAAATAGAGCCCTAAGGTTTTATAGACACATTTGAACATGTACTATCTGTTTTTGTATCCGTATGCGTGAAGTGTGTTCCGGTAGTTGGATTATCATAAACTTTAACAGCATCCCCAAGTTTAATCAAAAAACTATCTATTTTGTTTGCAATATCTGTAGCAATTGCTGAAAGCTTAGTATCCCAATTAGCAGCTGCTTTTATTTCACTATCACCTGTACCATCTATACCTAAAATTAAATCATGAGCAGGTTTCAATTCAGAATTTGCTATGTTTTTTATATCGACCCAATGTTCCGTTTCGTGAGTAATTACCTTATTATATAAATTTGGAAAGCCAGACATTTCTACTGGTACAGAACTTGTACTAGTGCAAGTAGTACTAAATTCTGATGGAATTGGTAAAGGAGGGCAACTACCAATCCATTTATTATTGATAGCTGGCCTTATGGTTTCCATTAATGCAGAAATAGACATATTTATGTCATTATTATCAACCTTTGCTGTAAAGGTATTTGCAGTTTTTGTAATTGATAAATTACTTGGAGTAATAGCAGAAATTATTGGAGGTCGAGCGGTTTTTGTATCACTACCTATAGGAATATCTGGTAAAATTACATTATTAAAAGTTGGATATGTTTTCCCTAATTTTTGTTTGTTCATTATTTGAGCTACTGGATCTTTTTCAGTAGGTGTTGGCGTAATATAACTAATTTTCCTTTTTATATTTTCCCCCTGCTGCACCGTGTGCGTCAACTCATGAGCCAACAAATACTTGCCAGATTCTGTATTTGGCTGGTATTCCCCACTGTTAAAATAAATATCAGCGCCATGTGTAAAAGCCTTCCCATTAATCCCTTGGCTCATATCAGAAGCTTCGGAACCATTATGCACACGGACATGTGAAAAATCAGTGCTAAATGCATTCTCCATAAAACTCCTTGTTCCCTGTGCCATTGGAGATCCACCACCTTTAGAAGCATTTAAAGAAGCAGCGAATGAAGATGAAACAGATGTACCCGAATTACCTGCTTTTGCTTTACGCATCACAGGTTTTCTTCTACTTTCTTCTTCTTCACAATGCGCACATTTTCTTTGTAGCGATTTGCCTATCAAACCAGTTACAGGTTTTACTGCTTCATTGGATGACATTCGCATTACCCTGCCCGCCATAGCATCGGCTTCTTGCTCATACATATCGCCAAGGGTATTGATAGTGAGTTTTGGCTGAATTAGAGTTAATCCTGGTTCTGAAAAACTATTATGTGATAACACGGCTAACACCTTCCAATTAAATTAGTTGCAACTTGAAATTCCCTAATTTCCCTAATATTTTTAATATCTAAAATTTGCATACAATTTAAAATTGCATATCGTTTAATCTGGGATTTAAGGTGAAGTTGTTGGAGGTATACCAGTTGGAAAAATTGGACTAGATATAGAAAAAGTATTGTAAGTTAATGAGCCTAATGTGCCACAACTGAATTGAGCATATTGTCTGATTGGCTCAGAACTTAAAATTGTTAAACTCAAACCAGATATTAGATCATCAGCTAACTGATGGTGTACCTGACCCAATGACTGCCTTAACCAAAACCTAAAAAATTTTAAATACCCTGCATGGCCTTGAATTACTCTAGAATAGTAGCTTGAAATTCGGGTAATAGCAGTTTGTTTTTCTGTCGTTGTAACACCAGATGCTTCGTAATAACCTAATATTGGTACAAACTGCGAGGTATTTATTAATCTGCAATGTCCACTTCCATCATCTCTAATAGTAAAACTACTGTGAAACTCCCTTATAAATGAACTTGTCCAGGCATCTAATTCAGATGAGTTACCGCTCAATGTACTACCATTAATGTTTTGGCTAACGTGATCAAACTCATGATTGAGTGTACTTATCATTGTAAAATAATTTGTACTCCGTATTACCATTGGTCCCAATATTACATAGTTTAGCCCTCTATGTTTAAATGTGTAACCAGCATTATTTGTTAAAGTGCCTCTACCAGTGACCGAAGATTTTGTATTCAAATTATCATCATAATTCACAACTAAATTTGTTGCTGTAAATGCTTGTAAATGCGCCGGTATAGGTTGAGTATCTGAAGCCGATTGGCTGGTACGGTCTGAAACAGTTACTGAAGTACCTATAGCTGACTGTACTAAAGCAGTTTTTTGGGCAGATGTGGTTGCACTGGCCACTTGAGTACTCCAATCTGCGGGTGCACCAGTATTTCCACCATAATAACTGTATTGCCTTTGTATTTTTCTACTTATATCACCCTGCTGCAAAGTATGGGTGAGCTCATGTGCCAATAAATGTTTACCTCTATTTGTATTGGGATGATATTCACCAATACTAAAATAAATATCATTGCCGTAAGTAAATGCCTTTGCATGAATGCTCTCACTCATTTCAGAGGCCTGACTATCGGAATGAATTTTTACAGATGAAAAATCAGCACTAAAAGCATTTTCCATAAAACCTCTTGTGTTTTGTGGTAAAGCTGAGCCACCACCTTTGGATGAATTTAAAGAAGCAGCAAATGATGAAGAAACAGATATACCGGAATTGCCTGCTTCTGCTTTACGCATGATTGGCTTTTTCTTTTCCTCTTCTTCACAATGTGCACATTTTCTTTGCAGGGATTTGCCGATTAAACCGGTAACTGGTTTAACTGTTTCCGTTGATGACATACGCATCACTCTGTCTGCCATGGCATCGGCTTCCTGTTCATACATATCTCCCGGCTCATTGACAGTGAGTTTTGCTTGCACAAAGGGCTTTGCGTTGCCATGCAACATAGCCGGTTTTGCAGCCGTATTATTTTTATGTGAAAGGGAATTCATTTTTATAATGTTGGCAATTTTATTTGCCTGATGATTTGTTCTGCTATATGATCTGCCATCAGCGATGTATCATTGGTTGTTGAACTTTGTAATTGCAGTTTTATTTCTGGTATGTGCTGATTGCTATAATTTTCCGGAAGGGCCGCAGCAAGCCGCTCCGCTACCTGCCTGCCGAGTTCATTTCCGGTATCGCTATTATTTCCAGGCATCATTATCTGCAATTCATCTATCTGTATCATATACTTTTTGTAAAATTTTGTTGTACCTGTTTGCCCAATCCCCTGCCTTCTTTAGCCATTTCCCTTTCCAGCCCAGCCAAAATATGTGAAATATTGAGACCTGTTTTTTCTTTCCTCGCCATAAACAAGGCCGATAAAATAGTTTGCTTTATCTGTGCCCCGGTAATCTCCATTAAAGTTGAAAGCTTTACCAGTTCTGGTTCAAGTTTTTTAAGCGTATTGTTATCCGTCATTTCCCCTAAAATTTTTTTCCAAATCAGGAGTCGTTGTGCCGCTTCGGGTTTTGGAAATTCAAGCACATAGCGAATGCGCCGGGTAAACCCACTGTCGATATTTGATTTTTTATTGCTGGAAAGTATTACAATGCCGGGATAGGATTCAATTGCCTGCAACAGGTAATTGGTATCCGTATTGGCATATCGGTCATGGGCATCTTTTATGTCTGTCCTTTTGCCGAAAAGAGAATCAGCCTCATCAAAAAGTAGGACTACATTCATATTCTTTGCCCTTGCTAATATGCGTTCAATATTTTTTGAACTTTCGCCAATATACTTGCTTACCACATTGGAAAGATCTATACGGAACAAATCCAGTTTTAAACTTGCCGCAATTACCTGGGCCGCCATTGTTTTACCGGTTCCCGGGCTGCCCGTAAATAATCCAATCAGGCCCCGGCCATAGGGGAAAAGGCGCTTGGCATTGGGCTGTTCCCAAAACTGAATCCTTTCGGTAGCCTCAAAAATAAAATCTTCAATTCCTTTTGTCACGTATTCCGGGAGAACAAGGTCATCAGATGAAAAAGTTCCTGGCATTTCTTGTGCAAGGTTTCCTAGCCTGCGGCCCGAATCTGCCCTTAGCGCTTGATATGCATCTGCAATGGCTGGCGTCATTTTTTTTCCAATTGAAACGATTTGTCCTACCGTGGTTTCATGCCGCAAAACCATTTCTTCCATTTCAACCTTTGGCCATGTAACGGAAAGCGGAACATGTTTTTTCCATAGCGAAAGCCTTTCATCAAATGATATAGCTGGCAACACAACACGAAGGTCTAAAAAATGATTGTTCACTGTTAGCGATTCATCTGACTCTCCGATTACAAACTGTAGATTATAAGAAGGTATATTGACTGGCCAATAATTACGGGGCATCGTTTCTCCATACCATGCTATGGCTGTATTTAAAAGAAAAGCTTGTCGCTGCACCAGCATGTAAACCAATGTCCAGCGGTTTTCAGGTATTCTATCGGCATTTACTGTAAGTACCTGCAACCCAAACTGCTTTGCAATTATTGCAGCAAAGCTTTTTCTACCTGAGCCTTCCGAGCCTTCAATAAAAATTCTCAGCAAATTACTTTGCCTGTGGTTCCGCATTCTCTTTATTTCATCTGTCAAATTTTGTACAGGCCATTTTGAAAGCGGCTTTTTAACCGGTTGCAAACTGGAATAACTTACGAGTGCTTCATCCATTCCATCTATACCCAACATCCAGTTTTTAATAAAAGGGTCACATTCCATTCTCACCGGCTCGCCTTGCTGCGAAACAGTTTCTCTTATCAACCCCCATATTTTTAATGGCGAAGTGGCCGGTAAAACAATGCAGTTGCCATAACCAAAAAGCCTTGCCACCAGCGATTCTGTAACATAACCTCTTGCTGAATTATCCTGCAAATAGGCAAATACTCTACCCAGGTTTGGCTCAATGGAAATTGCAAGGCAAGCATGTATAATGTCTGTTTCCAGGCGGTTTAAACCAAAAGTTCGGGCGAGTATATTTAACCGGGAACTGGTATTGTTAAATAAAGCCTGTTCGGTTTCGTTTAATAAGTCGGTAATATCCTGCATGGCGATATTTTGTTGGTACCATGCTGATTCAAGGGCGGGTACATCCCGATCATACAGATACCCATCTACTTCGGTATGCGCATTAAATTCTGTATTGCTGTTTTCTGTACCAGCTACCCATATTTTGCGTAGCCAGGCAACCCGCCTTTGGGCCAATAGACGGATTCTTTTTAAGACAAGCGTAGTCAGATCTTCTGTTACATTATTTTTTTCGGCAGTCATGATATGTTCTGCGATATCTATCAACAGGTATAATTGTAAGTGTGGTGGTTTAAGGAATGGTTATCCATTTCGGTTCAGATTCAATTCCCCTTATCAAAATTCGCAGTGCTACCTGGCCTGCAGATAATCCGGTTGGTACCATTAATTCCATGGTAGTGGTACCAGTTATTTTAAATTGCCTGGCCGTCAGCAACACAGCAGCAGATAAATCAAGTTTATCTTCACCAATATAAACCTGTATATCATCTGTAACTATTCCCGCATTTTGAAACACATTACAGGTAACAGCAAAACCATTGCCACCCAATGCAGTAATTAAGCTGATACGTGGCATTACCGAAAACGGAAACTGGTTAGAAACATGATTGAATGTTTTTACCGTACCGTTTGGTAAAGTTCTTTGCTGTGTTATGCTTACTTGTGCAGCATAAAGGCCCGGGATAATATCAACTGGCGTTAAAGCAGTTTTAAGATCTGCGGTTGGCTGCACTGTAATGGTTAATTGATTTTCAGAAATAAGCACAGGTAACCAGGATGCATCTGCAAGTGCCGGTTCGGGCCAAAGCGGACTGATTAGTAGCAGTTGCAGTGTGCCGCCATTGAAACCTGTTCCAAAAAAATGAATGGTACTGCTGATGGGTGCCTGTGCCGGGGTAATTTTTACCTTTCTTGCCGTTACCTCACCGGGTAATAAATAGTCTATTATATTTTCGCTTGAAGTGATTTGAGGTGTATTGCGGACAAAAATAAAATTACCATAAGAGAGCACCCTGCCGGCATACGACAATTGTTTTTCCGGTTCAAGAAACACAACTGATACTTCATAATATGCAGAAAGCCTTACTGCTGATTCTGCGGCCGCCCAATACTGAACAGATTCGCTTGGGGTAAGTGGTTGAAACGTAATTTTTATGTTGATCTTTTTCCCTGTGGGTGTAATTTGTATTTGAGAGTGATCATGTAATGCTTTCATGGCAACACTCATCAGGTTTTGTTCATCGTAGGCATCTTTGTCGTTATTTTCTGTGGTACTGTTTGCAGATAACTGATAAAATAAATTAAGCGCCATGGGAGTATAGTTCACCGGAGGATTGTCGTTTCCGGGTGCCGGATAGTTTTTATAATGACTGCTCTCCTGAACATGAAAAAGATAAAAGCCAATACCGTTATGCTCATCCTTAAGCAACTCGGGCAATACCTTAAATGCCGGCGGCCAGTTGCTGGTGTCATCCACTGCCGTTTGTATTACGGCAATGATGGTTTCTGTAATCTCTTTTAACGAAGTGTAATCCATACTAAAGCTGCCTTAATCCAAAAATGAGTTTATTTGATTTTGAATGATTGTTTTGGGAAGGTGATTGTACCACCCTGTTAATTACTTTTTGCGTAACCGGTAATTTGGGAGGCAGTATTTCCACAATGATTTTACCAATGATGAGTTTAGGAGCTGTTTCATTCGTCTTGCTTTTTTGCAAGGGTCTTTTATGCATTTTTTCCCGCTGGTTTGGGGTGATGCGTTCCGGCTGTAAGTTCTCCGAAAGGTTGATTTTTTTACTTTGAATTTTAGCTGTTTTGTCAGAAGGCTGGATGTTTTGCTTTTCTGAATAAATTATATCATCAGTATTAGCAGTTTCGTTCAGGCTGATTTCCGCAGGATTTTTCGTTGCTTTTTTCTCAAATAAATTTTTAGAAACCGATTGTTTAATAAGCAACGGGGCAATAAAATTTTGCGTAGCTCCGGTGTTTTTTACCGTCCCTTGTAGAGTTTCATCGTCAATATTAAATTTTACAGATTCAGAAGCCCTGTTTTTTACAGGGCTGTTTTCCCATTCAGCTGCTGCCCTTTCTGTATGTTTTGAAAAATAAGATGTCTCAATATTTTTCTGTGCCATCCCTGTTTCTGTTGCATTTAAAACAATAGCCTGTTGTACTTTTTGCGGCATCACCGGCTGCGCAGGAAAAACGTTTTGCTGAACAAATGATCCATTATCCTGCGTATTATTGTCATCAGTAAACTCCTGGCTAGCGATGGTGCCGGCGCCATTAAATACAGCCTTTGATGGTAATAATTCAGTGGAACCATTACCGGTACTTCTGGCTGCAATGTTTAATAAATATTGACTCATACTTTATTCAATTATCCAGCTCAATTAAAGCAGCATATTCTTTCCGCAAATTCCTCGGCAGGCTCAATATTTCCTGCTGCGACCAATGATAGTGTGAAGCAATGTTGTGTATCTCCCTGATAAGGCTAGGCCTTTCCTGTCTTAATTTTGTTAAGAAAAACGATTGCATATCAAACTGTACGTGTTGCTCGTTGCTGCACTCCGGGCATATTGCCTGCATTTGCATACTTAGCACAGGTGCCAACTCAGCCATTTTTAATTGTACTTTTTCATTATCAGTTTCGGCATTCCCCTGCAGCAGGCATCTTTCCAGTAATTGCCTTTCTGCCTCGGCTTCTGCAAGTCCATTGATAATTATTTCATCTTCGCCTGTTGGCAAACGGAATCTGATACCCGGCTCAACTTCGTATTGTCCGTTATCCGACACAGCAGCAAGCTGGTAATGCCGGAGTAGTTCATCAAGCCAAAAATCAAGGTCAAATTTTTGTCCGCATGCTGTACAATTTACCGTGCTTTCTATTTTGGCACCATACGTATGTATGTATAACAATGCCAATAACCGGTCTCGGTCGGCGGTTACAATTTGGGCTGCATTAACTTTATTAGCGGTTATTCCTGGCTGCATCAAAGATTCAAGGAGGCCAATCAGATTTTTTGTACCCGTATTTTCTACGGCCATTTCATCATTGCCGCTTAAACTTCTTAAATAGATGCCCGCTGCACCGGGTGTTAGCCGAAGCGGAATAAATAAATTTCCGGATCCATTCATGTATCAATACTTTAAGTCTGTGCAGGCTCTGGCACTTCGGTATCCCGTTCCCAACCTTCATTTTGTAAAACCATTTGCTCAATAGCAACAGCATTGCCACCTGCATCCAGTTCGGGAAGCGCCTGGTAGGTGGATACCCAACAGCGGTAAACCTTATAGGCTTTTGCAACCACACCCTGTTCATTTAACAATTCAATGATGATATCTTTTCTAAAATCTTTCAGGGAGATAACGGAGTCTCCTTCAACATTCCAAACTTTTTTTGCCCAGTTTTCAAATTCGGGATCGTGTGTTACACCCCTGTCCAGTGTAATTGGTTCAAAACTCCACACGCTGGGGCTAAGCCTGGAACTACTGGGATCTCCCCCTTCCCTGTGTTTAACAGGTTCTGTGGTTTGTTTAAGCCCGGTTACTTTACTTACGCCGGCAACAACTTTGCCATCCCAGCGAATGCGAAATTTAAAATTTTTGTAGGGGTCAAACCGATAGGCGTTGACCACAAATTGAGGAATTGCCATAGTGTTATTTTTTTTAGTTAAACCTGTATTTGCCCAGTCATTTGTTGAAGATATAGTACCACGAATTCTGCAGGTTTTAGCGGAGCAAAACCTACCCAAATATTAACAATACCTAAATTGATATCATTTTGCGTAGTGGTTTCACTGTCACATTTTACAAAATACGCATCCTGTTTTTTTGTTCCCTGAAATGCACCCTGCCGGAAAAGATTATGCATAAAAGCGCCCACATTCAATCGTATCTGCGCCCAAAGCGGTTCGTCATTGGGTTCAAAAACCACCCATTTTAAACCACGGTAAAGGCTTTCTTCAATAAAGAGAGCTGTGCGGCGGATGGGGATGTATTTGTATTCACTTGCAAAATCATCATCGCCATCCATGGTGCGGGCCCCCCAGTTTACGATGCCGTTAGGGAAGATTCTTAACGTGTTAACACCTTGAGGATTCAACACGCCATTCTCGCCATCCGAAAAACGATATTGAAGCCCCCTGATACCAAGAAGATTAGCCTCTACTCCGGCAGGTGCCTTCCAAACGCCGCGATTTGCATCGGTTCTGGCCATTAATCCGGCAATTGCTCCACTTGCTCCGATATGTACATTTGTTTCATTTTCCAAAATTGTTATTTGTGGAAAAAAAACTGCACTGTGATCATTTACCAATCCCGTTCTTAGTGAATTTACACCTGTAGTAATATCGGTTGCCTCCTGAACATTAGTCCAGGCAACTTCTGGATCTATTAAAAGAAATGCCCGCCTGCTTTGACAAAATAAACTTGCATTTCCCCAAAGCAGATTTTGCGCCACGCTGTTATTCCTTGGCAGAATCATGAGGTTAAAAATGTCAACCTCTCGGTCAAGTATAGGATAGGCATCGTCATAATCGGCACTAGTTATAGAAACTCCATCACTTCCCGTTGCCAATGTAAGAGGCGTTCCAAAAAGAGGATTTGTAATTGGTGGAACAACCACTGGTATTAGCGATTCTTCCGGTCGGTTTGTATTTGTAAGAGGAGGGGGCCCAAGCACCGGATCCTGAGAAAGTATTGCCCATTGGTAGTCTACATATTTGATGGCAAATCTCGGGTGCAGCGGATCCATACTTAATCCCATCCAGGTTTGCGAATCTGTTGGCACTTCTACTCCTGCACTGTTAAGTACAACCCGGTACAATCTTAAATTGAATAATTGAGCATCTGCCGCATTGTGTTGTATAGTTGCCCTGATTGAATTGCCGAATTCTCCAGGGTACCTGGCATAAATTATCATAGTGTCCGGCGCTCCAATTCCTGTATCGTCTACTGCTGTTATAAGTGCAGTTACAGCGGCATCCGCCAAACGCATTATATAACATTGAGTTCCTCCATTTAAGAAAAATAATTTTACAGACCTGGCAAGGTCACTCTGCGTAACATCAGATGTAAACGTTCGCTGAAACTCAGTATAATTTAAACATAAAACAGGTTCATTAACAGGCCCCCATGCTGCCTGCCCAATAAACACTGCAACAGAAGTACTCACTCCTGCAATCGTTCGAACCCCACTGGGTACTTCCTGAACATATACGCCGGGATAAGATGTTTGTACTGGCATAATATTTATTTTAAAGTTTTAAAAAAAATGGTTAAGAAGATATAATTTTTTGTTTCGTACTAACGGGCAGATTTTTTTACAATTACAATTAATGCCGGTATTAAAGATTTACAGCAAAATTTTACTTGTAGAATAGCTGAAATTCAATCGGACAGCGGTTTTAAGAAGCGAGCAATTTTGTGTTTTGTTTATAGCTTCGCTGTTTCTCACTCACATGCAAATATGATTGCAATAAGTAAAAAAAACTATTGACAGGTAAGGCGTAACAAATTATACGAACCCGATTTAAGTAAAAAAGAGAAATGATTTGAAATAGAATTTTGGAGGTTATTTTTTCCGTCGTATTTGGGAATTGTCATAAACATACATATCGAAAATTACAAATGCAAGTAAAACATACTTTTTTTTTGCGTTTTTTTTTGATGTGTTAATTACTGCATTCATGAGGATATAAAAAGAGTTTAAATCTTATAAAAGTATCTATGACATGTATGAGGAATAGGAGAATTATCTTACAAAGGAATACAGGATTTTATAAATTTTGCAAAGTTGTAAAGTCTTAAATATTGTTCAAATTTAATTTTAACAAAACAGGTGTTTTAATGGGTAATTTTCTTAGCTGAGTTTTTTATCTTTTTTAGACCATGCGGTAGATTATATAAGATTATTAAGTTTAGTCTGAGAATTTATTACGCTTATGTTCTAAACCAATTCCTGATTGAAGCTGGCTTTTAATATCTTCAGAAAGCACAATCCGTAAACTAAATCAATATCCAGTGGTGAGTGATATCAAAATTAAATGGCGGTGCTTTTGCTGCATTTGTTAAAAGGTTACCGCTAAACACTGGCATCAAATTTAGATGGTAATCAATCGCCTATTTCTTTGTTCAGTAATTCACATCAACATTAAATTTTTTGATTAAAACCGCTTAGTTAATTCCAAATACCGCACTCAATTAAGGATGGATATTTTTTTGCCGGTGAATTTTATTTGGTAACAGAATACAGTTTTTTATAAAAGTGATAAGCAGCTCTCTGTGAAATTGCGTTGGCATTATAACTTTTTTTTGGTCTGCAATGAAGCAAGTTTTAATGAGTATGCCATGTACAGTGATATCTGATGACTAACAAAAAAGTACAAGACTATTACACTGAGTTTGATGTCGAAAAAAATACTATCATTCACTCAACTTTCTGTTACAATTTTACCAAATGATACTTTTAAAACTTTTGATTTTATCCAGTTACCAAAATCAAAAATCTTTAGTATTTCCATTCCATATTTATCCGCTTTAATCAACGCAAAATCAGCTTCCATTTTTTGCCATAGCTTTATTTTCTCTGATTCTTTCCCGGGCAGAGGATAGATGGATACAAATCTGAATACTGCTTTTTCAAGCAGGTAAGCGTCTTTGCTATTGTTTTTAAAATTTCTTTTTATTGAGCGGATCTCATACGCCAAAACTTCATGATTATTAAGCTGGTACTGTATCAATAAATGAATGACCCTAAAAATACGGTAGATGGGCAATGAATAAAAAAGGTCACTTTGTAACAGCACCATGTTAAGATAAAAGTGGGCCTTATTAATATTGTCATTTACCAGGTAGCTGACAGATAAGTATAAATAAATTTCGGCCTGATTTTTTAGATTTAATAAGTTTAGTTTATTAAGGAATGTTTCTTCTTTGTTTTTTATAAAGAAAAGGGCTTCGTCAAATTTCCCGTGAGTAAGTAAGCCCGAAATTCTGTAAATGAAAATGATCGCTTCTTTTTGTAATTGCAAACCTGGCAAATCCGTTTCAAACACTTCAAGTTTTGTGAGGAAGTAATCCATTTCATTATAACTGCTGATGGCCCGCAAGCTATCAAGGATACCTTCAACGGCGGAAATATAATAGATAGCGGAGTCTTTCCATAATAGACGGTTCTCTTCAAATAACTTATTCAACTCATAAAAAATACTTAATGCAGATTTGTAATCATTAATAGTAATGAAATAATTTGCCTGAAATAATAAATGTATTTTCTGGCTTTCAAAAGTGTCGAAGTTGGGATTAGACACAAGATTGAGTTCCGTTACAACAAGGTCATTCAACGCTTGTTTCTGACCAGGAGTTCTTACACTTCCTTTGTGTAGTAAACGATGTTGCAGCAATTCATTCAACGAATGATGTTCATTAATATTTTTTGCATACTTAATTATTTCCCTGATCCTCATCTGCTTTTTTATTAACTCAGCTTCGTTTGAATTGTAAAAGTTCAGGGTACTCATATAATATATTTCAAGCCTGCATGCCCATAACAGAATTATATAGAGTTCATTTTGTTCTGCTTCTTTTTGGATGTTTTCGAGTTGTTTAAAAACTTCGTCATAAATTGATTTTTCAAAAAGTATTTCTACTTTTAAAAGCTTGATGGTAAGGATTTTTGTTTTATCCTGTTCAGTTCTTACATGCAGCAGGCAATCGGTTAATACTTTATAAAGATATTTGGCGGTAGCTTCAAATGATGTAGCTGGCTTTTTTTGTTTAAACTGCTTTTTTATTTCTTCCTGTGATAATTGTTTGTCAAATAATCCAAAAAGAAACACATAATCTTTACCACCGTTTTGTAGCGTTGCATTCAACTTAAAATATCTTCTCTCACCCTTTGTGAGCGATGCAATCAGTATTTTTAATGTTGATAATTTCGCCATTTTATTTGATCTGTTTTACTCTGTCGTATGTTCCGTTCAACTTGCTATATCGCTTTTTTATTTTTACAAGAGCAAGAAAAAAGATGAATTATTTATTTGCTTATTATGGTAATATTATCAAGGAAAATAGCCTGCAATTTATTGAATTCCCGGAGATGGGTCACTTACAGCTTTTAATGATAGCTATTTATAAAATCGTTGCCCAGTATCATTTCTGTTTGATGGCAGCGTGTATGAATCACTCATTTTTTCGGTTGAAACAATGCATAATCTTCTCAAAAATGTTATTTTAGGATTCTCTTTTTATTACAAATATTGG
>Ga0163154_10003604_pt1 | contig 21276 bp, 18 predicted proteins | sample OliLakLV19MP9P1_FD_148649 | JGI IMG/M metagenome (GOLD analysis project Ga0163154, IMG submission 148649) | Freshwater microbial mat bacterial communities from Lake Vanda, McMurdo Dry Valleys, Antarctica - Oligotrophic Lake LV.19.MP9.P1 | ecosystem: Environmental > Aquatic > Freshwater > Lake >...
AATATTGAGAATCGAGGGTTGAGCGGCGGCGGGGTTCAGGGCAGCTAGGGCAGCAGCAGCGGTGGGGTAGCGGTCTTTGGGCTTTTCCTGAATCAGTTGGTTCAATACTTGCTTCAATCCTCCGTTGATGGGGTTGTTGCGTAAAAACTGCTCCCAGATCCAATCCCCTTCGAGGCTATTCCACAAATCAAAGGGGTGCTGATCTGTCAATAATGAAATGCAGGCTACGCCCAAGCTGTAGAGGTCACTGACGTAACTGGCTTGTCCTCTCGTTTGCTCTGGGGCACTGTATCCGGCGCTGCCAATGGTGGTGCCTGTTTTGGCGAGGGCGGTGGCGGTGGCGTGTTTGGCGGCTCCAAAGTCCACTAGCACTAGTTTGTGGTCACTTTGGCGACGAATGATGTTTTCGGGTTTGATGTCGCGGTGGATTACTTTTCCATTATGGATAAATTCCAGCACAGGCAACAGGTCTTGCAATAGGCTCCGAATTTGGCGTTCGCTAAAGGCTCCATTCGCCTCTAGTTCGTCGGCGAGGGTCTGTCCATCAATAAACTCTTGAATGATGTATTGCCGCTGGTCTTGCTCAAAGTGGGCATAGAGTTCGGGAATTTGTGAATGGTTCCCCAGTGCCTCTAGGCGCTTGGCTTCGTCGTCGAACAGTTGCAGGGCTTTGGCGGAGTTGTTGCCGCTCTCTGGGTGAAATTGTTTGATGACGCACCGAGGTCTGGCGGGTTTGTGGTGGTCGGTGGCGAGGAGGGTTCTGCCAAAGCCCCCTTTTGCGAGTAACCGCATGGCTTGATAACGTTCTGCCAGAAACAATTTGCTGCCACAACTGGAGCAAAATTTGGCGGTGTCGAGGTTCTCCGGTCGCTTGCAGTCGGGGTGCAGACAGTAACTCATGGGGGAGGTGGGTTAGTTTGAGTTTTGCATTGTACGGCTTATGTGAGTTGGGATCTAAAACCACCGTCGCGCAAGCGTCTCGCTTGCTGACTCAATCTGGGCTTGCTGACTCAATCCGGATGCAGGCTGGAAGCCTGCGCGACGACTGCTACCTGAACAACTCACATAATGCAGATTGTCCAAATAGTACCCGGAAATTGCTCTGGCGAGAAACCGGGGTTCTCTAGGAAATTGGGGGGCGATCGAACTAACTCTAGACAGAACCCCGGTTTCTCAGTCCCTGCATCCCATAAACAAAACCCTGGTTTCTCTAACCCTTGGTTTAGAAACTAGCGGATAATGAGTCATAGCATTTTGGTTGCCAGCAATGACCCAACAGCTTCTAAACCCTGAAAATCTGCTAAACCCTTCAGAACTTCTATACTCTGACGAAATTGTCACCGAACTTGACATCAGTCATCTCGTCATTGAGGATGATACTCCTGTGGACAACCTGCAATCAGAGAAGCAGCAACGGCTATTGGTGGAACCGCTCTACAGTTCCAAGGTGTTGCTGCCACCGTTTCTAGCGGCTGCCAATGTCGGGCTGTTTTATAAACTCAAGGGAGAGCCGATCGTTCCAGATGTCATGCTCAGTCTAGGAGTGCAGTGCGCTGATGACTTTTCTAAAAAACAAAATCGTTCCTACTTCGTCTGGGAATTTGGCAAAGTGCCCGAAGTTTGCATCGAAATTGTCTCTAATAGCAAAGGCAACGAGTTGGACTCTAAAAAAGCCGACTATGCCCGGATAGGAATCGCTTACTACGTTGTTTTTGATCCCCTAGAACAGCTTCAGCAGGAGACCGAACTGAATGGCAAATTGCTGAACGTGTGGATACTGACGGCAGGAGAGTACATGGAAATGACAGTACCCTTTTGGCTACAAACGATCGGACTGGGTTTGACGCTTTGGGAAGGGCAGTTCGAGGAAGCAGTGACTCGGCTCTGGTTGCGGTGGTGCGATCGGGATGGACACGTTATTCCCACGGGGGCAGAACGGGCAGATGAGGCTGAACTTAGAGCTAAAAGACTCGCCGATCGTCTACGAGCGATGGGTGTAAATCCAGACGACGTTTAAGGTGATCCAGTTGACTCGCAATCCTCAATCCCCTCAGAAAGTTCTTGCAAAGACTGCCAGCCTCCCTGCCAGCCCGATCGATCCTTGAGCAATTGAGCATTGAGCCAAAAACGAACATTGGGATCGCAGGCAGCAACCAACTCAGCAAAGATCCACTTCCCCTGGTTTTTGCGGTTCGTCACTTGGAAATGCCGCCATCCCATCACCGTTTGCTGGGCTGTCCATTTTGAACCCACCAAATAAGGGAATTTTTGCTTCTTGGGCATGGTCGCAGTCCTCAAACGCTATCTTCGCTGCCTTAATAGGGCACATCCTAATTCTAAGCACATGCTGTCTTGGTAGGGATAGTGGGTATTCTGCTAACAGAAGCACCTCGACTGACTCAGATCCAAGGTTAAACTTGACGGGAAACGATCGGCTTTTGCATGTCCAAACCACCTGAAATGCCCTTTACAAGACTTCGGACATTTTTGTGGAGGTGCTGGAAACCCTGTTGTACGGGCAATATAGACCCTCACCCTAAATCCCTCTCCCAAGAGGGGAGAGGGATTTCAATCCGGCTCCCCTTCTCCCAGAACGGGAGAAGGGGTTGGGGGATGAGAGCTAGCTATCGAAAAAATGTCCGAACTATTGCTTTTCCAGATTCGCTTGAATGTTTAGGCTGAATTCTTCCCATCACCAGGATTGAATCACTGCTATGCAACCGTCTATTCCACCCGGAACCCTGCTACAGAACCGTTACCGCTTGGTCAAAGTTTTAGGACAAGGGGGCTTTGGTCGAACCTATCTGGCTGAGGATCAGGCTCGCTTTAACGAGCGGTGTGTGGTGAAAGAATATATTCCGATGCAAGGTGACACCTACGCCCTGGAAAAATCGAAGGAACTGTTTCAGCGAGAGTCAGCGATTCTGTATCAAATTCAGCACCCCCAGATTCCGCAGTTTCGGGCGAATTTTGAACAGGGACGGCGACTATTTTTCGTGCAGGATTATGCTGATGGCAAGACCTACAGCACCTTGCTAGAAGACCGGCTGGAGCAAAACCAGACATTTTCTGAGCAGGAAGTGTTGCATTTGTTGGAACAGATGTTGCCTGTTCTGACCTACATTCACGGGAAAGGATTGATCCATCGAGACATTTCCCCAGACAACCTGATTTTGCGGGAGAGCGATCGATTACCCGTACTCATCGACTTTGGTGTCGTCAAAACCATAGCGGGTCAGATTCAGTCTGGGGGAGAAGCCCCTGAAGGCACAACAGTGGGTAAGCTCGGCTTTGCCCCCAATGAGCAGTTGCAAACGGGTAAAGCCTATCCTAACAGCGACCTCTATGCCCTGGCCGTCACCGCCGTTGTGTTGATGACGGGGCAACGACCCCAAGATTTGCTAGACGAGAATACCTTGACATGGAACTGGCTGCATCGTGTGCCAACGCTCAGTCCCTTGTTGGCTCAGGTCATCAATCGGATGCTCAGTCCGAAGCCCAATAACCGCTACCAATCAGCGATCGAGGTCTCCCAGGCGTTGCGATCGCTCACGGGCTTGGTGCCCCCTTCTACTGCTCCCATCTCTGATCCCACCCAGTTGAAACCCCAAGTCCGCACCTCCGCCAAGTCTAAGATGTCAACGTCACAGGTGGTTGTGGCTACCGAACCCTCTTTCTGGCAACGACCTTGGGTAGGTAAAGCGATCGTGATTAGTATTGGCATCGCGATCGCTCTCAGTCCCTTTGTCTTAATGGCCTCCCTGTTGCGGCTTAATTCCACCCGCACGGTCACCACACCCATACCCCAGTCCACGATCGTGATTGATCCCGATGGTAGCCCCTCCACCGTTACATCCGCTCCTGCAACCACCGCCGTCACAGCCTCTCCCAGCACTGCTGCGGTAAGTTACAGTGCGGAATCCCTTAATTTAACCCCAGAACAAAGCACGATTCAGGCATCTGGACGCACTAGTCCCCAGCAGGTAAAGCGCTATATCGTGAGAGTCTACGTAGGGCAGACGATCGCCGTAGACGTAGTGAAGGGCGCAGTATCGCTTAATATTTCCGATGAGGCAAATCAGCCCATTGCCAATGGCGCGGGAGTCTCAGCGTGGCGATCGGAACCAGCAACCGAAGGTCGCAACTACCAAATTGATGTCATTGGAGCATTGGAGACAGATTTCACGCTGTCGGTGAGTGTGCAAACGGCTGACAACCCACTAGGTACTCCCTCACCCTCACCCTCACCATTGTCCAGTCCTTCCCCAATCCTGGAAAATCGACCCACGATCGACACCCCTGTTAGTCCCAGTCCCTCAAATTAGGGGATGATGTCGTCTTGGCTCTAAGCCAAAGATAGATGTTCTAAGTAATCTGGGGAGCGTAGGCTAAAGTGCAACCAGACTTTTAGAGCCGGATCAAAAAATCTAGAACTGATGGAGACATCTGTATGTATGCAGACGAAATGGTAGCTACAGCCCAAGCAATGGTTACGAGTGGCAAAGGGATTTTGGCAGCGGATGAAAGTTACAGCACAGCCAATAAGCGATTTGAGAAGCTCGGCATTCCGACCACTGAGGAAGCCCGCCGCGCTTACCGGGATATGTTGTTGCTCACGCCTGGTTTAGGGGACTTCATCAGTGGCGTGATTTTATTTGACGAAACCATTCACCAATCGACTCATGACGGAGTGCCCTTTGCGGAGGCGATCGTCACTGCGGGGATGATCCCTGGAATCAAACTCGATACGGGGGCTAAGCCGCTAGCGGGGGCACCGGGGGAAACGGTAACCGAAGGACTGGACAATCTGCGCGATCGGGTTGCTGACTACTACAAATTGGGGGCCCGCTTTGCTAAGTGGAGAGCCGTTTTGACCATTGGAGATGGTATTCCCTCCCGGCGATGTATAGAAGCGAATGCCCATGCCTTGGCTCGCTATGCCGCTATTTGTCAGGAAGGAGGACTTGTGCCGATCGTGGAACCAGAGGTGTTGATGGATGGCGCCCATACCTTGGAGCGTAGCTTTGAGGTCACCGAGGAAGTCCTACATACGGTTTTTGCCCAGCTTTACTTACACAAGGTTGTGCCAGAGCAAATGATTCTCAAGCCCAGTATGGTCATCCCAGGGGAGAAATCATCCCAACAGGTTAGCGTCGAAGCGGTCGCAACCGCCACTGTCAAATGTTTGCTTTGCACGGTTCCTGCCGCAGTGCCAGGGATTGCTTTCCTATCTGGGGGACAGAGCGAGGAGTTGGCCACAGCCCACCTCAACGCCATGAACACCCTATTCAAGGGAAAAATGCCCTGGCCCCTGACCTTCTCCTACGGTCGGGCGCTCCAGCAACCTGCCCTCCTTGCCTGGATGGGGCAAGATGCAAATGTGCCCACTGCTCGGCAAGCCCTGCACCACCGAGTTAAATGTAACAGTGCTGCTAGCCTAGGGCAGTATACAGAGGAGATGGAAAAAGCAGCCTGAATTCCTTTTAGGGGGATAGTTTTGAGTTTTGAGTGCTGCTCAGTTATTTCTACCAGCCTGCACTAATTGGATGTGGAAGTGTAAGGGACTTGCGTGAAAATAAAGTACCAATAAACCGAGTTTCGACTACGCTCAACTTTCGACGGTTGAGGGTTGAGCGCACTTGTGCTGAGCGCCGTCGAAGTAGTCGAAACCCGTCTGAGTGGGACACTATTAACCCGCAGATCCCTAAGCCTCATCCCTTTGTTGGTTCTTGTCATTACCAACATTTTTGAAAAATCGAAGATTTTTCAAAAATGTGAATTCTAAATCTCTCAGAAGGCCCAAATTGTCGCCCGAACCGCCCCCCTGCCCCCCAATTCTGGGGGGTTCTGAGATCGAAGTCCCCCAGAGTTGGGGCCTTAAAGCCTTTCAGGCATATGGGAAAAGGGGGCGAGTGCAAGGTCTAGAGCATTTATCAGACACTCTCCAAGCTTTTTAAGAGATGTTGGTAATGACAAGTTGTTGGTTGGGTAGTTGACATTAGGAGATTTCCGAGAAAAATACTACCCCTTTAGGGCCGAAGCATTGGATAAGAGATCTCGAATGGCTGCGCAGATTACTGCCCCAATGCTTCGCCCTTCCGGTGCCTAGTAGTCTGTCAATTATTAATTGACGGGTAGCTGAAAGCCGAGAGGTTAGGTGGAGTTAAATTTTGAGGAGTCTTCGACCCCTCAAAATTTTCTTGACAGAACACTAGTACAAACTTTTCTAGAAATCTCCTCAACGCGGTGCAAAGTATGAGAAGACCCACTTCTACAACCGTCGATCTTGGGTCAATAAGTCAGCAAAGGCTATGGCGGGAACGGGGCGACTAATCAAGTAGCCTTGAATCGCCTGACAACCGTGCTTCCGCAAAAAGTCAAATTGTTCGGTTGTTTCCACCCCTTCAGCGATGACCTTGATCTTGAGAGTCTGCGCCATCGCAATAATCGCTTTGACGATCGCCGCATCATTACTGTCACTCGTGATCGCATTGATGAAAGACTTATCGATTTTGAGTGTGTCTAAAGGGAACCGTTTCAAATAATTCAAAGACGAATAACCAGTACCAAAATCATCGATCGAAATCTGAATGCCCATTTGCTGGAGTTGATGGAGCGTGGCGATCGTCACCTCCACATCTTCCATCACACTGGTTTCCGTTAGCTCAATGCAGAGAGAATCGGGTTCTAGTTCCGTTTCTGCCAAGACTTCTCGAATGGTGGCGATCAAGTTCTGTTGCCGAAATTGCCGGGCTGATAGATTGACCGAAACCCTCATCGGAGTCAGGCTGGAGGTCTGCCAAGCCTTAACTTGCCTACAGGTTGTCCGTAGCACCCATTCTCCGATCGGCACAATTAAACCTGTCATTTCTGCGATCGGAATAAACTTGCCGGGATCGACGCTACCTAGTTCTGGATTCGTCCAGCGCAGAAGCGCTTCCATGCCAATAATTCGCCCCGTAATTAAATTTACCTGGGGTTGGTAGTAGACCTCAAATTCTTCTCGCTCTAGGGCTTGACCTAGGTAAAGCTCAATCAGTTGGCGCTCAGTATCCACTCGATCCATTTCTGGGCTGTAAAAGTGGTAGCGAACGTCTCCCCGCTCCTTGACCCAACGCATGGCCGTATCTGCCTGGTTGAGCAACTGGTCAGGACTGCTTTCATAGTTTGAGTAGAAAGTAACCCCAATGCTGGGTTGAATCCGCACAGACTGCCCATTCAAGCTGTAAGGCTCGGTTAAATTCTGGACTAATCGCGGCAAGATAGGTTCAACATCTTGGGTGAGGGATAGGTTAACCAAAACCAAGCTAAACTCATCTCCCCCCAAGCGGGCTACAATGTCTTCGGCTTTGACAGAGTGGGTCAGGCGTTGGGCCACCGATTGCAGTAGCAGATCTCCCATGAGGTGCCCCATGGTGCTGTTGACAACTTTGAAGCGATCGAGATTCAGGCACAACACCGCCACCCCTTGTTGATTCCGTCTGGCAGTAGCGAGAGCCTCACGAAGCCGATGGTGCAACAAAATCCGATTGGGCAAACATGTAAGTGGATCGCTGTAGGCCAGTTGGCTGAGATGTTCTGCCGCCTTTTTCATTTCATCGATATACGGCTGAATCACAGCGGCTTGTTTTTCCAATCGGGCTGTAATTGCGTTTCGTAGTTCTGAGGTGGTAAATGGCTTTGTGAGATAGTCATCCGCTCCTAAGTTCATGCCTTGGCGAATGTCAGAGCGATCGGCCTTGGCACTGAGGAAAATAAAGGGGATCACGGCAGTCTCAGGATCTTGGCGTAAAGCGGTAAATACTCCATAGCCATCTAGCTGCGGCATCATCACGTCACAAATAATTAGGTCGGGCAAATGAGTTTTGGCTAATTCCACTCCCACCACTCCATTCTCAGCACCGATCGCCTCGAAATCCAAGCATTCTAGGATCTGAAGCACATCCTCCCGCAGGCTAGGCGTATCTTCAATCACCAAAATCTTTTTCATAGCGTTAACAATGCCCTATCTGTATATCTCAAAACCCGATGTCATCTCAAAATCCAAATCAGACTACAAATAATATCTGTAACTACTCAGGCTGCCAACTCAATGTCGAGCCGCCCTCATCCCCCAGCCCCTTCTCCCACTGGGAGAAGGGGAGCCGGATTGAAGTTCCTCTCCCTAGGGCTTGCCATTACCAACATTTTTGAGAAATCGAAGATTTCTCAAAAATGTAAATTCTAAACCCCGGATTTTTGTTGCTCATTGTCAATAAACAATAACTATTGAGAATAAAGTCAACCTTTAGCAGCTTCGTTGTGTAAGAGTCCGTCTGAAAAAGCCCGAATTGTCGCCCGAACCGCCCCCCTGCCCCCCAATTCTGGGGGGTTCTGAGATTGAAGTCCCCCAGAATTGGGGCCTTAAAGCCTTTCAGGCATACATGAAAAGGGGGCGAGTGCAAGGTCTAGGGCATTTATCAGACACTCTCCAAGCTTTTTAAGAGATGTTGGTAATGACAAGCTCCTTAGGGAGAGGGATTTAGGCTTCGACGTGAGCGCTCAGCCGAACGGTGAGGGTAGGCTGAGTAGTTACTAATATCTTTACTGTCTTAACTTTACTCTGTACAAAGATGTGGGAATCAAACCTGCTAATTATTTTTGCGTGTCATGCTGCTAAGCAGCAATTCTGCCTACGCTTCGAGACATCAATATCTACACCCCAAGTCTCTTGTCAACTCTTGCACTGAATCACCAGTCTTGTCCCGTCTGCTTGTCCGCTTGAGCTAAAACTTCACGAACACCCATCCAGTTAACCTGTGCCACCTCAACATTCTGAATCAGCCTGCCTTGGTGTAGATGTAAGACCCGTGAGGCAAAGGCTTGGGCTAAATCAAGCTGATGATTGGCCATCAGAATCGCAATCTGACGGGTAGAGGCAACCTGAGTTAAAACCTTGAGGATATTGTCTCCGCGTCCTGCATCTAAAGCTGATGTGGGTTCATCGAGCAACAGGACTTTGGGTTGAATCACTAACGCCCGCGCCAGAGAAACCAACTGCCTTTGCCCCACCGACAGTTGCACCTCAGTTCGTTCCAGCCATTCTGTTGGCATATGTAGCTGTTCTAAGCACTCCTGCAAACGTTGCTGAATTGTGCTTTTTGGGAGTCCTCGCAGTTTTAAGGGATAGACGATCGCCTCCTGAACCGTCATTCCCAGCAATTTAGATTCTTGCAACACCAGCGTGACCTGCTGCCGCAACTGCGTCACAGGAATCTGGCGAATGTCGTCCTGTTCTAGATAAATTTTCCCGCTTGTGGGTTCGCTCAAGCGGTTCAACAGGCGCAAGAGCGAGGTTTTGCCAGCCCCAGAAGCCCCAATGAGGGAGATCCGATCGCCCGGAAACACTTGAAAAGAGACATCCTGAAGTAAATAAATCAAAGCTGATGCAGCTTGACCTGCTGCCTTGGCTGCCAAGCTTACCTGCTCCACGCGCATCAAAGGGATATCCAAACTCTGGATAGACCCATGCTGCCCAAGGCGGGAGGAAGGGTCATCGCCCTCGATCGGCTTGCTTGGGTCAATCACGTCCCTCGTCCCAGACTTAAAATAGTGCCGATCGTCCAGCCATCTATCAAGAGCAAAATAACGGTAAGTCCCAGCAAAATCAAATACATCCACGGTTGGGCGAGGGGACGAATATCCTGAGTATCAATGCCAGTTTTGGCTTCCACAACACGCACTAATTGGGCAAAGCCCGCAACCCTCATTGGCAATAAATATCCCGTCCCTGATGTTGTCAGAAAGTAGTAGACCAGACCCCCCTGCCCAGTCGATCGTGGCTTCAATGCCTGGATCTCACTCCACGGCAAAGCCCACCCCCCCCAAAAAAACCGAGGCACCCAGCGGGGATAGGTCACTTGAATTTGCCGATCGTCCAACACAACCTGCTCACTCAACGCAGCGTGGAGAGCTAAGCCTCCTAGTCCGATACCGAGCCACAGCAGTTCAGCCGGAATAGGAGCGGCGGTCATTTTCGCGAGGAACGGGAGGGGGGTAGTCAGGGCGACGTAAAGGCTCAGGAGAGTAATACGGATGAGTGGAGAAATGCGAAAGGTCTGCACCTCTGTGTCCTGAGCAGGAGCCAAATCGGTTGATGGTGGGGAATCAGACAAGCCTGAAGACATGGTTTGAAAGATGCAGAAGGGGTTTAAAGGGTTGGTATTATTTGTAACAATAATTTCTTAAGAGTTGACAATGGTTAAGGAGTCGGTAAATATTTCTGGACAATATCCCACCCTGTGAGGGAAACCAAGAGGAAGCCCACGAATAGAACGAGGTTGGTCGTAACGTGGAGCGATCGAACCCAAGTCCGTTCAGGGCTGATTTGGGAAGCGCTGACGGCTGAAACCAGCACCAAGGCAACAACCGTTAGCCCAATGGGTAAATGACTCGAATGTCCCAAGCTCCCGTAATGTCCCCAAGTGCCCACTAGCCCGATCGCCAGCAGCAGCACCACCAGCAGCACCATAGTTGCACCCATCAAATAATGCAGCGAACGCAGCCACTCAGGGCGCGATCGGTTTCCTGTCCTCGCAGCCCACATCCAAATGCCTGTAGCACCCAGCAGCAGGTATGCCAGAACCGCCAGCCCCATCGACCAAGCCGCTATTTTCCACAACCAAATAAACGAAGGTAAATGCAAAGTTTTCTCAGGGGTTACAACTCGTCGCGATCGTCTAATTCTGGGGAGCGAATGCCACGGTCGAGGGGAGCATTGCTGGAAGCTCCAGTTTCTTCGGTCAAGGAAGGGGAAATTGGTGAGGAATCCGGCACAAGGGGGGAATCTGAAGGATAAATTTGTTCGTCCTGGGGCGCATCGCCGTTTCTAGATCGACTCGAAACGCGACTAGACGATGCCTGCTCCAGTTCGGGTCTCGATGCTGGTGCTAACTGTCCGGGCGATCGTCGTCCAGAGCGACTAGAAGTTCCCGTAAAACTCTTCCAAGCTGCCCTGGCCCCTGCTAATAGGCTCCGCGTTGTGGTTTGTACGCGCTGGGCCTGTTTCCTGGCTCCATCAAAGCTCTCATCAACCTGTTTCACAACCTGTCCAGCACTCTTAACCCCCGTACTGACATCATCCGTTAAATCACTAATTTCCAACCCTGTTAACCGAATCGCTTCTAAGGTCGGCGGCAGTTCTCGACTCAGGGTATCCGCTAACTTTTCCACGCTACGCGCCGCACGCCCTAACTCTTGCAGGGCTGGAATTGCGGCAATCAGCACGGCAGTGAGGCTAACTGCCACGAGCAGGATAGATAATCCGAGGAAAAAGACAGGATCAAAAATCACGGGGCTTTTAGGAGAATCGAGAGCAGAAGGACAGTTTAAGTATGGGGTAACTCTGCGCTACCGGTGGCATCAGTGTAGGAATTATTCGGGAGTTTGCTGAGGCTGCCGCTATTTGGACTGGCGCTATAGGAATCGAAGTTATCCCTCAATTCCATTCGTTCCTGAAGGTGGTTTTCTTGCTGTGTAGCTTCCAGCCCAGCGGCGATCGCTTCCTTCAGCCTGGCTAAGGTGCCATCCCAGCTTTTCAATGCCGATTCCGACAGGCGATCGGCCTGAAGTTGCACCGTTGTCGATAGATCCTCAGCCATTTCTGGTAAAGCATCCGCCGATTTTCTCAGAAGTTGCCGCGTTTCCCGGCCGGTGCGTGGGGCGATGAGCAAGCCAGTAATGGTGCCGATCGCGGCTCCAAATAACAGCCCTCCAATAAATGACCCAGACTGATTATTCGACATCTTCTGGCTTTCACCTCTTACAAATGCGCTAACTCGAATGTATCAACTCCTTCATCTACTCCACATTAATCGATTTCCCTCCCAGACTCATAGGTTGAGGGACAACTTTTCGCAAATACAGGTGATGGGAGGCTGGGCGATCGATCGCAGACGTTATGCTGTGACTAGCAAAAGTAGTTTCCCATGAGTTCCTAGCTATGCACACTATCACCCTTAACGTTTCTGACGAAACCCTTCAAGCCCTGCAAACGACCCCTGAAAATCTGAGCCAAGAGATGTTGCTGGTTATTGCCGTTAAACTTTATGAACTGGGTCGATTGTCCTCCGGTACTGCAGCAACCTTGGCAGGCATTTCCCGAACGGTCTTCCTGAGTAAACTTGCTGACTACGGTGTAGACACCTTTCGCCTCACGGAAGCAGAATTGGTCAAAGATCTTGCCAATGCCTAATGTCATCACAGATACTTCACCGATTCAATACCTCTATCAAATCGCTCAACTTGACCTACTGCCCATGCTATATGGACAGGTTAGAATGCCTCAAGCAGTGGCTGATGAACTGATGCAAGGTTATGTTCAAGGCATCTCGTTACCTAATCTAGACTCCCTATCCTGGATTAGACTGTGCGCTGTGTTGTCATCTAGCCTGATTCCAAACATTAAGAACTTAGGTGTAGGAGAGCGCGAAGCCCTCAGCCTAGCAATGACCATTCCTGATTCCTTAGTTACTTTAGATGATGCATTGGCTAGGAGCTACGCCCAGCAACTAAATATTCCGATTACGGGGACATTAGGAGTTCTATTGAAGGGCAAGCAGGCAGGATATGTAGATACGATCGCTCCTCTGTTAAACGAACTGGATGCTCTGAATTTTCGTCTGTCCCCTGCGACCCGCGCTGCCGTACTGAGGTTAACAAATGAATATCCTAGATAGTCCAATTTATCGCAATAGTTGAGATCGGCATATTTCCTTTACCTATCCTATTCAACAATTCACAACGAATATTCCACTAGGGTGGAAGCTGTTCTAAGTTATCTCTGCTGATAAATAAATTAACGCAACCCTTTGCAGAATTGCGTTCATCATTAGACTACGAAATTATTGTGAGTCTGAAGAAATTGTTGGATGGTCAGCGATCGACCGATCCCATAATGATGTCAACGCTTCCCAAAATAGGCATGATATCCGCCACTTTCACACCCTTCAGCAGATAGGGCAAAATTTGCAGGTTATTGAAGTCCGCTGCCCGAATCTTCCAGCGCCAAGGGAATACATTGTCATCACCAATTAAGTAGATGCCCAATTCACCTTTACCGCTCTCCACACGGACGTAATGTTCGCCCTTGGGAATTTTGAACGTCGGCGCGATTTTCTTACCAATAAATTGGTAGTCAAATTCACTCCACTCAGATTTGGGGCCAGCCGCCATCCGCTTCGCCTCTAGATTTTCGTAGGGGCCGCCAGGCAGTCCTTTCAGAGCTTGCCGCAAAATCTTGATCGACTCCCGCATCTCCTCGATTCGGACAATATACCGAGCAAAGCAGTCACCCTCGGTTGCTACGGGTACTTTCCAGTCAAAATCGTCATAGCACTCGTAGTGATCAACTTTCCGCAAGTCCCATTTCACTCCAGAGCCTCGAAGCATCGGTCCAGACAGCCCCCAGTTGATGGCTTCGTCGCGGGTAATCGTCCCAATGCCTTCTACACGCCGCCGAAAGATCGGATTGTTCGTAATCAGTTTCTCGTACTCATCCACCTTGGGCATGAAGTAGTCGCAAAAGTCATAGCATTTATCCACCCAACCGTAGGGTAAATCTGCGGCAACCCCACCGATGCGGAAGTAGTTGTTGTTAACCATGCGGTAGCCCGTGGCAGCTTCCCAAAGGTCGTAGATCAATTCCCGTTCGCGGAAGATGTAGAAGAAGGGGGTTTGAGCGCCCACATCTACCATGAATGGCCCCAACCACAACAGGTGGTTGGCGATGCGGTTTAGCTCTAGCATGATGACCCGGATATAGCTGGCACGCTTGGGAACTGAAATATCCGCGAGTTTTTCTGGGGCGTTGACGGTCACCGCTTCGTTAAACATGCCCTCAGCATAGTCCCAACGACTGACGTAGGGAACGTACATGATGTTGGTGCGGTTTTCGGCAATCTTTTCCATGCCTCGGTGCAGATAACCCAAGACTGGCTCACAGTCTACAATGTCTTCTCCATCTAGGGTCACAATCAGCCTCAATACGCCATGCATGGAGGGGTGATGGGGACCCATGTTGATCACCATCGGTTCAGTTCTGGTTTCAAGCTTTGGCATGGTGGAGTCTAGGAGTTGATAAGGTTAAGGTTGAATTTTAAAGTTAAGGATTCGTCGGGTTAGGGTTAGTCGGGACTGCCTGGGGACGATCGTCAGACTAGCTTCACGCTCTAGGTTTACCTCCTACATTATAGGGAGTTGGTATCCATTGCATAACGTCTGAAATTAGGTGGACATCCATAGATTCTGTTCTATTGATGCGGATCTTGTGGATGGACGCTTCAGCCTCGGCTCATCCGATCGCTACTGCCTAGTAGTCTGTCAATCATTAATTGACGGGTAGCTGAAAGCCAGGGGGTTAGTTGAAGTTAAATTTTGAGGGGTCGAAGACTCTCAAAATTGGGAGCATCTCAGTTTTGTGGAGGATACGCCAAAACCCCCTCATCCCCCAGCCCCTTCTCCCAAAAGGGGAGAAGGGGAGCAAGATCCAAGTCCCTCTCCCCACCTGGGAGAGGGATTTAGGGTGAGGGTTGCAAAAGTGAGATGCTCCCCTCAAAATTTTCTTGACAGAACACTAGCTTTGCCAACCCAAGCTCTGCCAACGAGTTATGAAATCATTAAATTTTGGCAGAGGGGGCGAAGTAGATGAGCCGCACATCTGAGCCTAATACAACGGTATCGTTGTGAGTCAAATTCCAACTCGATCGCTTGCGGCCGTTAATCACCAGCCCATTTGTGCTGCGTTTGCCCTGAAGATTGCCATCCACAATCCGATAACTATAGGTGCCATCTGCTTGGGGAAACTGAAGCAAGATAGCGTGGTGGCGGGACGCGAAGAAGGAATAGAGACGGATATCACTCTGGGGATCACGCCCCACTACGTGTAGAATTTTTTGCAGCACAATTTCTCGCCTACCCTCCATATCTTCAATGATCAGAAGAGGATAAATTCTCAGGATGGCAGAATCTGATAGTACATCCAATTCTGTCGGGTTCTGCTGACTATTTTCTGAACCAGACAGTTCAGTGTCTTCATCGAAATCGTCTTCAAAGAAGCTGACAGGACGGGTTGTGGGTTGGCGTTCTTCTAAGGTGGAGTGATTTAGGGCACAGGTGCGTCCGTGTAGGGCAAGCTCATCGGTTGGATCTAGCAGCAATGCTTGGTCGTAGCTGCCGATCGCCTCTGGGTAGCGTCTCAATTCCATCAAGGCATCCCCCCGATTTCGCCAGGCTGGTTGATAATTGCCATCAATCATCAAGGCGCGGCCGTAGTTGGCGAGGGCTTCCTCAAAGCACCGCAAGCCATACAACAGAGCGTTGGCGCGATGGTACCAAGGTTGCACCGTGTCAGGCTTGATTTGCAGGGAACGATCGTAGCACCCGATCGCATCTCGGTACTCTCCCAAGCCGTACTGCAACGCATTGCCCCGCGCAGACCAAATGCTAGCCATTAGATCAGGGTCGGGATCTAGGCGCAGGGCCCAGTCATTGCTAGCGATCGCCTCTTGGTAGTTTCCCAGGCATTCTAAGGCTAGGCTGCGTTCGTACCAAACCTCAGCACAATTTTTTGCCAGTTGTAATACATAGCCATAGCTTTCCACCGCCTTTTCATATTCCTTGGCAGCAGCAAACGCCAGCCCCTGCTGAAAGATTTGCAGAGCGTTTCCATTGAGGCAAAGGCGACCTGTATCAAGCATGGCTAGGCAGAAGCAATTCTTCGACTTTAGAGGCTAATTTAGAGTTTATTGAGAGTCCGGAATCCAACTTCACAGAAGCTTTATAGAAGCCATTGTGTATCGGTCGAAATGGAGGTTGAAAGCCGGAGGTTTAGGTCGAATTAGCTATTTTCTACCATCTGTTGAGGGTGAAAGTAGTCATAGATTTGCTGGGCTAGCCGCAAGCCGATGCCCGGAACTTCCGCAATTTGGGTTGGGGTAGCCTCGCGCAGATAATCAATAGACCGAAAGTGTCCCATGAGTTGTTTCTGGCGATGGTGTCCTAGCCCTGGAATTTCTTCTAGGCGCGATCGTTTCATCCGATCGCTCCGCTGTTGGCGATGAAAACTGACAGCAAAGCGGTGAGCTTCATCGCGGAGTCGTCTTAAAAGTTGCACCCCTGGTTGCTCTGGGTCTGAGGCCACTGGAACAGATTCCCCCGGCAGAAAAATCTCCTCATGCCGCTTTGCCAGACTGATCACCTTTACATCTTCTAACAAATTCATCTCGCGCAACACCTCTACAACGGCAGAGAGTTGTCCTTTTCCGCCATCAATCATCACTAAATCAGGGAAATCGGAGGGCGGCACCATCACTTTCTGGGGTTCTTCAGGCGCACCGTTCCTAGCTGCTATCCCTTCCATGCTAGGATCTTTGGCATATTTGCGGAACCTACGTCGGATCACCTCTGCCATGCTGGCGAAATCATCAGAGTGCCCAGCGGTGACGGTGGGAGTCTTGATTTTATAGTGGCGATAGTGTTGTTTGGCAGGCAATCCGTCCACGAAAACGACTTGGGAGGCCACGGCATCGGAGCCTTGGATGTGGGAAATGTCGTAACCTTCGATGCGGCGGGGAATATCGGGTAAATCCAACAGAGCGGCAAGGTCGAGGGTGGCTTGGGCGTTGCGATCGGCGAAGCGTTGGGTGCGGGCTAGCTCATAGCCAGCGTTACGCTCCACCATTTCAATCAGTTCTGCCTTGGTCTGGCGTTGGGGCGAGACAATGGAGACTTTACGACCGTGCCGATCGCTCAGCACATCTGCCAACAATTCCCCTTCTGGCAAGTCGTGCTGCACCAAGATCTCATTGGGAATTTCCACGGCATCAGCACTTTGATAATGCTCTTCCAACACCCGCTGCAAAATGGCTCCCGGTTCCCCCGATTGGGAGTCGGCAACAAAGCCTAAGCGCCCCACCAAGCGCCCCGCCCGAATCTGGAACAGTTGCACACAGGCATGTTGCTCATCCGCAGCCAGGGCGATCGCATCCCGCGAAATCGTGTCGTCTGGAAGTGCCACTTTTTGGTCAGCACTCAGAGATTTCAACCCGACAATCTGATCCCGCAGCCGAGCAGCGTGTTCAAAGTTCAACTTTTCTGCGGCTTGCTCCATCTGAGCAGTGAGTAAGTCTTCCAATTCGCGGGTGCGTCCCTGAAAAATCATGGCGACTTTCTGCATTGTTTTGCGGTAGTCTTCGACGGAAATCATCTCTTGGCAGACTCCTGGACAGCGCCCAATGTCGTAGTTCAGGCAGGGACGGTCTTTGAACAGAGGTTGGGGACGTTGGCGCAGGGGAAAAATCCGCTTAATCAAATGAAAGGTACTGCGTAAACCATGCACATCGACGTAGGGGCCGTAGTAGCGGTCTTTTTCCTTACCCATGCGGCGTTTGCGGGTGATAAACATCCGGGGGTAATTTTCTGACCAGGTAATACAGAGGTAGGGATATTTTTTGTCGTCCTTCAGCAGCACGTTGAAGTGAGGTTGGTGCTGCTTAATCAGATTGGCTTCCAGGGCCAGAGCTTCGGCTTCGGTGTCGGTGACGATGAACTCAATTTCAGTAATTTGCCGCACCATCAAGTCGATGCGGGGATTGGGGTTGGGGAGGTCGCGGAAGTAGGAGCGGACGCGCGATCGGAGTTTTTTGGATTTCCCAATGTAGAGAATCCGATCGCTGCTATCGCGCATGTAGTAGACTCCCGGCTCCGGGGGAATCTCCTTCAAGCGGCTTTCCAGGCGTTCTTGATCTTTAATTAAGGGCAATGCTTGAGCGGAGGACACCATTACAGTCAGCAAACTCACGGATAAATCGGAAATCTAGCAGACCTGTCAGTCAGAAAATGCACGCTCTCGTTGCGGTTAGCGTTTACCAGTTCTTCTGTGGAATTACAGAACCTCAAATATTTATTTGATTAAGATTTGTAACTTCAGGTTTGGGAACCCGCATAACCACTTGTATTTTAACACTCTATTTTAACGGCAACGATGGATTGAATTAGGCTTCGATCGCTTTTCGCCCATGAATCTAAAAGGCAAAATACTCAATCTATTTATTGAATTCAATTACTCATCAAAAAACATCAAATCGTGTGAAGAGTACATTAGGCTGACTCATTCGTGCGTAATCTCGATCGGGTTTAATGTACTGATTAAGTATGGAACGCATCACATACCCACATTAAGCTATGAATTTAGAAGAGTTTGAATTTCAGACTCGAAATGAGATTGAAACAACATTAAATCAATTGCAAACCATCATGCTTTTAATTGCTGAGTTAGATGCCCAATCTACAGGTGAAGTGATGACGATCGCTCAACTAAAGGCCCAGGTTTTCGCAGCGGGAAATTCGGTGCAAACCTTGAGTCAGTTGATTGAACACTATCTGCTTGAGCAGAAACAGTAGGAAGTCATTCAATTTTGGACTGGGTTATTAACCTGGTTTCTCCTTTTAAGGGAGATGATTTGGTGGAATTCTATTGTTAATGACGCAAAGTCAGAATTTGATATGGCGTGACTCAAAACAGTCTAAACTTGAGTCTTTCGACATTAGATAAAACCTTAGCTATTGACTTAATAAAATCAATTTTCCTGGCTTGAGGTACATCGTCTTGCTAACGTTTACAGCGGTCTTCAAAGTACAACTCTGCATGGAGTGTCACATCGGGAACGCTATGCCATTCGTGCCCGGTGGCAATGCCATTCCCTAGACAATACGTTGTATATTGCAAGCTGCCATTTAATCCAGAGTCGTCGGGCAACTCTTTTTTGTATATGTTGCTTTTGACTGAAGGAAGATAGCCAAAGATGTAGGCGAAAAACTGATCTGCCCGTTTGGGATAGTTGGCGATCGAAGCATTGCCAGAATCTATCCGCACCTGTTGAACTTGGTTGTTGACAAATACAACCGAGAACCGCAAATCAGCAGCTTCGGGAAACAAGCGGCGTAGCTTGGCGGGGTTGTAGGTGTAGGTCACTAATGGGCGGCCGTTGTCCTGGGCTTCTGTTAGCCGCGTCCAAGGTTGACCAAAGTATCGCGCGATGGTTTGGGGAGACTGATTTAGCACGGGTCGAGCCGCTGCGTTTGCTGGTGCAGTCAGCCGGGCGATCAAAAATGTGGTGGCGGCGATCGTTCCCAACTTGCATAAATAATTCATTGCTTAACCCTTCGTCATTGGCAGGTAAAAGATAGGTGTCAGTACTACCAATATCTCCATACCTCAACCTACAGGATTTTTGGGGTTGGCGATTATAATGGGCTGACCATTAATTAAGACGTGTTGGAGAAGTCCAGATGCCTAAGATTAAACGATGGCACTCCAGATTACTGCTAGTGCTGTGTATCTTGTCTGCTTCGTGGCTTGCTTCATGTACAGCAAATTCTCAGCAGCAATCCATCCCAGAGGTGCGTGCAGAAGCAGTGCCGGCTCCTCAATCCAAACGAGAGCTAGCTAGGAAAGTTCTCTCAGAGATAGGAATTCCTGAGAAATATAATCTGTACTTTGGCAGCAGCATTGAACTGGCATTCCCCAATGGGGGAGAGAGCAACTCTAAGCTTAGGGATTGGTTGCAGGCGGTTTTGGTACGGGAGGCTGGATGGGCAAAAATCGAAAACACCTATATTGCACGGCTGGAAGCTAATTTTTCGGAGGCAGAACTGAAGGAACTCTTACAGCTATCCAGGCAACCTCTGATGAAAAAGTTATTGCAGAATGAACTTCAAGCCTATGCCGATGCTTCCCCAGAAAGACGCAGACTGCTATCAAAGTTTTGGGATGATTATAATTCTGGAAATATAAACCCGCCCTCAAATCTGTAGGGGATTTGCGGTGATGTAATCCATCAATAGTCTGGACATTTTTGCGATAGCTAGCCCTCATCCCCCAACCCCTTCTCCCAAAAAGGGAGAAGGGGAGCCGGATTGAAGTCCCTCTCCCAAGAGGGGAGAGGGATTTAGGGTGAGGGTCTATCCTGGCTGTACAACAGGGTTTTCAGCACCTCCACAAAAACTGTCCGAAGTAGTGATTCATCCTGCAATCTATTTCTTTATACGCTTACTGGTCGTTAATGACAGTATTGGACTGCGGTTCAATTTTTTCTACAAGTAACCAGTTGCCCGATCGGTTCAACGTTCCCCAGATTTTCAGGGTTTGGGCATTAACCAAGGTCTGGAATACCTCTTCAATTTCTGGCTGTAGTGTTACGAGAGTCACGGATTGCCCTTGCAAGGAAGCGGGTTGGGACACAAGCAGAGTGTAATGTTGCTCGGACTGAAGATTGAAAACTCCCATAAATTCTGGGAGGGACGCTGAAAGTTTTTGACTGCTTTGACAAAGGAACTTTTGTGGCAGGGGACAATTCCCTGTGATGGGATAATCCTCTGGGTGGCTGAGGTAGTAACGCTGCCAGTGGAGCCAGTCGGGGTGGGTCGGCGAGAGATTGAACAGCGGCACGAGGGCGGCAGGGGCGATCGGATCTTGTAGCAATGCCTCTTGCAGAACTGATATGGGAAGCTCTCTGGGCTGACAGTTGCGATCGATGCACAGAGCGGCTGCCATCCCTGCGGCTTGCCCAATCCCCAGCACGATCGGTTGCAATCGAGTTGCACCATTGGCAATGTGGGAGATCGAGCTATTTTTCTCACAGACCAGGAAACCATCCGTTGTGGCGGGGATCAAGGCACCGTAGGGAATTGTGAAGGGAGTGCCTGTCCAGCGGCCGCCCCAGCGGAGCGATTTAGGCTTTAGATTCAGTTCGTGTCCTGGGTAATGGTGGTCGTTGGCGTAGTTGCCCAAGGCGATCGAGGTGGCACGATCGGCATCTGTGGGTAAGGTTGCAACCTGTCCACCGAGGAAGGGCAAAATATCTTGCTCTCGCACGGTGACCAATCCTTGCAGGCGGCGGCTTTCGCGATAGTAGGGGTGGAGGGCATAGGCACCGCCTCCCAGACCGCTGCCCAGGTTTTTGGTTGGCTCAGTGGGAAAGATGGGAGTGGCTAAACCGTAGCGACGATCGATTTCAGTTTGGATAAACCGGGCAAAGCTTTGGCTATGCCAACGGCTCTCTTGTAAGAATTCCAGGCGATCGGCGGGAGACTGGATCAGGCGATCGGCTCTCTCCCCATAGTCATTGCCTTGGTGGGGCCAGTTGATCATGAATCGATCGCCGGGAAGTCGCCCGTAATTGAGAAAATGCTCGGCTCCATGAGCCTCCCACGCGACACGAAATCGGCTGGGATCATGGG
>Ga0163154_10003609_pt1 | contig 21257 bp, 20 predicted proteins | sample OliLakLV19MP9P1_FD_148649 | JGI IMG/M metagenome (GOLD analysis project Ga0163154, IMG submission 148649) | Freshwater microbial mat bacterial communities from Lake Vanda, McMurdo Dry Valleys, Antarctica - Oligotrophic Lake LV.19.MP9.P1 | ecosystem: Environmental > Aquatic > Freshwater > Lake >...
AGTGCTGCCCACGTCAAAATTGGTGCCTGTGATGGTCACCACTGTGCCTCCGCTGGCGGGGCCGCTATTCGGGCTGATCATCGTTACCGCAGGCCCTGCTGCGGCGGGATTGATGGTGTGGCCTTCGCTATCGCTGCTGTTAGCGAACGGCGTCGGACCGGATATGTAACTTGCAGTCAAGGTCAGTAGACCGGCCGGCGCCACCGACGGCAGCATACAACTGCCGCTGGCAAGGCCGATGCCGGCGCTGGCCAAGCTAATCGGACAGCTATTGCTACCGTCCGTCACAGTGACCCCACCGACCGGTGCAAACGGCTCGGCCGCCGCCACCTGCACGCTCACCGTGTAAGGCGTGCCGATCATCGAGGGGTCCGGGTTGTCGGACACAATGATCGACGTGGTTTGGTAGAAACTTGCCTCGGAGGTTTTGCCGAAACCATCGGTGACGATGGACAGCACGATAGCGCTCGGTGCCAGAGTTACGCCGACAGGGAACAAGACTGCGGCTGAACATGGCATGGGCGGCGCTGGGCAATTGGTGAACCCGAGGAATACGCCGGGTTGGCCGCCGAGGGACTGGTAAAACTCCACGCGCGCCGGGTAGTTCCCGCCGATATCTGGCGTCGACAGGGTCACGCCGATGGTGGCGCCGTCGCGCGGGCCGGTCAGAAGGAAGCTGTTGATCAGTGGGAAATTGAGCCGGCCGTTGGGGCCGGTGTCGACATCGCCGGCGTCGTTTGTCGTGCGGCCATCGCCACCGAGGTCAATCGCTAACAGGCCATTGGCAAACATGGCGTTGCGCTGGAACGAGCCACGGCCGGTGCCGCCGAAAGTGGCGAGGATGCCGTTAGCGCCATTGCCGATGATGGCGTTACCCTCACCCGGCTGCGTGCCGCCGATGTAGACGCGGCCGTCGTTCATTGAATTCAGATTGACACCATTACCGGCATTACCGAGCGGGGCACCGTTGGCGGCGGGACCGATGAAATTGCCAATAACGCGCGCGCCATCGAAACACGAGTCCGAGACCGCGGAGCAATCGAAGCGAATACCGTCTTGGGTATTGCCGCTGATGATGTTGCGCAAATTAGGCAGAGCCCCGCCGATCAAGATGCCTGGGATTTGCGTCGCGGTGGAGGCAATGATGCCTTGCAGGCCATTGGGGATCGCAACCACGCCCGACGGATTAGTGCCGATCAGATTGCCCAGCACGCTGACACCCGATAATGGCGGCAAGGCGGCGATTGAAATTCCCCGTTGCACGTGGCCGCTGATCACGTTGGCCGCGAAATCGGGTGTGTCGACGTCGCCGATCACCACAAAGCCACCCTGCACCAAAATGCCAACGCTTTGCTGTCGCGGGGCCAGCGGCGCACTGCCATTGGCACGCAATCCAATAAAGTTACCCACGATGCTGTAGCGAGCGTCGGCGGGTCCAAAAGTGACGATGCCTGCGCAGAAGCCATGAATCGATAGGCCGGCAACGATCACCAGCGCGCTGGGTGCATTGAGAACTAGGCCATCGGGACAAAATGCTGGCACTAGGCTGCCGTCGAGTTCGATGCGCAAGGAAGCGTTGCTGCCGAGCCCCAAACTCGCTGGCTGCGTATTGGGCGTTGCCCCGGCTTGACTATAACCATCGATTAGCAGCGGCGTGGTGATTGATGGCAGCAGCGAAAGCGGCTGGATCACGCAGGCGCCACCGGGAGCGCTGCACTGCGGCGCCGGAATCGCGAAGTTGATCACGTCTGGATCTGGCATCGCATTGGCTGCCGTCAGCGCCTCGCGCAGGGTGCATTCGGACAGATCGCAGACGCCATTACCCGGATCGACGGTCGAATTGACTACAAACGGCACTGCAGCGGCAGGCGTCAGATCGACGTTGTTGGCGGAATAGGCGATCGCGTAGCCAGCGTAGGGATTGTTAGTCGTCGCGAAAGTGCCACTCAGGGCTACGCTGGCGTTTACCAAATTGAGTACTTCTGGGGCGACTGGTGTGTAGCTGGAATCCACCACCGTCAAAGTGCCGTCCAAGTTCGCGCTGCCATTGACGGACAACTGGTCCGAATTGCTGCCTGGCGTATTGCCGGCCACTTCCAGGGTCAGATCGCCACCTGCACCCTGCGTGTAGTCGCCGAGAATGGTCAGCGTGCCGCCCGGCAGGGCATCGCCCGGACGCACGCTGCCGGCGCTATTGATCACATCGGCCGAGAGTGTGCCGCCGCCGCGCAACTGGCCGCTATTGATTGCATAGGGGAAGGTGGACGTCAGCGTGGCACCGGCTTGCACCTCAACAGCACCTCCAGTTTGGGTGATACCGCCCACTTGCAGCCCAGAACTTTGCACCTGCAGCAACCCGTTGGTGATTGTCACCGGCCCGTTCACATCAAGCACTGGCGCGACGCTACCGCTCTGCCGAATCGTCCCGCTGTTAAAAAGAAAAACATTGGATAGGAACCCCGCGCCGGCGAAACGAATGGGCCCAGTGCTGCCTACAAAGCGCAGCAAGCCCGAGGCGCCGACGTCGATCGTCCCGGTTTCCCCGTTCGGCACCAACAGTTCGCCCGCACTCCAGTCGACGTTGCCTTCAATGCGTAGCGCGCGTTTGGACAAATTGCCAATCACTGGGCCGAACATCGTCGAGTTCGAGCCCGGCGCCAGGCGCAAATCCCCCGGCGTGGCTCCAGTGCCGGTAATGTTCCCGTCGCTCCAGCTCAAACTCGTGATTACATCGATCTGTCGATCGCCGCTGATGGTGGCGCCGGTGTTGAGGATCAGTTGCCCGACCACGGCGGTGGTCGGGGAATCAACCGTAATTGTCGCGCCACCACTGGGGCTCAGAACGCCAATATTGAGGCCACCGTTGACCTGTAATTGCGCGCTGGCGCCGAGGGCCAAGCCGCCGATACCGCTGATGCTGCCCGCCGCGCTGAGCGTGCGGATCGCCGCCGTGCCATTCAGACGCAGCGCGCCGCTGGCGCCGTCCATGACATAGTTGCCGGTGTCAGTGCCGGCCTCCAGCAGTGAGGTGGTGCCATCGCTGATGCGCACCGTGCCGGAATTGTCGAAGGGAACTCCAATCAGATGCTGCGCTGCCGAGACCACGTGATAGAGGCCTTGGTTGGTGAGTTGCGTGCTGCCACTACTGACCCTGCCCCAATCGGGCGTAAATCCTGGGGCGACGCCAATGAGGTTGACGATGACGATGCCATCGCTGGCGTTGTTGAAGGCCGCCCCATCGCGCAGCAGCGTGTCGTTATAAGCATTCCAGGTGATAGTGCCGCGATTGTTGAAGGTGCGCGTCCACAGCGTGCGGTCGTTGCTGACGCCTGCCGGCGCGGCAAAGGTAGCGGCGGCGCCGGGGGCCAGATTGAAGGCTTCGCCGCTGGTGCCGATCAGCGATCCGGCACCCCATTGGAATTGCGAGGTTACGGTCACCGGCGTGGTTCCACTCAGACGCGCGAGCGCGCGTTCCATGCGCAACTGTGCGAACGAGACCGGCGATGCGCATTGCAGTTGCACGTCGGAATCGAGAATGCTGACATTGCTGCCGGCGGCAAAGCAGCCGTTGATCATGTTGATTGGCACGGTACCCGAGGTATCGCCGAAAATGAAGTTGGATCCGGCGACGAAGTTGGCGCTGACGCCAAAGGTCCGTGCCGACACCGAGAATTCCAGTTCACGGGTGCCGGTCGCCGAATAGCTGCCGTCGAAATTGCCGTCGGCCTGAACGATCAGACGCCCGACGGTTGAAGTCAGGCTGCCGGATCCTTGGTAGCTCAGGCCCTGCTCGATCAGACTGTTGACTGAGCTTGAGGAACTGGTCAGCGCGCCATTGTTGGTGAGCACGCCGCAACCCGGCACGGTAAGACAGCCGATCCGCGCCTGTCCTGCCGGGTTTGAGGTGAGCGCAATGGTGCCGGTGTTGACGATCTGCGCGCCGCCTTCCAGCCGCAGACGCTGCAGCGTAATGGACAACTGACCCTCGACGTTGAGCCGCCGCGAGGTCAGCGTGAGGCTGCTGCCGAGTATAAAATCGTTCGCGATCGTCGAACCTACTGGAACCGTCACCGTCTCGGCCACGCCCGTGCCTTCTATCGTACCCATCCATTTGGGCGTGCCAGTCAGCGTAATCGCCGCCGGACCGTACAGGATTCCAGTGGGGCGGGTGTCGAAGTTTGGCAATGTGCGTGTGGCACCATCGACGCGCAGTCTTCCCCACAGCTGGAAGCGCGCGCCGGGGTTCTGGATGATGCTGGCCGATGGCGCCAGGATGCGCTGCGCAACACTGGAACTGGCTAGCCAAAGGGTGCTGCTGCCGCTCAATTGGATCAGGCCGCTATCCGTGCCAGGCGCCTGCAGCGCCGCAATACCCGCCAGGGTCTCGACGGTGCCGGCGTTGTCGAAGGCATCCAGGCCGGAGTTCACATAAATCTCGCGCGTGCCGGTGTTGTTGAAGCGCCAGATTCCCCCGACACTGTTGTCAATACGCGAACCCACGCCCCCGTTGGAGAAGAAGAACCTACTAGTGCCGGCGAGATTGACGTCAAAGTTGCTCCGATTGTCGATATCGGCGCCGCCGCTCAATCCCCAGATCAAATTGGTGCCCGTGCCGCTAGCGTTCACCACGAACGAGCCCTGGTTCACCAACGTCCGCTGGCTCAAGCTCGCGCCGGCAATGGCATCGGAAAATGTCATCGTTGCCAAGCCCAGGGACGACACCGTCAGCGTGCGCCCGGCCACCGGCGCGGTAATCGTTCCGCCACTCCAGCTCAGCAGGTCAACAGCGAAATCATCGTCGCCACCCCAGATGCCCGGTCCCTGCACGCCCACATCAGCGAAATTGAGACTGGTCGCCGCTGTGCTGAAGTCGAAAACGCCATCCAGAATGCGCAGCGCGCCCGTGTGCAGGTAGCCGCCATTCAGAATCACGGTGCCCTGACCCAGCTTGCGCAGCAAGCCGTCGCCTGCAATCGTACCGGTCAGCGTGCGCGTGACCAGCGACGGCGGCGCGAACTCCAGCGTGCCAGCGGCACCAATCGTGTAATTACCGAAATCGCCGCCCGTTGCTTCAACACGCAGCGTGCCGGTGCTGGCATTGACCGTACTGCCGTTGTCGAACCTGACGTTGGTGATCGACAAGCCACCGGCGCCGCTTAGCGTGATTGAGCCGCCACCCGAATTATTGTGAAAGCGCGCCAGCGGGCTGTTGTCGCTCTCCACCTTAAGCACCACGCCGACGCCGGGATTGGCAGTCAGCAATGCCTGATTGTCGACCTGGGCATCCGCATCAATGCGCAAATCGCCGGACACCCAGGTGATGGGCCCCTGATTGATCCAGGTACGCGCGCGCAGCGTGCGCAGCCCGCCGCTGAGGTTGGTCGTTGCCGACGATCCCAGCAATAACTGATTGCTGACGGCCGACACGCCCTCAATGGCGCCGCCGCTCCAATTCAATTGGGTAAGGACCGAGAGGTCGAAGTTGCCGCGGATCGTGCCGGCCTGCAGGTTCAGGGTATTGACGATGCGGTTTCCCCCAAGGTCAATGATCGCCAAAGGAGTCGTCACGAGAACGTCATCGCCGGACCCCGGCGTTCCCGCCGGCGTTCCGTTGCTACCGGTGCAAGCGCCCCAGTTGGCGGGTACACCCCAGGACCCAGCGCCGTTGATCAGCCAAGTGCACGAAACGGCTGCAGCCGACGTACTTGCAAACAGCCCCAGGATTAGTATCGCTACGTGGCTAAGTCGAAACGTCGATGTCGTCTGCATGCGCTGCCCCAGGGTTGGGAATCGGCGCCTATTGTGCACGAGCGGCGCGTCCCGCGCGCTAAATCTCGCGCCAGCTGAGAGTGAAACTGCTGTGGTCACGCTTGATGTAGGTCCAGAGCAAAGCTCGGAACAAGCAAGAAACCCACCCCATGCAGGAACAGCGTCAGCGCACCGCGCCGGCCCAGAGCCCGGGGCCTTTGGTGGGTTCGATCGGTGATCGAACGCTTCTCGCGCAATCCCTTTAAACCCATCGCCACGCCCGGTTGATTTTTGCCCTGCCGGTCCCCAACTAGCGTGCACCTACGCTGCTTGATACTCGACTATGACTACCGAAACCCGTGCTTTCCAGGCTGAAGTGCAACAAGTTCTCAACCTGGTCATTCATTCGCTGTATTCGAACAAAGAGATTTTCCTGCGCGAACTGGTATCCAATGCCTCTGATGCACTTGATAAGCTGCGATTCGAGGCGATTCGCGCGCCGGAGTTGATCGCGGGTGAGCCCGATCTCGCCATTGAAATCGAGTTTGACCAGGCGGCGCGCACATTGACCTTGCGCGATAACGGTATCGGCATGAGTTTCGACGAGGTGGTCGATAATATCGGCACCATTGCGCGCTCCGGTACGCGACGGTTTCTGGATGCGCTAAGTGGCGATGCGCGCAAAGATGCGCAACTGATCGGCCAATTTGGCGTCGGGTTTTATTCCGCGTTTATCGTTGCGGCTGATGTGGAGTTGCGTACCCGGCGCGCCGGCGCCAATGCCGATGAGGGTGTTTATTGGCGTTCGGAAGGCAAGGGTGAATACGCGGTGGAGCGCATCGAGTATGCGCGTCGCGGCACCGAAATCGTATTGCACCTGAAAGATGAAGAAAGTGAATTTCTATCCTCTTGGCGCCTGCGCGCGCTCATTCACAAATACTCCGAACATATTGCATTCCCGATTCGCATGCGCGCCGACAAAGCCGAGGGCGAAGAAACTGCGGCCTTGGAAACCGTGAATCAGGCGGCGGCCATGTGGGCGCGTCCAAAATCGGAGTTAACCGATGAAGACTATCAGGCCTTCTTCAAACACTTAGCCCATTCAGATGGTGAGGCGATAGCGTGGAGCCACAATAAGGTTGAAGGCAACCAAAGTTATACCAGCTTGTTGTTTTTACCCAGCAAAGCGCCCTTTGATTTATTTGCCGGCAATCGGGAAGAGCGGCAAGGTTTGAAGTTGTATATCAAACGCGTCTTTATTATGGACGCAGCCGAACAATTGTTGCCTGCCTATTTGCGCTTCATGCGCGGCGTGATTGATTCAGATGATCTGCCGCTGAATGTCTCGCGTGAGCTGCTGCAGGACAATAAGCTAACGCAGCAGATTCGTTCGGCGGTGATCAAGCGTACACTCGATATGCTCGATAAGTTGGCGCAGGATCAACCGGAGAAATTCGCCAATTTCTGGAATGACTTCGGTCAGGTGCTGAAAGAAGGTTTGACCGAAGATTATGCTAACCGTGAGCGCATCGCTAAACTCTTGCGATTCGCAACGACCAAGTCGGAAGGGCGTGCACAAACGGTATCGCTGACCGATTATTTGGCCCGGCTACGGCCAAATCAGACGGCGATTTACTACATTACCGCCGAAAGTCACTTGGGCGCGCGCAATTCGCCGCATTTGGAAGCCTTCCGCGCCAAAGACGTCGAAGTGCTGCTTGCCTTTGACCGCATCGACGAATGGGCGATGTCCTATTTGCACGAGTTTGACGGCAAACCTTTTGTGTCGGTCGCTAAAGGTGATATCGATTTATCGAATGTGCCCGATGCGGAAGGTGTCAGTCCGCCGCCGGTCGCCGAATTACCAGAAGGCTTGGCCGAGCGCTTGCAGACCGTGCTGGGTGATCGCGTCAAAGCGGTACGCGGCAGCGCGCGTTTGCGCGATTCGGCCGCGGTGCTGGTGGTCGATCAACACGAGTTGTCGCTGCACACCCAACGCATGCTCAAGCAGGCCGGGCAGGGTGCCGGCGGCGGCGCGCCAAGCTTAGAACTCAACCCAGCGCATGCGTTGACGGCACGTTTGGCCGCTGAAACCGATGAAGCTCGCTTCGCCGAATGGGCGACCCTGGTCTACGAACAAGCAGTGCTCAGCGAAGGCGGACAGTTGGAAGATCCGAGTGGTTTTGTGCGGCGCTTGAATGGCTTGTTGTTCGCCTGAGAGGGGCATGGGTCACGCTGGTTCCCAATGAACCAGCGTGACTTACGGCGTGACAAGGTAAACTCAGAACATGACTGAGATAAACGCAATTCGGGTTGATCAATGGCTGTGGGCTGCGCGCTTTTTCAAAACGCGCTCGCTGGCCAAACAGGCCATTGACGGTGGCAAGATCGAAGTGAACGGCGCGCGTTGCAAACCGGCGCGCGCGGTCCATAGTGGCGATTTACTTAACATTTCCCGCGGGACTGAGCGCTTTGAAGTGCGTGTGGACGCGCTAGCCGCCAAGCGTGGACCGGCAACGCAAGCAGTGGGTTTGTACGAGGAAACCGCAGCCAGCATTGAGCGTCGCGAGCGTGAGCGTGAAGCGCAACGCTTGTCACGGCAGGCCTACCAACCGCCGCCGGGCCGACCTAGCAAGCGCGATCGGCGCGACATTAAATCCTTTGAAGAGATACAGTCCATTGGTGAAGATTAGGTTCCCAAAGGCAGCAGAGCATGGCTAAATTATTGTTGAACATGCGTTTGGCCACCGACGACGAAGCCGCTGAAATCCGCGATTTACTGGATGAACACGCCGTCGATTGGTACGAAACGCAGCCGGGCTTTTGGGGTATTTCGGCTGGCGGAATTTGGCTGCGCGATTTGGATCGCGCGGTTGAAGTGAAGGCGCTACTGGATCGCTATCAAATAGCGCGCACGATTCGCGTGCGCGAAGAATTGGCACAAGCCCAGCGCGACGGCACCGCGCCCACCTTTAGTGGCGCCTTGCGCGCTGAACCCATGCGCATGTTGGTGCAATTGCTGGCCGCATTGTTGCTGGTCGCGCTGACCATCGCGCTGCCTTTTATAATGCTGTCGCGCGGGTAGCGCCTGAAGCAGTGCCCCACCCTTTACAGCATCACCGACGTCGCGATAATCTGAAATTCGCGCGTTTCGACGGCTTCGCTCGGATCTTTACCCTCGTCTTCGGCTAGGTGCTTGGCGGTGGCTGCGCTCATCACCTTGGCGCTTAGTGTGCCGTACACCACCGCTTCGCCACTGCTGTCTTTCGGGATGAAAAAATCGTCCCTACCAAACATCACGCGGGCGTGGGATTCGCCGTCGGCGAGTACCATCCAGCAGCCCTTTTTCTGGCAAACCTTGGTGATGCGGCCACTGAATTTCTGTGCTTTGCCAGCGTAAGTGTCCACATCGCCCAAGGCGGTGCCGATGATGGTGGCCTCACCTGCCGGCATTTGTGCGCCGTAAACCGAGTGGCCGTCGACCACTGCAACGGGCTTTGTTTCAGAGTCGGCGTAGGCTGGTGCTAGCGCCAATAAAGACATCGCAAAAACGCTAGTGCGAAGATTCATCATTATCAAACCTTAGGCTGTGGCAAAGAGGCGTCGATCAAAATCGCTTGCTCATCGCGGGTGGAGTAACGCCCGGCGCTATCTCGTTGTAAGGCAGCGTGGGCGATGTTTGGATCGTGGGTGAAAAATAGGCGCACTTCGCGGCGCAGTTTGTCGGCGAGAAAGTGACGCTTTTCATCGATGATAAGTTCCGGGTAACGGTCGTAGCCCATCGTCACTGGCAAGTGTACCCAAGCTTTGCCGGGGATGAGATCAGCGCAATAGACGATGCCACCGTCGCCGCCAATCTCACTTAGCATAAGTCCGGGCGTGTGGCCGTGAGACTCGTAAAAGCCCACTTGAGTTCCCAGTGCTTGCGTATGGGCGGGCAGGGCGCCCGGATTGCCGATCGCGTTAGCGGGGCTAAGATCAACTAACTCCAGACGACCACTGGTAGCCAGCAAATCGTTCAGCTCCGGAATGAAAGACGCACGATCGCGCGGATGCGGGGATTGCGCGCGTTGCCAATGATCGCGGCCCACCACAAAACGGGCATTTGGAAACAACAAACGCGCCGATTGCTCTGGCTGCCACGCGGCAAGCAAACCGCCCGCGTGGTCAAAATGCAGATGGCTGAGCACAACGGTGTCGATATCGGCATCCGTCAAACCCAAGGTGGCCAAGGAATCGAGTAACACATGGCGCTCTTCCATCACACCAAAGCGCGCGCGCATTTTGGGGTCAAAAAATGCCCCGATGCCGGCCTCGAATAAAACTCGTCGACCGTCATCCAACTGCACCAACAATGCGCGACAGGCCAATGGCACACGATGCGTGGCATCGGGTGGCAACCACTGTTCCCACATCGCGCGTGGCACATTGCCAAACATCGCGCCGCCGTCCAGGCGCTGGGTATTACCTTCAATCGACCAAGCTCTCATGAATCAGGTTTGCCTGTGAGCGACCTTCGGTCGCGATGGGTAAACACCTCACCGAAAGATCATATCCTTATCGCGACTTTCGCCACCGCCGACCGCTTTCCAGCGTGGATCTGATGCGGCTTCAACGGTGCCTTTGCGTTTGTCCCACAGGACGACCTGCATGTTGCCCCACGGCCGTTCCGCAGGAGCCATGGTGTAGCCGCGCGCATTGAGTGCGGCAATTTCCGCTTCGCTCAGCGCGCCGGGTTCACTGGAGACGTTATCAGGCTGATACTGATGATGAATACGCGGCGCGCTAACGGCCTCGAGTGCTGTTTTGCCATCCAGCAACATCGATAAGCCTTGAAAAACCATGGTGATAATGCGGCTACCGCCGGGGCCACCAATCGCCGCGACACGGTCTTTGCCGAGTAAAATGGTCGGCGTCATCGATGAGAGCGGACGTTTACCCGGTGCAATGGCATTGGCGTCCTCGCCGATTAAACCGTAGGCATTGGGCACCCCGGGTTTAAGCGAAAAATCGTCCATCTCGTTATTGATAACAAATCCCGTTCCGGGCGCAACAAACGCCGCACCAAATGGCAGATTTACGCTTTGCGTCACCGCCGCAACATTGCCTTCGGTATCAATAATGGAAAAGTGCGAAGTGTCGTTGCCTTCCGGCGTTGCACTAATGCCCGGTAAGCTGTCACTCGGTGTGGCCATTTTGGTATGAATGGAAGCGCGCAAGCCAGCCGCATAATACGGGCTGAGTAACATGTCTATGGGCATTGTCACGAAATCTGGGTCGCCCAAATAAATAGAGCGATCGCGATAAACGCGGCGCATAGCTTCAATTTCGACGTGTAAACGCGGCACGCGCTCAAAGCTCGCTAACGGAAAGCCACCTAAAATATTGAACAGGCCCACCAGAGCGATGCCACCGGATGAGGGTGGCGGCGCGGTGTAGATGTCTTGATCTAGATAGCGAAAATGCAGCGGTTCACGTTCGACTGCCTGATATTGTTTAAAATCCTCCAGTGTCCATAATCCACCTGCAGCGCTTACCCCATTAACCAATGCATCGGCAGTGGCGCCTTCGTAATAACCACGGTGACCCTGTTTGGCCATGCGTTCCAACACCCGAGCAATATCCGGATTGCGCATTCGCTGACCCACAGCAGGCGCTTGCGCATCGCGCAGAAATAGTTTGGCGGCTGCCGGCGATGTGGCTAATTGATCCTTGCGAAAGCCAATCATGGATGCGTTTTTGGCACTCCACACATAGCCATTGCGCGCCAGCCGTATGGCTGGCGCTAGAGACTGTTTGAGTGGCAATTTGCCGTAGCGCTCGGCGACCATGACCAAACCAGCGGGTAAACCTGGGATGGCAGCAGCGAGCGCGCCATTGACGCTCTTACCGCGTTGCGGATTACCGCTGGCATCCAAATACATCTCGCGCGTGGCAGCGAGCGGCGCTTTTTCGCGCGCGTCGATAAACGTAGATTTGCCGTCATTAGCGCGGTGCAGCAAGAAAAAACCACCACCACCCAGCCCAGAGCTTTCCGGCTCAACCACACTTAAAGCCGCTGACACGGCGACCGCCGCGTCGAAGGCATTGCCGCCTTGTTGCAGAATCTCAAAACCGACTGCCGTGGCTTGTTTGTTAGCGCTGGCAATGCCGGCTGCGGGTGGGCCGCTGTCCGCGAGCAAGGTCGTGGGGACAAAGAATATAATGCCGAGCAAAGCCAGCCTGGCAGTGACGCGCACATGATTGGTCAAAGTCACTTGGCTTTTTATCCTGTTTGACGCGACTATATTGCCGCAGTGGTTACGTGTTTCTAACTTAGCCGCAGTTTGGATGGCTTGTTTGTGCTCAAACTAGTACTTCAATTCTCAAGCCTTCGGCCTTGGCCAATAAGGCTTCGTTCGATTCTAAATGCGCGGGGTCGATAAAGATGCACTCGACCGGACATACCATCTCACATTGCGGTTCTTCGAAATGGCCGACGCACTCCGTACAGCGGCTGGGATCGATTTCGTAAACGCGGGCACCCTGGTAGATCGCTTGATTTGGGCATGCCGGCTCGCAAACATCGCAATTGACACATTGCTCGGTGATTAATAACGCCATTTACAGTCATCCACGGTGGCGAGAAACGCAGTGACAGAATAATCCAGAGTCTGTGCTTGGTTTGCGATTGCGATTGCGATTGAAAGAAAACCAAAAAGGGACACTGGATTGCTGCGCTGCGCTCTCCATGACCACCTACCGTAAGTCATTCGCGATTGCCAGCCTCGGAAAGCGGCAATGACCCTCGAACTGTGCGCGCCTGCCGCGGCAATCGGCGCCGGATCGCCGCGGCCTGCCCATGAGCCCTTCCGAGTAACTGTGGTCAGGGCGCGCATACATTGACGTGCTGAAAAAAGAGCGCCAGCGCAGCTATTTGGCTTCGTGGAATACCAAAGTGGCGCCCCAGGCAGAAATCGCTGCGTCAACTCGATCTTTTTCTGCAGTCTGTCCGATGAAAATCACCCGAATACTCTTCAAAAGAGTGGGCTGTGGCTCGGCAAATGCCTTTTCAATGATGTCTGCCATCAGTTTTGAATCGGGGGATGCGAATAAAATCGTAGTGCCTTCGGCGATACCCCGACCGATAAAGTTCTTAATATTCTCAACGGTGCGTGCGTTTTTTTCCTCGTCTTGGCCGAATTCAACAAAGGTGGCGAAGATGCGAGAGTTTTGGTCAGTCGGCACATAGTTTTTTGAGACTGCGGACACATACTTCTTCCAAGCCACTGAATCGCTGGGAGATGTCGGCACACTTTTGGCTGGATCAACAGGTGCGGGCGGCTCCTCGCAGCCCGCCAGCGTGAATAGCGCGCAAACAAGTAGGATTGATGCAAGAAAGCGGCGGACCATGGCGAAGCTCCTTTGACTGAGCATTTAAGAGGGTCCCATGTTAGCAAGCCTGAGGCCCTTCGTATCACCTGCCTGCGTTTTGTAAGCACGCCGACCGGCTTGTTGTCGGTGCGCTAGCTCGCGTATCAGGGACTGGACTGCGACGCTGCTGTAACTTGCCAGAGCGCCTGCAGTCGGCGCTGCACAGCAGGTGGCACAAAGCTAGATACATCGCCGCCTAAACGAGCCACCTCGCGCACCAAAGACGAAGAAATGAAGCTGAATTGCTCCGCCGGGGTCAAGAACATCGTCTCGGCCTCCGGAATCAAATGGCGATTCATGCTGGCAAGCTGAAATTCGTACTCAAAGTCCGACACCGCGCGCAGCCCGCGCAGGATCACACTGCCGCCAATTTCGCGCACAAAATGCGCCAAAAGCGTGCTAAAGCCACGCACTTCCACGTTCGCGATGCCAGCCAGCGATTCACGCGCCAGTTCGATACGCTCATCCAGGCTGAAGCTTGGGCCCTTCACCGGATTGTGGGCGATGCCCACCACCAGCTTGTGAAACAGCGGCGCGGCCCGCACGACCAGATCTACATGGCCATTGGTCATTGGGTCAAAAGTGCCGGGATAAACGGCGATATGGGCTGGCGCGGTGGGGCGGGAAATGGCGCTCAAAATGCGTGCTCCGCGTGGCTCTGGCCGGACAGTATCGCTGGGGAAAGCTGCGCCAACAAATAAAACTGCACAGAACCTGCACGTCCCTGTTTGTGGATTCGCCACGGCGCGCCAAATGGCGGCGCGATGTTGCTGGGGTGTTCCAAGTAAACCCAGGCCTGTGGGGCCAACCAGTTTGGCAATCGATCAAGCAGCGCTTCCCATAGGTCGGCGGAATAGGGCGGATCCAAGAACACAATGTCATAGCCGGCGTCGGGCGGCGTTGTTAGCAACTGCAGTGCGCAGAGTCGAGTGACTTCCATTTGCAAGTCAATCTTTAAGCGCTTGCCGTTGGCGATGATCTGTTCCGCCAAGTTAGCATCTAGCTCGTTGAGGCGTGCCCATGCCGCTCCGCGGGACAGTGCTTCAATGCCGAGCACGCCGGTTCCTGCGCACAAATCCAACACGCGCGCGCCCTCGATCACCGGCGCCAGCCAGTTAAACAGCGTCTCACGCACCCGATCTGGCGTCGGACGCAATCCTTGGCGACTCACCACTGGCAACTTTGAACGCTTCAGCGTGCCACCGATGATGCGTACTTCACCCACTTTGCGGGTGGATTCCGGCTTTGCACGCTGCCTATTCACATTGATCAAGCTACGGTTATGGTGCGGACCGCTAGAATCCGCGTCTTCAGTGCTCACGACAATCAGCCCGCGCATGCTTAAGTGGTTTCGGAAAGACAAAGTTGAGCAACCCAGTGTCGCCACGCCGGACGCGCCAAGCGTAGATAGCAGCGAGGCAGAGCGCCAATTGAGCGCCGAGGAGCTGTGGTTTGGACGCAGCCTGCGGCCGGTTGAAGTTGTCGAACCAGCAGATAAACCCAGCGCGGACGGCGGGGCTAACCAGCTCGCGACGAGCGATGCCACCACTGCGCAGGCGGTGATCGAAGACGCGCAGTTTGATCCCGCCGCGGCGTTTGCACTGGCTATCGACAGCGAGCAGGCCTTGCGCGACGCAGCGCCGCCCGAGCCCGAAGCCATTCCGCTAGGCGAGCGGCTGGCCATCACCGCGCGCGCGCTGACCGCCAGTGTGGGCACGCTATTCAAACGCAATCCCAAGCTCGACGAGGACCTGCTCGAAGCGCTGGAAACCGCGCTGATTCAAGCGGATATCGGCGTGCTTGCCAGTACCGAGTTGGTCGAGCAGATGCGGGTGCGCATGCGCCGACGTGAGTTTGCTGATGCGCAAGCCATGCTGGCCCTGTTGCGTCGATCGCTGCGCGCCTTGCTGGTGGATTACGCTCGACCGCTCGTCATCCCGGCAGCGCCGCGGCCGTTTGTCATCCTAACCGTGGGCGTGAATGGCGCTGGTAAAACCACGACGATTGGCAAGCTGGCGATGCGCTACAAACAAGCCGGCCATAGCGTGATGCTGGCCGCTGGCGATACCTTTCGCGCCGCCGCCGTTGAGCAGCTGAAGATGTGGGGCGATCGCAATGAAGTGCCGGTCGTCGCTCAAGGCAGCGGGGCGGATTCGGCATCGGTGATTTTTGATGCCTTCCAGGCTGCCAAATCGCGGGGCATCGACGTGTTGATCGCCGATACCGCTGGCCGCTTGCACACGCAGAGCCATTTGATGCAAGAACTGGCCAAAGTCAAACGTGTGCTCGGGAAAATTGACCCCAGCGCGCCGCACGAGACCTTGTTAGTAATCGACGGCGGCACCGGACAAAATGCGCTGAATCAAGCGCAACAATTTCATCAAGCGGTCGGTCTAAACGGCATTGTCGTCACCAAATTGGACGGCACCGCCAAGGGCGGCATGGTGTTTGCGTTGTGTCGCGAGCTGAAATTGCCGATTCGTTTCATCGGCGTGGGTGAAAAACGCGAAGATCTGCGCGAATTTGTCGCCGACGATTTTATCGATGCACTATTGCCGCCCGAACTACACTAATGCCTGATCCACACTTCGCCGCGCGCCTGCTCAGCTGGTTTGATTTGCATGGGCGCCAGGATTTGCCGTGGCAACATCCGCGCACGCCGTATCGGGTGTGGATTGCCGAGGTGATGCTGCAGCAAACGCAAGTGCAGACCGTCATTCCCTATTATCAGCGCTTCCTGCAGCAATTCCCGACCCTGATTGATCTGGCTAACGCCGAGTTAGATCAGGTATTGGCGCTGTGGTCGGGTCTTGGTTATTACTCGCGGGCCAGAAACTTGCACCGCGCCGCCGGAATGTGTGTGCAGCAACATGGCGCGTTTTTGCCAGACACCTTCGACGCGATCGCTGCGCTGCCCGGGATTGGTCCTTCTACCGCTGGCGCAATCTTGGCTCAGGCGCACGGCGCTCGGCATGCAATTCTCGATGGCAATGTGCGGCGCGTTTTAGCGCGCTACCGCGCGGTAGCCGGTGATCCCGCCGCTAAGAAGACCCAAGATGCGCTGTGGGCGCTCTCCAAGGCCGCGCTGCCGCACCAGCGTTTGGCAGATTACACCCAGGCCTTGATGGATCTGGGCGCCACACTATGTGTTCGTTCCCGCCCGGACTGCGCGCACTGTCCAATCAATAGTGATTGCCACGCCTATCAGCAGGGCAGCGTGGCGCAGTTTCCGCAGCCACGTGCCCGTCGCGCGCGGCCGCTACGCCAGAGTTGCCAGTTGTGGGTGCAAGACGGGCAACAACGCATCCTGTTGCAACGACGACCGCCGGTGGGAATTTGGGCGGGTCTGTGGTCTTTGGTTGATGGTGACGACGCTGCTGACGCACGGCGCAAACTGGCACAATTCGGCGTCGAGCCCGGCAATGCTGAGCCAATGACCAAAATACGCCACGAATTTACCCATTTTTCGCTGCAAATTGACGTCCAGCGCATGCGTGGCACGGCCGGCGTTGCCGATGGCGATCTGCGCTGGTTGCATCCTACTGAAGCGCTGCAGCTGGGTTTGCCACAGCCGTTGCGCAGGCTGATCGAAAGCTGGCAACACGGCCTTGAATCTGTTTAATCCAAAAAACCAAAAGGAATTTGCGATGTCCAGAATCATCCAATGCATACGCAAGGGCGCCGACCAGGAAGGCCTGGAGCGCGTCCCTTATCCCGGCGAACTGGGGCAACGCATTTACCAATCGGTTGGCAAAGCAGCCTGGGCCGAATGGTTAGCGCATCAAACTATGCTGATCAATGAGAACCGTTTGTCGCCCGTTGATCCAAATGCGCGCAAGTTCCTGCAGGAAGAACTGGAGAAGTTTTTCTTTGGCGAGGGTTCGGTCAAGCCCGAAGGATTTGTTGCTCCTAGCAGCCTTTCAGACTAATGCTCGCCAACAGAACGTCCGGCCCTTCGGGTTGTGCGTCTGGACGGCGCGTGCAGCGTTGCGACGCTTGCAATGGACGCACCATTGCCTGCGCGCCGCGCCTTGCATCCATCCGCCCAGCCACACAACACGCTGCTAGGCCTGAGTTAGAGAATCCCGGCACTTTGCGGCAGACAACGCGCTGGGTCGCTCAGGAAAGCGCTTTTCGCGCGCTTTTCCTGTTTCATCGCCTTGTAATCCACCGGACGAATTTCGGCGAAGTAACAGACTTGTTGCTCGAAATAAATCTTGTCGAAGCGTCGATCAATGATGCTGTTGGTCGAACTGATGCCAATCGCCTGCTGAAACTCCAAACCGCTGCACGGCGCACGCAAGGTCAGCAAATACGCACGGTTCACGCTAGTCCATATGACCAGTTGCACCGGCGACAGCGACTGCCAGCGGTCCACCCCCATAAACGCATGGATCGTTTCAACCGGCTTGCCCGCATGTGCCTCAAATCGCGCCAATTCAGCATCCTGTCGCTCACGAAAAGCCGCCGACGAGGTGCATCCAACCAGTGCCCCCGCCAGTGCAACCGCCACTCCAAAGGTGTTCCAGTTCATCAAGCTGCTCCAAATCAATCCGTCCCGTAGATGATCGCCCGCAACATCTGGGCATTGCGCATGCCCAAGATGAAGGTTTTTTCATCCAAGAGGGAGGTTTTTATATCCAATATGAAGGTTTTTGTCGCGTTGATTCAAGCGGGGGGTGTTTCATTAATTCGCGCGATGTTCGCGCAGGGTATTGTTCGCACAAGGGATTTCCCGACGGAGCGTCGTATGCTGCTACACGGCCGAGGGAAGATGTCCTTATGCGGACAAGAGACTAGCGAGGGCGCGTGCAATTTATGAAATACCCCGGCAAGAGACTTGCGCCAAGGGGATTGACGAATCCCTCACCCATAGGCTTAATACGCGGCTCGCGTGCAACGGGATCCGACCGCAGAGTCGCCATCCTACGCGAGCCCGCTTAAGTGGCCAGGTAGCTCAGTCGGTAGAGCAGGGGATTGAAAATCCCCGTGTCGGCGGTTCGATTCCGTCTCTGGCCACCATTTATCAAGCACTTAGCGCAATTTTACCGGCCCCTATGCCAGCCGTCGCCCAACTGGTGCCCACTTGGTGCCCGTTTATCGATTCGCTAACGATGCTACTCGGGCTTAGTCGCGGTCTGATTGTGGCTGCAGCGGTCAGCGGTCGTAGCTCAGCGCGCAACGTCGCGGGAGAGGGTCACGTTAGGCACGCTGTCTTCGTCTATCGGCGGCAGGTCGGGAGTGCCCCACGAAGGTCTGCGAGGTGCATCTGACTGAAGTACACGGTTGTCTCTTCGCCGCCAAGTGCTACTTCGACTTCGTTACTGCTGGCACAAACCACTAATTCCGCGATCGCGATCCGTTGTGCATTTGCGCGCCGATGGGCCGCCGCGTGATTCGGGCACAGCGCGAGAGAACTCTCCCGATATCGCTTCGGCGATTCTGGCAAAAGCTCGACAGCTTCAAAATAGTACGCACCGTCTGGCAGCTTGAACGGCATTTCTCCGGGCTACAGCTTTGCCCCGGCGCCGATGCTCGAAGGACCGACCCATCAGCCGATCCGGGCATCGGCGTTCTCAACTGCGCCGTGCGCAAGCGCACCACCAGAGCTTAAGTCACCGCCTCGCCGCCAGCCTGTCGGAGCCCTGACCCACGTTTGGATCACCACATCACTTTGACTCCCACGCCAACGCCGCTTCGCCCAGGATCACCCGCCAAGGCGCCGGGCCTTGGCGCGCGCGATGGCGTCGGCCAGCGTATTCGCTGCGCTTTGTCGCAGCAGATCCTCGCGTTTGGCTTCGATTTGGGCCGATTGCGCCTTGCTTCGTTGCTCCGCCCTGGCCAAATGCGCGTCAAAGCGGCTTTTGAAGTGGATCGCTTCAACCGCGTTGATCGGGCCGCGACTGCTGCCCGTCAATGCCGTATCGGGCAACATCACAATGCAATCGACCGGACATGGCGCAATGCACAACTCGCAGCCCGTGCATTCGACTGCAATGACCGTATGCATGCGCTTATTAGCGCCCAGGATTGCGTCGACCGGGCAAGCTGGCAGGCATTTGGTGCAGCCGATGCAATGCTCTTCCAGAATGTAGGCAACTTCGCGCGGCTTTTCGACGCCATTGAGCGGATTTAACGCCAACACCGGAAGACCGGTAAGCGCCGCCAGTGCATCAATCGTGGCCGCGCCGCCGGGTGGGCACTGATTAATATTCGCCTCGCCCGCAGCAATCGCCTGCGCATAGGGCAGACAGCCCTGATAACCGCAGCGCGTGCACTGCGTTTGCGGTAGTAACGCGTCGATGGCCAGAACGTCCGTTTGCATTCAGAACAAGTGCCGCAATGCGAGGTGGAGTTACAGGATGCATGGGCGCGTTTTGAATTGCATTAGGCAATTGCCGGTAACAAACGCAGCGGCGGGTGTGACCTACTCTGACGCCCTGGGGCGAGAGAATCCCGCTCGAGCCCTGCACCGGAGTCAAGGCGGATGTTCGATGTGTATTACACCCCGCAAATGGTTGGACCCGAACAGCAGACGTCCCCCAGCGCCCACAAACCGGCGGCGGTCGTCGCGTCTTGGTTGAAGCTGATTCTGGACCTTCGGGTGCTGCAACCGCGGCCCGTTGATGTCGACGATATCGCGCTGGCGCATGACCGCGATTGGGCAATAGACGTCCTGATCGGGCAGGCCGACCACGGTCGCCGTGGCAACCCAGGGACGTTGGTGGTGGCTGGGCGAACGTCCCTGGATTGCCGCGCTCGCTTAAGGCTCCCTCGCAATGACGTTCTGGTGGGTTCAGGTGCGCAGTTTCTGCCGGGAACTGGAATTTCATGCCTCTGGCCTCTGCATGAACCACTCGCGTAACTCATTGATTCGTCGTCGCGAGGTCTTCGGCGCGATAGCGGCGACTGCCGTGGCAACCCAGGGACGTTGGAGGTGGCTGGGGCGAACGTCCCTGGATTGCCGCGGTCGCGTAAGGCTCCATCGCAGAGACGAGTCTATTGGGTCCATTCGCGTGCATTGTCGGGCTGAAAAAGGACGGGCTGAAAAAGGACGCTCTCCATGAACTAATCGCGTAACTCATTGATTCGTCATTGCGAGGTCCTCGACGCGGCGACGGCCGTGGCAACCTAGGGACGTTGGAGGTGGCTTAAGCGAACGTCCTTGGATTGCCACGGTCGCCAAGGCTCCTTCGCAAAGACGAGCCTGGTGGGTTCATCCGCGTGCATTTTCGGGTTGAAAAAGGAACGCTCTCAATGACGAGACAAGGCTCATGTTAACGACGCGGAGAAACGAAATATGGGTCGAGAAAAGAACACCGAAAGAGCCTGGTCCCGTAGGCACCCAATGTGGGTAGAAACAAAACACCCAGACAATCCGCGGGCCGTCTTCCATGCCTGCCGGCATGCTGGCCGTATTTCACCAACAGGTCGCGCGCTTCTTGAAAGGCAGCCACAAGGATGTCGATGCCGACTCGGTTCGCGTGGCCATCGAAGAGGGTTCGTACAAAGTTGTTGTGCCCAAGGTGGCGATGATCGCGGGATTGGCCTCGGATGTCGCCATGCTGGGTAGTGGCAACCTGGATGACATGGACGTCAGGCGTGCGCAGGTGATTGAAGAGTGGCAGAAGGCTGTGCGGATGACGACCACGCGCCGCTACCGAGTCGCTGGAGACGGAATGCCGCCGGTGCAGATTCATGCAGGAAGTGACTTCGCTCGGCACGACAACGCCGTATGGGTAAACGTCGAGAGGTATCTGCAGGGTCAGGTCATCGATCTAGGCGGCAAGAAGCCCAATCTGCATCTGCAGTTGGCCGACGGCACCCCGGTCAAAGTGGCGACTAGTCAGGAGCAGGTGCTCGGCGAGGAGCAAAATCTGGTGTATCCCTCAGCCTTACTGCGCGTGCGGGCAGAGGAAGACATCGCGTCGCGCAAGCTCCGGAACGTGCGCCTGATTGAGTTTGTTCATCAGCAAGCCAGCTTCGATGCCGATGCCTTTGCTGTAATGGTGGCGAAGGGGCGCAAGGCTTGGGCAGACGTGACGAGCGCCTCGGAGTGGGTCGAGGGGCAGCGGGGCGCTGCATGACCACAGCCT
>Ga0163154_10003610_pt1 | contig 21253 bp, 20 predicted proteins | sample OliLakLV19MP9P1_FD_148649 | JGI IMG/M metagenome (GOLD analysis project Ga0163154, IMG submission 148649) | Freshwater microbial mat bacterial communities from Lake Vanda, McMurdo Dry Valleys, Antarctica - Oligotrophic Lake LV.19.MP9.P1 | ecosystem: Environmental > Aquatic > Freshwater > Lake >...
GATATTTCGCCCCTCCTTCAGGACCCACTGCCCAAATCACCGAGAAAGCAAAAAATAATGTATCATTTAATTTTAAAAATACAGATACACCTTGTGGTGATGAGAAAGCAAAATTAATTGAAGGAAAGGTGTTTTCTGATACTGACCAAAAATCGGGTGATATAATGATCGACAGTCCCGTGTCAATTTCTATGGTTTTTGAAGTCATGTGGGGTGGAGTGAAGTATATTCCTAATTTTCATTTTTACCGTGAAGATGGTACGTGTGTCTTTATTTCCAGCCCGTCAGATTGCCGACCTCTTGATACAGGTAATTATACAGCCGTATGTAATATTCCTGAAAGTTTTCTTAATGAGGGTAAATATTCTATTAGCTTAGCCTTAAGTAATTTTGAAAATGATACAGAGGTTCATTTTTTTGAAAAAGATATCCTGTCGTTTACAATCATTGACCCTATAGAGGGTATTACCTCACGTCATGGTTATTATGGACCTATTCCAGGAACAATACGTCCCTACCTAAAGTGGACAGTAACTTCAAATTAACATAGCCCTTTCGACATTATCACCGGTGATTACCATTTTAATGCCGTGGATGCTCTGGCATTTGATGTTAATGTAGACGTAAATCAGCGTGATAATGATTTTAAGCAGGGAATCTCTGGTGTTGTGAGGCCCAAATTACAATGGGAGAGTTCATTTGAAGTCCCAAGTTTATAAGACTAATGTATGAGTGAGAGGTTCGACATTATTGATGTAGAAATAAAGGGTTTAAAAATAATCCAGCGTAAACCTATCTGTGACAGCCGTGGGTATCTGGAAAGACTCTTTTGTGCAGAAGAGTTTGAACAAATAATTCCTGATAAAAAGATCATCCAAATCAACCATACATTGACAGAAAAATGTGGAAGTATCCGAGGTATGCACTTCCAGTATCCACCTTATTCCGAAGCGAAATTTGTAATGTGCACTAGGGGTGAGGTTTTTGATGTTGCCGTTGATTTACGTTTCAATTCTCCGACATTTCTCCGGTGGCATGCTGAGGTATTAAGTCCAGATAAACATAATACCTTTTTGATACCGGAGGGATTTGCCCATGGTTTTCAGACATTAACCGATCACTGTGAGTTGATTTATTTCCATACGGCACCTTATCAGTCACATTCCGAAGGTACTTTGAATGCCTTGGATCCAAAACTTTCAATTTCTTGGCCATTATCGATAGACGAACAATCTATTCGGGATAAAAATCACCCGATGATCGATCAGTACTTTAATGGAATAACCCTATGAAATGTAGACACTGTAATGCCGATGTTTCTTTACCGCTGATGAATCTAGGCAGTGCTCCGCCGTCAAATGCCTACCTGACAAAGATCACCATGCGACGTCCAGAGAAATGGTTCCCACTAAAAGTTTTAGTTTGTGAGTCGTGTTGGTTGGTTCAGGCGGAAGCATACTCGAGGGCAGCAGAATTATTTAATGAGGAATATGCCTATTTCAGTTCATTTTCTGATATTTGGCTGACGCACGCAAAAGAATACGTGTCCAAAATGGTGGAGAGATTTGGCTTAAATCAGAATAGCCATGTATTGGAGGTGGCGGCTAATGACGGTTACCTACTTCAATATGTAAAAGCTCTGAATATACCGTGTACAGGCATCGAACCAACAGGCAGTACGGCTACCGCAGCTCGGGCAAAGGGTATAAATATTATAGAGGATTTTTTTAATGTTGGTTTAGCTCAGAAGCTAGTAGATGACGGGAAAGCAGCGGATTTAACCGTTGCCAATAATGTATTAGCCCACGTTCCTGATATTAATGATTTTGTAAAATCATTTTCTATCATCCTAAAACCGCATGGGGTGGCTACTTTTGAATTTCCTCATGTGATGCAGCTTATTGAGCAAAATCAGTTTGACACCATTTATCATGAACATTTCTCGTATCTGTCTTTTAGTACCGTAGTGAATATATTCGATACTAATGGATTAAGTGTTTTCGATGTGGAAGAGTTGCCTACCCATGGGGGGAGCCTGAGGGTTTTTGCACAAAGAAAAGATACAGGAATCAATCCTGCCAGTAAAGACGTAGCAGATTTAATCGAAGAAGAAGCATCTACAGGGATGAAAACGACGGCCTATTATACTGGTTTTCAAAAGAATGCTGAAAAGGTCAAAGATGATTTGCTTTCATTTCTTCTAACTGCAAAGAAAGAAAATAAAGCCGTCGCGGCTTATGGTGCTGCTGCCAAAGGCAATACACTCATGAATTATGCTGGAATCCGCCCCGACCTGATTAAATTTGTCATTGATCGAAACCCTGCAAAACAAGGTAAGTGGATGCCCGGCAGCAGAATTCCGATTGTTGAAGAAAGCATTCTTAAAATTGAGAAACCTGATTATATTGTGATATTGCCATGGAATATTAAGTCTGAAGTTATCAACCAACTTGAGTATATAAGGCAATGGGATGGAAAATTTTTGATTGCGGTTCCAAAGTTGGAGATTCTATGAGTTCCCCTATACACTACACTAAACCATCTATTACTGATCTGGAGGTAGAGTATGCCCATGATGCAGCAAAGAATGGATGGGGTGAACGTTGTTATGAGTATATATCACGGTTTGAGTCATTGTTCTGTAAATTTACGGGGGCTAGACATGCTATCGCGACATCAAGCTGTACAGGAGCATTACACATGGGGCTTGCAGCAGTGGGGGTTTCCAGAGGTGATGAAGTCATATTAGCTGATACAAATTGGATCGCATCTGCCGCTCCTATTACATATCTGGATGCCACTCCCGTATTTGTCGATATACTCCCTGATACATGGTGTTTAGATCCTGAAAAAGTAGAAAAAGCAATTACGTCAAAGACAAAAGCAATTATAGCAGTTCATCTATATGGGAACCTATGTGAAATGGATAAGCTTTTGGAATTAGGTAGGAAATACAATATTCCAGTAATTGAGGATTCTGCCGAAGCAATTGGCTCATTTTGGAAAGGGAAACATGCAGGGACTATGGGCTCCTTTGGGACATTTTCATTTCACGGGACAAAAACAATCACAACTGGTGAAGGTGGAATGTTTATCACCAGTGATGATGCCCTCTACGAGAGGGTCTTAACACTTTCAAATCACGGCCGGGCAAAACAACAAAAGAAAATGTTTTGGCCTGACGAAATTGGTTTTAAATATAAAATGTCAAATATTCAGGCGGCTATCGGGTGTGGACAGCTAGAACGAATTAGTGAACTTGTGCAGCGAAAACGCGAAATTTTTCATTATTACTCAGAAGAATTGCGGAAATTTGAGGGGGTAAAAATGAATCCTGAATATCCAGGTACAATCAATGGATATTGGATGCCCACAGTTGTTTTTGATGCTGGGTTAAATGTTTCACATGAAAGTTTATTGGCGGCTTTTCGCCAAGAGAATATTGATGCCCGTGTTTTCTTTTACCCCTTGAGCTCACTGCCGATGTTTGATGACCAGAGAAATAATATTTTATCTTGGGATTTACCAAACCGATCAATGAATCTACCATCCTATCATGACCTCTCACTGATTGACCAAGCGCGTATTATCCAAGTGATTACAAAATTAGTTGAAAAGTGAATTTAAAAATACCATGATGAGGGACAAGATTGTTATCTCATGGATAACGAATTGAATTTCCGTCAACATAAGTTAATACAAGATAACGAAGGAATAAGATTATGAAAAAAAAGGCAGCTGAAGTATATGGAGGAAATAGTCCGATCAATAATCCGCTCTGGGAGCAGATTACCAACCTCATTAATGATGAAGAAATTCCCGTTCAAGACGTATTAGAGTCCTTTGCCATTTATACAAGAAGGATAAATATCACACGGTTTCTCGCTCATTACGAACTTTACAAGATGATCGCTGATGTGCCGGGCTGTGTCGTGGAGTGTGGTGTCTATCAGGGAAATAGTTTATTCACCTTTGCAAAATTCCTTGAGATATTCCATCCAGGCGATCGCATACGTAATGTGATTGGATTTGATAGTTTTCAAGGATTGCAGGATTTCGCAAAACAGGATGGACCTCTTTATCCAAAACGCTCAAAAGTCAAAGGGGGATGGAGTGCTGCCACATTCAGGGATTGTTTTTATAAATTGCTGGATATTTATCATGCAGACTCCTTTGTGCCTCATTCCAAACGAATAGAAATGGTGGAGGGTGACTTGAATAAGACGGTGCCAGAATATGTAAAAAAGCATCCGGGCTTGAGAATATCACTCCTTCATCTTGATGTGGATCTCTATAAGCCAACATTGACGGCCTTAAAGTATCTTTACCCCTTGGTAGTCAAAGGGGGCTTGATCGTCCTTGATGAGTATGGGATGACCGAATGGGGTGGTGAAAGCCAGGCATTTGAGGAGTATTTTGGAAAGGATATGCCCAAAGTACAAAAATTCAATTGGGTATCGACTCCCGGTGCCTATTTTATCAAGTAACATGGACTCTCTCATGAATGAGCAAGGAATATTCAGTGTAGAAGAAATCGGTCAGCCGCAATTGAAAATCTTTTTTCAAGAGCAAGGATACGTGTTGATTCGTAACCTTGTCAGTGCTGGGGGAATCAATGCGATTCTCTCTGATATCAATCAGCTTATTAAAATCAAGGCATGGGAAGCCGGGATCAAAGAAATAGCGGAAGATAAAAATACAGAAGCTATTAATAATCGACTCTATCGTCTTGTATGTGAGGCGGATCGTGAATGGGGAGGCCAAATATATCGTGCTTGCCGGAATTTGCTTTCAATTCATGAGTTATCTGTGGACAGCAAAATTGTCGGGCTTTCAAAAAGATTGATGGAGAGCGAGTATGTGAATCATCTGGGATATACCGCTGTCCGTATTGATAATCCTGATGAAACAAAGTTTCTCTTTCCATGGCATCAAGATTTCCCCTACACACAAGGCAGTATGGACGGACTTGTTTTTTGGATTCCCCTGCATGATGTGCCAATCGGACACGGGCACTTGAGGATAATCCCCGCCAGCCAAAAGCATGGAGTCAAACGAGTGCATCTTGTCGACCCTGAGAACTCAAATCGTAATGGCGCTCATACTATTCGTATTGAGAATATGGAACAATACGAAAACGAGTCTTATAAGGAGTTTGAAATAAAAAAAGGTGATGCGATCGTATTCAGCACACTTCTTTTGCATAGGAGTACCCCTACTACTGCGGATTACACGCGATGGACCATGCAATTACGTTATGCAAACTTTGCTAACAAGGATGCGATCAGTAAAGGTTGGCCCGGTGGGATGCTTGCGGGGGGGCGCTTTCAAGATATTTATCCGGAGTACATAGCACCCGAGTAGTCATCTTTTTTTATGGAAACAGTGGATTTATTTCGAAAAATGGTACGTATCAGGCTTACCGAAGAAAGCTTGCTCCATCTATTTTCAAAAGGTCTTTTGAATGGGACCGTTCATACTTGTATCGGTCAAGAAGCCTGTGCGGTGGGGGTAATTAGTGCCCTAGACATAGAAAAGGATATTATATATTCCAATCACCGTGGGCATGGTCATTACTTGGCCTACTCGGGGGATATTAAAAGTCTGATTGCCGAAGTAATGGGTGATCCATCCGGTGTTTGTTCTGGAGTGGGAGGTAGTCAACACCTGCAATTGCGAAATTTTTATACCAATGGCATACTCGGTGCTGGGCTACCCGTGATTGCGGGGATGTTATTTGCCGAAAAAATGAAAAAGTCAGGAGCAATTGGGGTGGCTTTCTGTGGGGAAGGAACATTTGGGGAGGGTGCTCTCTACGAAGCCTTAAACCTTGTTTCCCTCTGGTCTATTCCATTATTGCTGGTGATCGAGCACAATCGCTATTCGCAAAGCACACCTTTTGAAAAGCAACATGCTGGCACTTTGGAGACAAGGGGATTGACATTTAATATCCCGACGACAGTGGAGGATGGGATGGATTTATCTGCTGTCCAAAATGCTGCAAAGAGGATCATTACCCGGATCAGGACAGAGTCAAAGCCTGAGGTATTATTCTTAAACACCTATCGCTTTTCGCCTCACAGCAAAGGGGATGATGTCAGGGATATCGCCGAAATCACAAAGGAAAAAGAGCGTGATCCTCTTGTCAATTATCCGCAAAGTGTTGGAATCAGTGAAGCCAATCAAATCATCGGAGAGGAACGCTCAAAAATAAACATAATCATCGAGTCACTCATTTCCAAAGGAAGGGAATTGTGATTTATTTGGAATCTATAAGGAATTCATTGCATCAGGCTCTTGAACATGATGAGCGCGTCATTATTTTAGGAGAAGACATCGTTGATCCATATGGAGGTGCATTCAAAGCGACAAAAGGATTGTCAACGGCATTTCCTAATCGCGTTCTATCCACGCCGATTAGCGAAGGGGCTATTGTTGGTCTGTGTACCGGACTGGCAATCAGAGGTTTTTTGCCGGTTGCTGAGATTATGTTTGGTGACTTTTTGACTCTCTGTGCCGATCAACTTATTAATACAGCATCAAAATTTCCGCTCATGTATCAGGGCAAAGTCCAGGTACCTCTCGTGATCCGTGCGACCGCTGGTGGAGGACGGGGGTACGGCCCCACACATAGTCAGTGCATGGAAAAGCTTTTCATGGGAGTTCCAGGATTAAAAGTGGTTTGCCCTTCCCTCTATCATAATCCCGGCGAACTTCTCTTGGATTGCATTCTCCGAGAAAAAGACCCTGTTCTTTTTATAGAGTACAAAGGATTGTACCCTCAGGAAATCAAAAGTCATCAAGCATCGATTCTGACAGGCCCTGCAGGAAATATCTATCCCGTGGTAAAAGTGCAAAATTACCAGTCTGGTTCTCCAGACGTGGTTGTCCTGACCTATGGGGGGCCGAGTTTGATCATCCATGATATTCTCGAGGAATTGCGCGAGGATGAGATAAATATCAAGGCATTATGCGTCTCCCATGTGAATCGGTTGGCCCCAGAAGAAATCCTCCCGGAATTTGATGACTGCACAAAAATCATCATCATCGAGGAAACAACAGAAGGATTTGGCTGGAGCAGTCAGATGTGTACCTTTATTTATTCTCATTTGATCGGACGGATGACAACGCCGATCCGCGTGATCAGCGCGGGTTGTGGGGTGATCCCGGCGGCAAAACATCTTGAAGCGGGATTTTTACCTTCCAAAGATAAGCTGATTAATTCAATTATAGAGGCACTCAAATGAAGAAAATCATCCGTATTCCATATTTAGGAACCAATGACATTGATTGCATTCTCGCGTCGTGGAATGTCACGGCCGGGGAATCGGTGACAAAAGGGCAAGTCGTTTGTACTTTGGAAACAACCAAAACGACATTTGATATAGAATCAGATGAGGCGGGATTCTTCTATCCCCTCAGTGATCAAGGAAATACCTTGAAACATCACGCTCCCTTGGGCCTCTTGAGTGATGAAATAGTCGATCAGCCCGATCAAATCCTCTCGGAAATCATTTCTCAATCAGAAGAAAAAGAAAAGACGCTATCGCCAGTGATGACTAAAAAGGCGGAGATACTCATAGTAAAAAATGGGCTATCGCAGGAGCAAATCAATCAGCTTTATCCCGGCCAAAAAATAACCGAGAAACTGGTGGAGGATTTTCTGCTCAATCACTCGCCGATTCACCAGACATTAAAAAAAGGATTTACCGACCTTCAAAGGATACTCATTGTCGGGGGAGTCAAAGGAGGGGGAGCATTGATACTGGTGGATTCCTTACGGGGGAGTCGTCATCAAAGAGTCGTCGGTATCGTCGATCAGGATGTGAGTTTTCATGGAAAGCATATTTTGGGGGTGCCGATACTCGGGGGAGTCCGTATGGTCACTCAATGGTTATCAGAGGGTAAAGCCGATGCAGTGATCATTTCATTTAATCGCGATCTTTTGGAGAGGCAGAGGGTCTTTGATCAGTTTAAATCAATGGGGATTCCTTTTTGTAATGTTATTGACCAGGATGTAGAGGTCAGGAGCTCTGTCTCCTTTGGGGAGGGGAATGTTATCTTGGGCAGGACGTATATCGGAGCTTGTACCCAGATAGGTGATAATAATTTTATCAGTGCGGGGGTCCACCTTGAACACGGGAATATTTTAGGCCATCATTGCGCGTTTGGTCCGGGGGTCTATACATCCGGAAATGTCACAATGGGGGATCGTATTCGTTTCGGCACAGGCATCCATGTGGAGCCAGATTTGAATATTGGAAATGATTGCATCATCTCATCGGGTTGTGTCATCCGCACGGATATCCCAGAGAGTACTTCGATCAAAATACACGAAAATACACATATGAAAATAAATCCAAAGGGATGATATGCCTAAAAAGTCTCCTCCATCTAAAAAAACAGAATATAATCTCAGAAATCAAGCCACCCAGACAGACAATGATCGGACATACCGTGAATTGATTCAAAAGCACTTTGAAGATTCCTCAGGCACGATCTTAGATAAACTCAATAATTTTCCCCGTTTTGTCAGCCGTCAAACGCTGAGTATTTTTATGGCTAAAAATGAAATATTTACCAAGATACTTAATGTCCATGGAAATATTATCGAGTGCGGTGTTTTCATGGGAGGGGGACTTTTTACTTGGGCTCAACTCAGCTCCATTTATGAGCCATATAACCATAACCGCAAAGTTATCGGTTTTGATACCTTTACAGGTTTTCCCCAACTACATCATAAGGATAAGAACGAGATTTTAGAGCACAAAAAAGAGGGAAGCTATAAATTTGATTCAATTAAAGAACTCAATGAGGGAGTGAATCTGTACAACCTCAACAGGCCTATCGGTCATCTAGAAAAAATCGAATTTGTAAAAGGAGATGCAACTCAAACAATTCCTGGTTATCTAAAGGAAAATCCGCATACCGTTGTTTCCCTACTTTATCTTGATTTTGATTTATATGAACCAACTTTAGTTGCTTTAAAAAGTTTTTTACCAAGAATGCCAAAGGGCTCAGTAATTGCATTTGATGAACTAAATCAAAAACAATGGCCTGGTGAAACAATGGCTGTAATGGAGTCCATTGGACTAAATCACTTAGAAATTAAGCGATTGAATTTCACGCCTGCCATATCATATGCAATTTTACACTAAAGGAACTTATTATGTCATTTGAAGAAGAAGTGGAAAATAATATTCAGAAATTATCCTCTGATGAAAGTTTTAAAAAGCAAAGTATGGACTGGCTAATACAGTCTGCTGATTTCAAATACAGCTATAACTTCCGTTGGATGGGGATTCCAATCATTCAATATCCACAGGACATCGTAGCAATACAGGAGATCATATGGAGTGTAAAACCGGATTTAATTATTGAGACAGGTATTGCACATGGAGGATCTTTAGTATTAAGCGCTTCGATTCTTGAATTGATTGGTGAGAATGGAATCGTCGTAGGTGTAGATATTGATATTCGTCCCCATAACCGTGAGAAGATAGAAAATCATCCAATGTCCAAAAGAATTAAATTAGTAGAGGGCTCCTCTGTTGATAATAAAACTGTTGATATTATCAAAAGTTATGCACTGAAAAGAAATAAAGTACTTGTATTTTTGGATTCAAACCATACTCATGAACATGTATTAAGAGAATTGGAACTATATTCGCCATTAGTGACTCAAGATAGTTATATTGTGGTATTCGATACGGTTGTGGAGGATATGCCCGACAATTCTTTTCCTGAAAGGCCATGGGGAAAAGGAAATAATCCCAAAACAGCAGTTTTTCAGTTTTTAAAGTCAAATAAGCGTTTTGAAATCGACTATTCAATTCATAATAAATTACAATTAACTGTCGCTCCAGAAGGCTTTCTCAAGTGCTTGGCTTCCTATGATTAAGAAAAAAGAATATTACTGTGGCAGGTCCCTAGATTACAGAGAAAGAAATTGCATACGTCGCAGATGCAGTTGCAAACGCTTGGTATGAGGATGCGGGGATTTATCATGCAAGATTTGAACAGGCAATTGCCCAATATATTGGAAGAAAATATGCTATATCTCTTCCTTCCTGCACATCAGGTTTACATTTATTGCTTTTGGCTTTAGGTGTGGGTCTAGGGGATGAGGTAATTATCCCTGATATTACATGGTTTGGTACAAGTGCTCCCGTATTTTATGTGGATGCCACACCATATTTGCAGACGTAGACAGAGATTCTTGGTGTCTTACGCCTAAAAACTTTTTTAAGAACGGATTACCCCGAAAACCAAGGTGATTATTGTAGTCGATTTTTACGGTAAGATGCCGGATATGGGTAATATTCAAAGTATTGCACAAAAGCACAGAATTGCCGTTATCGAGGATTCATCTGAAGCTATTGGCTCGTATATAAGGGTAAATAAGCAGGCAGTTTTTGTGTGGTGAGTTGTTTTAGTTTTCACGGGTCAAAGACTCTCACAACAGGAGAATGAGGGATGTTTTTAACTGATGATGAATATATATGATCGTTGTATCATTCTAAGATCCCTAAAGATCATAGAACCTTCTGGAATGCCGAAATTGGGTATATATATAATATGAGCTCATTACAGGCAGCCTTAGGTTTAGCCCAACTTCAGAGGGTGGAACAGCTTGTTGAAAAAAGAGGGGAAATTTTCATGGCATTAGGAGTGCCTATGGGGTTGCAAGGGAATTACTTTAAATTATGAAGCTGTTGAAGTTGAAAATACTTATTGGATGAATACAGTCATGCTTTTACCTAATCTGAATAAAAAAAAGAACTACTCGTAAGTGAAATAATAAAGCATAACGTTGATGCACGCCCTTTCTTTTATCAATTGAGCAAGTTACCCGCTTATTCTGATAGGTAATATTTGCCCAACCCGATATCTGTGGAATTATATCCGTATGGGGTCAACTTGCCATCAGCACTGACGCTGACATAAAACGAGGAAATTATAACAACAAATGCTTTGAAGTGTATTATATATGGAAGATGAAAAACCACTAATTAGCATAGGTGTTCCCACGTATAACAGGTTAAAGACTCTTAAAGAAGTAATGAGATGTCTGCTTGGTCAAACATATTCCAATTTAGAAATTATTGTCTCTGATAATCATTCAGACGATGGGACAGAATTATTCTTAAGGAATATTACTCAGGACAACAATAGAGTAAAATATATTAGACATTCTTATAACCGAGGTGCTTATTTAAATTTTAAATCAGCTTTGGATTCTGCTTCTTCGGATATATTTATGTGGTTTGCAGACGATGATATTTGCGACAGTGAATATGTGGAGGAAATATGGAAATGTTATTCAAGCACAACAAATACCGCAATAGCATTTTGTGGCTTTGATTGGCTACGGGAGGATTTTTCTTTAATATCCGATTATCCCAAGGTATTTAAACTTGTAAATGATGATTTATTTAGCAGTCTATACTGCTATATTCAACAAGGAGAAGAATTTGGCAAGGCTAATCCTATTTATGGAATGATGAATAAAAATACCCTACTAGACGCCCTTAGCAGAATTGGAAACGATATTCATGTGATGGGCTGTGATATGTTGCTTGTTTTTGAGGTGTTAACCAAGGGGAAACTAGCGATGTGCCCAAAAGTTTTATTTCACAAATTCGGGTCATATTCATGTGCAGAAGCGCGAGTGACTCCTAGTAAATTGCAAATGTACAAAACTTTCAGGAAAAATTGGAATGATTGGAACGCTTATTTATCGGGATATATTCATTCCATCAATAGGACATCCTTAAATTCCGAGGAAAAAATTAAGTTACGATTCTTGGTTGAAGGTCGATGGAAAAATAAAATGGCGGAATTATATCAAAGTGAAGGGGGACGAATTCTTCCAAGTATAATTACAAAGTTAGTTCATCGACAAAATCTAAAATAACTATTAAGAATTTTTGAAATATGATTGAAAAGATTAAAAAACTCAATCCATTTAAATATAGTAGAAAATCAGAGCATGCAACTCCCGAAGCTGAGACTACGGCGAGGGAAGCAAGAAAACTTAATATCACTCAACGCCGGGATATTTCAAAATATTGGAGTGCAAGGATTAGACTGGCATGTGAATGTCCTGATAATACAAAAATCGAAAGAGTAGCAGATGCAGGAAGCAGACAGGGGGATATACAAATACTCCATAATGGGATTAAGATAGCCCGCCACTCATATCATGGCCCACACATGGAGCGGTTACTGATTAAAAATAAAGGAGTTCATGAGCCACAGGAAGAAGTTATATTTCAAGAAGTAATCAAGCATGTGCATGCAGGATCAACAATGTTAGAGCTTGGGTGTTATTGGGCATTTTATTCCATTTGGTTTCAAAAAAGTGTCAAAAATGCTGTAAATTTTATGGTTGAACCCGAAATTGGCAGCCTATTTGCAGGTAAAACAAATTTCTATCTTAATGGTTGTGAGGGGCAATTTATTAATGGGTATATTGCCAGTAAAACAATTCCCAAAGCTTTTGATATACCGACTTATTGTGTCGATGATTTGATGATAAAGAACAATATTAAAAATCTCAGCATACTGCATAGTGATATTCAAGGGGCGGAGTATGAAATGCTATTAGGGGCTGATCAGTCAATAAATGCCCGAAAGATAGACTTTATATTTATTTCTACACATTCAGATCACCTTCACAGTGTATGTATAAAACATCTTTTAGAAAAGCAATATGATATAGTTGCGGAACACACCCTTGAGGAGTCCTACTCATGGGATGGCTTGATTGTGGCCAAAAGAAAAGAAATTATCGATCTATCTGCGGTAACTATTTCAAAAAGGAAGTTTTAAATATGTCGATTAAATCCCGCATCCAAAAAACAATTATTACTCTCACGAGGCCGGTTTATTATAAAGCGTTATCTTATCTCCTGAAATATGACACTAAGAATACTTTGAACGGTACTTTTGGAAGGATTGTTGAAGAAATAAATAAAGAAATGATTGCTCCTTTATTTGACTTTAAAAAATATTCTCCTTTCCTGCTCTCTTATATAAAACACCATGCGCAAGACTCCTTACCTGAAATTATTATCGATAATCTGCCTTTAGTCTTTCCCGATAACATTTGGGCACCTCAATACCGAAACCACAAATTATTTACACAGGTTTTTAATCAACCTAAAAAGATTAGTTTTTCACAAAGCGGTGAAGATCTTTTAATTCGGTATATTTTTGACCAAATACAAATAGAACACCCAAGCTATCTGGATATTGGGGCACATCACCCCTATTATATAAGTAATACTGCATTATTCTATTTGAGTGGCTCGAAGGGGATCAATATAGAGCCCGATCCCAGCCTCTTTAGTCGTTTTATAGAGGCGCGACCAGATGATGTGAATCTTAACATAGCAGTGAGTGATAAAAATGGATCTGCTGACCTATTAATATTTGGGGAATCAACCCTTAATACCCTCTCGGACACTGAGGCGGAAGATTATGTAAAAGAAGGTATGAGTCTGAAGAAAAGAATTACTGTTCAGACAAGAACAATACAAGGTATTATAAAAGAATACTGTGATGGTAAATTCCCCCATATTCTCAGTCTCGATGTAGAAGGACTTGATTTGGATATTCTAAAGCAAATTAATTATGAGGAAAGTGCCCCTCTGGTAATATGTGTAGAGTCCATTTCATACTCGAATACAGGGCGAGGAATAAAAAGAACTGAAATTACTGATTATCTCAAACAATTCGGATATATGGTATATGCTGATACCAATATAAATTCGATTCTGGTCAAGCAAGCGTGTTGGGAGCGCTGATACTATGAAAATACTTCTTTGTTGCGAGTTTTATTATCCCAGTAAAGGTGGGGTTCAGAAAGTGATGCAGGAGATTGCTGAGCATTTGGTTTCATATGGTCATCACGTTACAGTTGCTACAAGTATATTGAAGGAGAGAACAGGCTTCCAATTGAATGGAGTTGCCATTAAGGAGTTCTCAATATCCGGAAACCAGGTTAGAGGAATTAACGGTGAAATCACTGCATATCAAAATTTTTTGATAGAATCAGATTTTGACGTGATTTTGATCAAAGCAGCACAACAATGGACGTTTGATGCGCTTTGGACATGTCTGGAGCAGATCAGAGCGAGAAAAGTTTTTATCCCTTGTGGTTTTTCTTGCCTTTATGAGCCATCTTACCAAGATTATTTCAAAAAACTTCCCGATATACTTCGGAAATTTGATCATCTGATATTTTATTCTACTGATTATCGTGATATTAATTTTGCAAAGGAAAATGGGATTAGCCACTATTCCATACTCCCAAATGGAGCATCTCATAAAGAATTTAATCCGCCGGCTACAAATAACATCCGCAAAAGATTAGGCATTAATGATGATGAGATTTTACTCTTAACCGTCGGAAGTTTTACAGGACTAAAGGGACATATTGAAGTCGCAAATGCTTTTCTAAATCTAAATATCCCGCAGAAAAAAATGACTTTATTACTTAACGGCAACATGACTCAGGAACACGAGACTGATTATATAAAGGCTTCTGAACGATTCCGTATTTATAATCAGCCACACGAGACTGATTCCATAAAGGCATCTAAACGATTCAATATTTTGAAAAATATATTAAATTGGATTAAATGCCTCCCTCCAGTCTTTGCATTCTCAAATTTTATTCCTCGGATCAAACACATCACAAAAGTATTATTACATACGTTAGGAATTAAATATGGAAGCCCTCTTAATTCTCAAGAAAATTTATTTTATCAACTCTGCGCCTTTTTTCCTATCCTGACTCTATTTTCATACAGAAATTCATCTTCAGATTTCTCGGCAACTTTTCCGATCATACTGGCTGAACTAGTTCACAAAGTTAAAAATACTGGTCAAAAAAGAATTATTATAAATAATCTCAATAGGGAAGATGTCATTAAAGCTTTTTTTAGCGCTGATCTTTTCATTTTTGCATCCAATGTAGAGTATTCTCCTTTAGTCTTGTTCGAAGCAGCCGCAGCAGGTTTACCTTATGTCACGGTTCCTGTGGGGAATTCTGTGGAAATCACTCAATGGACAAAAGGTGGAATTATTTGTGAGGCACCAAAGGATAAATTTGGTTATACCCGTGTTGATCCTGTAAAATTGGCATTAACCATAAAAGATTTGCTTGATGATCCTGCTCGTTTGCAAGAACTGGGACAGGCTGGGAGGAGAAATTGGGAAGAAAAGTTTACTTGGGAAATTATTTCTAGGCAATATGAAAAGATTCTTTCTTAATGTTAGAATGAGCTACATTTTATTAAAATAAATACCGTAAATATATTATAGAATTGATTTTTATTTAGGATCAAACATGAGTCACCCATTAGTCAGTATAGTAATGCCAATATATAACGGGGAAAAGTACCTTCCCGAGGCCATTGATTGTATATTGGAGCAGTCGTTCGAAAATTTTGAACTGATCATTCTCAATGATGGCTCAAAAGACAATAGCCAGGATATTATTGAGAGTTATACTGATCCTAGGATGATAAAAATTAGTCACACTAATATGGGATTAGCCAGAACGCTTAATGCTGGGATAGAAAAAAGTAGAGGGAAATATATTGCGCGACAAGATCAGGATGATATCTCAAAACCACAAAGGTTGGCAAAACAGGTTGAATTTATGGAGTGTTACCCCCAGATAGGATTTGTCGGAACCATTGCTGATATTTGGATTGAAACAAATCCCACGGAAAGGAAACATTCTCATCCTACTGATAACGCCATTTTACAATTTGAACTGCTTTTTAATAACCCTTTTGTCCATAGCTCTATGATGATTAGAAAAGAGGCTTTGGATCAGGTGGGTGTTTACACCACCGATCCTGATAAACAGCCACCCGAAGACTATGATTTATGGAGTCGTATTGCACGACAATATCAAATTGCTAATCTACCCGAATCCTTGGTTATATACCGTGAGGCCTCTCAAAGCATGTCACGAGCAGGCAGTGAATCTACTGTGCTAGACCCGAAAACTGGTCTACCTAAAGGATGGGTAAATCCTTTCCTAAATAGAGTAGTCAATATTTGCGCTTCAAATCTCCACAATCATAGCGGTGAAAAGGTCCCACTAGAGATTTGTTTGATATTGTCTCGTAAGATGCATGTCCCAGGATACCCTCCGATTCTAGAGCCCGAACGTTCAAGTGTTATTTGTCTGATGGACATTCTCCTTCAAAAGTTTTCAGAATCATACCCACCCATGCAGGAATATTATCAACAAAGGATACATGGCCTAAAGTATTCTATTAGTTATATACCTCCTACTAGGACAGACCGATTCTTGCAAAAGTTAAAATCTCTATTCTCATGAAGAATGTTTGTATAATTGGAGGAACAGGATTTATCGGGCGCAACTTATCTGCCCAGCTTTTGGCACGCGAGATTCAAACAGTGTGTCTATCTAGGAGACCACCCGATGATCCAATGCCTGAGGGCGTAATACACGAAATTCTGGATTATAGTCATGCTGAACATTTAGAAAAAGTCTTTAAAAATGCAGATGCCGTAATTGACTTGGCATTTTCATCACAAGCGAACGTTGGATGTACAGACTTTCTATCCATTCTCCCTTCTAATCTTGAACAAAAAGAAATACTCTACCATTCCGCTCTGAGGGCAGGGGTCAAAAAATATCTTTTGATTTCATCGGGGGGGACTGTTTATGGGCAGGCCATTAATGTTCCCCTAACTGAAACTCATGTTACACGACCAATTTCCACTTATGGTCTTGCTAAACTTTGCCTAGAAGATCATGCCCGGTATTTTCAGACCGTTCACAACCTCCCGTTATATATCGTACGCCCGAGTAATCCCTATGGTCCGGGTCAAAAACCTAATCGCGGTCAGGGATTTATTGCCCAAGCAATATATTCAATCCTTTCTGGCCACCTCATAACTATTTTTGGAGATGAAGGAACAATTCGTGATTATGTTTATATTGACGATTTATCAGAAGCTATTGCTGGATTACTTCATCAAAATATTCCGGCGGATACTTATAATATCGGCAGTGGAAATGGACTGAGCAACCGACAGGTGATTGAAAAATTAATGCCCCTTGCTCAAGTTGAGGGGTGCGAAATGAAAATAACACATAAAACCGAGCGTCCAGTCGATGTGAGAATTAATATACTCTCCTCAAGGAGACTTCAGGATTATACCGGCTGGGTACCTAGAACTGAATTTTCAGAGGGAATAAAAAATAGCTGGCTTTATATGAGAAAATTAAAGGATAGATTATGATTCGTAAAATTATTTCAAAAATTACTGGTGAAAAACATGGTCAACTAACTGGCAATATTTCTTTACCTCAAAGAACATGGGGATTTTATCATGAGGGTATAAATATTCCTCTACTGCATAAAGGATATCAACCGGAAATTAATAAATGGGTACTTTCTGATTTTTTACTCGAGAGAGTAATCCCAGTGGTGGGAATTCACCCCTATCCGATAGATGAACTGATGCTCATGTCTTCCAGTTTAATTTTGTCTCGAGCCAAACTCGTTATTGAGTGGGGAACTAATATCGGAAAATCAGCACGGATTTTCCATGAAACAAAGCAAGCATTTGATTTAGATTGTGTTATTCACTCAGTTGACTTACCTCCAGATGTCGACCATGTCGAGCACCCTGGACAACGTCGTGGGGAATTAGTCCGTGAAATTAGTTCTGTTAGACTACACGAGGGAGACGGTTTGATTGTTGCAAAAAAACTAGTGACTGACATCGGTGACGATGAAGGAGTATTATTTTTTCTCGATGGAGACCATAGTTATGAGACTGTTCAAAAAGAGCTTAAATCAGTTTTCTCAATGTGTCCTCGGGCATCCGTATTACTTCATGATACATTCTATCAGGAGGAAGCGAGTGGATATAATATAGGACCGTTTAAAGCCACTAATGAATATCTGGATTCCATGAGTGAGACACATTTTGTTTTTCGGACAAATCTCGGCCTTCCAGGAATGACACTTCTATTAAAAAAGTGAATCTAGATAAGTTCATTCTCGCTAGTCTGAATGGAGGCTTGGGCAACCAAATTTTCCAGTATGCTCATGCCCGTGCCCATGCTGCTAAAAATAATGTTCCCTTATACTTTGATCTTTCCTTTTTTAATCAGGAATTCATTACAGATACACCAAGGGTTTATCTTCTTGATCAATATTCTATTTTTGGCACTGCCATACCCGAAAAACTAGCCGATAAATATCGTCCTATTCCATCAACTGGCTGGAGACATCGTTTGGCTAGTCGTTTCCCTAAGATATTTTCCTCTAAAAATATCAATTGTATTGGCGAACAATCATTTTCCTACAATCCTGTCTTGATAGATCGCTGGCCTGTACAATTGAAAGGATATTGGCAATCGGAAAAATATTTTTTATATATAAGGGACCAGCTTATAAATGAAATCTCATTAAAACAGCTGCCTAATGCAGAAAACCTCGGATGGTTAAGAAAGATTACATCCTGCGACTCAATTTGTCTGCATGTCCGACGCGGTGATTATGTGACAAATCCAGCTGCATCAAAGACACATGGACTTTGCGGAATTGATTATTATCAAAAAGCAATAATAAATCTTGGTGAGAAGATACCTGCCGGTGAATTTTTTGTTTTTTCGGATGATTTACAATGGTCTAAGGATCATCTCAAGTTTACTCATCCATCACATTTTGTTGATTGTAATCCTCCCGATAAAGGCCCAGAAGATCTCAGACTGATGCAAAACTGTAAGCATTTTATCACAGCAAATAGTAGTTTTAGCTGGTGGGCTGCTTGGCTAGGGCAAAATCCTTTTAAAATCGTAATTAGTCCTACAAAATGGTTTGCTACGGGCAACTATGATACTTCTGATCTATACCCCTCTACTTGGATAAGACTTTAGTTTTTAGGACCTGCCTATGCACCCTACCGTTAGCGTTATACTTCCTGTATATAATGGCTCGAAATATTTAAGACAGTCAATTGATTCGATATTATGTCAATCATTGCAGAATTTTGAACTCATTATCCTCAATGACGGATCAACCGATGATAGCAAAAAGATTATAGACGAATATAGAGACAGTAGAATTATTAAAGTAGAACATGCTAATATGGGCTTGGCGAAAACACTAAATGTGGGTTTAGAACAAGCTCGAGGAAAGTACATAGCACGGCAGGATCAAGATGATATTTCGTTTCCAAAACGCTTAGAAATGCAAGTCAGCTACCTTGAAAATAAATCTTCTCTCATATTGTGCGGAGGTTCGGCGAAAATTATTGGCGGAGGCAAACATAAACAATGGAATTATCCGCAAGAACCAGGCGTCATCCATTGTGAATTACTTTTTTCTAATGTATTTGCCCATTCAAGTGTGGTATTCAGAAAAGAATCCTTGGATCGGGCTTCTCTACGTTACTCAAATGACTATCCTTATGCAGAAGATTATGAAATGTGGGTGAGATGTAGCAATGGCCATAATATTGCGAATTTGAATGATTTACTGTTAGAATATAGAATATCCCCCTCTAGCAGCAGCAGGAAAAATGTCTCCATCCAAGAATCTTCGATAAAAAGAATTCAAGAATCCATTTTAAAACGAATGTGTATTAGCCCGACTAATGAGGAGTGGCTTATCCATAGAAGAATTGAATACCCTGGAAATATTAATAGTTTGGCAGAACTCAAAAGTTTTGAACAATGGCTTTTGAAATTAAAGAAGTCCAATGATGTTAATGGAATTTTTCAAGAAGAGACATTTAATCATGTTCTTGCAGAGAGGTGGTGGTATGTATGCCGTTATGCCACTTCCATGGGATTAAATACATGGTATTGTTTTTATAGGTCAGCACTTCTTATGACTTCATCACCTAGCATATCAAAAAGAATGAAATTACTTTTGCACACCTTGTTAACAAATACCCATAAATGAACACTCATTCCCTTTTCCTGAAAAAACGTGTTTTGGTAGTCCCTGAATATGACAATTTTGGCGGGACGTTGACGTTTTTCAAAAAATTGATGGGCATTCTTAAAAACAACGGCTTCGAAATTGGTGTTTTGATCACTCAAAGACAAAAGTTTCCAGAAGTAATAGCATTTTGCGAAAAAATGAATGCTCAAATTTTTGTGATCCCGAACAGAAATAAAAGATACATGAAATCTTGGATAGCAACAATCTATGAAATTCTCTTCGGGTTAAAAGCTATACTAAAATTCAAACCAGATATTCTTCACATCTCATGTGGCGGATATGGCAATATGCTTGGATTTTTACTTTTTAGACGACCACTAATATTTACATTATTGAGCCGCCCATTTGGTCGTATCAAGATGGGGAGAAATATCCTATTTCAACTTTTTAAAAGCCCCAAAAAACAACTTACCTGTGATTCCCGTACGAGTGCTGTTGCATTAAGTGAAACAGTTGATTTACCTCTTAATCAAATCAAAGTAATTCATAATAGTTACCATGGCACCGACACGATATCCACCCCGGAATCAAATTACATATTAACTATGGGTCATTTTAATTCATACAAAAATCCTGTAGTATGGTTTGAAACAGCCATTCTCGTTCTAAAGAAATGTCCTGATACAAAATTTATTTGGCTAGGTGAGGGTGATTTAATTAAAGAATACAAAGCTAAAATTCAAGAATTAGGATTATCAGAATCATTAATTCTAGAGGGATATCGTTCTAATATATCAGATTATCTTCAGAAAACTTTTGTCTATTTTCATCCTAGTTTATTGGAAAGCCACGGGATCGCCGTGATTGAAGCAATGGCACATGGTGTACCCTGTGTATCGTCGAATGCAGGAGGATTAAAGGAATCGATTATAGATGGGGAGACTGGTTATCTTTTTGATCCCAATGATACACAGAGTTTTGCGGAAAAGATTATTTACCTGCTTGAAAACGCTGATGAACGGGACAGGTTGAGTATTAATGCAGTTAAACATGTAAAAGAGAATTTTTCAGACGAAAAGTTCGAATCTGAATTCATGGATATTTATTACTCACTTTTGCTTTCTAGCTCAGGCAATCCAATAAAACATTAAAAGCAGATTGCTCACTGAAAAGAGTATACACCATATTTTTCCACTGCATTATTATCAGAATTCCGTAACTCATTTAAATCAAGAAATACAAAAGAAATGTCAGAACCTGTCATCTTTATACTCTTCAATCGACCAGAAAAGACT
>Ga0163154_10003611_pt1 | contig 21249 bp, 15 predicted proteins | sample OliLakLV19MP9P1_FD_148649 | JGI IMG/M metagenome (GOLD analysis project Ga0163154, IMG submission 148649) | Freshwater microbial mat bacterial communities from Lake Vanda, McMurdo Dry Valleys, Antarctica - Oligotrophic Lake LV.19.MP9.P1 | ecosystem: Environmental > Aquatic > Freshwater > Lake >...
CTATAATTGGATTCTGGCTCAAATTGTTTTAAGTAATGGGAAATTTTATTAATTTGAGTACTTCGAGAATTTTTAAGAATAATATAGTAGGTAATTGGAACAGATAAACCCCACAAAGATAAGACCACAAATGAAAAATTAAAATTAAAAGAGTAGAGTAGAATAAAGAATAAAAATGAAAGAAACCCAAACTCTAAAGCAATTATATTATTAAAATCATTTTGCGCAGATTTATAGTAATTATGAACTTCCGGGATCTTTAACTTACTTAGCTCTGGTGGTTCTTCAAGTGTAAAAAGAAACAAAATAATTGAAGCCAAAAAACTTATAAAATTAATAACTCCAGCCAAATACTCACCTTTTAACACCAATGAAATTAAGAAAATAACAATATTTACTATTAGTGCCGCAATATATAACTTAAACCTGTTCATATTTGTAATTTCTTTTTGATATTTGGTAAAGATTTCTTATAATCAGAATAATATAACTTATTAAATATATATATGAAGAACTTTTTAAGGAAAGTAGGAAAAATATTATTTTTTATAACGTATATTTTTTTTGTTGCTGCGTCAGTAGGTTTAGCTAGTCTGTTTATTATCAAGAATAACGAATTTTTAAAAAACTCTGAAGAAGCCGCTAATCTTAAGAATCAGCTTTCTCAGACCTCAGCCGGTATAAATCAATCAAGCGAAGAGAGCAGGGGTAAAATTAATGAATTAGATAACGAATTAAACTCACTAAGAACTAAAAATAACGAACTAGAAAATACAGTAAAAGAATACCAAAAGGATGGCGAGGGAATTATTGAAGGCAAAATTTTAGGGCAGATAGTGCTTGGGCAAGATAATTTATCTCAATTTCAATTAGTTTGTGCTCAAAATACTGCAAATGTTAACGAAATTTACTGTAAAAGTGTATCTGCAATAACTCAGACATTCGAGATTTCCTTACCGGCAGGTATATATACAGTTTATTCAAAGGTTTTAAGCAAGGACAATCAAATAGTTTTAGAAACCTATAGTGGAAAATACACTGACTATGTAAAATGCTTAACAGAAAAAGCGTCGCCAAACTGCGACGTCAATCTTTCCAAAAAACAAATCACAATTGAAGTAAAACCTATGCAAAAAATAGTCAATATAAATCCTGTGGATTGGAATTAACCTTTAACTTCAATTGACACTCATAAAATATTGCTTTATCATAAGAATACACTTTACTTTTTGTGTAAATACGTGTTATAAATAGTCCACACAAAAAGAGTCCCTAAAAAGCTATATATAGCAATGCCAAAAACAGAAAATTTATTCTAAAGAACTCGAGTTACCACACTCATAGGGAAGAGTGTGCTTTTTTATTGCTTTTTACGTTTAATACAATATGACTGTAAATAATAGAGTAAACCTCACCAAGAATCCTACCCCTAAAATGTCCATGGACTATCTAGAGGCACAAAAGGAATTCTTTGATAGATACAAGAAAGAAGGGTTCGAAGAATTATTCGACGAAATTAATCCAATCGCAGACTATACAGGATTAAACTGGGAAATCGCATTCGAAGGTTTTGAATGGGGTGAACCAAAAATCAGCTTCAGAGATGCACAACTTCTAGGACAGACCTACGATGCTCCAGTACATGCAAATGTTAGACTTCTAAACAAAAAAACAGGTGAAATTAAAAAACAGAAAATTTACTTATGCGACATGCCATTAATGAGCGACAGAGCTTCATTCATGATTAATGGAAATGAGAGAGTAGTAGTTTTTCAAATTTTAAGATCTGAAGGTTTATTATTTTCAGAAAGCAAGGCTTCCTCTTCAAAAAAGAAGTTATTTTCTGTAAAGCTAATGCCTCACAGAGGAAACTGGTACGAATTTGAAGTAAACAAGTACGGAGTAATGAGTATTAAACTATTACAAAAAAGACCTAGAATTTTATTAACAACTTTATTGAGAGCATTCGGATATAGTTCAGATGCTGATATTAAAAGAGTACTTGGTGCCGTGGATGAAGGTGACATTAGTTACATAGATGCTACTTTAAGAAAAGATCCTACAAAAAATACAGAGGAAGCTTTGGTAGATATTTATAGAAAACTTAGACCTGAAGACACAGTTACATTAGAAAATGCGAAAGCCCTCATAGAAAATATTTTCTTTAATAAAAGAAGATTCTACTTAGGAAAAATTGGTAGATATAAATTAAATAAAAAATTAAAAGTAAAAGAAGAAATTACTACTTCAGATCATATTCTTAAAAAAAGAGATGTAGTAGAAGTTATTAAAAGATTAATTCAGCTAAATCACGGAACAATTTTACCTGACGATATAGATGCATTAAGCAACAGAAGAATTAGAGGTGTAGATGAATTAGTAGCAGAGAAGATTAGAGTTGGTGTTCTAATAATGGAAAAGAACATTAAAGATAAAATGGCTACTTTCTCAACTGATGAAAAAGTTACACCAGCAATGGTTGTAAATACAAGACCTATAGTTTCAGCTATTAATCAATTCTTTGGAAGTTCTGCATTAATGAGATTCATGGATCAAAGTAATATTTTCTCTGAATTGGAAGCAAAAAGAAAAATTACAGCTGGAGGACCAAGAGGTTTGACAAAAGAAAGAGCAACATTCTCAGTAAGAGATGTGCACAATTCCCATTACGCAAGACTATGTCCTGTTACGACACCAGAAGGACCATCAATCGGAATGGTTAACCAATTAGCTATTTATACAAAAATTAATCAGTACGGATTCTTAGAAGCTCCTTACTTTAATATTATCAATAAATTTATTATTGAGTCAGATAAAGTAGAGGACTTTAAAGCAAGGTTTCTATTAGAAGATCTTGTAATTGAGGGAAAAACAATTGGAAAAAAGGACGAAGTTGTAACAAACGGATTAGTTGAGAAAGCTAAAAAGGCTGGACTGCCACAATTCCATGTTAGACCATTCATTACAAATGAGATTGTTTACATTGACGCAGACACAGAACTTGATCATAAAATTGCTAGTGCAAGTGTTCATAGAGACGAACAAGGAAACTTAATCGAAGACCAGACATATGTAAGAGATGGCCAGAATTATGCAAAAGTAAAAATTACAGAAGTTGACTATTTAGATATTAGCCCAGCACAAATTGCAAGTATGGGATTAGCATTAATTCCTTTCGCAGGAAATGATGACCCTAACAGAACATTAATTGGTGCCAAGACTCAAGGTCAAGCTATTCCTTTAATAAGAGCACAGTCTCCTATTGTTGGAACTGGATTTGAAACTGAGGCAGCAAGAGCTAGCGGAAGAACTATATATGCAGAATCAGACGGAACAGTTATTTATGCTGATGCAGCTAAAGTAACAGTTAGCTATGCAAAAAATAATATTGTTGACTACCCAGTAGAAAAATTTGTAAGAACAAACCAAAATACAGCATTTTCACAGACTCCGATTGTTCTTCCTGGACAAAAGGTTAAGACTGGTGATGTTCTAATTGACGGACCATGTACAAAGGATGGTGAATTAGCATTAGGTGTAAACTTAAGAACTGCATATATGGTATACGATGGTTACAATTTTGAAGACGGGATCGTGATTTCACAGAGAGTTGTAAAAGAAGATCTATTAACTTCTGTGCATATTCAAGAGTACATTCAAGAAGTAAGAGAAACAAAATTAGGAAATGAATTAATAACAAGAGATATTCCAGGAGTTGGAGAACATGCTTTAAGAAACCTAGATGAAGATGGAGTAGTAAGAATTGGTGCTAGTGTATCTGCAAACGATATATTAGTAGGAATTATTGCACCAAAGGGAGAAAGTGAGTTAACAGCAGAAGAAAAATTGTTAAGAGCAATCTTTGGAGAATACGCTAGAGATGTTAGAGATAACTCCTTAAGAATGCCTTACGGAGAACACGGAGTAGTAGTTGCTGTACAAATTCTTGACAGAGACTCAGGTGCTAAATTAAACGCCGGAGTTCTTAAACAAGTAAAAGTATGGGTAGCTAAAACACATAGAATTTCAATCGGAGACAAATTAACAGGATTCCATGGAGACAAGGGTGTTATTACAAAAGTTGTTGCTGAGGAAGATATGCCCCATACAGCTGATGGTCAACCTGTAGACATTATATTAGGTCCATCTTCTATGATTAGAAGAATGAACATTGGACAATTAATGGAAGTTCACGTTGGAGAACTTGCTAGAAAAATAGGGGTGAAGGTTCAAGTTCAACCATTCTCTGAATTTAGTATGGATCCATTGTTAGAACTTGCTAAAGCAAAAGGAGTTAAGTACGAAGAAAAAGTTGAATTATGGGATGGAAGAACTGGAGAAAAATACAAACAAAATGTAACAGTTGGTATGAAGTACATGTTCAAATTAGACCACTTGGCTGATCACAAAGTTCATGCGAGATCTACTGGACCGTACACACTAGTTACGCAACAACCATTAAGAGGTAAAGCACAAAGAGGAGGAAGAAGATTCGGAGAGATGGAAGTATGGGCATTAGAAGCTCACGCAGTACCAAATGTATTGCATGAAATGCTTACAATTAAGTCTGATGACGTTGTAGGTAGAGCAGCTGCTTATAAATCTATAATTTCTGGACAAAAGATTACAGCACCAAACGTTCCTGAATCATTTAATGTTTTAGATAAAGAACTAGCTGGTTTAGCAGTTAAACTAGATAAAATTAACGCTGAGTACGATGAAGTAAGAGCAGATATGGCACTTGAGGAAATTGTTGATTCAATTGGAAACGGAAATGTTATGGAGGATCCTAACCTGACAGTTATGGATGCTGAATAATTAATTATATTTGATAAATCTTAACCTAATAACCTATGCTTAAAGATTTTAATGCAGTAAAAATTTCAGTAGCATCGCCAACAGACATTATGAATTGGTCTCATGGTGAAATCGCTAGAGCTGAAACAATAAACTACAGGACGTTCAAGCCAGAACCAGGTGGATTAATGGCTGAAGAAATTTTTGGTCCAACCAAGGATTTTGAATGTTACTGCGGTAAATACAAGAAAATTAGATACAAGGGTATTGTTTGTGACAGATGTGGAGTAGAAATAACCCACAAAAGAGTTAGAAGAGAGAGAATGGGACATATTAAATTAGCTGCCCCTGTTGCTCACGTATGGTTTTCTAACGGAGTTCCAAATAAATTATCTTTAATTCTAGATATTCCTCAAAAGAAACTAGAAACTGTTATCTACTACGCTAGATATGTTGTAACTAATGTTATTGATGAAGAAAGAGAAAAAGCATTAGGTAGCCTTGAAGAATTAAAAAAAGCTGAATTCTTAGAAGTAGATACGGAGCTTGGAGAAAAAATTAAAGAGATAAATGCACAATTTGAAGAGGAAGCTTCTGATATTAAAAAAGCTACTAAAGAAAAAGGGAAACTTGATCTTCAATTAGAAAGAATTAAGAATAATGAAAAAACTCAAATAGCTAGAATTAAGTCTGCATATAAACAAAAACAAGATAATATCGATAAAAAATTTGTTGATTTAAAATCTTTAATCGAAGATGTTACATTAGGTTCTACATTATCTGAAGAAGAATATCAGATGTTAGATTCTTACGGATTCTATTTTTACGAAGCTGGAATGGGAGCTGAAGCTATTAAGGAATTATTAGACAAGCTAAATGTAGCAGAAGAAATAGTTTTATTAGAAGAAGAAATGAAGACAAGCAAATCTGTTCTAAAAAAGAGCAGAATTGTTCAAAGACTTAGAATAATGAAGGGATTACTAAAATCTGGAGTTCATCCAGCTTGGGTTGTACTAGAAGTATTACCTGTTATTCCACCAGATCTAAGACCTATTGTTCAATTACCTGGAGGTAGATTTGCAACATACGACTTAAACGACTTATACAGAAGAGTTATTAACAGAAATAACAGACTTAAAAGATTAATCGCACTTGGAGCACCTGAGATCATTTTAAGAAATGAAAAGAGAATGCTTCAGGAAGCTGTGGACTCTTTGTTAGACAATAACCATAAACCTGGTGCACCATCTTTAAATACAAGAGGTCTACCATTTAAGTCATTATCGGACATGTTAAGAGGAAAGCAGGGTAGATTTAGACAAAACTTACTAGGTAAGAGAGTTGACTACTCAGGAAACGCAGTAATCGTTCCTGGACCTGAATTAACATTTGAGCAGTGTGGTTTACCTAAAGTTATTGCTTTAGAATTATTTAGACCATTTGTTATTAGAGAATTAATTGCTAGAGGTTTTGCTGCTAACCCAGCTAAAGCTAAATTGATTTTTGAAGGACAAACTGATGAAGTATGGGATATTCTAGAAGATGTAACTAAAGACAGACCTGTTCTACTAAACAGAGCTCCTACATTACAAAAACAGAGTATTATTGCATTCTACCCAATCTTAATCGAAGGTAATGCAATTAGATTGCATCCTATGACATGTGCTGGATTCAATGCAGACTTTGATGGAGACCAAATGGCTGTTCATTTGCCTTTATCAGACAAAGCTGTAAAAGAAGTAAAAGAGAGAATGTTTGCAAAAAGCAACTTATTATCATTAAAAGATGGTTCTCCTTTATACAATGTATCTAAAGACATGGCATTTGGTATTTACTTCTTAACTCTATTAAGAGGATCAGAAGCTGATGCAAAGGAATGTTACCCAAGTATAGATGAGTTAATCTCAGCATATTACCTAGGTAGAATTCACTTTGATGAACCAGTAAAACTATTATTAGACGGAAAGATTATTATCACAACTGCTGGTAGAGCAAGATTAAATAAATCACTACCAGAGGGACATGAATATATTAATACAGCCTTAGGCCTAAAGGATATTTCAGCATTGTCTGCAAATATCTTTAATGTTTACGGAAATGAAGTTGCTTTAGTAACACTAGACAGAATTAAAAATCTAGGATTTATTTACGCAGGAAAACTTGGATTCTCCATCTCAATGGATGAGTTCAGATTTGGTGGAAATGAAATTCTTGAAGAGAGATTAAAGGAATTTGTAAAAGTGGAAGATGCTTTAGGAAACGACTACGCAGAAGGATTCATTACAGAAAATGAATTAAAGTGGAGCAGAAGAAGCGAATGGCAAAAAGAAGTTGAGAAGATTCAAGATCAGATTTGGGAATTAGCTCAAGAAAAATCTACAAATCTTGTAGATTTGAGTAATTCAAAAGCGATTCCAGTAGCACCTTGGGTCAAAAAGATTTCTGGAGTGCAGGGATTTGTAACAGACCCATCTGGAAATATTGTAGACCTACCTTTAAAGAATAACTTTGAAAAAGGTTTAACAAACTTTGAGTATTTTGTAGCTGCAAGAGGAGCTAGAAAAGGTTTTGCTGACGTAGCTTTAAGAACAGCTGACTCTGGTTATTTAACAAGAAGATTACACGATGTAGCTCAGGACATTATTACAAATACAGAGGATTGTGAAACTCTAGAGGGGGTAATGGTTGATCGAAATGCTAAAAGAATTCAATCTTTTGCAAATAGATTAAAGGGAAGATATTTAGCTGAAGATTTAGCTAATCCTAAGACAGGTGAAGTAGTTGCGAAAAGAAATGATGCAGTTACATTGGAGCTTGCAAAATTAATTGATGGTGTTATAGAAATTGAAACAGTAAAAGTAAGAAGTGCTATTACTTGTAATATTCCTCACGGAATTTGTATTAAATGTTACGGTTACGATTTAGGAACTGGAAAACCTGTTGATATCGGAGTAGCAGTAGGTACTATTTCATCTCAATCACTTGGAGAGCCAGCAACTCAGTTAACTCTAAAGTCAAAATCTGACGCTAGAGCTGGAGGAGCAGACATTACTCAAGGTTTACCTAGAGTAGAGGAACTATTAGAAGCAAGAACACCTAAAGCTCTTTCATTACTTTCAGATATTTCTGGAGTAGTAAAAATTATAGATGATAAGAAGAAAGTAACAATTAGAGTTACTGGTGAAAAAACAATGGCTAAGAAATACACGTTAGAGAATGCTGAAAATATCACAGTAAAAAATGGTAAGTCAGTTAGAATCGGTGAAGTTTTAGCTATTGTTAAAAAGAAGGAATTACAATCTGAATTAAATGGAATAGCAACTGTTGAGGGTAATTCAATTACTGTTGAAGGTTCTAAGGAAGTTGAGATTGAAAAAGAAACTGAAAACCTAATTAACCTAGTTGTAAAAGATGGACAATTAGTAGAGAAGGGAGATCAGTTAACATTCGGATCAATTGACCCTAAAGAATTAGCTAAATTAAAAAGTATTGAAGAGGCTCAACAATACATTATTAGAGGAGTTCAGGACGTGCTTGGAATCTCTGGTATTGAAGTTGATGATAAGCATTTAGAAATTGTTGTAAGACAAATGGCTAGATATGGAATGGTTTCTGAAAGCGGTGGAAGTGAAGAATATTTACTAGGAGACTATGTAGACATTCTAGACCTTGAAGCTGAAAACACTAGACTAATAGAAGAAGGAAAGAAGGGAATAAAGGCTGTAAGAGTATTAATGGGGGTTACAAACTCAGCATTAAGAACTGAAAGCTTCTTATCTGCTGCATCTTTCGAGCAACAAGTTAGAGTTCTAACAGACGCTGCTTTGATTGGTAAAGTGGATCATTTGAGAGGATTAAAAGAAAATGTTATAATCGGCAGACCTGTTCCATTAGGAGACGAGCTTAAGAAAAAGCTTGGTCTACTTGTTGAAGAAACACCAATTGAAACACCAGTTGTTGATGAGGCAGAATCTTTAGAACCAGTAAGTAACGATAATTTATAAGTATAATTAAACTATGGCAAGAGTTTCGCAATTAGTTCGAAAGGGAAGAAGTCCAAAAACTAAAGTTATTAGATTTAAAGGATTACTATTCTCTGAGGACGACAAAATTAAATCAATGCACTTCAATTACAATGGCGTAAAGAACAAATACTTTATGAGTCCTAACCCATTCAGAAGAGGAGTTTGCATTTCTGTAAAAACTATGACGCCTAAGAAACCTAACTCTGCTTTAAGAAAAATCGCAAGAGTAAGACTTTCTAACAAGCAAATAGTGACTGCATACATTCCAGGCGAAGGTCATAACCTTCAAGAGCATTCAGTTGTTCTTTTAAGAGCTGGAAAGAAACCTGACCTACCAGGAGTTAAATTTCAGGTAGTTAGAGGTGTATACGATGCATCACCAGTTGATGGTAGAAGACAGGCTAGAAGTAGATACGGAAGAAAAAAGCCTAAGGCTGGAGAAATCGCAAAAAAGAAGTAAGACTTAAAAGAAGTTACTAACTTGTAATAATATTACTAGTTAAGTCTTTTTTCTATAAGAAATCCGTCTTAATTGAATTCTTTAGCTAAAGCTAAAAAGAAATAATAAGTTTCTTAAATTTATTAACAAATCGTTGTAAAAAGAAGAGTATTCCTGCACAAACAGGGAGAACTTTGTAATTACATAATTCTTAAATATTACTATAAAAAAATGAGAGGAAAAAGAGCACCAGTAAGAGTAATCAAACCTGATGAAATATACCAAAGTGAATTAATTTCAAAATTTGCTAACTACGTAATGCTAGATGGTCAAAAGCAAACAGCTAGAACTATTGTTTACAAAGCAATAGGAGATTTAGCTATAAAAACAAAGACTAAGGGAGTTGAAGCACTTGAAAAAGCTGTAGAAAATGTAAGACCAAAAGTGGAAGTTAGAAGTAGAAGAATTGGTGGAGCAAACTTTCAAGTTCCTGTTCAAGTAAGTGAAAAAAGACAGACAGCATTAGCCTTAAAGTGGATTATCGAAGCTGCAAGATCAGCTAGAAAAAACACTGAATTCTGGGTAGTTTTATCAAGAGAACTACAAAGTGCATATAACAAAGAAGGTCCTGCTATGAAGAAAAAAGAAGAAGTTGTAAGAATGGCAGAAGCAAACAAAGCATTTGCTCAATTTGCTTAATACACAGTTGTTTTAGAATTTAACCCCTCGAAAGAGGGGTTTTTTAATATTTAGCAACAAGTTAATGGCGACCAGAAGCGACGAGCTGTATGTCGCAATAGCACCATTAGTGCTGTACAATCCATGCATAATGTGTTAAAATATTCTGACATTTAATTATATATTTATTAATTTATGAACCTTAAAGTTGATAAGTCTGTTAAGAACTTCCTATTAGACTTTGGTCTTACAGACAAGGAAATTACCGTATACACAACTCTATTAAAAACAGGTCCAAATACTATAATGAATTTGGCAAGAGAAACAAGCATTAAAAGATCAACTACACACAATACTGTTGAGGAATTGATTAAAAAAGGACTGGTAAGCCAAACAAACTACGGAGAGAGAAGAATGGTTATTGCTGAGGATCCTGATAAATTAAAGTTCTTAATGGAACAAAAGAAGTGGGATATTAATAAGCTGGAGAAGAATTTGCCTGAAATCATTGGTAACATAAACACCATTATACCTAGCACTAAGGCAACGACTACAGCGGAGGTGAAATACTATACTGGAGAAAAAGGGGTACAACTTATATACAAGGAGGCACTTAAATCTAAAGAGCTAAGATCTTATGCAAACATAGAAAAGATATTTGAAGTATTCCCAGATAATTCAGACATATTCACTCAAGCACATTCTAAAAATAAGGAGCTAAAATTATGGGAAATAGTTGAAGACTCTGCGATTGCCAGGGAATATTCTTCACATTTTTCAGAAAAGGATAGATATAAATATAAGATATCTCCTGTATCATTGACTGATGGAGCAATAGATGTACTAATATACAATGGAATGGTTGCAATTATTAGCTTAAAAGAGGGGATTACAGGAGTTGTAATTTCGAATGAAGACTACTATAATAATAACAAAGCTGTTTTCGATTTTGTTTGGGAAGCCTTAAAGTAATTTGAGGGAGATAAACTCCCTAATTACTTAGAGAAATAAGCCCAGTAGCTTGAATTTGACTTCCCACCTAATTGACGCTTAAATTTATTTAGGTCAGCAATCTCAGACCCTCCAAGGTCAACGTACTCAAATCCAATTTTTTTTATTTCAGCTAGGAGTTTGACGTACGCATAAGTTGGCATTGCACTAACACCAATGGAGTCAGCTTCCCCACTAGTTAAAATATGCCCTATGATTTTAGGATCCCTAACGGTGAATGGAGTATATAGTGCAAAAGTATCATGGGATATACTTTCCCCTATAAAAACAGACACTGGGATCTCGTCTAACATTCCGATGTAACCCTTACAGTGAGGATTTTCTAACATCTTCAGATCGACTGCATTAAAATGATCTTCAGCAGTAGAACCAATATTCTTACCCAATTCCTTAAGCATTATAAAATGTGACTTAATAATACTTAAAGCAATTTTTGAGTTTCCTTGGGTTAAAGGAGTTAATACATATTCTGAAGATTTTCTTTTAAGAAAGTTTTCGAACCTCGAAAATGCATATCTTATCTTCTTTTTAGAGTTTCGACTTAAACCATTTATAGTTTTTACAGTAAGACTATCATTTTCAACTTTCAAAACATCATCAATTTTAATTAGAGAGTTTGTAAATGTCTCATCCTCCTCAGGAGCTTCAGGATGCCATGGAAATTCCTTTATAGGCAATGCTCCCAATTTTATACTTTCAACATACTTACTAAGAGTTAAATACCTGATATAGAAACCTTGAATTGGCAAATCTGCCTTAGACAAGCAATCTATTATCTCTTTTACCTTACTAATGGCATCTTTTCCAGTTGGAGCAACAAAGAACAAATAACCATCATTGTCAATTGTATCCATTTCTTTTCTAAAATAGCCTATAGAGAAGATATTTTCCCCGTCATTATAGACTAAACCATATTTATTTTTAGTACTCTCTCCACGAAAATTGTGCCCATTTGAATAGAGTGCAAAAGCAATAGAACTAAATCCAAAATTATTAGATTTATATTTTTCTAAAAAGGATGATTTACCGGGATTGAAAGGGGAAATACTATCAAATTTACCTAACAAAAAACCTTCAACAGTATCTCGTTTATTCATAGAACATTGTTTAAATTCGGTGAGATTATATCATAAATTTTACATAGAAATTGCCCACTATTGTTTTGATAAAGAGCAACAACACTTGTGTGGATACATGTCTAATCCCTAAATCATCCCCCCCATACTTGGTAACCAAGTTCAGCAGAAACGTTCCCAACGATTTCTCTTTTTCTAATTCATTTTTATAATAACTCGAAGTATCAAAACTATCAATAAGCAACAATTTCAGCAAAGAAGCGTTAGACTAAATTCCATATTAAATCATATAAGACGACCGACATTTTATAGTAAGACTCATTTTCAATTACTATTGCGTGAGGTCGTGGAAACCCGTATATAACTGCAATTTTATTCTCGTACAACAAATAATCCATTGATTCAAAATTTACAGAAGGTGGGAATTTTTTTATATGACAATTGGGATACATAACAGGCATTTCATCAAAGGGATTCGTAATCTCACTGTCGTATACATGTAAATCCCAAAGTCTAATTCCTTTAGCTACCGCTTTCGAAAAACGATTCCAATTATCCGGAAAAACTTTAATTATCTCAGTGGAATTCACAAAAGTTCGAACCTCTTTCGACTCTAAAATTTGATCGTAGAGCCAGTCTATGGATTCGACTGTATTGTAATATTTCACTTGAGTTCCTGTTGCATCCATTATATATGACGTATCATTGTAGACTGAATCTATCAACGAAGTCATTAGAGACCTTTTTTTCTTTATTGAGTTTTCTTCAAGCTCCAAGATATTCTCAAACCGCTCTGGAGGTAACGCAACAATTTTCCTTTTGGTTTTTTCCCGAATCTCACTTAAGATGCCCATCTCAATTAACTCACTAACTAGAAGATGCACTGTTGTTCTATTAATCTTTAATCTATTAGCTAAATTTAGAACACTTGCAGGCCCACTTTTTAATAATGAAATGTATATTTCGATTTGTTTTCATTTAGACCAAATTGCTTTAGATAGACTTTACTATTGCGCATGTTTATTTGTAACATTTAAAAAACCAAGATATATAAATATTCCACTGTAACGAGAACGAGCTTCGTATATGTACAGATGATTATAACATCTGTTGTTTATTTTAAGACAACACCTATTCCATATATATTATAAAGGTAATAGAATCTAACCATGAAATCAATGGAAACAGGGCAACGAATCCGACAATTTAGAAAAAAAGCAGGCATTACTCAAATTGAGCTTGAGTTAAGAATTAATGCATCTTTTGGAAGTATTAGTAGAATGGAGAACGGACTTACAAACCCAACTAAAGAAACTTTGTTTTTAATTTCACAGGCTATTAAGTTAACACCTTACGAAACAGCCTATTTATTTGGAATCCAAATTGAAGTTTAATTCTGGGAGCAACTAGCACTCCCAGAATCTTAATGAATTGGATGCCCATACTCATAGACAATCCAACCATAACGCTCGATTAGCCCAAGAATCTTCGCCAAAAAGCGCTTAAACATGAGCTCCTCCTTTCTTAAGTAATTATAGCATTTTAAGCTTAAAGTTTTACTACCTGGTAATATTTATCGAGTTTAAAACCTCTTTTATCATAATACTCTCTAGTACCGACACTAGAAATTACGGCTAGTTTATTGAATCCATCCTCTTTAGCTAACTCTTTTGCCTTTTCAATTAGTTTAGTTCCCAAACCCAAGTGCTGGGCTTGACCTGTGGAGTCTTTACTTAATTCCATACTTGGTCCGTAAATGTGTACTTCTCTAATAATTGCACAATCATTTAGCTCTTCTGTAATTATATTTATCTTGCTCTTAGGCAAAGATAGCCTTAAAAAGCCCGCTATTTCGTTTTTAGAAGTCACATATTGTAAGAATACCTCATTAGACATTAAAGTAGAGTATGGCATTGAAACAAGCTTTAGGTCTTCAAATTTAAGGCTCTTAGTTTTAACTTCCCTTGCACGAATATTCTCATTCTTTCTGTGTTCACTTTCTAATTTGTGCTCAACAATTTCACGCAAGTTAGTGGTTTTGTTTCCTGACTCAATTTCAGTTGATGGAATATCTCTTATTATCCTTGTAAGTCTACAATATTGAGGGGTATTTTCCATACAAGCTGCAATTAAATCTACAAGCTCTTGAGTTGTGTAAGGAGTATATTTTCCTTCCTGCCATAATGTATACAGTTCAGTATTTTTAATAACCGAAGTAGGATATATTTTTAACTCATCAGGTTTGTACTCATCACTTTCAAATACTTCCTTGTATACTTTTAAATCTAATTCGGGAGTAGAGCCGTACAAGTTAGGCATAATATGCGCATGAATCTTGAATCCTCCTGCTCTCAATAGCTGGAAGGCTAAGGCAGTATCGACTCTATGTTCCCCTCTTTTGTTTAAATCACTTATTCTATCGTCTAAAGTTTGTATTCCTAATTGTATTTTTGTTGCACCTAACTTTCTTAAATCTAGTACTTCTTTTGGGTTAATAGAGTCTGGCCTTGTTTCTAAAACTAATCCCACGCATCTACAATTGCAACTAGCGTTAAAATTTTGTTCAAATTCAAGAGCTTCCCATGTAACATCCTTTTCAGCAATAATCTTATCAGCAAATGCTTCCTTAAATTCCTTAGTCTGAATTAACTGATTGTATGGCTTATTTCCATGAATCTCCCTTAATTTATCGTTATAATCTTCTTTTAAATCTTGTTTAATATTTACAATTTTTAACTCCTCTTGGTTATTAGATTCAACATCCAGTTTTAAATCATACTTTTTACTAAAATCATTCATGGCCCTAAAACATTCATGGATAAACCAAATCTTGTACTTTTGAGAGTAGTAACTCCAAGTTCCACCCAATATTAGTAATTCAATTTTTTGAGTAGGGTGACCAATATTTTTTAAAGCTTGAAGTCTATTAAATACCTGTCCATAAGGGCTAAACCTGTTCATCAAAGCTCTTTGTGCCCCTGGTTCACTTGCTATGTAACTCTTTGGCATTCGAACATCATTGGGGCAAAATATACATTGACCAGGACAAGCAAATGGCTTTGTAAGTACAGTAACCGTAGTGACTCCTGAGACTGTCCTCATTGGTTTAAGCTTAATTACATCGGTAATATCCTCAAATCGTTCAATATCAGTCGGTTCAAATCCTGCTTCAACTGCATTTTCCGATTTTGCAAAATATTGAAGACCAGCAATAATGCTATCTCTGCTAAAAATCTCATTCTTGTCCTTAGGATGTCGTTTTAGAATCCTATCTAGTGCTCGTAAGTCAAAATCTTCCTTTAAGAGTATTTCAAGGATTATAGATTTAAGTTCTGATTTGTATTTTTCTGGTGTAAAGTTATAGCTTTGCATGTGCTAATTTTAACATACTATGGGGTAGAAACCTTTGTCAGTAATGCTTCCAAAATATTGAGAACATTAAAATTCAACTCTGATAAAATGAGTTAATTAATAAAAGTTTATGGATCTCTATTCTACATACGCTCAGGAATTTTCCAATTCAAGGCAGGCTCCTTGGGATGGATGGAAGCACCTGCTTAAATATTTAAAAGGACAACCTAACCCTAAAATACTAGATCTTGGGTGTGGTAATGGCAGATTCCTTAAGTATTTAATAAACTCAGAAATTGAGATAGGGGATTATGTAGGAGTGGACAATTCATCGGAACTATTAAAAATGACCGATGAGTTTATGGATAAAACAAAAAGTGCCAATAGGTTATCTAAGTTCCAATTATTAAATATTGATTTTGAGAATTTAAATTGGGGAACAGAAGTTAAGGGTCAGTTTGATTTTATTGGCGCCTTTGGTATAACTCATCATCTACAAAAACCTGAAGCAAGAAAGAAATTCTTTGAAACGGTAAATTTTTTACTTAAACCGGAAGGGTTTTTTGCTGTAATATTTTGGGATTTTTTAAAAATGGAAAGATATGTCGATAAAATTACACCACTACAAATTGAAGGGTCAAAGAATGACTTTGAAATGACCTTTGGAACAAATGGTGCAAAAAGATTTTGCCATTCCTATAACCCTTTAGAGATTATTGAATTAACACATACCTTGCCCCTGAAAGTTATGGAGGACTACTTTGAGGATGGGTTAGAAAATAATCAAAATCATTATATTGTTTATAAAAAAAATTAATGGATTTTAGACGGCCAGCAAATAAGGGCTTTAATACCAGGAAATTAAATTCTCAATTAAGGGTATTTAAAGATAATTTCTTCAATTTAAAATCTATTATTAAATTTACTTTACCCATTGTTCTTGTGTTGGCAATTACTCCCATCGCATTAGTTTATCTGGTAAACATAACCTATCAAAGAAGAACTATATCTAATGAATCGGAGATTCCTCTAGAATTAAGAACGGGAGTGGTAATTATCAAACAAGAAGATATTTTATATGATTACGATAATACAAAACAAATAATCAATTTAGTAAAAGAATTGTATACAAAAAAAAGAGTAACCCAAGTTCTAATTGTTTCATACAATCTCGATAAGTCCATTACCCCTTCAATAGAACCCTTTCAACAATTTTTTAAGGACATTCCTACTGATAGTTATAAAATAGATGTTTCTGCTAAAACTCCTGAGGAAGCTTGTAAGGTAATAGAAGATAAGTTTGGAGTTCAAAAATTTATTTTAAGTTCTTACAATAATTTGTTACCCCGATTAAGTTACGCGTGCAGTTTTCAGGGATTATACGTAAAGCCTTATTTACCAAAGAGTTTTAATCTAATTACTCCTGAGGATGACTTTAACAACACGTTACGTATTATTATAAATACAATTTTTCCTGTTTAAAACCTTTATACTAGTTGAGTAATATTCTACTTAAAACCATTCGTAGTAAGTTGTAGAATAGAAACAAGTTAATTAATAAATTTATGAATAGCAAAAAAACATTACTAATTGGTGCAATCGGTGTAGTAATAGCATTGGTAGTACTAATAGTAATTGCATTACTGTCCCAAATGTCAGGAATACCAAATGGTACAAACCCACCAGTCTCTACCCCTATAAGTAGTCCCAATGTAAATATAATCGATTTTAACAATCCAAAAGGTGGAGCATTTGAATATGCAATGATTAAACCTGACGATACAATCGAACTACGAAACAAAGTTAATGAGAAATTTATTATTGGTCTTGAAAAGAAAAATTGGAAGTCACTACAGTGGAGTCCGGATGGAAAACTAATTTCAGCTTTAGGAAAATCTACGTCTTTAATATTCGATATTTATATTTACGATATTGCAAAACAAAAATGGAGCCAAGCATCTGATTATAGAAATTTTAATACAGGGGTAGACCAATATACATGGGTAGATAACAATACAATTTTATTCTCTCAAGGAGAAACTCCAAATAGATGGATTCATAGGTTCAATTATATTTCAAAGGAAACACTAAAGGTTTCAAATATTACTGGAGATATAGTAAGGGTTAGTAATAATTTAAAGCACCTAGTTGTTAAGTCAAAAGAGAATGCTCCTGAAATTTACGACGAGATGGGAATACAGGTTCAGGTTTTAAATTCAATGAAGGATGCCGAAACAGAATCGGCTATCGCATTTAATACCATTAATTTTTATAACGATTCTGAAAAAATTCTTGCGCTGGATGTGTATGGCAATTATTACAAATTTAATTTAGGCGATACCACAGCCGTTAAGACAACATTAACCTCAGATTATAAAGTTACATGTTCATTAACAACAAACTCTTTTAATGCCTATTTAATAACAAGTAATTCACTTTCTTTTGGTACATACTCTTCAAAAGATGATTTATTTAATATATTAGGAGAAGAATCATTTAAACTTTCATTTACGATTGATAATGAATTATCCTATTGTGCCAATGGAAGTGTGTATTTAAAGCTGCTGTTTGCAGATGGTACAACTCAATGGTATAAAGAAGATGCTACTAAGATAATTGCAGATGGAATTTTAGACAATAATCGAGAAACAGATATTATTAAAAAAGATTAATATGGATTCAAAAGAACTATTAAAAAATGCTGAGAAAATTTTAAAGGATGAGGGAGTTGACCTAACAAAAAAAAGTGATAGCGAAACGCTAATTGAATATATATTACCTGCAATGGAATCCTCTAAAGATATTTTAAGCACCATTTATGCTTTTAATTCCAGAAGTAGGGAGGGGGTTTTTGGAAAAGCAAAGACATTCTTGCAACGTAAAATTATTTTTACAGTAATTAATGTGATTGAAAAGCAGAGCATGCGACAGCAAAAGTTTAACGAACTTACTTTTAAAGCAGTCGAAAAACTAATTGCTGAAAACGAAAGTCTAAAAAAAGAAATTCAAGAGTTAAAAGAGTAATTACTTACTAAAGAATTCTTTCATTCCCTCAAAGTAATAATCATCCCAACCAGATTTAACTTCTTCAGCTAATTCCTCAGGAACATCTGTTTGGCTCAACTTTATAGTGCAAGCAGTTTTTGATGCTGGAACAAACTCTACAGTTAATTTACTGTATTCATTATCTTCCCAACCATCGGTGTATCTCCAATTCATTACAATTTTTAAGTCTTGTCTATTAATATCAATAAATGTTCCTTCTAATGAATCTATCCTCCATTCCCCGCCTGCTTTTACATCAAATGTACACTTGGGGTGATCCGAAACCATATTGCTATGATCTTTCTCGCTTAACCAAGCATCAAAAGCTCTTTGCGCAGTACATGGTAATTCTGTAGAAGTCCTAATATTCATCCTGGTTTCGTAACAAATATTGTTAATATTAACATTCTTTAGTGATATAATTCATCAAATTCATTACTACCCTAGATTAACGTCACTGGGGGAGAAAGGGAAACAATGCCAAAAGCAGTAGAATCCTTCGGGACAAGCCCGTTATAGCTTAAGACAAGTCTGCGCTAGCAGAAATACTGAGGTGGTACCGCTGTTAACCAGCCCTCATAAAAGTAATTATTAAATTATTTATATGAGCTTACCAAATGGTCCATACAACCCTCAGGAAAATGATAAACAAATCCTGAATTACTGGTTAGAAAACAAATTTTATAAACCCGAATACAGTCCATCGGAAGATCGTCTTATGTCTACTGAAGAAATGAAAGCTGATGTTCGCGAAGCATGGGCTTTAATTTGTCCGCCTCCAAATGCTTACGCAAGGCCACACTTAGGTAATATATCTGGTTATGCATATCAAGATGTGATGGCAAGATATGCAAGAATGCAAGGCAAGAAAGTTTTAGTTCTACCTGGTAAAGATCATGCAGGCTTAGAAGGTGAGGGAGTTTTTGTAAGAGAAGTTCTAGAAAAACAAGGTCGAAACAAGTTTGATATTAATCGTGAAGATTTTTACTCCGAAATGATGGAATTCTTCATGAAAAATATTGATATTGCACGAAATGATGAAAAAACAATTGGCTTATCGGCCGACTTTGATAGAGATACCTTTACATTAGATCCAGTAATTGTAGACACAGTTTTAGATACCTTTGTAGAAATGTATAAGGAGGGAAAAATTTACAAAGGTGTAAGAATTGTTAACTGGGACCCGAAAGCTAGAACTGCTGTTGCAGATAATCAAGTAGAGTACAAAGAGTCTCAAACTCCCTTTTTCTACTTTAAATATTCATTCTTGAAGCCTGAGCAAAAGGCAATTGAATTAAAAAATGAATATACATATAAAGACATTTTATGGAAAGTTCAACAGTCAGATGAAAAAAAGTCTCACTTACTAGGAGAAACTCATAAAGGAGTTAATGTTTTAGGTATTGGCTACGATAAAGTTCCTGCTGATAACGAAGTTAATGGTGTAGCAATTGGAATCCAAATGAGATTAGATGGTAACTTTGCCCTTGTTGTAAAAGGAATTGATTTTGATGGAGATATTAATGCAGAAATTATAAAAGTAGAAACGGAACTATTTACTCAGGTTGCTGGCTCTAATATTATTCAATTCTCAGAATACACAGAAGATAAATTTTACACAAATGCATTTGTTATTGGAACTGTAAGACCAGAAACAATTTTTGCAGACACTGCTATTGCATGTGACCCTAAAGATGAAAGATACAAGCATTATGTTGGTAAAAAAATTGAAGTTGAATTCCTGGGAGAAAAGAAAACTTTGAACTTTATTGAAGATTACGCTGTAGATAAAGACTTTGGAACTGGCTTATTAAAAGTTACTCCCGCTCATTCGGTAGAGGATTGGGAAATTGCACAAAGACACCCAGAAGAATGCTTACCTGCAATACAAGTTATTGGCTACGACTTAAGACTTAATAAGCTAACTGGCAAATACAATGGTTTAGGAATAAAAGATGCCAGAAAGGTAATGATTGACGACATGAAAATTGCTGGTAACTTAGTTTATGTAGACGAAACTTACCAAAATAAAATAAAAATTGCTGAAAGAACAAAAGCTGCAATTGAACCACTTTTATCTTCTCAATGGTATTTAAAGTATGAAGGCATAAGGGAAGCAGCAGTTTCGATGGTAAAAGATAACCAAGTTACAATTCATCCAGAAAATATGGTCAAAAAGTTTGATCATTGGATGGAAAACTTAAGAGACTGGGCAATATCTAGAAGCTTATGGTGGGGTTATAGGTTGCCAGTTTGGTACGCAGGCAAGGTTTTTGAAGAAATTGATGATAACGGACAAGTAAAGGAATACATTGCTGTTAATGGTGCAAAGGAAGAATTAGATTATAAAAATTCAAATCATTTAAAAGTACAAAAAGAAAATCCAGGTGAAGGATGGATTCAGGATGAAAATGTTTTAGATACTTGGTTTAGTTCAGGCCAATGGGTATATGCAACACTAAATAAATACAATTTAATGGATACATTCTTCCCTACAAATGTAATGGTGTCTGGCCATGATATTCTAGAAAACTGGGACTCTAGAATGATGATGTTTACTTACTTCAAATCACAAAAGTATCCTGAACTATTTAAAAAGACCTATCCATTTGATGATTTATATTTAATAGGTTTAGTTCTGGGTGGAGATGGTCAAAAAATGAGTAAGTCTAAAGGCAATTTAATTGATATGGATAAAGTTGCCCTTGAATATGGAATTGATGCATTAAGAATGGCATATTTTTATCAAAACTCAGCTGGAGCTAGTTATGTAATTTCGAATGATAAATTAAAAAACTTTAAACAGTTTAATAATAAAATCTGGAAT
>Ga0163154_10003613_pt1 | contig 21239 bp, 17 predicted proteins | sample OliLakLV19MP9P1_FD_148649 | JGI IMG/M metagenome (GOLD analysis project Ga0163154, IMG submission 148649) | Freshwater microbial mat bacterial communities from Lake Vanda, McMurdo Dry Valleys, Antarctica - Oligotrophic Lake LV.19.MP9.P1 | ecosystem: Environmental > Aquatic > Freshwater > Lake >...
TTTTATAAATTAAGTTTGAAGCTGGTAAAGAAATATGCTGTTTGAAATCTAATTGAGAATATTTATCTGTCTTGAATTTTGCAGGTAGATTTTTTTGGAGACAGCATACTTTTTAATTAATAATGATAGAAAACCGGGCGGTATTTTTATATTGAAAAAATCATGAAACATACATGGGCTTAGATGAAAATACTTTCCTGATCCCGATAACATTTTAAAAAAACAGATTGAATATTTATCCAATAAACTTTAAAAAAATCAACTCCTAAAATATTTTTATTCAACAAAATGCCACAGCAATTAAAACTTTCCGAACTTATAAACGAAATAGATGATGCTATTCAAAACCGGTTTGCCGGGAAAACTTTTTGGATAACAGCCGAGATTACGGATGTAAAAAAACAAACAGACAAGCGCTGGTGTTTTTTAAAATTTATTGAAAAAGAAGGTAACCTGATTACCACAGAAATGAAAGGCGTATTTTGGTCAAACACATTTTACAACGTAGAAAAATTTGAGCAGTTAACCGGTCAGCCCTTTGCCAGCGGGTTACAAATTACCTGTAATGTAAGGGTGCGTTTTCACAAACGTTTTGGGATAGATTTGGAAGTGCTTGAAATAGACCATAGCTATGCGCCCGGAAAACTGGCTTTGGAAAAAGACCTAACGCTTGAGCGGCTGCTGAAAGAAAACCCCTCTTTAATCCGCCTGGCAGACGGACAATATTATACATACAATAAGCAAATAGAACTACCCGCAGTATTACAAAAAATTGCGCTGGTTACAGCTCCCAACTCCGATGGACAAAGGGATTTTAAACAGGAGATTGCAAACAATCAATATGGCTACGCCTTTACTGTTACTGAGTTTTTAACACAAATTCAGGGAGATAATTCAAGTAAATTAATTGTACAACAATTACAATTAATTGAATCACAAAAGGAAAAATACCACCTGGTTGCTATCGTTCGTGGCGGTGGCTCACAAACAGATTTTAAACCATTTGACGACTATGAATTATCGAAATATGTGGCAGGATTTCCGTTGCCCGTTTTTACCGGTATCGGTCATGATAGAAATACCAGTATTGTTGACCTGATGGCCCGGCAGCATAAAACCCCCACCAAGGTTGCATCGAGTATTATTGATCACAATTATAATTTTGAAAGTGCCTTAGTGAATTTGAAAGAACGGTTTTTTGGCAGTGCCGAAAACCTGGTGGAAAGAGCCAAAGAAAATATCCGGCAATTAAAACGAACCGTAAAAGCATACAGCCCATCCACCATATTACAAAAGGGGTATGCCATCATCACCATCAACGGTAAAATTATAATCGATGCTGAAAAGATAAATCCCGGTACGGAAATAAAAACCATTTTAAGGGATGAGTTAATTTATAGTACGGTAACAAAAAAATCAATCAATGAACATGACTTATAACGAAGCCTATAAACAGCTTTCAACACTTGTTGAACAAATAGAAGACAATGAAATTCAGCTTGACACATTAGCGGAAAAAGTAGCGCAGGCAAAAGAATTGATTGCATTTTGCGAAACAAAGTTGCGGACAATAGAAAATGATGTGACCAAAGCCTTTTCTGATAAAAAGTAATCAGAACTGTATTAAGACGGCAACAATTTTATTTATGAACCTGTTGGTATAATTTTGTTGTATGAAGGCCCTGCTGTTCATTTCCTTTTTTGTTTATTCTTGCGCTGCAGTAAATGCACAGGATTATAGTGATTACACCGATGTTGACAGAAGGGTACTGCAAATACCAAAATCCAAAACCTACGCTACAGATTCCATCGTACAATTTGTACAGGATAATTTTATAACTGACGGAGAAAAGGTAAGAGCTATTTACACCTGGATAACTACAAATATCCGGTACAGCAAAGACAGCATGTATTATTTCAGGGGCTGGGGTACAGATCCGGAAGCTAAGATGGTGGCCATTTTACGCAGAAGAAGAGGCGTTTGTGAAAATTATGCGGCTCTGTTTGCCAACCTTGTTTCCAAATGCGGCGTACCTGTATTTGTGATAAGTGGTTATACTAAGATTGCAGGTAATGTTAACTGGACTGGTCATGGTTGGTGTGCGGTGTTTGTAGAAAAGGAATGGCGCTTATGCGATCCTACCTGGGATGAAGGATTTAAAATAGCTAAACAATATTTTTTAGTAAATCCAGCTCAGTTTATTGAGACCCATATGCCTTTTGATCCGCTTTGGCAATTGCTGGAACATCCAATTTCACACAAGGAATTTCAAAGGGGAATTGGTTTTTCAAAAAAGGATAGGGCTGTTTTTCATTATACCGATTCTGTAAGTACCCATTTGTTGTTAGATACTTTGCAGCAAATGCAGGCAACATCCCGAAGGATGCGAAACGCAGGAATTGATAATGAAAACCTGCAAACCTGGCTGGCTTTCAATGAAATGAAAATTACCATCGTAAACCAGGAGAGCGATATGGATGCATTTAATTCAGCCGTGGCAGATCGTAATAAAGCAAGGGCTTTATACAATGATTTTATACAATACCGTAATAGCCGGCTTAAACCTGCAAGGCCGGTTGGTGAAATCCAGTTGTGGTTTAATACTATTGAAAGCCTGTTGGCAACAGCATTGAAAAAAATAAAAAATATAGGCAGTGTGGTGGAGAATTATCAGTACGATACCGATTCACTCAAATACAGTATTGATAGCTTGCTTGCCAAATTAAAGCAGCAAAAAGATTTTTTAAAAATTTATTGGGGATTAAGTGCAACAGAGCGTGAAAAGCTATTGAAGTAAAACGGGCTATCACGGCAATCTGCATTTGTATCAGTCTATATTAGCAACTGCCATCCAGCATAAATAAATCGTATTAGTACGGTATTTGGTTGTTGAATCATTATTTTTACAGAACATAAAAATTTGAATGAACGATATTGAAAAGGAAATAGCCGTAAAAGAGTCCGACCGTTTTCAGGCGTTGTTTCAATATGCTTCTATGGGTATATTGGTGGCTGATGGTAAGGGGGCGATTGTGATGGCTAATAATTTTTTACTCAGGCAGTTTGGTTATTACGATCCTTTGGAGCTGAAAGGGGAAAAAATTGAAATGCTGATACCAAGCCGGTATCACAGCAGGCATGTGGTGCATCGTGGCGAGTATGATGCCAATCCCCGTCCAAGGTCGATGGGGCTTGGGTTTGATTTATTTGGGTTAAAAAAGGATGGCACTGAAATTCCGGTAGAAATAAGCCTGAGTAATTTTATCAGCAACGATGAACATTACACCATTGCTTTTATCAGTGATATTTCTAAGCGGAAAGAAATAGAGAAATCAGTGATATTACAAAAGGAAGAATTGGCCAGCATCAATTCCAGAATTGAAGAACTTAACAATGACCTTGAAGAAAAAGTTGAATTGCGTACCCGGCAATTGAAGCAAACGCTTCAACAATTGCAGGAATCGAAGGATGAACTTTCTAGAGCATTAAGTAAAGAAAAAGAGCTGAGCGACCTGAAGAGCCGGTTTGTTTCAATGGCTTCGCATGAATTTCGAACACCATTAAGCACCATTCTGTCCTCAGCGTCATTGGTAGCAAAATATACGCAAACAGATGAACAGGCAAAACGTGACAAGCACATTATGCGTATCAAATCTTCGGTTAGTAATTTAACCGATTTGCTAAATGAGTTTTTATCAATCGGAAAAATAGAAGATGGTAAAGTGATGGCACACATGGTTGAGTTCAATATAAAGGAACTACTTCAATCTATTTGCAACGAGCTGCAGGCTATAGCTAAACCAAGGCAAAAAATTGTGCTAACCCATACAGGAGATAAATTGGTATCACTCGATCCTTCGTTGTTGCGTAACGTGCTGATAAACCTGCTGTCCAATGCCATTAAGTTTTCTCCGGAAGGAGCTGTTATTTCGGTAGTAAGTGATACTATTGATCAATGTATTTCTCTCCGTATAAAAGACAGTGGCATGGGGATTTCTGCAGAAGACCAGGAGCATTTATTTGAACGTTTTTTTCGTGGTAAAAATGCTACTAACATACAGGGTACAGGACTTGGGCTCCATATTGTAAGCAAATACATAGAATTAATGAATGGTCAGATAAACTTTGAAAGTGAACTGGAAATGGGTACCGAATTTATCATTACATTTAATCCGGCATAATAATAGTTTTCAATTTTGTGTGGTAACTAAACTGCTAAACCCACTAAACCAAGCTGCTGTAAAATTTACAGTGCAGCTAATTACTAAACGTTTAATAACTATTACCAGCATAAATTTTTTCTATGATACAATTATTATTGATTGAAGACAATATCGAGATCAGGGAAAATACAGCCGAGATTCTTGAACTCGCCGGTTATAAAGTGCATACAGCCGAAGATGGAAAAATGGGTGTAGAGATGGCGATGCAAAGTAAGCCAGATCTTATTATTTGCGACATAATGATGCCTGTTTTAGATGGTTATGGCGTATTGCACCTATTAAATAAAAATGAATCGTTGCAGCATGTACCTTTTATTTTTTTAAGTGCCAAGGCAGAACGTAGTGACCTGAGAAAGGGAATGGAAATGGGTGCAGATGACTATATTACCAAACCCTTTGCAGAGCTTGAATTATTAACTGCCGTAGAGCGCAGGTTAAAAAAAACCGAGTTGATGCGCAAAGAATACGCAACTACAGCCGAGGGTATAAAGCAGATGCTGAATGAATTTGGAGGTAAAGATGCCCTCGGTCATTTAGCCGAAGACAGGAGCATAAATTATTATAAAAAGAAGCAGATTATATATTCCGAAGGTAACCACCCGGCCAGACTTTATTACATTCAAAAAGGAAAAATAAAAACTTACAAGGTAAATGAAGATGGTAAAGAGTTGACAATTGGCTTATATAACGAAGGTGACTTTTTAGGGTACACTGCTTTGCTGGAAGAAGCTGTTTACAAAGAATCCGCCGAAGCGATAGATGACTGTGAAATAGCTATTATTCCAAAAGAAGATTTTGAGTACCTGCTCAATAATAACAAAGAGGTAACCAGAAAATTTATACAACTGCTGGCAAAAAATGTAACTGATAAGGAGCAACAATTGCTTGGACTTGCTTACAATTCATTGCGCAAACGGGTGGCAGATGCATTAATTACCCTGCAGAATAAATACCATAAGCATAGTGAAGGTAAATTTTCAATGCATATTTCCCGGGAGGATCTTGCCAATATTGCCGGCACTGCTACCGAATCACTTATAAGAACGCTTAGTGACTTTAAGAATGAAAAATTAATTGAAATTAAGGAAGGCAATATTATAATAATGAATGAAAAAAAATTATTGTTGATGCTTAATTAAATTAAAAATACCCTGCTTTTTTTAACAGGGTATTTTAATATAAAGTTTCTTTAAAAAAATATTAAAGCACAGATACCAGGTATTTATTAAACTCATTTTTCATTCGGTTAAAATCCTTTTCCAAAAACTCCATTTCATTGCGCATTTTTTGTTGTTTTTTTATCAGGCGCTCTTCAATGGCTGCCTTTTTTTCTGCAAGGATATGTAAGTTTTTTTCTTGTTCTCTTGCATCATGCAACATCTCATCTACAAATTCATCTTTTAAAATAAACTGATTTTGGAAATGTTCTGCCAGGGCAAGAAAATCCTTATCTGTCTTATTATCCAGTACTTCACTTAGCCTTGTTTTTAAATAACTGTTTTCCTGCTTAAAAAAATCAAGCAGCCGCTCCCATGCCATGCATTCCTGAAGTACCTGATTTATTTTATTCTTCTCCATCACATTCCTTTTTATGGTAACTAAAGTTCTATTTTCCATCATACTATTAATGGTTTGTAATTCATGTTTTCATCTAAACATCTAAACCCTTTAAACATAAATAAGAGAATATTTTTACACGACTTAATTGCTAAACTATATTAATGAACTGTTTTTTTTAAAATGTTCTATTATTTAGTATGGCACTCAATCATATCTTTTTTATCTGCTCCTGCAGCAGGGCTTATCATGCCTATGCCCAGCCCCATGCCACGCAGTATCAGCAGGCAAGCCATTACCACCATAATATATGGATACAGATTGCGAATTTTTTTTCTTGCTTCGATATTTATAAAATTTCCAAAAAAGCTTACTGCCCACATAACAGGTAAAGTACCTGCCCCAAACGCCGCCATAAATAATGCACTCTTTACAGGATCTGCAGTGGCTACTGCACCGGCAACAGCCATATAAATAAGGCCACAGGGCAACAGCCCGTTTAGCAATCCGATTAAATACAATGCACCAAAATTTTTCTTTAAAAATAATTTACCCACTGCATTGCGTATGCCTGCGCCAACAGTTAAAAAAACAGGTGGCACATTCAATTTTGCAGTTCCCCATTTGGCCAACAACAGTATAATAAGAATAGAAGCGCCCAATAAAACGGATAACCCTTGTTGAAAACCGATAATAGATAATCCTTTACCTGCAAGGCCAAACAAAAAGCCGATACAACTATAAGTTGTAATGCGCCCGATATTGTAAAGTAAGCTGCCAAAGAACTTTGCAAGGCTGCTATCATTGTTCAACGGCAAAGCAAAGGCAATAGGCCCGCACATGCCAATACAGTGAAAACTGCCAATCATACCCATGGTTATTGCTGCAAAAATTAAGGGTAACATTATAAATTAACTTTTTGTTCGTAATAATAATTCAGGCCATCAGCAACCCAGCTAACTTGTACATAATGAAAGCCTTTGTTCTGTTCCGGTATGGGCATTTCTACCATGCTGGTAACCGTTTCAAATCCTTTAACAGCGTCTTTTTTTTCATTGGGTGGAAAATAGATTTTAACAGAACCGGTAATTTTTTTGTTTAAAAATTCTCTGGGAAAACCAATTTCAAGCTGCCTGTTTTTTTTAAGTATTGTTACCGGAGCAGACAGCAGCGATGTTCTCTTTGCTTCATCAATTCTATCCTGGTAAACAAGTTCTTTTGCATAATAATCTGTTGTTACCAGGTCAATATTTTGTTGGGTAGCTTTGTACACCATAAAAACTATACCCAGTACAAAAGCACTGTAAATGATTAATATTTTATATCCCCAGTTCATAATATTTTGTTTAGTTGCTTAGCGTTTAGAAGTTTAGGATTTTAACTGTTATGTTTACTCAGCCTTTTCAACGTTTCAACCTTTCAACTTTTCAACTTTTTACTCATACACTTCCGGCCCAATAAAACTGGCTGTAATTGTTTTTATTCTTTTACCATTTTGGTACAGCCCAATATCTACCGGTGTTTTCCAGCCCTTTATATCTTTTCTGTTTAGTTTGATAAAAAACTGTAGTATGGTATAATCTTCTTTTTTGGCGAAAGTTTTGCTGCTGCCTACCAGGGTTATTTCTCCTGGTATGTTCTCCAGTTTCATATCTATAATAATATCCTTACGTGTTTTATTAGCCAGTTTAAGACTGTACAGGTTTTCAATTCTTCCATCAGCCAAAGGAGTATACGTCATGCCGGAGGTACGCATCAGTCTTGCATCCACATCACTTCTGCTGGCCAATAAAAATACCAGTAAAGATATCAGCAACAACAATACAGAACTGTAGGCTTTTATACGGGTATTAAATTGTAGTTTTTTTCCGGTAGTAATGCTGTTTTCAGATGCATAACGAACCAAACCAACCGGCTTGTGAATACTGGTCATAATAGCATCGCAGGCATCACTGCAGGCTGTGCAGTTTACACATTCCAGTTGCGTGCCGTTGCGGATATCAATGCCTGTGGGGCATACCCTTACGCAGGCGTAGCAATCAATGCAATCACCATTTGCAGGCTGAACCAAAGGAACAACAGCCAATAATTTTTCTTCAATATTATTACAGGCGCCAGTGCCTTTACAATCTGTGCATTTACAGTCATGTTTTTCCTCTTTTTGTTGCCTGCCCAATTTTCCTCTTGGCTCACCACGCAGGCGATCGTATGCAACTACAATGGAGTTTTTATCCAGTAATACGCCCTGCAATCTTCCATAAGGACAAACCACTATGCAAACCTGCTCTCTAAACCACCAGTAAACAAAAAAGAATACAGTACTAAAACCAAGCAGAGAAATCAATGTGCCCGTATTTGCAGCCGGGTGGGTAATGTGGTCTATCAATTCATCCATGCTGATAAGATAGGCAAGAAAGAAGTTGGCGATTATAAAGGAAAGCGCATAAAATAGGATGAATTTAATTACCCTTTTCCGTATTTTCTCTCCGGTCCAGCGCATAGCTCTCAGTTGCTTTTGCTGCGTGGCATCGCCATCAATCAGGTACTCAATTTTACGAAAAACCATTTCCATAAAAATAGTTTGGGGGCATGCCCAACCGCAGAAAACCCTTCCAAACACCACCGTAAATAAAATGATAAATACAATAAATGTAACCATGCCAATGCCGAAAATAAAAAAGTCCTGCGGCCAGAATATTACCCCGAATAAAATGAATTTTCTCTCCAGTATATTTATCATGATAAATGGTTCACCATTTACCTTAATAAAAGGTAAAGTGAAAAACACAATCAGGTAAAAAATACTAAACCAGGTTCGTAGATTATACAATTTACCCACCGGTTTTTTGGGTGTAATAAAATTCCGGGTGCCTTCTTTACTAATAGTGGCAACTGAATCTCTGAACGATTCCGGTTCGGATATTGTTTTTAATTCTCCCATGGACTGTTTTTAGTAACAATTGTTGAATCTGTTGTTACTGTTTTTGTACTGTCTGTTGTTGAAGACGATACTGCACCAGCAGCACTTTCTTCATAAATATCACCCTGTGCTGCTTTTGCGCCCGGCGGGTTAGTGCCTTTTAATGTTTTAATATAGCTGGCAATAAAACTGATTTCTTTAGGGTTATATTTATTTGCCCATGCGGCCATGCCCTTTGCCGGGTAGCCATTTTTAAGGGTTTGATAAATGTCGTTGATAGAGCCTTTATGTAACCAGTAATCATCGGTTAAGTTTGGGCCTGCACCACCTTCACCCAGTTTGCCATGACATGCTATGCAATTGGCTGCATAATATTCGCCCCCTTGTTTTACGCCTGCAGCATTGGCCATTGGTACGCTGCTTTCGTCAATCCTGTCTTTGTTTTTTGCCTCAAATTGTTCTTGCTTAATTTTAGCAACTTCCATTTCTGCTGCGTACTCTTCCGTTGGATTTTTACCAATTCCTAATACATGAAAGTTAATGAGGTAAAGAAATGCAACTGTAATAGTGATAATAAAACCATATTTCCACCAGGGTGGTAAAGCGTTATCCAATTCCCTTATGCCATCATAATTATGATCCAGTAAATGATCTGCCTCTTTTTCTATCGGCACAGCCTTGGTAAAAAATCTTTTGTCAAGGTTGCTCCACCACTTTTCTTTTTGCTCCTGTACGGCAACTACTTTTTTCGGCACCAGTTCGTCATATACCCTTTTAATAGAAAAGGTTAGAAAAAAAATTGCAGCTATTTCTACTCCGATAACGCTTACCAGCATGTAAAATGTGGTAGCGGATAAACCGCCATAGTTTGGTAAAACCGCTGGCGCCACTGCTTTTGCTGCATCCTGTGCCATAGAAATACCAGGTAAAAAAACCGTTAATATCAGTGCCGTTACAATAATCGTTGTGCGGGAATTTTGTTGTTTTTCAAGCATCTGTTTAGAAAGGGTTAACAGCACCTGCCCCATACCCCAAATTACAAATGCCAGTGCCAATGCAGTAATCACCAATAGTACGGCCAGTAAATTACTTCCGCTACTTACTGTTGCTGGAGTAGCAGCACCTGCTGCAACCTGTGCCTGTGCGCCTATGCTAAGGCAGGTAGCCAAAAGCATTGAAAGCATTATGTTGTTTTTTATTTTTTTGTGTAACATAGACAGTTATATTTTTTAATTGCCGGTAGTAGTTGTTTCATCCAAATCCAGTGGGATATTGGATATTTCGTTAATGGTAACTTTGTCCATCTTTTTTACAAAGTATAATAACACAATAAAAAAGATAAAAAATACCAGCAGCGAAAACAAAGGATAAATTGTTGCTGCATGCATTTGTTCAGTGTATGTTTTTATGAATTTGTACATGGTTATTTATTTTGAGAAGTTAATGGTTTGGCGATATCGGTACCCATCCTTTGCATATAGGCAATTAATGCAATGATTTCTTTTTTAGGCGATATTCTGATACTGTCATTTTTTAAATTGTCCGCAATTGTTTGTGATTGTGCAACCAAATCTGCTACCGCCAGTTTATCATAACCTTTTTCGTAAGGAACGCCCAAAGTTTGCATAGCTCTTATTTTTGCTTCGATGGTGGATATGTCTAAATCCTGCTCCAGTAAAAATGGATAAGCCGGCATAATAGATCCTTCGCTCATAGACGATGGTTCCCTGAAGTGGCGGAAATGCCAGCCATCTGTTTTCTTTAAATTACCAGCGCCTTCCCTCGCTAAATCCGGCCCGGTTCTTTTACTGCCCCATTGAAACGGATGATCGTACACAAATTCGCCGGCTTTGGAATATTCCCCATACCGTTCTGTTTCGCTGCGGAAAGGGCGTATCATTTGGGAATGGCATACATAACAACCTTCTCTTACATAAATATCTCTTCCTTCTAACTCAAGCGGTGTGTAAGGTTTAACACTGGCGATGGTGGGTACATTTGACTTAATTAAAAAGGTAGGTATCATTTCTGCGGCGCCACCTATCAAAATTACTATTAAACTAATAACCATCATTTGTACTGGTTTTCTTTCAATCCATCTGTGCCAATGTTCACCTGCATGTTTTTCTCCGTCTTTTTCAAGTGGAGCTGCTTCTGCCGCTTCATTGGCTACCAGGCTACCGGATTTTACAGTTTTATAGATATTATAAACCATCAGGCAGGCACCAAGCAAATACAAAGTACCACCCAGCGACCGCATGGCGTAAAATGGTTTCATGTAGGTTACGGTTTCTAAAAAAGTATATTTTAACTGACCAGATTCGGTAAATTGTTTCCACATGCTGCTTTGTGTAAACCCGGCCCAGTACAGGGGTACGGCGTAAAATATAATTCCAAGTGTAGATAACCAAAAATGTGAATTGGCCAGTTTTTTAGAATATAAACTTGTAGAAAATAATCTTGGTATCAGCCAGTAAAGTATACCAAACGTCAACATCCCATTCCAGCCTAAAGCGCCTACATGTACATGCGCCACTATCCAATCGGTGTAATGACTAACAGCGCTTATACTTTTTAATGATAACATAGGGCCTTCAAAAGTTGCCATACCATAAGCAGTAACCGCAACTACCATAAATTTTAAAATAACATCATCCCTTACTTTGTCCCATGCGCCACGCAGTGTAAGTAAACCATTAATCATACCGCCCCAACTTGGGAAAATGAGCATCAGCGAAAATACCACCCCCAGCGATTGTGCCCAGTTGGGTAATGCGGTGTACAGCAAGTGATGCGGACCTGCCCAGATGTATAAAAATATCAGCGACCAAAAGTGAATGATGGAAAGTCTGTAGGAATATACCGGCCTGTTAGCAGCCTTGGGCATAAAGTAATACATCAACCCCAGATAGGGCGTGGTTAAAAAGAATGCTACGGCATTGTGACCGTACCACCATTGCACCAACGCATCCTGTACCCCGGCATACCAGCTATAACTTTTAAATAGCGAAATGGGTAATTCAAACGAGTTTACAATATGCAACACTGCAACGGTAACCAATGTGGCAATGTAAAACCAGATAGCAACATATAAATGTTTTTCCCTCCTTTTAATAATGGTGCCAATCATGTTCCAGCCAAATACCACCCAAATAATTGTAATGGCAATATCAATGGGCCACTCCAGTTCTGCATATTCTTTGCTGGTGGTAATACCCATTGGCAACGTAACGGCTGCCGCAACAATAATTAACTGCCAGCCCCAAAAATGAACTTTGCTAAGTGCATCGCTAAACATTCTTGCTTTGCAGAGGCGTTGTAAAGAGTAGTAAACACCCATAAAAATACCATTGCCTACAAATGCAAAAATCACTGCATTGGTATGCAATGGTCTAAGCCTTCCAAATGAACCGTATCGTGTAATATTTAAAGATGGAAAAACCAGCTGTAAACTCACCCATAGGCCCACCAGCATGCCTACCACGCCCCACAAAATGGTGGCGTACGCAAAGTTTTTAACTATCCGGTTGTCGTAATAGAATTTTTCTACCTGCATAATTTATTTGGTTTGTTTTTTAGTTTCTAAAGTAAGTTTCGGCTGTTCCTTTAAGTCATCATCAAATAACATTCTAATGGAAGGAGTATAATCATCATCGTACTGACCGCTTTTTACGCTCCATAAAAAGGCAGTGAGAAACGAGCCGGCAACTATAATGCTGATACCAATTAAAAGGAATAATGCACTCAATGGAAATTATTTTTTGATTTTGTCAAAAGTAGCAGTACGTTTAAATCTAAAGGGTGAGCATTATCAAGTATGCGTATGATATAAATCAGTCGCCAAATGTTACAGTCTTATTTTTTTTGTCCGGGCTAAGAAGCAATGTGGTAAATAGTTGCGTCGCCCTCTTGTACTTATTAGCTATGTGGAACTTTTATCGGCAATTTTGTTAAATAGGATAAACAATTGTGTTATGCGACACCCTAAACAGTAGCCTGATTAAATTTAAACTAACTTGACTTTGCCGAGACTGCCCCCACTAAATTTAGCATTTCGCTTCAGCGGCAGCTATCTTTAACAGTATTATCGCAATGGAGGATCAAGTATGTTAAAGCAAACAAGTAACCTCGTTATGTTTTATTGCAAATGCGTCAGGTTTGTCCTGACAATTAAACTATGAAAGATAATTTTTGGATGAAGCGGAAGAAATGTAATTTATCTTCCGTACCAGACTATTCATCATCATTGGTTGAACAAATCAGCAATATTTCTTTACTTTTCAAAAAAGCCCAACCACCATCTAAAAAACCGTGAAGCCATAGTTTTTAACTATGCTCAAATGAATGGGCAAGTGATCAATTATGAATGATGATTTGAAAAATATAATTATTTATTCAGCACCTACTGGCGAAGTAAGAGTAGATGTTTTTGTAGAAAGCGAAACTGTTTGGCTTACGCAAAATCACTTGCCGAATTATTCGATACTTCAACTCAAAATATCACCATTCATCTTAAAAATATATATGAAGATGCCGAACTACAAGAAGATTCAACTTGTAAAGAATTTTTACAAGTTCAATTAGAAGGGAAAAGAGCCGTATCCCAACATTCAAAATTCTATAACCTTGATGCCATTATTTCTGTGGGTTATCGTGTAAATTCATCAAAAGCCACGCAATTTAGAATTTGGGCAACTCAAACGCTGAAAGAGTTTATTATAAAAGGATTTGTGTTAGATGATTATCGTTTAAAGCAAGGGCAAACTCTTAAAAGCATCAGCACTTTTACAACCCTTTCATCTTTGCACTTAAAGAAGATAATACCGTTACCAGCAATACAATACTAATACTGCTCGCCGGCATTAGTATGGCAGCTACAATGGGAGAAAGACTAGCCTGTACAGCAAATGACAAGCCTACTATATTATAGAGAATAGAGAGCGTAAAACTTGCCGCAACAATGTGTTTGCCCGATTTGGCATAGGCTAAAAATTGATTGAGCAGGTGCACTTTGTCTCCATGCAATATAGCGTCGCTCGCTGGCGAAAACTGTGCAGTATTGTCACTAACCGCAATACCAACATTACTTTGCATGAGTGCACCGGCATCGTTTAAGCCATCGCCCAACATCAACACCTTTTCATTATTTGATTGAAGGTTTTTGATGTATTCCAGTTTTTGTTGTGGTGTTTGGTAAAATTCCATTGCAGCACTATTGCCAAATAGTTTGATTAAATTATTTTTTTCAGAGTTATTATCCCCGGATAAAATATGCAGTTTGTAGTTTTGGTCCGTTAGATTTTTTGCAAGATCAGTAATACCATTTCTATATTGGTTACTTACTTTGTACCTGCCCATGTCCACATTATTTATGGATACGTGAATGTGCGTACCGGTATCATGGGTAATTATGCCGCTGCTATACTGGTTGGCAAAAACGGCAGATCCAATTCTTACAGGAATATTATCCAGCCTGGCTTCCAGCCCTTTGCCGGCAATTTCCCTGAACTCATTTAAAGGTGCTGCACTTTCCTGTACATCGTACAACTCAGCTGCAATTATTTTACTTAACGGGTGCGATGATTGGTTTACAATTTTCTTTATTACGGACAGTTCCTTTTGTAAAAGAGGTGTTCCTTCGTACAATATCGTAGTTGAATGGCTTTGGGTAATGGTGCCTGTTTTATCTAAAACAATGCTATTGATTTTGGCCATCGCTTCTATTACAGAGGCATTTTTTAAATAGAGTTTGTTTCTGCCAAAAATCCGCAGCATATTACCATAAGTAAATGTGGCCGATAATAAAAGCGAGCAGGGACAAGCTACAATTAACACGGAAGAAACAGCGGGCAAAATTTTACTTACATCATGCGCCCACCAATAGCCGAGGGTAACTAATGCAATTGAAAAAAGTGCCAGCGTAAAATAACTTGCCCAGGGATGGATATAGGATTTAGCTACATTTTTTTTATGGTTAAATACATCGTTATTCCACAATTGGGTAATATAACTTTGTGAGGCTTCATTTACAATTTCTAGTTCAATGGCACTGCCTGCCTGTTTGCCTCCGGCATAAATCAGTTCGCCTGATTTTTTTTGTATGGGTGCATTTTCGCCACTCACAAAACTATAATCCACCTGGGCATTTCCCTTTAGCAGTATGGCATCTGCCGGTATCATCTCTTCGTTACGGATAATGATGCGGTTTCCTTTTTTTAATTGGGTTACCGGAATGTTTTTTTCTTCGCCATTGCTAATTACAGTTACACCTAGCGGAAAATAAGACTGGTAATCTCTGTCGAACGAAAAAGAATCGTATGTCTTATCCTGAAACCAGCGCCCAATCAGCATAAAGAAAACAATGCCGCTTCCGGAATCAAGATAGCCGGCACCGGTACCGGTGATGATTTCGTAATAACTTCTGCCAAATGTAACTACAATGGCAAGGGCAATGGGTGTATCAATATTCAACGTTTTTTGCCGCAGACCTTTCCATGCAGAAACAAAAAAACCGCTGGCTGCAAAAAATAATACCGGCAGCGATAAAACAAAATTCAGCCAGGTAAACGTTTGTTTAAGACCAGCCTGTTCTATGTTGCCGGATGAAAAATATTCCGGGAAACTCAGCATCATAATATTGGCAAAGCAAAAACCTGCAACGCCCATTTTATACATTCTTTTTTTATTGAATTGCGTTGCCTTTTTCTTGTGGGTATCCTGTAAACTAATAGGAGGCTCGTAGCCAATAAATGCCAGTAACTCCACCACTTTTCGCAAGGAGATTAGTTGTGGATTATAAATTACCAGTACCTCTTTCCGCTGAAAATTTGTTTGCGATTTTATTATGGCAGGCTCAATCCTGTGCAGATTTTCCAGCAGAAAAATGCAGGAGGAGCAATGCATTTGGGGTAATTTAAAAACAACATTTGTTTGAGCGTCGCTGCTGTACTGTACCAGTTTTTTTATAACAGTTTCGTCTTCGAGGTAAGCAAATTTTTCGGATAAAAATTTACCCTTTGCTTTAATACCCGGATTTTTATCAAAATTGTAATAGCTGCACAAATTATTTTCGCTTAGCAGCAGGAATACCTGTTTGCATCCCTGGCAACAAAAATTTTTTTCGGCTGCTGTAACTATTTCATTGCAAGTTTCGCCGCAGTGGTAGCAGGCTATTGGTATGGTAGTGGTAGTAGTAATGTTGAACGTTTGAGTTTTGCTGTTAAAAATCAGCCACCACACCAAGTGTAGTGGCTGCAAAATGAAAAAAAACAATCAGGCTTTTTTTATTACAGAAATTTGTTCCGGTAATGGCGTACAATAGACAAAAGGAAATAAATCCTCTAATTAACGGCAAAATGGCCTGCGGTATTCACCAACTTTTAAAACACCGCAGGCACAAATGCCTGTTATGGCTGGCAATAATCCTGATTGTTCTTTCTTAGTTGTATTTGGTTGTTTTACTGATTAATAATTTATGAATCGGTTGATAAAGAATTCATCAAATTGTATTTTAACTCAGCAAACTTTTTTTCAATTTCATTCACCTTATCTCTCAAGATATCCTGTGAAGACAAAGATTTAACATCATAATTTACATTATTGAGTTTATCGGCTTCTAATCTTTTTTGCTGTAGTTCCAGTTCTTTGTTTAAATGCAACACATCTTTATGCTGTATTGATAATTGTTGGTTGAAGTAGTCGTTGCTACTGCCATTTTCAATGCCTACAATGGTTGCGACCTGCGTTTTTAACTCACCCAACAACTCTTCTAACTTAGGTATTTCGGCAGTTTGTACATTCAGTTTTTTTTGCAATTCAGCATTTTCAGCCAAATACATGTTAACCCTTTGCTCATCAGATTTAAAGTAAGTTTTCATAATTAGCTATTTAGTTAGCAAAAGTCCCCATAATGATTGTAACAAGTGATGATTATTATCTAAATAAAATATGATTATTGTCATGTAATCAATAAGTAAACTTCTAATTCTTTTAACAGTTGTTACTTTATAGCGCCTTGCTTAAAAATTTATTGAACTCAGGTTTTAGATCAGCAAACAATTTGCTTTCGGTATTGAAGCGGTCTTTTAATGCTTTATGGTGGTTGGATTCTTCCCTTACCAACTGGTTGGCTTTTTTCTGTAACGCTTTTGCAATTTTGTTGACATGTTCGTTAATGTCATGATGGAGTATATCAATATTTTCTCCTCTTACTAAAAACTGGTTTTCAAAATGTTCTACCAGTTTCATTATTTCTATTGCTGTGTTTTTACCGGCAACTTCCGTAAGCTGTTTTTTAAAAAAGGCTAATTCATCTTTATGAAATCTAAGTTCACTAAGCCATTCGGCATGTTCTGTAGATGGACTACTAATATGTGTGGTTTGCATATAGCTGGTTTTTATCTGATTGAGAATCTTAAATACATAAATAAAAAATTAATTCTTTTAATCCTTTTATTGTCAGACTAAAATTTATTACACAAATTTCATCATTAACTGCTCCCTAGAAATTGATAACCGTCAAAGGGAAGTATGACAGATATCATTGAATGGTTTATTTACCAGTGATTGCTTAACTGGTAATGCTATTTTCATTTATTCACGCTTTTCTTTTTAAAAAACATAAAGCACTCACCATCAAAATTTAGTTTTATCAATAAGTGTTTAGTTTTTTCTTTTGATGTTAATAGGATAGATCATTATTAATGAAAGCTATTATTGCATCCACTTATCTTTGCGACGAACACTCTTTGTAAAATATGGACAATAATATTCTGATTAGTAACCTTACCAATCCAACCCTATTATTTTTTTTATTAGGTGTAATTGCTACACTGGTAAAAAGCGATTTAAGTATCCCGGAATCCACGTCTAAATTTATATCGCTCTACTTATTATTTTCTATTGGGTTTAAAGGCGGTCAGGAATTGTCTCACAGTGGTATTACCCGTGAAATATTACTAACACTTGTTCTCTCAATTTCGCTGGCATGCCTTGTGCCGGTTTATACTTTTTTTATTTTAAAGAAAAAATTAAGCGTATCAGATGCGGGTGCTATTGCAGCTACTTATGGCTCTGTAAGTGCTGTTACGTTTATTGCTGCTGCTTCATTTTTAGAAGCCTCCAATATCAGTTACGGTGGCCACATGGTAGCTGCTATGGCATTGATGGAAGCGCCAGCTATTATTATTGGCGTAGTGCTTATGCGGAAATATGATAAAGAACAAAATCAAAAAAAAGGGATTGGAAACATCATGCATGAATCATTTACCAATGGTTCTGTTTTAATGATTCTTGGCAGCCTCGTGATAGGTATTATTGCAGATACAAAACAGGCCGAAGGCATCAAACCGTTTACCTCTGATATCTTTAAAGGCTTTCTCGCTGTTTTTTTACTGGAGATGGGTATGCTGGCGGCAAGACGTTTTAAAGCATTCAGGAATTACGGTTTGTTTGTTACGCTTTTTGCTTTACTTATCCCACCCATCAATGGGTGCCTTACCGTTTTTATTACTCATTTTTTTGACATTGCCGCCGGCAACCGGTTTATGCTTTCTATCTTAGCAGCAAGTGCTTCTTACATCGCCGTTCCAGCAGCCATGCGACTTGCTGCACCCAAGGCTGATCCTGGTTTGTACATTCCCATGGCTTTAGGAGTTACCTTTCCTTTTAATATTACGGTGGGCATTCCGCTTTATTGGGAGTTGATTCAATTGTTTTAAAATTGGTCGACTTCTTTTTCAAAAACTGTTTGATACTGGCATTACTTCCTACTTTTGTTTTTCAAAATTTTGCAGGTATTTTTTATACTTGCAACAGTTTGATAAAACATTTTCATTGAAACTTACTTCTACCAAAGGTTATCGTATTATTCAACAATGGCTTGCAGGCAAGGGTCATCAGCCATTTCTGTTTCAGCAGCAAGCCTGGCAACATATTGCCCATAGCAAAAGCGGGCTCATCAATGCTCCAACTGGATGCGGTAAAACCTATTCCGTTTTTATTGGTGCGGTTATAAATTTCATCAACCAGCATCCGGATAATTACACCACCAAATCAAAAAACGGCCTGCAATTAATTTGGATAACACCACTAAGGGCTTTGGCAAAAGACATTGGCAGGGCAATGGAGGAGGTGATCGAGGAATTAGGGTTGCAATGGAAAGTGGGTATTCGAAATGGTGATACTACACAAGCGGACCGGGCAAAACACAAGCGGCAGATGCCCGAAGTATATATCATTACGCCGGAGAGCCTGCATTTAATGCTGGCACAAAAAAATTACACAGATAATTTTAAAACTCTCAATATAATTGCAGTAGACGAGTGGCACGAACTATTGGGCAGCAAGCGTGGTGTTCAGGTGGAGCTTGCCATATGCAGAATTGTAGCGCATTGTTTTAATAATAATCAACCAGTAAGTGTGTGGGGGATATCAGCCACTATCGGCAACCTGGAACAGGCAAAAGAATTATTGCTGAACCCACTGTCTGTTTATGGAAACAATACCGCCGTTGAAATTGTAAAAGCCAATATCAAAAAAAACATCCAGGTACAATCTATCTATCCTGATGAGATAGAGAAATATCCATGGGCCGGCCATTTGGGAATAAAGATGGTAGATAAAGTAATTCCTATTATCAACCAACATACTACTACCCTCATCTTTATTAATACGAGGGGAATGAGCGAAATGTGGTACCAGGCTTTGCTGAATGCTGCGCCGGATTTAGCTGGCGCCATTGCATTGCACCACGGCAGTATTGAGCAGGAATTAAGGTTGTGGGTAGAGGATAATTTACATACAGGAAAATTAAAAGCAGTAGTATGTACAGCAAGTCTTGATTTGGGTGTAGATTTTCGCCCTGTAGATACCGTGATACAAGTTGGTTCACCCAAAGGTGTGGCAAGATTTTTACAAAGAGCAGGAAGAAGTGGTCACCAGCCTGGCGCTGTAAGTAAAATTTATTTTTTGCCCACCCATTCATTGGAGCTCATAGAAGTGGCTGCTTTAAAAGCTGCCATCAAACAGGATTATATTGAAAGCAAAGAACCCATGTTGCTTTGTTTTGATGTGCTGATTCAGTACCTCTGCACCTTATCGGTTGGTGATGGTTTTGTGCCGGAAAAAATATTTAAAGAGATAAAAAGCACGTATTGTTTTGCCGAAATAACGGAAGAAGAATGGCAGGAGGTGATTCACTTTATTACCAGTGGTGGCAAGGCTTTGCAACAATATGATGAGTATAAAAAATTTATTATTGAAGATGGGGTTTATAAAATTGCCAACCGCCGGCTCGCCATGCGGCATCGCATGCACATTGGTACCATTGTAAGTGATGCCATGCTAAAGGTGAAGTTTATGAGTGGCGGTTATGTAGGCGTAATTGAAGAATATTTTATCAGCAGGTTAAAAGAAGGTGATGTGTTTACGCTGGCAGGTAAAAATCTGCAGTTTATAATGATTAAGGATATGACGGTGCTGGTAAAAAAATCATCAGCCAAAAAAAGCTTAGTACCTAGCTGGATGGGTGGACGCATGTCACTTACGGCAAATCTTGGGTTGATGTTGAGGAAGGAAATGAGCCCCCACCCCGATCCCCTAAAGGGGGGTAATAACGAGGAGTTGTTGGTACTGAAGCCGTTACTTGATTTGCAGGCGGCCCTTTCCGCTATTCCTGCCGAAAATGAATTGTTGATTGAGCATATCGAAACCAAAGATGGTTACCATCTTTTTGTATATCCTTTCGAAGGCCGGCTGGTGCATGAAGCCATGGCTGCTATTCTTGCATTTCGCATCAGTAAAATTACCCCCATCACCTTTTCAATTGCAATGAATGATTATGGGTTTGAATTGCTCAGCGATCAGCCAATTCCTGTTGATGACAGTAATGTGTATGAATTATTTACGCAAAATAATTTGCTGGCTGATATACAGAAAAGTGTGAATGCTACCGAAATGGCCAAGCGTAAATTCAGGGATATTGCGGTTATAGGCGGATTGATTTTTCAGGGTATGCCCGGTGAGCAAATGAAAGCCCGGCATTTGCAAAGCAACGCCGGGCTGTTGTTTAATGTGTTTAATGAATACGATCCCAATAATTTATTATTGCGCCAGGCTTACAACGAAGTAATGAGCCAGCAAATGGAAGAAGTAAGGTTACGGGATGCTTACAAAAGAATCAGTGAAAGCAACATCGTTCTTACATTTCCTAAACGGCTGACACCTTTTTGTTTCCCTATTTTAGCTGATGGCCTTAACCGAAACAACCTGACTTCCGAAAAGCTGGAGGACAGGATAAAGAAGATGCAGGCACAGTTAGAGAAATAATAATAGTTTAGAAATTAAGATTTGTTAAAGTGATTCTCTCTATCGTGTTTACAAGGGTTAAGAGTTTAGAATTAATACACTAAATTTTTTCGTTGTACTGCATAAAGAATGATAAAAATAATTGGAAATAAAAGAATGATTGAAGAGAATCCCTTGAAAACACCGATGCCAATAAATAGAAAGCTGGCTATAATCGGCACTACTTCACCTG
>Ga0163154_10003616_pt1 | contig 21236 bp, 13 predicted proteins | sample OliLakLV19MP9P1_FD_148649 | JGI IMG/M metagenome (GOLD analysis project Ga0163154, IMG submission 148649) | Freshwater microbial mat bacterial communities from Lake Vanda, McMurdo Dry Valleys, Antarctica - Oligotrophic Lake LV.19.MP9.P1 | ecosystem: Environmental > Aquatic > Freshwater > Lake >...
TACGTGTTCCTCGTCGGCCTCGGCTGGTTCGAGGGCGAGCGCTTCGTCGTGCAACAGAGTTTCCTGCGCGGCCCCGAGGACGAGCCCGCGCTGCTCGCCGCCGTCGCCGAGCGTGTCGCCGCGGCGCCCGCGGTCGTGTCCTTCTTCGGCAAGGTCTTCGACCGGCATCGCCTGGAAGACAAGATGCGTGTGCACGGCGTCGCCCCGCCATTCGCGGGCCGCTTGCACCTCGACCTGTGTTTCCCGCTGCGGCGCCTGACGAAGGGCGCGTTGCCGGACGGCCGCTTGCAGACGATGGAGCGCCACCTCGTCGGCCTGACGCGCGCGGACGACATGCCGGGCTCGCTCGCGCCGGCTGCGTGGTTCGACTTCCTCGCGGATCGAGCGCACCGCCTGGAGGGCGTGTTCCGCCACAACCTCGATGATGTGCGCTCGCTCGCGACGCTCGCCGCGTACCTCGGCCGTGTCACGCGTGAGGTCCGATGCTGTGGCACACCGCTCGCGGGCCCCGTGCTGCACCGCGCGCTCGCTCTGGCGCGGGCCTATGACGACCGGCGGGACACCGAGCGCGCGCTCGCGTGGTACGCCCGCCTCCTCGCCGGTGACCACCTCGCGCCCGCCGCGCTCGAGCCCGCTGCGCAAGCGAAGGTCCAAGCCGCCGTCGCGCGTCTCGAGCGCCGCCGCGGGCGTGGTCGCTGAGCATGGTATGCAGTCGCGGCGCCACGCGGCGACCTGGGCCGATCATGCACTCTTCGTCACGGGCTGAACCGGATCGAGAGCCCGTCGCTGAAGTTGTAGGTGTGCCCGAGCGGGCCGCCGACGTCTCGGTACCAACATTGGAACGCCCAGGTCGAGCCCGCGAGCACGCGACCTGGCCCGCTCACCATCGGCGGCTGGCCGAAGTGCACTTGGTGCGCGAGGCCGCCGCTCGCGTTGGCTTGCGCGGGTGGCAATCGGAACATTCCGACCGCGCCTGCCCCGACGCACCGGAACCCATTGCCGGCCGAGACCTGTGTGATCTCGGGGCCGTAGTAGAAGAGTCCTAGCGCCCCAGCGTTGAGTCCGCGCGCGAAGAGCACGAGGTCGTCGTTTGCGAGGCTGGTGCTGCCGGAATGGTCCGCGCGCGCACCGGGCCCCGACGCGTTGGGCGCGGCGACGCAGTGGCGTACGACGTCTGCGCGCCGTGTGACGCGGTAGAGCTCCTTGTCCGCGTAGTCGATGACGTACAGCTCTCCGCGTCCGTCTTCGCCGAAGGTGACGGGCGCGGACATCGCGCGTCCGCCTCCGGGCTGGAACGCCGCGGTGCGCTCGGTCAGGCCCGTGACGCCCCCGCTCGCATAGCGGAGGCTCCAGAAGCGGCCGCTACAGAAGTCCGCGAACAGGTACGTGCCCTGTAGGTCCGGGATGTCGCTTCCCCGGTACACGAACCCCCCCGTGATCGAGCAACCGAGCGAATGGTCGTACTCGTGGATCGGCAGCGTGTAGGCCGGGTCGTTGCACGGCGGCGTCCCCGCCGGGCAGTTGCCCGATGAGAAGCACGTCGTGCCCTCCATGACCTTCCACCCAAAGTTCAGGCCGCCGACCCCCGCGGGCACGAAGTCGATCTCCTCACTCGTCGCCTGGCCGACGTCGGCGATCCAGAGGTCTCCGGTGGCCCGGTCGAAGCTCCACTTCCAAGGGTGTCGGAAACCGAGGTGCCAGATCTCGCCGCGCACGCCGGGCACCCCGAAGAACGGGTTGTCGGGGGGCACGGCGTAGGGGAATGCCGCGTCGAGGTCGATCCGCAGCAGCGTGCCCATGAGGCTCGCCGAGTTCTGCGAGTTGCACTGCGGGTCCCCCGGGTCGCCGCCGTCCCCGAGCAGCGCGTAGAGCATCCCGTCGGGCCCGAAGTGGAGGTTGCCACACGCGTGACCGTAGTTCGCTTGTCGCTCGCGCAGGATCTGCACCAGGCTCGCCGGATCGACTCGATCGGGATCATGCGTCGAGCGCTGCATGCGGCCGAGCACGATGTCGACGATCGCGCCCGAGGTGCTCGGGGCGTCGTACCAGAGGTACACGTAGCCGTTCGCCGCGTAGTCGGGGTGGAAGGCGATCGCTCGCAGGCCCGTCGAGACGGTCAGCGCGAGGAGCGGCGCGATGTCGAGAAACGGCGCCGGAGCGAGCCGCCCGCCCGTCAGGATGCGGACCTGCCCCGGACGCTCGACCAGGAAGAGGCGCTCGTCGCCCGGCATCGAGGCGACGCCGATGGGGTCCACGAGCCCGTCCGTCGAGTCGGCGACGAACTCGAGGGCCAGCGTGGACTGTGCAGGCGCCGCCAGCGGCGCGACGGCAAAGAGAGTGAACAGGCAGTGCATCGAATCGACTCGGGCGGCACGCGCGCCCCCGGGGCGCACTGGTGCACCCCGATCATGCCACGGCGGTCGCTGCGCCGCGTCCCCAGCCTCGGGAGGCACGGCCAATTCCGTGTCGACTGCGTGGGCCGCATGTATCATCGACACGTGGATTCCTGCCAAGGATCCTTGCGCGCATGACCCAGGAACGGCTCGAAGAAATCATCCTCAGGACCGCAGAGTCGATCGCAGGCACCCAGCTCACGGGTCCACGACGCGTGTCAATGCTCCAGTCGCTGGCGGCACTGTTGCTCGGCCCGGAGAGCGGTCAAGCCCTGTCGGAGCGCGATACGGGGTCGCTCGACGAGCACATCCAGGCGCGCTTGCGCGCTGCGCAGGATCGAGCGCTCGAGGCGTGCGGCGTCGAGCCCGACGTCGTCGAAGTGCGCTTCGTGCGCGAGCACGTCGCGGACGAGTCGATCGAGGACACGGTCGATCCAACCGTGCAGGCGACGGGGATGGCCACCATCGTGCAGACGGCTGGGACGCTCTACCAGCCGATCCACCGCGTCGTCTTCACGAACGATGCCGGCCTGGCGGGCCTCGCGGCGCGCTACGGGAAAGAGCCCGATGCGCTCGGGACGGTCGCGCTCGACAGTGGCATGCGCGCGGGCTTGTCGAGTCGGCCAGGTCTGACCGTCGTCAGCATCGCTCAGGACCTGGCCGCGGTCGAAGGCGCGATCGTCGAGTCGCTGCCCGTGGGACGGCAGCGCGAGCGTTTGCGTCAGGAGTCCCGTGGGCGTGACCTCGTCGGGACGATCCTCGATAACCGGTATCGGATCGACCACTTCATCGGGCGAGGCGGATTCGGCGTCGTCTATCGTGCGAGCCTCGTCCTCGCGCCGGACATTCGCGTCGCGATCAAGGTGATCGACCCGCGCTTCGCAGCGAGCACGAGCGTGCGAGAGAGCTTCAAGTGGGAGTTCGATACGCTCGCGACGTTGACCCACCCCAGTGTGGTCGAATGGAAAGACTTTGGCGAGACCAGCGAGGGGGGCATCTACATCGCGATGACCTACCTCGATGGTGAGGAGCTCTCGAAGGTCCTGAAGCAAGAGACGAAGCTCGCGCCAGCGCGCGCCTACCCGATCCTCCTACGGATCCTCGACGCGCTGCGCTACGTGCACGGCAAGAACGTCTTCCACCTGGACCTCAAGCCGGCGAACATCTTCCTGGTGCGCGACGGGGCACGCGGTCAGCAACAGGTCAAGCTGATCGACTTCGGCATCAGCCTGCGCAGCAGCTCAGCACCGAGCACCGGGACCGTCATCATCGAGGAGGCGGGTGATGCGAAGGAACCTCGTCAAGGCACACAGGGGGGGGCGCGCAAGTCGGTTCAGGTCGGCTCGCTCGGCTCGAGCTTGACCGCGACGCAGCGGGTCGTGGGTGGGACGCCGCTCTATGCCTCTCCCGAGCAATGCAAGCACCTGCGGCGCGACCGCGATTCCCAGACCCTGACTGGCGCCTCCGACATCTACTCGTTCGGCGTCGTCGCCTACCAGTTGCTGACCGGTCGGTACCCCTACGCCGAGTTCCCGGAGCTCGAACGGCGGATGCGCTCGTCGTCACCCGACGAGGTCGGGGCCGCGCGGCTCGACGCGTATCGCGTGCACCTCGAGGTGCCACCCATCCCGCTGAGGCGCCTCGCGCCGAAACTGGATCGCCGCCTGGGACGCCTCCTGGAGCGAACTCTCGCGAAGTCGCCCCAGGACCGCTTCAAGAGCACCGAGGACTGCTACCAGCAGTTCAAAGCAGTCCTCGAGCCGGCGCCCGTGTGGCTCAAGGTCTTCGCCGGCGTGCTGTTGGTGGCCGTGATCGCGTTGGCCATGCGCGCGGTCTATTGGGACAGGTCAGGGGTGGAGAAAGTCGGGCTCGTGTCTGCGAGCGACAATGGAACCGTAGACCATGTCTCATTCGACGACGGTCCGACTTACAAATGGCCGCAAGGAGTGACGTCGGACTCGCCGCGACGCCTGCTCGACAAGAGCGGCCAAGAGGATCCATACCTCATGCTGCTCGTCCGCGATGATGGCTTCGAGCTGCGTCGTAGGCCCGAAGGCGGCGCCGAGCCGGTCGAAGATCACACGGTTGTACTCGAGTGGCCGTACCTTGACATCGAGGCGAAAGAACTGAAATTGGGTCTGGACCCTGCGCTCGATCCTGACGGTCTCGTGAAAACGGTGACCGGAATATTCGGGGCCGATCGATGGATTTCGAACCGCAGCGGACCCTTGAGGGGGTTGATGGTCCCTTCAAATGACGCCACCATCGGCCCCGAACTCGAACTCGAGTTCGAAATCGACCCGGCCAAGGGAGAGTTTTTGCGCCGAGATTACCCTGCGTCTTGTACTTACACGGCGGACAATTCAATAAATGAGTCCCAACTGACCTGGAGGGACGACCCAAAGCGCTTCGGCGTTCGGCTCAGGCTGCCGCCGTTGGCAGAGACATTCTCGTTCGCGCTGAAGCCACGTCCAAGGGCTTCATCGAGGGACCTGCAGGACCTGCGCTCGGCGGCGATCGAGAGTTGGCCAGAACAGCTGCCAGTGGTCAAGAACCTGGTCGCACTCCGGAAGGAGACGCTGACACTATCCCTGCATGCGCTTTCAGCGGATGGCGCCGTACCGAAGGACGGTCAACCCGCGCTGAAGGTCGACTCCGAACTGGGAACACGCCATGAGTTCATACGTCGAAGCGGAGATGAACGGCCGGAGGGCGCGCTCGTGCTCGCAGTCGAGGCTGGCGTCGTCCCGAACGAGCTCGGGCACGTTGCAGTCCTGAGGTGTGGTGAAGTCACCCTCGATTCGCAGCCTTTCAAGCCCGATGCGCCCCTGGCTCGTTGCTCGGTAACCCTCGAGAAGCTAATGAGCATCTCGGAACGCGACGAAGAAGACGGACAACATGAGTGGCTGATCGAGCTCCGCCTGGAGCAAGCGGACGGAGTCCTCGGCGCGACGAGAGCGGACGAGGCCACGATCGAGTTCCGCGTTGCATGGGATCCCGCGCCCGTGAGTCCTACCGCTCAACTCGTCGTGAGTGATCGCAAGGGGACGAATCTTGCATTCGAAGAGCACACCGAGCCTGCGCGGTTCGTCGAGACGGAGGACAAATCCATTGCGCTCGAGCTGAATGGTAAGGGGCCTATGCGCTTTCTGGCGCGGCTCCATTCTGGCGATCGTGACATCGAGCGCAAAGAACTGGTCGAAGCCGGGGCCATGTACCCGAGACTCATCGAGTTCGCGACCCAGGGCCTGGAGCCAGGAGTCTTCCCCGTCGAGCTCGAAGTCCGCGCTTGGAGTGCACACGAGGGCTCGACCACAGAAGGCGAGTCTCACTTCCGATTCGCGTGCCCAGTTGAACGACTTGTGCGCCTGGGGGTGAAGGTCAAGCCCATTCCACTCCCGTCCGTCGGCACCGGTCCATCGACTCCCGCTACCAGCCAGGCCGATGCTTACACCAACGTTGCATCCTGGTCTGAATCCGATGCGGCGACACGTGTCGTCGCGGTCGGAACCGCGGGCGGCGGCCTAGAGTTCCAGGTTACCGAAGCGTACCGAGCGCCAACGTTGACGATCAATGGTGTTCCGATCGAACCGACCCCAGGGCCGACTTTGGGAGAAGTGAGCTTTCGCTGGAACCCCGACCTCGGGCCCACACACGCTCAGCCTATCAAGCTAGTTGCAGTCTTCGGCGACGAGATAGGACTCCGCGCGCAGCACGAGATCTGGTTCACGGCATCGACACGTGACCCTGAGTTCAAGGTAATCAAGCCTCTGCCCGAACAGCCGTGGCCCGGAGCCGTCGAGGGGAACAATCTTCTGGTCACAGTCGAAGTGGAGAGCGAGCAGAAGGAAGCGGCGAATCGCCTGTTCGATTCTAACGCCGTCAGCGTTCGCATCGTCGGACATCGGACTGAGGATGACACGCTGCTGCTTGGGCTTCCAGGTAAGTTCACAAGCGAATTGTCATTGCCGTACGCGTTCAGCGAGAAGAAGGTTACTCTCGAATTCGCGGTGCGCGACCGGACGGGCCGGGTCGCGAGAAAAGTGATCGAGAACGTGACCGTTCCAAAGCTGCAGTTCACCTTTCCCAACGAGATCTGCGTGGAGCTCGTCGACGGTGTCGTCGCAGGGATGTTGTTCGTCCCGGCAGATAACGACGCCCGTGGTACCTACCGGCTGCTCGAGTTCGAGCCAGATACGACGTGGTCGAAGGTCTTGGGCGAACTCGGCGAAAGACAGCCCGACGATCTCCCTGCCTACCGCGACAAGTTCGCCTTCGAGAAGCGCCTCACCGTCGATGGGCAGTTCTGGACGTGGGCGAAGAACGCCCCACCGCCGGCAACGGACCACAGCTACTACCTCGACCGGTGCGAGGTCAGTGTGGCGCAGTTTCAGGGTTTCGTCGACGCGGCCAACTTCAAGGACGAGGAATGGTGGCCGCACCTCTCGAAGGAGGATCGCGTACCAGCGGCGCTCGAGAAGCGGCGAAGACTGCTGACGAAGCTGGTTGAGCAATCGATCGGCAGCAACAAGGACGTCCGACGCCCCATCGTGGGTGCCGATTGGAATGCAGCGAATGCGTTTGCGCTTTGGAGCGGTCGCCGCCTCCAGTCGTGGTTCGAATGGGAGTATGCAACGCGTGGCGGTACGCGGAGGGTCTGCATCGCCGACCGGGAGGAGATCAAGCTCGATGCAGTTCGAGCGCCCCCTGAATATGCAATCGGGTTCGTGCACTTGACCGGAAATGTTGCAGAGTGGACATGCACTCCACAGTTCAAAGTGAAGAGGCCGCCATCCACTGACCTGCTCTTCACGACCTTCGGCCCGCCCGAAGACCCGACATTCCAGAATGCTGACCCCAGCACAGGTCGCTACTTCGTCGTGGTTGGCGGCGCAGTCGTCGATCCTCCCGGAAGGGCGATGTACTTCGACTACACGGCGACGGGCACGTCCGCTGAGTCACCGAGGCAGCCCCACTCGACGCTGGGACCCCTCGGGTTCCGGTGTGCGTTGACCGTCGGCCGTGAGCTCGCGGACTTCTTGGACAAGGAGCTGTCTCCGGCCGGCGCCGCGACAACTCCCATGGTCCCAGCGCGAGAACTCGGCGCCGCGACGGCCCGTCCAAGGTAGGGACGGGCCGCTCCCGTGGGCGCCGTCGCCCATGGAGGGAGCTGCGCCTGGCGCGGACCGGCTAGATCGGTTCAGCCCTACTCGCCACCCGCGCCTGAAACTGGTAGCATCGAAGCTGCTCACCACTGGGGGACGCCAAACCCGCTCCCCGTACTAGCGTTGTTACTGCCATGAACACAAATACGCTGCGCCTTGCACTCTCGTCGCCGATATTGCTGCTCGTCGGCTGCCTGTCCACGACCACACCATTGGATCTCGAGGTCGAAACTCCCGATGGCGACCGGCTGCCCTATCGAGTAGCGCTCGTACCCGGGTCCTCGAAGTACCAGCGCTTGGGCACCGACGAGGAAGCGCTCGTTCGCCTCGAAGAACTCACCAAGGAAGGCCTGCCCGGGGCGGACGCGTTCACGCACTACCTCAAGGACGCGCTCGAGTCGGGCGTCTTCAACCAAGTCGTCGTTCTGGATCCGCCGAAGGAAGGGGAGTCGGCGACGGACGCGTACTGGCATCGAGCTGCCGTGGCTGCACACGCAGACCTTCTGATCGACATCGACGAGATCCGTTACGACGGTCGGCCGCAGACCGAGGCGATCTGGAGCAGCTATGCGCTCTTCCTCACCGGTCCGCTCGAGATGGTCTTCCCCGACCGTCGCTATGACTTCGAGGAGGCCGAGGTCGGGGTCTCGATCTACGACGTCAGCCTGCTAGGACCCGTCGATGATGGCGCGCCGAGAGGAGGCGAGGATGGGACGTCGGTGGCCGTGAGCTCGACCAAGCCCTTTGCTCGACAGGCGCTGCTGCGCGAGCTGCGCGTCAAGCCAGAGCCATTCTCGCTGCGCTACGGTGATCGCCTCCACGACGGGTACGGGATGGGCTCGATCCTGAAGTCGTTCATCGTTCCCACCGCTCACCTCTCGGAAGAGAACGAGGCCGCGCGGGTGCGCGTCGCGCAGTCGCTCACGGCGTCATTGGCACGCAACGTCGCGCAGCGCATCGCCGACGAGGACCAGGCCTACATCGATCGCCCGAGTTGGAGGGTCGTGCCCTTCTACCTCGAGAGTGTGCCGACGGTGACTCGCGAGGGCAGCAGTTGGAAGGTCGACCTCGACCTGGCGCACGACGAATCGACGCAGTTCACCAATATCGTGGTAACAGGTCCAAGCTCGCAGCCCATGCTGCGCCCCGTTGTCAAGTTGGACAAGAGTAATACCCGTGAAGCCAGCGCGACCGGGGACGAGGTTGCGTACTGGAGCGCCGGCGAGCGGCCGACGTTCAGCACCGTCGATTTCAGTGTCAACACATCGTCCGTCGCCGGTGCGACGGGTCCGATCGAAGCCAGTGCGCGGCGAGGCGCTTCCGACGCGGTTGGAGCGGTCGACGGCGGCGAAGGGTGGGTCCAGATCGCGATCAGCGGACGCGTCGGCGACGGCGATTTGCAGACGCGCTCATGGACCGTTTGGCTCGGCGATTGATCGCCGCTCGTCCCTTACGGTCGCCCGTCGCTGGTCTTCAGCGGTCGCGCCGATTGTTGCGGCCCAGCCGCATCCACCAGCCGCGAACGAGCTCCTGGGCGTGATCCCAAGCCGCGCGTTTCTTTCCTACTGACGCGGCGGCTCCGGTCTCGGCGAGGCCATGCCGAGCGCGTTCTGCAGCGTGGACCCAGCGCTCGACCGTCAGTGACGAGTGCGGGTCGACCAGCAGCAACTCGCCGAGGTTACGGCGCGATGTCGTCGCGTTGCGCGCCCGCTCGACGTCTATGGTTGTCAGCATTCCCTCGTGCACCAGCACCGCTGCGGCGCGCTCCCAGACCGCGGAGTCGACTTCGGTGTCGACCTCGGCAGTGAACAGGGCAGCCAACTTGCCCATGCGCAAGAGCGCATGGCGACCCAGCGGGTGTGGCCGATGTTCCTGGAGCCGCTCGCCGTCCACCCAAGTGCCGTTCCGACTCCCGAGGTCCACGACCTCGAAGTTCGTGCCCGTGTCACGGAGCTCGATGTGCGGACTCGAGAGGCGGTCGTGCCGCACCACGAGCGCGACCATCGGTCCAGGCGTCCGACCGACCCGGAACGGGGATGCATTGACGTCGACCGTCTCGCGGGTTCCTGGTCCGAGCAAGGTCAGGCGTGCCTGGCGGGCAGGGCGCGCCGGCGGCAGGAGAATCCCCGTGTCCAAGACCGTGGCGACCGCGCCATTGAAATCCAACCAGCGATTCGGGTCGGCGGCGGCCTCGTCCGGCGCGACATCCGGAGCAGGCGTATCCCCTTGGTTGGTCAGCGTCGCGCCATCGGGGGTGATGACATCGCTCGAGATCCAATCCGTCTGCCGCCCGAGCACCTCGATCACGGTGCGCCCGAGCCCGAGCACGTCACCTGCACGAAGAGCACGGCGCATGCCCTTGCGCAGGTCGCCCGAGGGCGTGGACACGCCGTTGGTGCTGCCCATGTCCTCGACCACCAGGTCGTCGTCCTCCAGGAGGAGACGAGCGTGGACGTTGGAGGTCGTCGGGTCCGAGAGTCGGAGGTCACAGCGCTCACTACGCCCCACGAGACAGACCGGATTCCGTACGTCGAAACGACGGGTGGTGTGGTCCGGGTCGCGGACGATGAGGCGCCAAGCGGGGTTCGGCATACCAGTTCATGAGGCCCAGGGGCGAGCGTACGCCCTCGCTACGCAGATTCTGCCTGAAATTCTGGCCTCGGCTCCCAGCCCCGCCTCCGTCCGACGCAGCCGGGGTCGACGGACTCGTCGCCCACCCGCCAGCCAGCTTGGGACGACGCCGGCGGCCAGGAACCTATGCGGCTCGTGCCGCTACCCCTGGGGCCGACCTGCGAGGTTCGGACGCCCGGAAAGAGCTGTGGTAGCATCCGACAGGTGCGCGCTGCGACCTGCCCACTCCGTCGGCCGCGCCTGTGTTCGACGCTGTCAGATGCCCCCCCGGCACGACCCCGGACGGGGCCGTCGCGAGAGCGTGAGCCATTTTTTTTGCTCGGGCTCTGAGGTCCAAACATGGCTGACCGTGACCCATTGAACGAGAGCTTCGATGAACCGCCCGATGCGTCAGGGACCCTGCCACTGGCGCGCCAGGCCCAAGGCGGGGATGCCCAGGCGATGGCCGAGCTGTTCGAGCGCTTCCAAGAACCGCTACGACGCATCGTGCGCATCCGCATGGGCGCACAACTCCGTCATTCGAGTGGCCTCGAGTCGCTCGATGTCATCCAACAGACCTTCATGAAGGCCTGGAGCAAGCTCGACGGGTTCGAGCTGCGCAGTGAGCGGAGCGTGCTCTGCTGGCTCGCGAGGATCGCGGAGCGACAGATCCTCGACGAGGCCGACAAGCTACGTGCGAGTAAGCGTGCTGCGAGCACCACTGTCAGCATCGAGACCCTTTTCGGCGTCGGCCCTGAGAAGAGTTCTCGGTTCGATCCGACATCGAACTGCTCCACTCCGGACGGACATGCGCAGCGTGAGGAGCTGAAGCAGATCATCGATGAGGCAGTCCAGGAGCTCGAGGAGAATCACCGCGAGGTGATCCTCCTCCGCAACTACAGCGATGCTGATTGGGACGAGATCGCACGCCAGATCGGCGCGCCCAACGTGCGCGCGGCCCAAGCCATGCATTACCGGGCGCGAGCGCGCCTTGCTTCGATCCTCGCGCAGAAGCTTCCGCGCGAGTTCCGCGCAGAGTCCTGAGCCCAATGACGTCCCTTCCGACCAACCCCTTCGACTCCCACTGGGATGGCAATTCCCGATCCGAGCGCTTTGGGGGCACACCCCACGGCCGCGAGGAAGGCGGCGAGGGCCGCGCGCCCATGGAATTACGCATCGAGTTGCTCTCGGGTGACCGCGCAGGCGAGGCAAGGACGTTTCCGGGCCCCGAGGTGCTGCTCGGTCGTCGACCCCGGAATCACCTCGTCTTCGACGGGCCCAACGAAAAGGTCGTCTCGGGATATCACGCCCGCTTCGAGCTTCGTTCGGACGGATGGTGGGTCGAGGACAAGCTGTCGACCAATGGCACGATGGTCAACGGGCGCCTGGTCGAAGTGCCCGTGCGCATCAATACCGGTGATGTCGTCGAGCTTGGCCAACGCACCAAGTCGGAAGCGACGAGCGCTGTCCGGCTCCGAGTGCAAGTCATTGGAACTGCGGCGAGCAACTCCGCGCGACCGAGAAATCCATCAGGCGGAGCGGCGACGCCGGGCGCGGGCGCCGTGGGCACGATCATCATCGACAACACAGCGCCAGTGGACCAGGTTGGCCCGTCCTTGGTGATTCGAGGCGAGGTCGCCACGCACAGACCCTTGGAGGCTGACACGCGCAGCATCACCCCGGTTGTTCGCCCTGTCAGCAGTGGTGGAATCGGGGCGGCGCCGCCCACGAGCGACCCGCTCATCGGCAGGCCGACCCCCGACGCACCGAAGGAGCCGGCAGCGACAAAGGGTGCGCCAAAGAGACCGCCAGGCCTCGAGCCGGAGCGTACGCCGCCGCCTGTTGACCGCAAGGCGCCCAGCTCACCCCGAGCCGAGAGCTCGAGCGGCGTGAATCCGCGGCCTGCCGAGCCTGGCTCGGCAAAAGAGCGGCTCAAAGCGCTGCGCGGCCTTGGCGAGCGCCTCGGACGTTCGTCCTACCAACTGGAGGTCCTCGTGGCGCGGATCGTGGGTGCCTGCCTCGATGGTTCCACCGGCATCGATCTGGCCTCGGTGCCCGGCGGCGCGGACCTCGTGCAACGCGTGCGACAGCGAGAAACGTTCGAACGCGACCTCGAAGCAGTCGAGGAACTCATCGTGTCCCGCAGTGCGCGGCGCGACGACGAGCTCCGCCCACTCGACGAGCAGGCCGCGCTCGAGGAGCGTCAAGCGGAGCGCGCACGTGGCGAGTTCGATCAGGCACGCGAGGAAGCTCGTGTGCAGGACGCGCGCTTCCGCAAGCACTTCGAAGAGTCGCGCGCGACGCTCGACAATGGCCTGGAGCCGGTCGTCCGTCCCGCAGCGCAAGAAGGCGCGACAGCGATGTTGGGCATGCAGAAGGCGCCTTGGCACACCTGGGGCGACGCGCTCGAAGCGAGCCTCGCCGAGCTCAGGCGGCGGATCCCTGATCTCGACGCGCTCCGGCGCGCGTCGGAGGAGGCGGACAAGCGCGCCAAGCATTTCGAGTCCCAAGCCAGCGTGTCGAGCAAGTCTTTCGACGAGGCGCGCAAGCGTGCCACTGCACGGCGTACCGAGCTCGCCAATGAAATGGCCGAGCTCGAGTCACGACGGTCCGAGACGACGACTCAGATCGAGTGCAGCGTCGCCGATGTCCAGGCCCTGTGCGAGGCTCTGCTGCAGTCGAACTTCGGGCTGCCGGATTCACCGTTCTTGGGGCTCAGCGACTTTCGAGACGCACGCACGCTCTCGGTCGAGGTCGACAAGTTGCGCACTGAGGTCGCTCAACTCGAAGAACAAATCGCATGACCACGCGGTTGGTTCCGCGTCACCGCGCTCGGCGCTTCACCGCGGTTGCGCGCGCCGCAACGCTCGCACTCGTTCCGCGACGTCGGCCGGGTCGTGTGACGGGTCCGCGAGTGCTTCGGCGAGCGCCTTGAATGCCGCGCGACCTGACTGGTCGAGCTCCACATCCTGGAGCGTGGAGAGAGCCATCGCAGCGTCATGCCAGGCCTCGGCGCGGGACGGTTCGCCGTGGGCAGAGGGCGGCTTGAGGTTGCGCAACAAGAGTGCGAGGAGCAGCGTCGTACACAATACGCCGAGCACCGAAATCGCCCGATTGCGGACGACCCACTTCATCGCGCCACGCGCCGGGTGACGATCCCACGCACCCACGACACGACCCTCGATGAATGCGATCAGATCGTTGGCAAGGTCGGTCGGGCCCTCATATCGGTCCTTCAGGTCGCGGGCCATCGCCTTGGCGACGATCGCGCGCAACTCCGCTGGTACGTCGGGCGTGAGCTCATCGAGCGAGCGCGGAGGTCCCTCTCGGATCTGCGTCAGAACGTCCGGCCCTGTGAGGTGCGCGTCAGCGTCGTGATACGGTGGGGTGCCCGCAAGCACGTGATACAGGATCGCGCCGAGTCCGTAGACATCGCTCCGTGGGCCGATGTTGGCCAGATCACCCCGCGCCTGCTCGGGTGACATATAAAGCGGCGTGCCGACGCACGCACCCACTTGCGTCCGTAGGGGGTCGTTCTCGGTCGTCGCCCCGTCGGTTGGACGTGACGTCTCGACGAGGACCGTCATCGCGCCGTCAGGCAGTTGTTGCGCGAGGGCATCGTTGCCGACGAGGCGGGCGAGCCCCCAATCCATGACGTATACGGCGCCAAACTTCCCGACCATGATGTTGGCCGGCTTCAGATCCCGGTGGACGACGCCCTTGGCGTGCGCATAGGCGAGCGCGTCGCAGGCCTTGAGCAGGATGCCGAGGGCACGGGTGATGGTCCACGAACCCGAGCCGCGGTGGACGGTTTCGATGACCTCGCGCAGGTCGCGACCTCGCACGAGCTTCATCGTGAAGTACGTCCGTCCATCCGCGGTCACTCCGAGCTCGTGCACCGGGACGATGTTCGGGTGATCGAGCTGTGCGGTGACCTGAGCCTCCTCGACGAAGCGGGCCTGTGCACGCTTGGCCGCTTCGCTCTGGGGATCCGAGGCCGCTGCCCCCCGGGGCGGAGGGGAGATCATCTTGAGGGCAACGTAGCGTTTGAGCCCACCGTCCCATACCCGCAGGACCCGGCCCATACTGCCCCGTCCGACCTCGCGGTCGAGATGGTATTTCCCGATCCCATTGCCGCGCTGGCGGACCTGCTCGAGCACTTGCTGGATCATGCGCTCGCTCGGGCCGGATGTCCGTGCGGGCGCGCCTGCAGAAGACGGTTGGGCCAACCGTTCCGTCGCGTCTTGGGGGTCGCGGTGGAGGCCTCCGCTCAGCGCACCCGTCTCGCGCGCGAGCAATTGCACTGCTCCGTCCTGCTCCCGCAGACGGCGCAGTGCCGCAGCGAGGCGTGGATGCGTCGCGCACAGCCGATCGAAGGGCAACACTCGACCTTCGCCTTCGGAGAGGAGCCAGTCGACGTAGACCTCCTCCGCGTCGCGCCAGAGAGGGTCTTGACCGTCATCGTCCATCGTAGTCGGGGCATTCCGATCCCCGTCGTGATGGTCGCATGCCCGCCACGCGTCGGCAACCGGGGCTCGAGGGTTCGCCGCGCAGGACTTGACGCCGTGCTCGGGACCGCCGATGCTCCTAGCCCCGGCACGCCGCAGCGTGGGGAGGAGCCGCGAGTTCTGGTCACGCTCCGATAGCTTCGACCGGCGGTTCAGTCATCTTTCATGCACCTTCGCATCACCGAGAACGGTAGCGCAGCGCGCGACTTCGTGGTCGGGCCGGGGGAGGTGACCGTAGGGCGTTCACTCGATTGCGACGTCGTCCTCCAGCAGAGCTACGTGAGCGGACATCACCTCCGGCTCATCGATGGCCTCGTCGTCGAGGACCTGGGGTCAATGAACGGGACGTTCCTCGACGCAATGAAGCTCGAGCGGCCAGAAGTGATCGCGGGACGAAGACTGTCGATCGGAGGCAAGGACCTGACGCTCGAGTTCGTGCACGACGTGGGGTCGTCCATGGCATTGATCGCCGACGAGCTCGAGACCCTTCGTCGCCGGGTCGAGTCGCTCGAACGAGCCCCGACGACAGGGGGCACCACGTCGCCGCGACGAGTGCCGACGCGCTTGCCTCCATCCGACGAGTGGAGTCGCCTCCTGCTCGAGCTCGTCAACAATGACGCTCCTCGGCAAGAGCCCGCCAAGGATAACTCGGTCACGGAGTTCTACATCATCGAGTCGTTCAAGCTCGTCCGGAACGTCGAGACCTTCGTGACACGCCTCGCCGGCGAGCTCGTACGCCAGTTCGGGGGCGGGACGATGCTCCCGGGGAGCGACCGCGATCACAACCTGCGCAATCTCCTCGCTGACATCATCATCGATCCCGAATCGATCGAGCACCGTGACGCGTTCCTCGAGTACCAGAATCATTTGCAGACCTGGCTCGTCGTCTCGTTCAACGCCTACAAGGACGGTTCGCTGGCCCTCGTCAAAGAGCTTCGTGAGAGCCTCAGACCAAACGTACTCAGGCGGCAGGAGCCGATCCCAGCGGTCTACCGAGCTACGAAGCTCGATGACCTGGTGCTGTGGCGTCGTGCGCAGATGTTCCTCGAGGAGCTCTCGAACAACTACATCCTCGACCGGCTCGACAGCCTTGCTTGCGAGGCGGCGAACAAGTACATCCAGGGCAAGACTCGTGGAGGCGGCTGAGTCGATCGAAACCCGATCAACGCGCTTCGAAGGCAGCCCGTAGTGTGGCCTCGAGCGCGCGACCGCCGAGCGTCGGCGCTGCGAGCAGATGCGCGCGATCGGTTCGCTGCGGTTGGTAGCAGGCCGCGATCGACGCTTCCGCGAGCGACCGGACCGAGTCCTCGTGCAAGTCGTACTGCAGCGACGGCGCGGCGCGCCGGTCCTCGCTGACCGCGATGTCGTCGAGCGTCCCTCTGCAGCGGAGTTCTTGGCGCTCGCCGAAGGCGTGACACGCGAGGAACGCCACGCCGAGCGCGGGCCGAGCATGGCAACGATGATCCGGGATCGGGTCGTCACGCAGCTACAGTCCGTTCGTGACGAGCGCCAGCCAAGCGAGGTCCGCTCGATTCACCTGCGCCACCACATCGAGGCGCTCCGGCGAGCCCACGACATCGATGGAGGTCAAGAGAGCGAAGCGGTGGGCGCGAGCGAGCTGCGCGCATGCTGCGGGTGGCGTCGGGCTCGCCACAAGGGACTCCGCGTTGCCGATTTCGGCGGGCGCCAAGGGAGTGCGCCATGGTTTGCGATTGCGAGAACTCTTGTGAATCGAGTGAGCGAAAACGCCATATGTCTCGTTGAGAGTGCTTCGCACTGTGCCGCGCCCTCGGTCACCTCGCGGGGCGATACGGCGTGCCACTCCAAAGCCGGTGCAGCGCCTCCGGCAGGGCGGCGAGCTCCTCGGCGAACACCCGCGCCGCGAGCGTCGCCGGCGTGTCGTCCGCCTCGACCGCGCACCAGCGCTGCACGAGCACGCGGCCGTGGTCGTACTCGTCGTCGACCAGGTGCACCGTACAGCCCGACACCTGGCAGCCGCGATCGATCACCGCGCGATGCACACGCTCGCCATAGAAGCCCTTGCCGCCGAACGCGGGCAGGAGCGCCGGGTGGATGTTCACCACGCGCCCGGCCCAGCGCGGTGGGATCTCGAGCTTGCGCAAGAAACCCGCCAGCACGACCGTATCGCAGGCGCGCGCCTCGACCGCCGTAAAGACAGCCTGGCTAAACTCTGTGTTACAAAGTTTACGCTCGGCGTCCAGCACGAGCGCCTCGACACCCGCGCGCGCTGCGCGCTCGAGCGCCGTGACACCGGCCTTGTTCGACACGACGAGCGCAGGAGTGCCGCAAAGCTTCCCCGCGACCGCGAGCTGCGCGAGGTTCTCGAGGTGGCGCCCCGTGCCAGAGACGAGCACCGCGAAACGGTGGGGGGCCACGACCGGCGTGTCGTGCGTGCTGGAGCTCGACATCGACATCACGCTCAATGCCCCTCCTCGTCGCGCAGCCGTTCGGCGACGCCCGCGAGCTCGGGCGCGATCGCCAGCACGAGGTCCTCGAGGGCTGGCGCGACCTGGTCCGCGCGCTCCACGAGCTCTTCCATCGAGAGTCGCTCGTCACCGCGGTCCGTGATGCCGACGAGCGCGAGCGTCGCGAGGCTCGCGTGCGCCGCCGCGAGGATCGGGTCCGCGAGGCGCTGCACGGCGACGTGTGCTCCAGTCGTCGCGAGCCAGCGGAGCTCGGCCGGGGTCGACAGCGCCGGACCGGCGGTGCAGGCGGCGATCGCCTCGGCGAGCTGGATCCCACGCTCGCGCGCCGCGCGCGCGGCGAGCGCGCGCAGCGCCTTGTCGTGCACCCGCGTCTGGTCGGGGAACAGCGGCCCGAGGCGCGTCTCGCCGAGCCCCGCGAGCGGCGTCGAGCCCGATAGATTCACATGGTCCGTCAGCATCGCGAGCGAGCGCGGCGGCGGCGCGCCCGGCGTCGCGAGCGCCGAGCCCGCCGAGGTGTGCACGAGCACCATCGCACCCGCCGCCGACGCGAGCCAGATCGGCCATGCGGCCTCCCACGGCGCGTCACCGCCCTCGCCGAACTCGAGGCCGCCGGGCGCGTCCTCCAGGATCCACACGTTCGTGCGCCCGAGCCGCCCCGCGTGCAGCACTTCCTCACGCCACGCGAACGGCGTACCCTCGAGGTCCGCGAGCTCGAAGCGCTTCGGGTTCACGAGCGCGCGCGGGAGGTGCACGCCGAGGCCCGTGCCGAGGAACAGAAGTGCATCGGGTTGCGGGATGCCTGCTTCGTCGAGGGCCGCGACGCTGGGGAAGATCGTGTCGTCGAGGCGCGGGTGCGAGGTCGCCATGGATCGTCGCCCGCGTCGTCAGTTCGGTGTGCCGTCCGAGAGGAGCAGCACGAGCAACGTCGCGCGGTGCTGGGTCAGGAGCCGTTCGAGGGCGGTCGCCGCGCGGGTCCACTCGCCGTCGCTGCGCGCGCGCAGCGCGAGTACGAGCGTCTCTGCCGCGCGCACTTCGTCGTCGAGGTCCCGCAGCAGCGCCGCGTCGCCGACGCCCGCGGCCCAGTCGCGAGCAACGGCATGGCCCGCGAGCAGCGCCTCTCCCTCGGCCGGCGAGAACTTCGCCAGCGAGCCGGGCATGAGCACCTCGATCGCTTCGTCGATCGCGCTGAGGGCGGCCGCGGAGCGCAACAACGTCGCGATGCCGCGGCGCTCGCTGGGCGTCCACTCGCGCTCGAGGCGGCCGTTGACGAGGGTCTCTATCGTGCGCGGTTGCGACGCGAACGCGGACCACGGGAGGCGCTCGGGCTTGCCGCCCAAGTCGACGAGGATCCCGTCTGCGTCCGCACCGATCGCTTCCGCCGTCACCGGGCGGGGGCCCGTCGAACGCGGATCGGCGAACGCGCGCCGCTTCCAGCCAGGGTTCGACCAACCCGCGCCGAGGGCGCTCAGGACCTCCCGCGCGGAGCGTAGGTCGGCAGCCAGCGCGCCGAGCGCCGTTGCGTGCGGGCCGCCGCCGAGCGCGGTCACTGCCGCCTCGAGGCGGGTCGCCGCCGTGCCGAGGTCGACCTTGCGCAGGTCCAGCTCGAGGCCGCGCCCCCGGCCGAGCGCGTCGGCGACCGCCGCCTCCGCAGCGCGCGCCGCGCTCGCCAAGAGCTCTTCACGGCGACTTCCGATGCCATCGAGGCGCTCCTGCGCCTTCGCGGCGAGGCCGCGCAGGGTGGCGAATCCTTTCGGGGTGTCGGCGCCGACGAGCGGCCCGAGCTCTTCGTCGTTGGGGAGGTTGCCCAGGGGCAGGACCGTGCGCAGGCGCGTCGCCATCGCATCGAAGTCGCCCGCGACGGCCGCCTCGTCCGCCGACGCCAGCAAGCGCCGCGCGGTCGCTGCGCCGGCTTCCAGCACCTCGTCGACGAGCGCACGCCGCGCTGCGAGGAACTCGGCGTCGTCGCCGAACTCCTGCACCGTCTCGGCGAGGCCCGTGACGAGCATCATCTCGCGCAGCGCGCGCCCGGGCACGAACGGGTCCGCGTCGAAACGCGCTGCGACGCGCAGCGCGCCGAGCAGCTCGACCTTGCGCGCGTTGCGCTGGGCGACCGCGCGCAAGGCTTCCAGGTGCGCGACCGCGATCGTCTCGGCGTCCGCCTGCGCGCGTCGCGCCGTGTCCGTGCCGGCGAACTCGCCCGCAAGCTTCGTCAGCGCTTCGATGCGCTCGGCCTCCGAGAGCACGCGGTCGCGGAGCTGCAGGTATGCGATCTCAGCGCGCAACTCGACCTCGGCTTCGGTCGGCTTCGGCGGCGTGTCGGTGGGGGAAGTCGTCTGCGACGTCGCGTCCGGCATTGACGTGTCCGACGGGGGCGCAACGGCTTGGGCAGTCCCGTTCGTCCCGGTCGCTGTCGGCACCGCGGCGCCATTCGTCTGTGTGCCGCCGTTCGGTGTCCTGCCCGTGCCACCACGGGGATCCTCGCTCCCTCCGCCGCCGAACAGTTGTGTCGCCACGAGCGCGAAGACGACGACCCCTGCACCGCCCCACACGAGCGGCATCCGCGACCGCCGCCGTCCGAGGACCGCAGGCCCGCTCGTGTCGCCGCGACGCAGGCGCTCGATCTCATCGAGCGTCACTTGCGCGCTCGGGTAGCGCGCGGCAGGGTCTTTCTCGAGCAAGCGGTGCACGAGGCGTGCGACGCCTGCCGGCAGGCCGGGCACACGCTCCGCGAGTGGCGGCGCCGGGTCGTTCAAGGCGCCCCGCAAGATCTCACGCGTCGACGCGCCCTCGAACGGTGTGTGGCCCGAGAGCAAGCGGTACGCCGTCGCGCCGAGCGAGTAGAGGTCCGAGCGCGAGTCCGCCGCGCCGCCGCGCACGACCTCGGGCGCGATGAAGTGCGGGGTGCCGAAGATGCGGCGCCCCTCGCTCATGTGATCTTCGTTCTCCGCCTCGACATCGATCTGCACCGCGAGCCCGAGGTCGGCGATCTTCGTCACGCCTTCGCGGTTGCGCATCAAGTTCTCGGGTTTGATGTCGCGGTGCACGATGCGCCGCTGCTCGGCGTACACGAGGCCGGAGGCGGCGTCGCGCAAGACGTCGAGCAGTTCACGCCACGGCATGGGGCCACGCTCGTCGAGGCGCACCTCGAGCGACTTGCCGTCCATGTACTCCATCGCGAGGTAGTGGTGTCCCTCGTCGGAGCCGACGTCGTACACCGTCACCACGTTGGGGTGGTTCAGCGCGGCAGCTGCGCGCGCCTCGGCCTGGAAGCGCTCGACGAAGCGCGGGTCGCTCGCGAGCTTCGGCGAGAGGACCTTCAGCGCGACGGGTCGGGCGAGGCTCGTCTGCGTCGCGAGATAGACGGCGCCCATCGCGCCCCGCCCGAGGCGGTCCTCGATGCGATAGCCGCCGAGCACTGGCGCACGCTCGGGCTCGGTCGCCTCCGTGCGCGGGATCGGCACGGGACGCGGCTCCGCGGCGCGCCCATCCGTCGTCCGCGGGTCGCTGACCCGGGGCCCGCTCGGTCGTGGCGCGGGTCGCTCCTGGGCAGGGGGCTTCGCCCCTGCCGGGGCTGCTGGGGCCGCCGCGCCGACGGGCGCGCGGTCGGGACGCTGGGGATCGACGATCCGAACACGCCGCGAGCCCAGCACGAGCTCGTCACCGGCCTCGAGGCGGTGTGTCTCGGCGGGCGCGCCGTTGACGAGGGTGCCGAACTCCGAGCCGAGGTCCTGCAGCGCCCAGCCGCCGCCCTTGACGCGGCCGATCGCGCAGTGCACGTCGGCGACTCCTTGTCCGACGAGCTGCACGTGCGCGCGCGCCCCCGAGCCGATCACGAGTCGCCCCTGTTGCGGCAGGTCGATCGGTGCGCGCTCTTCACCGACGACGACGAGCGTGAGGCGGTGGGTCATGGGCTCTGGTCGTCTCGAGACTGGTCCACGTCGGCCATGGATCCTGGGGTCAGCGGGCGAGCTTCGGGCGCTTCAACGGGACCCCCCGGTGGCGCGTCGGGCACGAGGTGCTGGAAGAGGTCGCTGCCGACCCGCACGAGCGTGCTGCCCGCGGCGATGGCGAGCTCGAGGTCGCCGCTCATCCCGAGCGAGAGCTGCGCGCGGC
>Ga0163154_10003620_pt1 | contig 21216 bp, 17 predicted proteins | sample OliLakLV19MP9P1_FD_148649 | JGI IMG/M metagenome (GOLD analysis project Ga0163154, IMG submission 148649) | Freshwater microbial mat bacterial communities from Lake Vanda, McMurdo Dry Valleys, Antarctica - Oligotrophic Lake LV.19.MP9.P1 | ecosystem: Environmental > Aquatic > Freshwater > Lake >...
TATGAAAAACATTGTTTTAGTTTTTTTATTATTCTTTTCATTAAATTTGATGGCTCAATACAAAGTAGAAAATATTAGTTTTCAAAGCGAAGGCACGAAGGTAGTAGGCAAGTTGTTCTTGCCTACCAAACCCACAAAAAACTTGCCTGCTATTACGGTAATGGGTCCCGTTGCTTTTGCCAAAGAACAAAGCCCTTTGCAATATGCGACTCGTTTGGCGAAAGAAGGCTTTGTGGTCTTGATTTTTGACCCTCGTTTTTATGGGGAAAGCGCAGGTGAGCCTCGAAGGTTTGAAAGTAGGAAAGCAAAAGTTGCCGATATTCAGGCTTCGGTTGATTTTTTATTGACAAGAAAAGAGGTAAATCCCAAAAAAATATATGCCTTAGGGATATGTCAAGGCACAAATTGGACAATAGAGGCAAGTACCTTAGATGCCCGAATCAAAAAAATAGCGTTGGTTGCTTCGCATTTGCTTACGCCTGAAACTGCGCATAAATATTGCGGCGGACAGGAAGGCGTACAAGCGAAATTGGAAAAAGCAACCTTGGCAAAACAAAAATTTGAGCAAATAGGCGAGGTGGATTACATACATATTGTGCAAGAAAATGCAGAAGACAAAACCGCCTTACTGCTTGCTAAACCTATTGCGGATTGGTATTTGCCTTGGGGCAATCACGCCCCATATTTTGCTTTTCGCGGCACTTGGGAAAACCGCATTACGCAAATGTCCGAATTGGATATTTGGGGATTTGACGTAGGCAAGATAATGAAAAACTTGCATACACCCACGCTAATGATACATTCCGATAATGCGGCAACAGGGGCAGAAATCCCTAAAAAATTGTTTGGAACTATCCCTTCTGAAAATAAAAAATTGGTTTGGTTTGAGGAAAAACAAGTTCAATTTCAATTTTATGAGGAAAGTCTAACAATTGATAAAGCCGTTTTTGAAATCACGACTTGGCTACAATCAAAATGAAAAACACTTATTTTTTATGGCTTTTAGCTACTTGTTTATCAAGTTGTTATGCCCAAAATACGCAACAAAAACATTCAACCTCAACTAATTTGGATATGGAAATTCAACAGTTTTTAGATAACAAAAAAGGCACCTGGACAGATTACAATGTGCCTTTTGAAGACGGACAGGCTCTCGAAAAATTGATAGTCGCGAACAACTGCAAAAATGTTTTAGAAATCGGCACTTCATCTGGGCATAGCACCATTTGGTTGGCAAAAGCCGTAGCCAAAACGGGAGGCAAGGTCATCACAATAGAAATAGACAAAGGCAGGTTCGAAAGAGCAAAACGCAATTTTGAAGAAGCAGGCGTTTCGCATTTGATAGAAATGAAATTTGGCGATGCGATGCAAATCATTCCTACTTTGGAAGGCAAGTTTGATTTTGTGTTTTCAGACGCTACTTGGAGTACACAACCTGCCGAGGGTTACACTACTTTTTTCAAATTATGCGAACCTTTCTTGAAAGTAGGAAGCCTTTTTACAATGCACAACGTAACTGATGGTTATGGCGATGACGGTCGTTTTTTTCGATATTTGGAAAAATTAGGCAATTACGAAACCGAGCTAATCAAAGTAAGTAACAACGGAATTTCGGTTAGTAGAAAAAAATAGTAGCCCATATAGAAAACATCACTTGATGGTGTTTTCTATGTTTTTATGAGATTCAAAAAATCAAAAAATGATGTTCAAAACCTACGAAATAGCCCATTTCTTAAATCAAAAAAATAAGAAAGTCAATTTTTATATTGACCTTATGGATACTATGCCCGAACCCGAAAATATGGTTTTTCCGCATAAACATAATTTTTATGAAATACTATTGATAACTTCAGGGAATAGCACACAAAATATTGATTATCAAGTATTTGAAATGCAAAAAAACGACCTGTTTTTTATTTCAAAAGGGCAACTACATTTGTTTGAAGATTGGGCAACTATTGATGGGTATTGCCTTTTGTTTACCGAAGATTTTTTATTGCTCAATAACAATTATCAAAAATTTTGGTTGGAGTTATTGTTTTTGGATAATTTACATCAAAAACCATTTTTATCACTTACGCAGGCAAGTTTTTTACATTTGAAATCCTATTTTGACTTGTTGAAAAATGAATTTGAAAGAGAAACGCCGAACGAGGAAGCACAAAGGGCTTTGCTTTTTGTGCTATTAACCGAAATTCAACGCCTTTACCAAAATCAAAACCCTGTCCTTCAAAATACTGCTTATACCCTTATTTTCAAACAGTTTATTCAATTATTAGAAAATCATTTTCGAGAAAGCCTTACTGCAAAAAATTATGCAGACCTTTTGAATATTTCCAATAGACACTTAAATTTGGTGTGCCAAACTATTGTTAATCAGCCTATTACCCAACTCATTCAAAACCGTAAAATTTTAGAGGCAAAACGCCTTTTGAGTTTTACGGACTGGAGTATTGGACAGATTGGCGAACATCTGGGCTTTTTGGATAGTGCTTATTTTGCCCGTTATTTTAAAAAAGAAACCGCAATAAGCCCAACTGAATTTAGAAATCAATAAAATCTTGCGCCTTCACCGCTATCCTCATTGGTACTTCTACAAAAATCAGCACAACTACTTTTCGGTACAATCTTTATTCATTTGCGCCGAGTGCCAATCTTGCATACTAATCGATGGTACCGTTTGTTATATTTGTAACGTTTTAGGTTCTTCCGACATTTTAGCGCAAAGATAAAAATAAGTCTTTACGATAACTTGTAAACAACTGATTATCAGTTAATTGCTGTGTATAAAAAATTAGGCAGTGTTATATTTGTAATGCTACAAAATATTGGTAGCATTACAAATATAACACTGTCTTTATTTCAATCGTTTACCCAAATTTCAGTTAAATTGAATTTTTCACCGTCAAATAAGCCCAAGTCGCTTATTTTTAGGCTGGGGATAACCAATAACGCCATAAAAGAAAGTGTCATAAAGGGATCAGCGAGAGTTGCGCCCAATCTTTTGGCAAAAGCATCTATTTCTACGTATAGCTTGGCAACTTGATAGCCGTTTTCCAACGACATCAGCCCTGCTACAGGCAGTGGCAATAGTTTTTGCTCGCCTCCTTTGACAGCCGTAAGGCCTCCTTGCGCTTCTATCACAAGGTTGATAGCTTGGCATAAGTCCGTATCGTTTGTACCAACAGCTATGATATTGTGTGAATCGTGAGCGACAGAAGAGGCGATAGCTCCGTGTTTTAAGCCAAAGTTTTTTACAAAAGCGATAGCAGGCGGGGCATTTTGGTAACGATTTACGACTACTATTTTCAAGATGTCACGGTCTGTGTCCGCGACTACAAGTCCATTTTCTATTTTGGGTTCAAAAACGAGTGGATTGGTTACCAATTGTCCATCAAGTGCTTCGATGACTTTAATCTTGCCTGCCTGCACAGGGAGTTCAAAATCTTGCCTACTTTTCAAAGATGTGTGAAAGTAATTTACAGGTTCACAAGGCAGGAAAGGCAGCAAGGATTGCCCATTTTCGGCTACTATTTCTCCGTTGATATAGGTTTGGAATACATCAAAGTTTACCAAATCTTTCACCAATACAAAGTCAGCCCAATCGCCTTCGCGCAATCTTCCTACCGCCAGTCCATAATGCAAGATAGGGTTTAGGCAAGCTACTTTCAATACATCAAAAACATCTATTCCTTTGGCTACGGCTCTTTTTGCCAAGTGATTGATGTGCCCTTCTATCAAATCATGGGGGTGTTTATCATCAGTGCAAAACATCATTTCGTCTGGATATTCGCGTATCAGATCGACCAATGCCTCAAAGTTTTTGGCGGCACTTCCTTCACGTATCATAATTTTCATGCCATACATAAGTTTTTCGCGGGCTTCAGGCTCGCTCAAACATTCGTGGTCTGTACTCATGCCGGCTTCAATATACCTGCGTGCATCTTCGCCTCTCAAAGTGGGTGCGTGTCCATCTATTTGCTTTCCTAATTTTTTGGCGAGGGCTATTTTGGCTAAAACTTCAGTGTCTTTTGCTAAAACGGCAGGGTAATTCATCATTTCGGCAAGGTAGGTAAGTCCGTCTTCTATAAAAAGTGATTCAAGGTCAGCTAAAGTGATGACTGCTCCTGCAGTTTCGAAAGCAGTAGCTGGCACACAAGAAGGCGCGCCAAAGCAGAATTTAAATGGCACTTGGGCAGCATTGCGTAACATAAAACGAACTCCTTCTATGCCCAATACATTTCCTATCTCGTGTGGGTCAGAGATGGTGGCTACAGTGCCATGCACTACAGCCAAACGCGCAAACTCGGCAGGTACAAGCATCGAACTTTCTACATGCACGTGTGCGTCAATAAAACCACCAATAGCAAAATAGGGGCAAGGCTCTTCAGTGGGCATTATTTTTTCAATCTTGCCGTTCTTGATATGAATTTTAGCGGGAGTGATGGTGCGCGTTAATATGTTTACTACTTGGGCGTTTACTTGCATAAAATTAGGGAATTGTAAGATTCTCTCTGGAGTTTTTTATACTGAAATATTATTTTCGCGGAGTGCTTCGTTCAGCGAGGTTTTGAGGTCGGTACTTTCTTTTCGCTTGCCTATGATAAGGGCGCAAGGGACATGAAAAGTGCCTGCTGGAAATTGTTTGGGGTAGCTACCCGGTATTACCACAGAGCGTTCAGGCACATAGCCTTTATATTCTACAGGTGTATCGCCTGATACGTCTATGATTTTGGAACTTGCAGTAAGGACAACATTCGCGCCTAAAACTGCCTCCTTGCCTACGCGGATACCTTCGACCAAGATACAACGCGAGCCAATGAACGCGCCATCTTCCACAATAACGGGAGCGGCTTGCACAGGTTCGAGTACGCCGCCTATACCTACGCCGCCACTCAAATGAACATTCTTGCCTATCTGGGCGCAACTTCCTACTGTAGCCCAAGTGTCGACCATTGTGCCACTATCTACATAAGCACCTATATTGACATAAGACGGCATCAAAATAACGCCGCTTGCTATAAACGCACCATAACGCGCTACAGCTGGCGGGACGACCCGCACACCTTTTTGAGCATAATCACGCTTGAGGGCTATTTTGTCATGGTATTCGTACATACCTACCTCTATAGTTTGCATTTGTTGGATAGGGAAATACAAGATGACGGCTTTCTTTATCCACTCATGTACTTGCCAGCCCGTTTCGGTAGGTGTGGCTATGCGGAGTTCGCCTTTGTCCAATAGGGCTAACACTTCACGTATTGCTTCAGCTGTTTCAATTTGGGAGAGTAGCGTACGGTCATTCCACGCTTTTTCGACTAATTGTTGAATATTTTTCATAAAAATAGGGCAAAAAAAAATTAGTTTTGCTTAAGTTATGCAATAAATAAAAGTTTTTATGTAATTTTGCGCAAACATAGCACAATAAAGCTAAAATGTTGTGGTTTGTCATGAGTTTTGCAAAATTTTTGCTTACTCTGTCGGTAGTATCATTCTAAAATGCTCTCAGAATGTTAAATGTTTATGAATACTTTAAAAAAATGCAGGACGACCAAGTCATCTTGTATTTCAAGGGTGAAATCACCAATAACCTATTGACTTCTATTCTACAGCTCCTCGACGACCGTCTTGAGCGTAAAAATGAAGACTTAAAGGTGCGCAAGAAGGTTTTTAGTGTTTTGCTCGAATGCTTGCAAAACATCTATAACTATCAACAATACCAACGTATTCCTGAAGAAGACGCCTACTACCACGCGGCTACTCTCATGATACGGCGAACAGGTGATGCCTACTATATCATCACAGGAAACTATATGTTTCGGAATCGCGTACACAAGTTGGAAGACAAAATCAACAAAGTGAACGCCATGTCCCCCGAAGACTTGAAAGAGTTTTATAAAGAAATTATAAGCCTCCAACAACACACTGAAACAGGTGGCGCAGGCTTAGGCTTGATAGACATGGCGCGCAAGTCTGGCGAGAAAATCACCTATAACTTTGACAATATAAACGATAAATACTGTTTTTATAGCTTACAGGTAAAAGTACCTGCAAAACCCCACTAAACTATCTTACATATTGTATGGACATCTTAAGAAACGATAAAACCGACAGAACACCATCTATTTATTTTAACCCTGATGAGGGAACGCTTGAAATGTCTGGCCGTTCTATCCCCGAAAATGCCATCAGCTTTTATAAGCCGCTCTTTGATTGGCTTGACCAGTATGTGCAAACACCCCATGAAGAAACACGAGTAGTATTCAACCTTGAATATTTTAATACGAGTTCCTCGAAATGTATTCTCGATATATTGCGCAAATTGGAGCGCATAGCCGAGAGTGGCTCAAAGGTTTTTGTAAAATGGTTTTTTGATGACGGCGATGAAGATATGGAGGAGTCAGGCAATGATTTCAAATCGCTCATCAACTTGAATATTGAACTGTTATCTAAATAAAACCAAAAAGAATAGATTTAAAAAGGCTGTGAGACAGTATTTAGTTTGACTTTGTATGCAAACTAAACACTGTAATACAGCTTTTATAACTATACACATAAGCCAATACTACACACATGGCAGACCGAAAACAAAACGTTTTTGAAACCGAAACAGTCGTTCTTCTACAGGTACAAAGCGTAGCAGAAAATACGGCCATTCCATTGTCTGAACTCCAAACTGAATATGCTAATCTTGCCAAAAGTTATGAAACTTTATTGGGAGATACAAAAGTACTCATCAATATAAGCGACAGGCTCAAAGACCCCACAGCTTTGTTATTGCGCCCTTTAGACACACCCGTAGAAGGTTATTTGATGTATAACGCCTTACGAAAATTAAAAACTTAGCATAATATTTAAAATTAAGTACCTAATAAGACCAAACCAATGAGAATATATATTCACTTATTTGCTTGCCTGTGTCTGTTGTTACAAAGTTGTGGCGAAGAAGCACCACACCAAAAATTATTGGAAAAAGGGCGTTTTATATTCAAAAAAACGATTGAGTTTGCTATGAATGACGAAACTCAAACGCAACTTATTCGTTCAGAAATCAATGAACGCGAGTCTATTATCAATTTTGACAAAGGGAAACAACGCATATCGGGGCAATACAATCGCCCTGAACGCATCATATACATGAATTATTTGGGCGACATCCTTGCCTACATTCGCTACAATCCAGACGGCTTTTCGCTCTATAACGCAGACAAAAAGACGATATGGCAAGTAAAAATTTTGGCAGACAAGTTGCAAATAAGCGACAATGTGCAGAATAATAGCCCACACGAAATCCGCCTTGCTGAAAATGGTGGTTACAAAGTCTTTGCAAATAACAAATTGGTAGGCGAGGTTACTTGCAAACAAGGCAAACTTATCGCTAAAGGAAACCGCCGTTATGAAACTATGCTCAAAGCCAATCACCCTGCTTTTGGCATGTTGCTACTCAATGATGTGCAGGAAGAGTATCGTCTGATTATTTGGACAGAGTTGTTGAGATTTTAACTTTTTGAGAAGTCGTTTCAACAAGATTTTCGAACGATTCAGCTCGATATTTTGACGCTTCTTCGCTTGTCATACCACTATCATACACACTCGAGCATACTTTTGCGGCAAGAAATAAACAAAAAGTGAATTTATAGCAGTATGAAAAAGCTACTCATCTTACTACTTGCCTACCTTGCCTACACAACCGTACAAGCGCAAAACCTGACGCAAACTGTTAAGGGAACTATCTTAGACAAAATAACGGAGCGACCACTCGTTGGGGCTACTGTGGTCTTGGCGGATTCCAATCCATCTATAGGAGCTGCCGCAGACGAAAACGGCAGTTTTTCTATCCCCAATGTGCCTATCGGCAGACAGAAATTTACCGTACAATTTGTAGGCTACAAGCCCATTACCATTCCTGAAATATTGGTAACAACAGGCAAGGAAGTCGTCCTGAATGTCGCGCTTGAAGAAAGCCTCGAAACTCTAAACGAAATCGTCCTTACTACCGAAAAAGGCGTGCCCAACAATGAAATGTCCGAAATTAGCACACGCTCTTTCAGTTTGGAAGAGGCTACCCGTTACTCTGGAGGCAGGAATGATGTAGGGCGTTTGGTAAGCAATTTCGCAGGTGTGGCTACTTCAAATGATGGCAGAAACGACATCGTAGTACGTGGCAACTCGCCTACAGCCGTGCTTTGGCGTATGGAGGGCATACCCATTCCAAATCCCAATCACTTTGCTACTTTGGGTACTACAGGCGGCCCGGTAAGTGCTTTGAACCCGAACCTTTTGCGCAATTCAGATTTTATGACAGGTGCGTTTGCTTCAGAATACGGCAATGCTACAGGAGCTGTGTTTGATATTGCACTTCGCAATGGCAACAAAGACAAATTTGAAACTACTTTACAACTCAATGCTTTTAGCGGTTTGGAGGCAATGATAGAAGCTCCTATCAGCAAAAAAAACGGTTCTTCTTTTGTAGCTTCTTATCGTTATTCATTCGTAGCGATTGGGCAATCATTGGGGCTAAATGTAGGCACGTCTGCCGTTCCTAAATACCAAGACTTTACCTTCAATGCAAACTTAGGCAATACCAAAATAGGCAAGTTTTCTGTTTTTGGCATCTTTGCAGGTAGCAATATTGAGTTCATAGGTAGCAAAATAGACACTACTGACCTTTTTGCCAACAAGAACGAAGACGCTTATACAGGCTCAAGAATTGGCGTGGTAGGCGTAAAACATACGCTCAATGTAGGCAAGAATTCTTACCTGCGTACTGTGCTTTCTTACTCCAATCAAAAAGGTAACTATCAAAACTATCGGTATTATAATGATGCCAATAATGTACAAGAAAGGCGTTTTGTTACAGATGTAAACAACACAAGCGACGCATGGCGCGGCAATATGACCTTCAATACCAAGCTAAATGCAAGAGCAAATATGCGTGTCGGACTCTTGTATGAAAATTTAGGGCTGAACACATTGGTAACAGACCGCACCTACAGCGGTTTGGATTGGAAAACGCAACGCGACTACAACAATAGCTCAAACCTGCTACAACCTTACGCACAAATGCAATACCGTTTTACGGAAGGCTTAACCTTGAACGCAGGTTTGCACGCGCAATATTTTACTTTCAACAATACTTCAGCCCTCGAGCCACGCGCTTCTCTGAGCTACAATTTTTTATCACAACATACCTTGACGCTTGGCTATGGTTTGCACAGTCAGTTACAAGCAATGCCCGTTTATCTTTACCAAAAAAACCTTGCCAACGGCACTGTAGACCAGAAAAATCGCGATTTGGGCTTCACAAAAGCGCATCACTTCGTATTGGGTTACCAGTATAAATTCGCAGACGATTGGCGCATAAAAGTAGAAAGTTATTACCAAAGTATTTACAATGCTCCCGTGGATAATTTCGCAAGCGGTTATTCTGTGCTGAACGAAGGGGCAGATTTTATATTCACAGAAAGAGGCGGACTTGTAAACGATGGTAAAGGCTCGAATAAAGGCTTCGAGATGACTTTGGAAAAACTATTTAGCAAAGGATATTATACGCTTGTTACAGTTTCTCTCTTTGACTCGAAGTACAAAGGAAGCGATGGCACAGCCCGCAACACAACCTTCAATACTAAAAACATTTTCAATGTACTGGGAGGCAAGGAATGGAAAATAGGCAAGTCAAAACAAAATACGCTCACTTTCGATACGCGCCTTACCTACTCAGGAGGCAAGTATTTCACTCCCGTAGATTTAGCCACCTCCAAAGCTGCAAATAGAGAGATGTTAGATGAAACACGCTTTCAAGAATCACGAAACCCTAACTATTTCCGTTTTGATGCTAAGTTTGGCTTTCGTAGAAATAGCACCAAACGCAAAATATCACACACATTTTATCTTGACTTCCAAAACGTAACAAACCGCAAAAACGTATTCCAATCACGTTACAACGAAGTGAAACAAACTGTAGGGCAAACGTACCAAATCGGTTTCTTTCCTGACGTGCTTTATAGGATACAATTCTAAGAAACAAAAAAAATCCAAAAGTTCAATGCTTTTGGAGATTTTCTCAAAATCAATAATTATGAAAATATACATCTTACTCGCTCACCCTGATAAAGATAGTTGATGCTCCGACAATTTTAGTGGCGCAAGGCATAAACCACATAGAAAGATATGGACACAGTGTTTCGGGCTATGTTCTCTATGTTTCTGTGTGGTCCAACACAAAATTTGTCAGAGTACCAATTAAATTAAATATTGTATTTCACATTAAAAAAAACAAACTGTGATGATGTATTTCGCAAAAGAAAAATATCTGCGTTGGGTAGGTATTGTATTTATAGGTTTGATTTTCCCCTTAATCATAGATGTCAATATGGGGAAAATAAAACAGGAGTATGGTCATTATTGGGTAGGTGTAGCTTTCTCTACTTTTTATACTGCGATTTGTTGGAATCATGCTATAGAAATTATGTGTTATTTCAGACGAAGATATGCGGGTTATTATCAAACCAAAAAACGCATACTACACAGTGTTCCTACTGTGATACTATGGGTGTTTTTTGTGAATATAGTAGTTGCTTATATTATTGATGTGTGTATTATTGGTTGCCCGTTTATATGGTCAGAGCGTTGGCGCATACCCATTGTAGCGACTGTTTTTAGCATGGCACTTTGTGCGATGTATGAAGGGTTTTACATTTATCAAAAATTGCAGGAGAGTATGCTGGAGGCGCAAAAATTCCAAACTGAGCATATCAAATCTCAATTCGAAGTGCTGAAGAACCAAATAGACCCGCATTTTTTATTCAATAGTTTGAATACGTTGGCAAGTGTTATTACTGAAAACCCCAGCATTGCTGTCAATTTCGCAGAAAAGTTGTCGCAGGTATATCGTTACATACTCCAAAATAAAGACAAGGAAGTCGTAGAACTTGCCACAGAAATAGCCTTTGTGAAGTCTTATATTTTCTTGTTGCAAACACGCTTTGAAAAGAATTTGGAAGTCGATTTTAAAGTGAGCGAAAAATACTATAATACCTGTATCCCGCCCTTGAGCTTGCAAATTTTGGTGGAAAATGCGATTAAACACAACATAGTTTCCTCTGATAAGCCTTTGAAGATAAATATTTATATAAGTCGCGAAACCTCTATAGTGGTTAGCAACAATCTACAACCCAAAAATGCAAGCAACTCGTCTAATAAAATTGGCTTAGACAATATCATCAAACGCTATCAATACCTTACAGAACGCGTTGTGGAAATCTTGCCTACTGCACAAGAATTTACAGTTTCGTTGCCTTTGCTAAATATCGCTTGATTATTTAGTTCAAGCATTTTTTGCTAAGGAACAGAAATTAAATAACTTGATAATGTTCACACTAAAAAACAGCCCACGTGTCTTTTACCGATTATATACTGTAGAACAGACTTTTAGGCTGTTTGTGCCAGACACAGACTGGAAAGTCTGTGCTACAACAAGCCTGTTTTTATTGATACCAAAAAATTTAAAAATGTCAGCTTGTTTAATTTTCGTTCCTAACACATATTTTTCTCCTTCTTCTGCTACATTTTCAGTTACAAAAAGCGTACAAAAAGCGTTTCCAACATCAAGAAAATCAGTGCGCCTATGAGCATATATTTCCAAAGATTCACTTGTAGGTTTCGGTCTTTGAAGTCCTGCACGAGGTTTTTGTTTTTTTGAATATCATAAATTTGCACGTTTTTTTGTTTTGCAAATTTATTTTGGAGGGCTTGCGTGGTGTAAAAATCCATTTCAGATTCTGTTTTATCATAATTGAAGGCAAGCAGTCCCTCTTGTTTGTTATTCAGCATTAGTTTGTAAAAACCAGCGGTTAGGGCTTGTTCAGGCAGTTCAAAAATGAGTTCGTCGCCTACTATGCGTTGCGAAGGGACAATCTCCGTTTTGTCTTTTATCAACTTAAATACTTGATTTTTGGCAGGTTCACGCAGGCGGACTTTGAAAGTTTTTTCTTGAAAATTGTAGGCAAGTCTATCCTCGCCTGTTTTGCTTGATGCCGCTATTTTATACATCAGTGGTACAAAAAGCGCGTGTTTAGGCAAGGAGGTATGCGAAGGCGCGAGCGGAGATGCACACAAGTATGCCTTGCCTGCCCCGACTGAGAAGCGTGAGAAGAAAGGGCGGTTATTTTTAGATTTTAGCAAATTCTCGCCAGTGTCTGTCCATCGCAAAACGGTATTGCTGTACGGCATGTTCATATTGGAAGGCACACGCTCAAACATCCCTTTGAAAAACGGGCTTTGCGATTCGAGCAACGCAAGTTCGTTTGCCCTACCTCGCCCCAAAGAGTCGTTTTTTTGTGTCTGTACGCCCATAATAGAAAGGCTACTGAGCAAACCGTTCAAACCTTCCGCGCCTGTAGCAGGCGGGAAAATGACGACGCCTGCACCTTTACGCACACGCTCTTGGATTATTTTAGTGAGTTCACTATCAGCATTTTGCACGCCGTCAAGTACGATAAGCTCGGCTGTTTTTAGGCGATTGTAATCTAGATTTTTGACGTTGTAACTCTGTAACTTGAATACCGTTTCATTGCCAAAAACATTGGGGACGTAGCGGGTAGGCAAGTTGTCGGTCAAATGCACTATTTGGATAGTAGGCGAGGCGTTCAACACAAAGTAATATTCGTTGTCGAAAGTTATGGGGTAATCTTCGAAACTAATCCTTGCTGCTTTCAGTCCTTGCCCATCAGTTGTGAAGTTGAATTGGGTAGTGGCTACGCCGTTCGGGGTTATTTTGATAGAGGCAGAAGAAACCTGTTTTTCATCAATAAACAATTTGAGCATCAAGTTGGGATATGTTTCTTGGCTAAAACTTTTCAGCCGCACATTGATTTGATTGCTTTCGTTAGCCTTGATAAAAGGGTTTTCGAGCCAAACAGAGTCTATTCGTACATTGGTGGTTTTTTCGGCACGGATAGGCACAAGATAATATTGATTTATGGTGTCCAATTGCAACTGCTCAAGGCTACCTGCAGTACTTTTTTGAAAATCGGAAAACCAGAAAATTTGATTTTTGCGGTTGGGTGAAAAGCGTTCTAGCAAGCTCGTTTGTCTTTTGTAAACGGTATTCAGGCTGCGGTATTCTGCCGAAAAATCTATTTCTGTAAGCCTGTCGCTGATAGCTTGAGCGGTACTTGGGTATTGCTCTTTGTTCTCAAAACGGTTGGTAAGTAGTTGAAATTGGGCGGCTTTGGGATATACTTTCAGCAAATCGCTTGCGGTATTCACAGCCATAGTGAGGTATTTCTCATTGCCAATTTCGTTTTGCATACTATACGAATTATCCAAATAGATGCTGACCAGGCCATTGGCGCGTTGGATGTTTTTAGCGTTTGGGCTGGGCAGGAAAGGTTGCGCGAATGCCAAGACCAAGCCTGCGACCATACCTAGACGCGCCAAAAGTATGAGCAGGTTTTTGATTTGGCGCAAGCGGTTCGTTTCCGTTTTCACTTCTCGAAGGAGGTGGACATTGGTGAAAAACACTTTGCGTGTACGCCTAAATTGAAATAAGTGTATAAAGATAGGAATCGATAGGGCAAGCATTGCCCACAAGAAGCTCGGATAAACGAATTGCATTAAAAAGGAGGAGAATGGTTATATTTTTACAAAAATACCTAAAAACACTTGTAAATCAAAATGTTTTTTCGATTTACGACTTACAGTCCAAGTGAATGGTTAAAAATACGGAATATTTCACTTGTTTTTTTCCAATAAAAAGCCAATCCAATAACCTATTTCGCCTTGTAGTCCGCGTTTTATACCAAACCCGACTATTTCGGGTAGCTTGCCTACCAATGTATTTGAAGGCGTATAAAGCAGGTTTTTAGCTTTAACCATGGGTCCCATCAAAAACCGCTTGCCTATTTTGGCGCGTAGGGAGAGATGCCATTCTATCCAACAAGCGAATAATCCTTTCCGCTGTTCTGCAAAAATCGCCGTTCCCCAATAAGGGCTGCTTATTTCACTTTTCAGGTTATAATTAAAAGACGAAAAGGCAAATCTCGCGCCCATTTGCCACGCGCCCAAAGGGCGGCGCAGAGGCTGGCGTTCCCAAAAACCCATTTCTGCGCCTACTCGAAAATACATGCCTTGTACTCGGAAGTCTCCTTGATTGTGTGTATGTTGGGCATATCCTGCCTCGCCTACAAAGGCATATCCACGTTTTTGCCAATACTCGGCACTTAGTTCAAAAGATTGGTATTTAGGCGAAAATAAAAGTTGCACAGGTGGATAAATATTCACACCAATACGAAAACTTTGAGGTGCAAAAGGTTTTTGAGGTTTTAGTGTGTCTTTTTTAGTTTGCGCTTGCGCTTGTAAACCTGAAAATAAAACAAGCAGCGCACCATAAATAAATCGTTTATGGTTTAAAATAAAATACGATATTAGGTTTTGTAAAGTCATCATCTATGATAGTTTTAACAACAGAAGTGGAGTCAAAGTTGGCGTTTTTGGCTTGTAATGCGCTATACAATAAAGACACGCCGCAACTTGGGTGGCGTATTTCTGCAGTCCGTTTGTAATACAAGCTGAATGTATATGACTTTTGCACGTTTTGTTTGTTCTTGTATATAAATTCGTAGCGAATCGTGTCTTTTTCGGGTGAAAGTGGCAAGTAAAAAGTGGCTGTTGCGCGTGCCGAATCAAGCAAGAGCTTGCCTGCGCCTATACCTTTGATGTTGATGAATTTTACGGAGTCGCCAAAAACGTTTTTGTTTTGGTAGTTCAGAAATCTTATTACCACCACGCTGTCAATAGGTGCGCGGCAGGGTTCTTGGCAATATGAACATACAAAGGCGATGGTCAATAAAAATAAAAGGCGTTGCATACGTGTTTTTTTTATAATTTTAAAAATAAAAAACCTTGCAAACATCATAGGCTCGCAAGGTTTCCAAACCATATAACCATGAAAAACCTAACTTACTAATGTTGTTTTTCACAAAAACGTTGCAAAGTTAGGCAATGTTTCTGGAAAATCCTAATAGCCTTTGAGATCGGATAACTTAGGTAGCATCAGAAGGGTGTGTCATCTACAGGCGAAAGTAGCGTGTTTTTTCGTATTCTCCAAATATTTAATTGAATTTTATTTGTTAAACCAAATAAGAGCAATACATTTTAGTTTATTTCATATTTTCTCTGCTACGATTATCAGCCTTTCGCTATCTTGTTCTTGATAAGGCGCGAGTTGATAGTTGCCCCATACTTCAGTGACTTGTAGCCCTGCCTCGTTGCAATAAGTTGTAAATTCGGATAAATCAATGGCTTTTACTTTCTCCTCAAAGTGATATTCGCGGGCCTGATGGGTAAAATCTATTTGTTTGATGATAAAACCGTCTTGGAGGTTTCTTGTGATATGAAAAGTTATCGCATCTACTTGTTTGGTTTCTATAGATACAAGTTCGCGGATAACTTTGTATGGATTGAAGAAATCAATGACCAACTTGCCTCCCTTTTTCAAAGATGTCGCCATAGCTTGTATGGCAGCGAGGTTTTCAGTTTCGCTTTCAAAATAGCCAAAACTTGTAAACAAATTTAATACGAAGTCAAATTTATGTTGGGCAAAGACACTGCGCATGTCATGTACATAGAAGTGCAAAGTTTCGTTTGTTGCGCGCTTTGCCTCTGCTATACTCTCTTTGGATAAGTCCAGTCCTGTAACGTTCAATCCTTTGCTATTCAGGTATTTAGCGTGTCGTCCTTTGCCACAAGCTACATCAAGCAGGGTGTTGGTAGGCAAGAAGCCTAAGTTTTCGGATAGATTGTCCATAAAAAACTGCGCATCGTTTTCGTCTCTATTGCGATACAAGAGATGGTAGTAAGGCGAGTCAAACCAATCACTAAACCAAGTGCTTTCTTGACCAAAGGTATGCGATTCTATAAATGTTTTCATGGCATTTTGTGAAAGTGTGTGTGTGCTTGCATTCATATTAACAAATTTTGGGTTGTTTAGTTCCTAAATTACAAAACTTGTTTATCTTTGCAACCTTAAAAAAAGAGTATGAACAATACAAATACGAAGGCTCAAGTTACCCTCCGCACTGCGGTAGCTATAGTGGTTGCGAATATGATAGGTGCGGGCGTTTTTACAAGTTTAGGCTATCAAGCGGCAGGTACACCTTCAGTTTTTCCTTTGATGATGCTCTGGGTAGTGGGTGGCATTGTAGCACTCTGTGGCGCATTGAGTTATGGTGAAATGGCTGGGCTTTTCCCACGTTCTGGCGGCGAATATAATTTCTTATCACAAACATATCACCCTGCTTTTGGGTTTCTTTCGGGCTGGATTTCAGCGACGGTCGGTTTTGCTGCTCCTGTAGCACTTGCGGCAGTCGCATTGGGCAAATATGCCCATACAGTGTTCCCTGCTATTCCTGTAACAACTATAGCTTTAGTAGTTTTATTGGCTATTACGCTTATCCATAGCACTAGTATTACTGCCGGAAGTATTTTTCAACAATACTCTACGGCTGTAAAAATATTATTGATAGTAGGATTTATTTTTGGGGGTTTGTTTCTTACAGCTACCCCTCAAACAGTAAATTTATTGCCAAAAGAAGGCGACTGGGCTATTATTTTTGGGAATGCCTTTGCGGTTAATTTGGCGTTTGTTTCTTTTGCTTATTCGGGTTGGAATGCGTCTGCATATCTTGCCAATGAAATTGAAAATCCAAAACGCAATGTCCCACGTTCTTTGTTGGTGGGTACGCTTTCTGTGATGGCTATTTATATTATACTGAATTTCGTGTTTCTTTATACCTTGCCTGCAGGTGCCTACGCGGGTGCGCAAGCGAAAGATTTTAGCAAACCGCTTGAAGTAGGCGCGTTATCTGCGAATGTCTTTTTTGGTGAAACGGGAGGCAAGGTAATGGCAGGTATGATAGCCTTGTTGCTTATTTCTTCTATCAGTGCTATGGTATTTGCAGGCCCTCGTGTAACTCAAGCTATGGGAGAAGATATTGGCATTTTAAAACCGTTGGCTTACAAAAATGCGCAAAATATCCCTTTGGTAGCCATAGCCTTGCAAACGCTTATCTCTGTTGTGCTTATTCTTTCCGCCTCGTTTGATACTGTCTTATTCGCCATAGCTTTTACGTTGGATATATTCACGTTTTCTACAGTTTTGGGCGTATTTGTCATGCGTTTCAAAGCACCACATGCAGACCGCCCTTACAAGACTTGGGGATATCCTATCACACCGCTTATTTTTCTCACAGCAACAGGCTGGACAATGTTTTATTTGCTCAAAGAGCGCACTACGCCTTCTTTAATCGCACTTGGAATAGTCTTATTTGGTTTTCTGATTTACCTTCTTGACAAAATGATTAGCAAGAAAAGAGTATAAATATAGAAATTCGTAAGGGCAAACTTGTGTGTTTGCCCTTTTCAGGTCTTCCGATTGTTTTCTCAAAAACACCTAAGCAAGCGTACAGACAAGGCATGCCTTGTCTGTACAATTTGAAATACCGCCCGTTTTCTCAAAAACATCTACAAATAAGGGTAGTGTCACATTTGTAATGCTATTATTCTACGTAATAATGGGCTTTAGCCTGTTGTAAAACCCAAACACAGGCTGAAGCTTGTTGATACAGCATTACAAATATAGCCCTACCGTTTTTTGAACTTTTGTTTTGTTTTGTTTTTTGATAACGCACTAAAGCATGTTGCTACATATCAACACGCCTTTAGTGCGTTTTTCTACTTCCTTACATTTTTTGAAGTTCCAATGTGTATATTAACATAGTTTTTGTACACTTACTCATATCACTCAAAATTAGGTATTCACAAAATGCCACTTGTTTTTGAATGCTACGCTCCATCAAGACGCGAGGCTTATTTTATGTAAATACCTGAATAATAGTCAGTTACTTCATTCTCAATAATGCTAATTTTGAAGGCAATCTCAGAAGAATATAAGTTTTCAAAATATTTCAAATCTTTAGTAGGTTATATAGACATACTTTTGCGTAATTTTGCAGAATATTTTACATTTCTGCATTTTGAACAATATGAAAACAAATACACTATGGACGCATCTGTGCGCCCTCTTCTGCATAATGCTTGTTATACTCTTGCCTGCACGTGTTCAGGGGCAACTATTCACAGAGCATTTTGATTATGGAGCAACTACAGGCGATTTGACTGCCACTACCCCGAACTGGACACAACACAGTGGGACTACTTTCTTAGTGGGATACTCCAATTCCAACCTTTCTTTTGAAAGTACAGTCCAAACGGGAGGTAGAGCAACTATAGCTTTGAATGGATTTCAAGATATAAATCGTGCTTTCACAAGTCCTGCCATAACTTCTGGCACCGTTTATACTTCATTTTTGTTAAATGCCACAGATGCGGACGCTACAGGCGATTATTTTATGCATTTAGCCCCTACGTCAGGATCTTCTGTAACAACATTGATAGGACGTGTTTTTATAAAAAAATCAGGTTCCAATTTCGTAATAGGAGCTGGTAAGAATACTCCTACAGCTACTTACGGCACTACTTTGTATGCTTTCAATACTACCTATTTGGTAGTTATGAAGTATCAATTTAATACAATTACCACAACAGACGATGTAATGAATGTCCATGTCTTTAGCAATGCGGCTTCTATGGTTACTGAACCTGTTACTCCTGAAGCAAGCAATAGCACAGGAACAGACGCGACTGGACTTCTCTCTGTTGCATTGAGGCAAGGTACTGTTTCAGCTGCCTTGTCTGTCGATTTCATACGCATAGGTACTACTTGGGGATCTGTAACGGCTGTAACTTCTTTAGTAGCCAATCCAATCACACTTACCGATTTTGGAAGCGTGAACAATGGTGCAAATTCTACCAACCAAACTTACACTTTAACAGCTACAAATCCTACGGCTTCTGTTACTGTAACAGCCCCCGCAAACTTTGAAGTTTCGAAAGATGCTACCACTTTTGCAAGTTCCGTAATTTACACGGTAGGCGATTTGGCAACTGTTCAAACTGTTACGGTTCGCTTCGCGCCTACTTCAGGCTTCAATGGCGTGAAGTCAGGCAATGTTACACATTCAGGCTTCGCAACTACAACTGTAGCCGTAACAGGGACAGAGGCAGGCAATGCCATCTCAACACTTGTTGCAAATCCTACGACTCTAACGAATTTTGGGAGCATAAACAACGGCGCAAATTCTACTACACAAACTTATACTTTGACAGGCACAGGTATTCCAAACAATGTACTTGTTACAGCGCCAACAAATTTTCGAGTATCTAAGGATGGTGCAACTTTTACCTCTACCGTTACTTATACGGCAGGCGAGTTGGCTACTGTGCAGACCGTTTCGGTACGTTTCTCGCCTACTTCTGCTATCAATGGCGCAAAAATAGGCAGTATCACACATAGCAATTTCGCAATAATAACTGTAGTGGTAAGCGGTACAGAAACAGGCAATCCTGCTACTTTGGTGGCTAATCCAACGACCTTGCCTACCTTTGGCAATGTAAACAATACCAGCACTTCTACCGCAAGTAGCTATACTTTAACTACTACAAATCTCACGAATAGCGTAACCGTTACAGCTCCCATAAACTTCCAAGTGGCAAAAGGCGTAGCAGGCACTTATGCAAGTACTGTTGTTTATACAGCAGGCGAGTTGGCAACTGCACAAATAGTTGGCATACGCTTCGTGCCTACTTCAGGCTCAAATGGTTTGAAAACAGGCAATATTACGCATAGCGGTTTTGCAAGTACGAATGTAGCAGTAAGCGGTACAGAAACAGGCAATGCGTCTACTGACCTTTTTGAATATGGAACAACCAGCGCAAGTTTAATCGGATTAGGTAGTTGGGCTGAAGTAAATGCAGGCGGAACTGCGCCACAATACAATGGCATAGGCAGTTTGTCTTTTCACCCATATCCCACTTCACAAGGCAAGGCTACTTTTACCAACACAGGCTCAGAAGCAAGCAAGTTATTTGACGCTACAGGTATTTTGGGGACAGGCAATACAGCCTATTATTCTGCCATTGTGCGTATCAATACAGCTCAAGCAAATGGCGATTATTTTATGGCAATCGCTTCTTCTGCCGCAAGCACTGTATTCTACAGCCAACTCTATGCACGCTCAAGCGGTGCAGGTTATCAATTAGGCATAGCCAAGCGTATCACTACAATTCCTGCCGCTGCCAGTTATAACACCCAAACACTTGTCTTTGGCAAAACATATCTTGTGGTTGTAAAATATACATTTAATGGTACTACTACCACAGATGACCAATGCGATTTATTCTTGATAGAGCAAGGCACAGCCATTCCTGTTATTGAGCCTGCATCAGCATTTGCTACCCACACAATAGGCACAGACCAAACTATTGCTTTGAGATCCGTAACCATCAGGCAAGGCGACACAGGCGCAAACACCAACGCTTCCACAGGTGAAGTGGATAATGTGCGCTTTGGTGGTACGTGGGCAGGTGTTACCAATATTGTACCAAGTATCGTTACCTTGAATGTAAGCGAAGTAGCTTTAGTAGATTTTGGTTCAATCAATAACGGTGCAAATTCTACTATACAAACCTACACCCTCACAGGGGCAAACAATGCAAACGCGGTTACTATCAACGCTCCTATAAACTTTCAGGTTTCTAAAGATGGAGTAGCCTTTGCTTCGAATATTACTTATACGGTAGGCGAGTTGGCAACACCCAAAACGGTTTCAGTTCGTTTCGCGCCTATTTCTACTACGAATGGTGTAAAAACAGGTATTATTACCCATACAGGTTTTTCGGGTACTATAGTAGAAGTACGTGGTACAGAACAAGGAAACGCCACCACTATCAGCGTAAATCCTACAACCATACCTGATTTTGGTACAATCGCTACCAACCAAAGCAGTACCGTACAAACCTATGCATTGACCATCAATAACCTAAGTGCAGATATTAACATAAATGCTCCAGCGAATTTTCAAATTTCAAAAGATGCCGTAACTTACGGGCAATTGCTTACACTTACCGCCGCTGAACAAGTAACACCTGTTACAATCAGTGTTAAATTTGTACCTACTTCGGGTACAGCAGGTGTGAAAACAGGCAATATTACGCATAGCGGTTTTGTGGGAGCTACAGTAGCCGTAACAGGCACAGAGGCAGGAAATACCTCGACTTTGGTGGCTAATCCAACGACCTTGCCTACCTTTGGAAGTG
>Ga0163154_10003621_pt1 | contig 21213 bp, 17 predicted proteins | sample OliLakLV19MP9P1_FD_148649 | JGI IMG/M metagenome (GOLD analysis project Ga0163154, IMG submission 148649) | Freshwater microbial mat bacterial communities from Lake Vanda, McMurdo Dry Valleys, Antarctica - Oligotrophic Lake LV.19.MP9.P1 | ecosystem: Environmental > Aquatic > Freshwater > Lake >...
AGGCGCAAGGCGCCAACGCCGCGGCCCTGGCCAAGCTCAGCGCCGAAATGGAGCAATTCAAGCTGCAGTACGCCAATCCATTGTTTCGCCTGCCGATGACTTTCGCCGAGATGTTTCCGGTGGGCGCGCTGGTGTCGGCAATTTCGGCCGGCCTATTGCGCAATCACCGATTTATGCCCATCCGCCGCAGTTAGTTAACCCCGCGGCGGATAAGCAAACAGCGCAGTTTTAGGCCGCCCTAGTTTGACCGTACTCAGGGTATGACTTGCGCTCATGATGATGATGAGCACGCATCGGTGTCCCTAGCAATTGTTCCTGGGCCCGGCGCAGTACCGAATAACATTCGCAACTGCGAAGCTCCAGGCCCTTATGGTCCAGGATCGAAATGCGGCCGCGGACGTAGCGAATGAGTCCAGCGCTCTGTAGCTTGCCGGCGCCGACGGTCACGCCTTCGCGGCGTATGCCGAGCATGCGCGCGATGCTTTCCTGGGTGGCCTTTACTTCGCTGCCTTCCTGGCGATCGCCGTGCAGCAGCAGCCAGCGGCACAATTGCTGCTCAATGCCGTGATGACGATTACACGCCGAAGTCTGCGCGATCTGCGTAAACAGGGTCTGCAGGTAACGCAGCACGGGCTGCATCAACGCCGGCGATGTACGGGCGAATTCGCTCACGGCGCGGACACTGACACGCCAACCATGACCAGCGCTGAGCACCACGCCACTGCACAGCGCTTCGCGACTGCCCAAAAACGCACAGGCGCCGGCCACGCCTTCGTTGCCGACGACACCCACTTCGACAGTGGCGCCGTCGCGCATCAATGCAACCAGCGAGATCACCGCGCTGGTGGGGAAATAAACATGGCGCAATGGCGAACCAGCACTGTACAGGTCGGCTCCAGCTGGCAATGCAACCCACTCCATGTGTGGCTGCAACTGCTGACGGTCGGCCGGCGATAGCGCCGCTAGCAAATGGTTACTGTCACGGGAACTCAATGCAGTGGTCATGAGTGGCGCCTTGCAATGACTAGCACCTCAGCTGTCCAACCGGTGTTCGCCGGCCAGTACAGGGTCGTGACCGGTGCAGTGCACGACGGCCGCCAAGTTAAGCCGCACGCGTCAATGCAGCTGTGTACAAAGACATAGCCGGTCGCGTGGCGCAGACCGATCGTTCAGAAAACTCAACCTAGGTTCAACTACACCAAAGGTCGTTGTGCTGGCCGGCCGTCGCCGTAGAGATCAGCCAAACGCGCTAGCGCGCGCACGTCGCGCATCCACAGACGCCCGTTGCGAATCTGATGGAGGCCGCGGGTTTCCAGCTTGCGCAGGGTTTTGTTGGTGTGGACCAGTGATAGTCCCAGGCCATCGGCGATGTGCTGCTGGGTGAGCGGGAATGGCACGCCGCCGACGCCTTTGTCGGTCTGCAGCGCCGCGGCGCGCTTGAACAGCAAGATCAGCAGCGTGGCGATACGTTCTTCGGCGCTGCGCCGCCCCACCGAGAGCAAGGTGTCATCGACCAGCGATTCCTCATGCGCGGTCAACCAAGTGACGTTGAAACCCATGCTGGGTGAGCGCCGATGTAGTTCCCACAGGGCGTCGCGCTGAAACACGCAGAACATCGCATCGGTGAGGGTTTCGACGCCATGCGCGGCAGCGTCGCCCATCTTCTGCTGCACACCAATGAAATCGCCAGCGAGCAAAAAGCTCAAAATCTGCCGACGGCCGTCGCGCAAGGTTTTGTAACGAAACGCCCAACCTTCGGTTAGCGTGAACAAGGGCGCGTCTGTCTGTCCCTCACGGATCAAGGTTTGGTTGGCATTGAGTCGCACGTTACCGCGCTTAAGTGACGGCAGCAGTTCCAGTTCTTCGCTGGTGTGATCAAGAAACAACGGCAGCGCGCGCAAGGGACAGTCGCGGCAAGCGGGGCCGGCAACGGTGATGGGGCGATCAGCAACTACCCGCGTACTTTCAACTAGCGTCGTCATTGGGATTTCATTCTGCGGCGGATGCGCGACAGTGCCACTGGCGTGATTCCCAGCCAAGAGGCAATGTGGTGTTGCGCCATGTCCAGCAGCTCGGGTTGCTCAGTTTGCAACGCGCGGACAGTTGCACCAGCTGCTGCGCCAGCCAAGTAGCGCTACCCAGCAGCGCATGCGCTCACGCAAATCCTCGGACTGCCGTTTTGCTCGCCTTAAAGAAGTGTGCTGCATTGCACGTTCCTGCAAGCCATCGTGCAGAATGCTAGCCCGGTTGTAGATCGGAGTTTCTTGCGTCGGCGTGGATCTAAGCGGAGAACGATGTGTTTCGAGTGTCTTGTGGGGTGATCCTTTGCTGTGCGAGCGCAGCTGCCTGCGCAGTTGGCCCTTACAGTTTGCATGCGCCAGTGGCTGCCAATTTTCCGCAAGGGGGTGCGCTGCTGGGTTTTTCGGTTGGCGCCGCGCGCGCACCGGCTTCGCGAGTGGTAGCCGCGGGCGCGCTCGGCCGGCACGTGGGCGTTTATCGGTTTGCGCTAAACGGCCCATTGCAATGGCAGCAGACCCTGTTATCCGATAGCACCGATGACAACTTTGCGATCAGCGTGGCGGTGAGTGCCGCTCCACGCGAATGGCTGGCAATCGGCGCAAGTGGCGACGATCGCGCCGTGTTCAACGCCGGGCGGGTGGATATTTATGGCCTGGATATCAACAATAATTACGCGCTGACGCTGCGCTTGTTGTCACCGAATCCGGTGTCTACCGGCAACTATGGTTCAACGGTCGCGCTCGATGGCGATCTGCTCGCGGTCGGCGAGCCTAAAGCCGCCAGTTTAAACGACGGTGCGGAAGTGGGTGCGGTGCACTTGTATGCCGCGGTTGGCAATAACTGGCTATTCCAGACCAGCTTGTATGGTGGGCAAGCCGGCGGTCGATTTGGACAGTCGGTCGCACTGAATGCGGGAACCCTGGTGGTGGGTTCCCCGTTGTTTGACGACATTGGTGGTGGCTTGACCGATGTCGGCGCAGTGCACTTTTTTGTCGGCAGCGGTGTTTCTTGGCAAGCACAAGGCACCTTGATGGGCGTTGGCCGAGCAGATAGCGATCGTCTGGGCATTTCGGTTGCGGTGGACGCCAATACCGCCATCGGTGGAGCGGCCAATGACGATAAAGTGGCGGGCGCCGATGCCGGTTCAGCTTTCGTGTTTACGCGCCAAGGGTCAACTTGGACAGAACAAGCGCGCCTGCGCTCCAGTCAACCGCAAAATCAAGAGCGCTTTGCGCAATCGGTATCCATCGCTGGCGACGAAGCGCTGCTCGGCGCCTATTGTTTGAGCCCCAATTGCATTGGGCCCGGTGCTTTGTACGTTTTTCGACGCACGGCAGGCGTTTGGACCGTGCTGCAACGTCTGGCGCCAGCCAGTGTGGGCGCCGACAGCTTTGGGCATGCCAGTAGCCACGCGGGCGGCGGGCGGGCGGTGGTCGGCGCGTTTGGCGCTGACTTAAGTGGGCCTGCGGATCAGGGCGCGGTTTATGGACTCACGCCGGTATCGCTGTTTCAAAACGGCTTCGAGTAGCGCGCGTCCATTTGCTGCCTGCAGGCCCCCATCAAGATAGGCGGCCCTTGGCTAGCGCACACACCTCACCACATGGATCGAGCTTTGGTGGGTTCGACCTGCGCTTCATCGGTCGAACGTTTTTCGCCGCACTGGGAGCGAGCTTGCTCGCGATCCGGGCTCCTGTGTCTATCAGCGCCGCGCGCAAGCTCGCTCCCACAAGAGCCCGAAAACTCACAAGGGCCATAAACCGTAGGTGGCCGTGAAAGTCGTTCAGGTTGGCGCTTTTACTCCCTCCCCGTTGCCCCTCTGTCAAACTACTAGGACGCGGTCAACTGAGGTTTCTAGGTTTAACCTTGCCGTGGATGCGTTCAATGCATGCATGAAGGAACTGCAGGAGCAGCCCGTCGGCTGATTCGCGAACCACGACAGGGGCAGTGTAATCAAGGATAGGAAATCCAATAGCCCCTTCATACGCTTCCTAGTCCTTGGGCGCCTGCGCTTTAGCCTGAAATTGCGCGCTGCGTGCGCTGTCGCCCAAGCCCGCCCAGGCTAGGGCAAGGCGCTCATAGGTTTCTCGGGTGCGTGCATGTTGCACGCCAAAACGCGCCTCCAGCGCGGGTAGCGCCTCTTCAAGTCGCGTGCGCGCTTGGGCGTAGCGCTGCTGCGCCAGATCAACCGCCGCCGCTTGGCTGCTGAAGTTGGCGTAATGGATGTGTGTTCGGCCCAGGACCGCTTCGACCATTGGCAGCAAGGCATCGTATTCCTGGCGTGCTGCATCGGGTCGACCCAGGCGCAGCAATAGGCCCGCATGTTGGCTACGCGCCGCCAAGGTGTCTTGGTTTGGCGCGCCAGTCTCCGTTTCAATCGCGATCGCACGTTCGGCCAACGTCAAGGCTTCATCTAGGCGATTTAGTTGTATCAGTGCGCTGGTCAGTATGTTTAGGTTGGCAACAAATTGCGGGTGACGTGTTTCGCCGCTGCTTTCCATCGCAGCGATCACCTCACGCAAAATCGGCTCTGCTTCGGCGGCTCGTTGTAAGGCCACCAAACCAGAAGCCAATTGGGTCGCTGCGTTCAGGGTGCTGCGGTGCGTTTCGCCATACACACGCTTGCGCTTTTCGTAGACCAGCCGATACAGAGGTTCGGCCTCGGCAAGTCGGCCTTGGCGATGCAGTGCTTGACCCAGCGCTTTGACGGTATACAAAGTCTGCGGGTGCTCAGCCCCCAGGCGCTCGGTTTCGCTGGCCATCACCTCACGTAGCAAGGCTTCGGCGGCTGGAAAATCACCCAGAAACAACTGCGCAAAGGCTAAGTTGTAGCGTGCGCCGTCGTACTCGTCCGGCCACTGCGCAGCGAGTTCTGCGCCACTGCGGTCTAGCACTTCGGTTATCAAGGTGACGGCAGCTTGCGCTTCGCCTTTGGCTTGCATTACCTGCGCTTGCGACAGCCGCACGCGTTCAGCATCCAGCCCAGGGTCCAGGCCAGCGACGCGCATCTCTCTTAACAGATCGGCAAACGCGGCGAGGGCGGCGTCCACCTCACCGCGTTTGCCCAGTTCCTCTGCGCGCAGCAGTTGCAGCTTAAAAAGCTCCGGACTGCGCGGTCCAAAGCCCTGTTCCACCCACGTTTCCGCGCGTTTTAGCAAATCATCGACACGATCGCTTTGACCCAAACCACTCCAGGTGCGCGCCAATAACAGCGCGACCTGGCCGGCGGCACGCGGTTCGCGCAAGGTCTTAAGCGCCAGTTCGGCGCCATCCAGTACCTCACGCAACGGCCGATCTTGACTGCCGCCGGCTTCTGGGTCGGCGCTGACCAACATTTCTTCGACAAAACCATTCACCGCGGCAAGTTCAGCACTGCGTGCGGTCGCTTCCGCCAAGGCACTGGTCGCTCGATCAGCCGCGCGCAGGCTGACCACCGTGGCGGCGATCAACATCAGCAGCACCGCTGATCCGGCGGCCACGGCGACCCGATTGCGTCGCACAAACTTGCTCAGCAAATACCAGGTGCTCGGCGCACGCGCCAAAATCGGACGATGTTCGCGAAAGCGGATCAAGTCCTCAGCGAAGGCCTGCGCGCTCTGATAGCGCACATGCACATCGCTGGCCAGCGCCTTCATGACGATGATGTCCAACTCGCCGCGATAGTCTGGTTTGAGCGCGGACAACGGTCGCGGTGGCGTCGATTCGCGGCGCCGGATCACCTCGATCAACGAACTATCTTGCACGCCAAACGGCAGATCGCCGGTCAGCAGTTCATAGGCGATCACGCCCAGTGCGTAGACGTCACTGCGCGCGTCCACGCGCGTGGGATCGCCACTCAATTGTTCAGGGCTCATGTAGTGCAGCGTGCCGACCACTTCGCCCACGAAAGTCAGTCGTGCAGCGCCGAGGGTGTCGGCGTCGATGGCGCGCGCCACGCCAAAGTCGAGAATTTTCGGCTGACCCTGCGCATCGACCAGGATATTGGCCGGCTTCAAATCGCGATGCACGATGCCGCGCACATGGGCGTGCTGCACCGCTTGCGCGATGGCAATCAGCACACGCAAGCGCTGGTCCAAAGGCCAGTTGGCCGACTGCGCGGCCTCCAGCAGAGGCTGACCATCGACGTATTCCATCGCCAAATAGGGCAAATCGCCCTGCGGCGTGCTTGCCGTACCGCTTTCGTACACGCGGGCGATACCTGGGTGCTCCAGCGCTGCAAGGAAACGCGCTTCGTGTTGGAAGCGTTCCAGCAAGCGTGGGCTGGACAGCTCCTGACGAATGGTTTTGAGCGCGACGCGGCGCTCCGGATTGGGCTGAATGGCCAGATACACGTTGCCCATGCCACCACTGCCGATGCGCTCCAGAATGCGATACGGCCCGATGCGCTGCAGCTCGTCTGCGCTGGGCGCGGCGTCAAACGCATCCGGTGCGGCGGTTTCCGTGGAGGCGGGCGCCAGCAGGGCCTCAACGGCACTCGCCAAGGGCCCGTTAATGCTGCGCAACGCGGCCAACTCGCGCTCGCGCGTGGGCGCGTCCAACCGCGACCATTGGCTGGCCAGTTCACGTGCGCTCATGATGATCCGGTCCGCTTGAGTCAAGCGCTGATGCTGCCATGCGCGACCGGCAAATCGGCGCCGCACAAATCAAACATGATGTAATCGATGTGGTTCACACGGTGCGAGTTAAGCCGATGGGTCACCATTGATATAGAAAAGCGTCAGCGCACCGCGCCGGCCCAGACCTGAGCCTTTGGTGGGTTCGATCTGTGATCGAACGCTTCTCCCCCAGCTATGACGGAGTTAACCATGCCGTACAATTTTTATTTGCACCCGCGTTGGACAACGCTAGCGCTGTCGCTGGTCGCGCTGATTCATCTCTTGCCTTTGTCTGGTCTATTGGGCGTCGCCCAGTTACAGCAGATTTACGGTCTGACGGCGATTGATTCGACCACTGAATTACTATTGCGCCATCGCGCCTGGCAGTTTGGTGCACTAGGCGCTTTGCTGATCTACACGATTTGGCAGCGCGCTTGGCGGATGCCCATGTTGATCTTTACGCTGCTCAGCGACCTGGGATTTTTGCTGCTGGCGCTACAAGCTTGGCCGCCGGGCAATGCACTGCAGCGGGTCGTATATTTCGATTTGCTGTCGATAGCGCTATTGATTTTTCTGCTGCTGGGCAGCCACAGGCGCATGCCTCTTGCCTCTCCATGAACCGATATCGTAAGTCATTGATTCGTTGTTGCGAGGTCTTCGACGCGACAGCGGCGACGGACGTGGCAACCCAGGGAGGTTGGTGGTGGCTTTAGGCGAACGTCGCTGGATTGCCGCGGTCGCTTTAGGCTGCCTCGCAAAAACGAGTCTTGTGGGGTTCAGGTGCGCAGTTTCCGACGGGCACTGGGATCTCGCAATGACGAATCGACGACCTACGATTCGCCCAGAAGCGGTTGGCTTGCAAAGTCCAACTAACCAATCTAAGAAACTAGCGGCCTGTCGGACTTTCCTCGCGAGTGCGCCGGAAGTCCTTTTGGCGATCATTACCCAGGCTCGAATTGATTTTGAAGGCTATGGCTCTACTTTCGAGTCCGCGCTATGCCAAAAGGCCGTCCGGCGGGCTGCGCGTCGCAACGGCGTCTGCGCTGCGACCCTAACGGAAGAGCCATTGGCTGCGCGCCGCGCCTTGCAGCCGCTCGGAGCCACACAACGCATCTCACGCGTAAAGTCCGCCAGGCTGCTACTCGTTCAATCCGAAAAACGTCAAAATCCGTGCGCCAATCGCGTCGCTGCGCGCGCCGCTGGCTTGCGCATCGGCGGTTTGCCGCGCTTGGTCAAGCTGGCCTTGGCGTGAGGCGATGACCGCGGAGATTTCGCTGGCAATCTCGGGGCGCGCGCGCAGTACGGATTCGAAGCCATTTTTGCTCAAGCGCAGGCATTCCATATCGCTGCGCGCGGTGACGGTGGCGCGGCGCGGCTCGCCGGTCATCATGCCCATTTCGCCCACCACACTGCCGGGCTTCAAGGTGGCGACATGCGTACGCGTGCCATTTTGTTCAATCCAGACATCAGCATCACCACTGACAATCACATACAGCCAATGCGCAACGCGGCCTTGGCGGGTGATCGTGCTGCCTTTTACGAAAGGTGCGATGACCAAGTGTGCGGCCAGCGCGCGCAATTCCTCTGGTGAAAAACTGTTGAATAAGTCGACTTCAGCGAGAATCTGCTGGCGGTGCTCCAATTCTTCTGCCTGCAGAGCCGCGCGGCGGCGTTCGTTCTCTTTGATGACCAAACGTTCTTCGCGCAGCACTGCCAGCGCGATGTCATTGCGTTCCAACGCAGCCAGCGCATGGCGCCGGACGTCTGAATCGGTGGGTTCATTGGGACGCGGATCGCCAATCCAGTAGCGCAGCGCGTACTTGGCAAAACCCTGATTGACATCCATCAGCACCGCATCGGGCGCTGGGTCTTGCAATACGTTTGGATGCTCGCAATCGCGCACCGATTCTTCCAGAACCTGCAACACCTGACCCGGATTGGCTTGCAAATCAATATGGAACCAAATCCAGCGACGCCAGCGAATACGTGATTCTGCAGGCGAACCCACCACGGTGAAACGATTCTTCACTAGCCAGCCATTTGGGATGATCACCGTCTCGCGATCGCGGGTTTCAATCGCCGTGTGACGCCAGCGCACATCAACTACCTGGCCGTCGACGTCGTCAATGCTCACCCAATCACCCACTCGCAACGACGAATCCAACTGCAAAACCACGCCGCCGAGCACATTGCCGAGGGTGTCCTGCATGGAAAACGCCAGCACTGCGGTGATGACGGCTGAGGTGGCTAACAGACTGCCCAAATTCAGACCGGCGCCGTGCAACCAATACAATAGCCAAGCGATCGCGAGAGCGGTGACAAACAAATCTTCGACAATGCGCGGCAGATCCAGCCGCACGGTCGGCAAAATCAGACGAAACACCAAAATCCCGGCCAGCCGGATGATGACCGCACCCACACCGATGGCCGCCACCGCGATCAAAACCGTCGTAGCACGCGGCGCGCCCCAGTGTTGCAAGCCTAGCGCGGCGAGCAGCAACAAAAACAGGAAAAGCAGGGCTGCCAGGTTGTTGCGAACGCCAGCGCGCTCTTTGGGCTTCAGTGCCAACAGCAGTAGACCCAAGCCAAACGCCACGCCGGCAAATACGCTGATCTGCACGGGTAATTGGCTGGACTGCATGGGGCTTCCTTTGGCTAGGAAATCACGCCGAAGTATGCGCATGCCAGAGGCTCAAGGGGCAGCGCTCCTTGTGGTTACCAGCGGTCGCTGACTGCAAAGTGCTTGCAATGTTGCTCAGGCGCACAGATTGCGCTTGAGTGTCCTGATGTGGACGCTCGAAGGGTAGACTGCGCGGCCTTTGCCCGCCTTGGATCTGGCCAAACGCGACGGACGCAACCGCGTCTTCGGCTTGCGCTGCAAGGCGCCCATCGGCCCCGATTTTGAATCCCGCCTGCGCCGCGGACCGCAGGAGCTATGCGACGCCGGCGTACTGGAACTGCTGAGCGGCGCAGCGCCGCCCGGATGAGAAGCGTGCGAATCCGATCATCTTAGGGCTTTCAGCGCACTCGTGATGAAAGTCCGACAGGCTGCTACGATCAGCGCACCTCCCAATCCAGTTCGCTGCCGCCGCGGCCATCATCGCGCACCGCCAGAGTCAGCTTACGCTGTGGCGATTTGAATTCCACGGTCTCTGATTGCGCGCTGGCGGCGAGCACTTGACTGCTATAACCCGCAGCGCTGAGCTGCTGCGTGTAGTAGGCGACCACCTCCGTATGGGGCGCAGCGCCGACCCAGGACACGCGCAGTCGATCATCTAGCCGGGTGAACGCGGTGCGAATGAAGCCGGGCAAACGCGCAATCCCGGGCGGATCTTCACCGCGGACGTCAGTGCTAGGGCGCGCTGGCGCCAGCCACGACGACACCGTCTGTTCTGCGCTGCTGCGGCCCTGCTGCGTGAGTTGCCGCAAGCCTTCGGCAGCAGCGGGCACGCCCAGTTGCTGCTGCAAGGCTTCGGCTGAGGCTGGAACGGCTGCACGCAGGCGCTCGACCTGCTCTTGCATGCGCTGCTCTGCCTCGCTTTGCAAGGCGCCAAGTGCCGCTTGCGTAGTGGGCAAGTCGTGCGCCAGTTGCTCGACATTGGCCGGTAACACCGACTGCAGCGCCTCGCGCCCCTGCCCCAACCAAGCACTGCCCACTTGCCAAGCACCGCCGAACAGCGACAAGACCAGCCACAGCAGCAACACCGGAATTATAAGCATTGCCAACCCGCCCGCGATCCACACCGAACGCGGTAGCCGCCGCAGTCGCAGCCAGACAAACTCCATCAGGCCGACGTGGTTCATACCGTGTGCTCCGCAGCGCGTCTGCGCAGCCGCAAAATCGCGCGGGTCGGGATTGCGGACGCGCTGGGCACAGTGGCGCGCTGCACTTGGCGCAGGCGTCCTAGTCGGCGGGTTATCGTGCTGGCCGCACGTTCTACCGCGCGTGAAACGGCGAGGTACAGGTCGGTTTGCACATCTGCGATAACCACATCGCTGCTGTTCGCCAGTTTCACCTGCACCTGGCAACGTTTATCGATGCCGCCGCGCCGACCGTTGATGTCGGACAAGCGCACCCATACGCGACGGACGCGGTTGTCCAGATGATCGAAAGCGAATCGCAGCTGGCGCTGCAGGTGCGCCTCCATCGCAGCGGTAAGCGCAAAACCGCGGGCTTGAACGTTGATATGCATGACGGAAACCTCCTTGGCTGGTGTTGGCGGCAGATTGGACTTGCCAAGGCTTCGAGAAAAGCAGTAAATGTTGATTGTTCATTGCGGTTTTTTCGAAGGATCTCGCAACATGCGACGCGCGCTCAACTACAAGCACTTGCACTACTTCTGGGCGGTGGCGCGCGCCGGCGGAGTCACTCGCGCAGCGGAAAAACTGCATCTCACACCCCAAACGCTGAGCGGGCAGCTCAAGCAGTTGGAAGAAAGTATCGGCGTGCTGCTGTTCACACCAGTCGGCAAACGACTGCAACTGACTGAGGCCGGCCGCGTCGCCTATTCCTATGCGGATGAAATGTTCTCGCTGGCAGCAGAACTTGGCGAGGCGCTCAAAGCGCTTCCGGCCGGGCGGGCGCTGAGCTTTCGCGTGGGCGTGGCCGATGCGGTGCCCAAGTCGGTGGCGCACCGGCTGATCGCCCCCGCACAACAACTGGCTGATCCGATCCGTCTGCTCTGCCGCGAGGGCAAGCTTGAAAACCTGCTGGCGGAGTTGGCCCTGCACCGCCTGGACTGCGTGTTATCGATCCGTCCAGCGCCGTCAGGCTTGAGCTTGCGTAGCTACAGTCACACGCTCGGCAGCAGTCCGATCGGCCTCTACGGGCCGCGTGCGCTGCAACTGCCGGACCTAGCTTTTCCGCATTGCCTGCATGGTCAGCCCTTACTGCTGCCCAGCGAGGACTCGCCGGTGCGTGAGCAGCTGATGGAGTGGTTCGAAGAACAGCGCGTGGTGCCGCACGTGGTGGGTGAGTTCGACGATACCGCGCTGATGAAGACCTTTGCGCGCGCCGGTGCCGGCGTTTTTCCGGCGCCCATCGCGATCCGTGGCGAGATCGACCATGTGTACGACGGGTTGTTGCTCGGACTGGCCGGCGGCATCAAGGAAAGTTATTACGCCATCTCCAGCGAACGGCGCGCCAGCCACCCTGGGGTGCGCGCGATGATCGACGCGGCAGCGGACGCGCTCGCAAATCCGTAATCCTTCGAATTTCTCGAAGATAAGGCGCAGTTAATTCATCTTCTTCGGGAATGGCCGCAGCGGCATGCTGCGCGCTGCGACGGGCCCCTCTGGCAGCACAGTGCTGCGATGTCGTCGCCCTCATTTGCCCTTGGAGGGGCTTGCATGGACACTCTCTCGCAACTACTCGCACAGGATTTTCTTGGCCAGGACCTATGGATCTGGCTGCTCTTTTTCTCCATCGTCGTTGCTTTGCTGGTATTCGACCTTGGCGTGCTCAACAAGACAGACCACGAGATCGACGTCAAAGAAAGCCTGTGGCTGTCGGCTGGTTATATCGCCGTGGCGAGCGCCTTCGGCGCCTGGGTCTGGTGGTATCTGGGCGCCACCAGTGGCATGCACTTCTTCACCGGGTTTTTGATCGAGAAGTCGCTGGCGCTCGACAATGTCTTTGTGATCGCGTTGATCTTCAGCTATTTCGCCGTGCCGCGCATCTATCAGCACCGCGTGTTGTTCTGGGGCATCCTCGGCGTGATCGTCCTGCGCGCGATCATGATCGGGCTGGGCGCTACGCTGGTCAGCCAATTCGGCTGGGTGATGTACCTGTTCGGCGCTTTCCTGATCCTAACTGGCATCAAGATGCTGTGGATGATCGACAACATGCCCGACATCGGCAACAACCCGCTGCTGAAGATGATGCGTCGGCGCATGCGGGTCACCGACCAGGTACACGGCAACCAGTTCTTCGTGCGCCTGCCGGTGAGCGATGCGCCGGGTGCCAAGACCGTGTGGTGGGCGACGCCGCTGTTCTTCGCGCTGGTCTTGGTCGAGGTTGCCGACGTCATCTTCGCGGTCGATTCGGTCCCGGCGATCTTCGCGATCACCACCGACCCGTTCATCGTCTACACGTCGAATATCTTCGCCATCCTCGGCCTGCGCGCGCTGTACTTTGCCCTGGCAGCCGTCATCCACCGTTTCAAGTACCTGAAGTACGCACTCGCGGCCATCCTGGTGTTTATCGGTGCCAAAATCTTCTATAACCAGATTTACGGCAAGTTAGATCCTGCAATCTCGCTGTCGGTGACCTTCAGCATGCTGGTGATCGGTGTCGCCTACTCGCTGTACAAGACCCGCGCTCAGGCAGTCCAAATAGCAAGCTGAGTTCGAAATCGGTCGACCCTCGCCCGCATAAGCGAGGGTTGACTCGGTTAGGCTACCCGGAGCGCTCTTAGACCCACTCACAATGGATGTGGTCGTTCTGTTTTTCCTACTCGGGTTAGCCGCGGGCTTGGCCCGTTCCGACCTGCGCTTGCCTGCGGCCCTGTACGACTCGCTGTCGGTATTTCTGTTGTTGACCATCGGCATGAAGGGTGGCGAGGGTCTGGCGAAACAAGCGCTACTCCCGCTGTTGCCGCAATTGCTGGCGGTCGTATTGCTGGGGGTGCTTCTGACGCTGATCGCCTTCGCAGTTTTGCGTCATCTGGGCCGTCTGAGTCGCGCGGATGCGGCAGCTACCGCGGCGCACTATGGATCGGTCAGCGTGGCCACCTTCGCTGTGGGGGTGAACTGGCTGATGGTGCGCAATATCGAGTTTGAATCGCAGTTGACGATTTTCCTGGCGGCTATGGAAGTGCCGGCCATCATGGTTGGCATCGTGCTGGTGCGCGGCATTGGTCGCGAAACCGACTGGCGGGCATTGGCACACGAGACCTTTCTCGGCAAGGGCGTCACCCTGCTGCTGGGCGGCATGGCGATCGGCTGGATTGCCGGTCCGGAGGGGCTGGCGCCGATCAAGAGCCTGTTCTTCGATCTTTTCAAAGGCGTGTTAGCGCTCTTTTTGTTGGAGATGGGGCTGATTGTCAGCCACCATGTGAGCGACCTGCGCCGCAATGGCCTGTTCCTGCTGGCCTTCGGCATCGCGATGCCGCTGTTGTCGGGCGCGCTTGGGTTAGGCTGCGGCCTGCTGCTTGGCCTGTCGGTGGGCGGTTTGACCTTATTGGCCACGCTGGCGGCCAGCGCTTCCTACATTGCGGTGCCAGCGGCGATGCGCGTTGCAGTGCCACAAGCCAATCCGGCGCTGTCGCTCGCCATCGTGCTGGGCGTGACCTTTCCGTTCAATATTCTCGTTGGAATCCCGCTTTATCACCGAATTGCCACTCAACTTGTCGGAGCAATCCCATGACATTGCCAACCGAGAAGCGCACCTTGCTCACGGTGATCACCGAAGCCGCTATCGAGCAAACGCTACTGCGCGATCTGGATCGACTGGGTGTGCGCGGTTACACCGTTTCCGACGCGCGTGGCCGCGGCAGCCGCGGCGTGCGCGATGCGGCGTGGACAGGGGCGGCCAACATCCGCATTGAGATAATTTGCCCGCGCCCGCAGGCCGAATCCGTGCTCGAACACATCCAGAAACGCTACTACGCTAACTACGCGATGGTGGCCTTCCTGATGGACGTTGAGATTCTGCGCTCTGAAAAGTTTTGATGGGCGCAGCACACTATGATCGTTAGATGTCACCCATCCTGATCGCTTTCGGCTCTTGTCGCGTCATACAAACGCCGCTGAAATCCCAGAAACCCGCGGCGCACCTCGTAGTCCGTCCACAATGAAGTTTGGGATCGCGAGGCCATGAACCCCCGAATCGTCATTGCGAAGGAGCCTAAAGCGACTGCGGCAATCCAGTGACCTTGCTGTTTGCGGCAAATCCAAGCAAACAGCGAAGTCACTGGATTGCCGCGGTCGCCAAGGCTCCCTCGCAATGACGATCCGTACGATCCTAAGTTTTCTTCTAGATGGACTACTAGCAGCCTGTCGGACTTTGCGCGTGAGATGCGTTGCGTGGCTCCGAGCGGATGCAAGGCGCGGCGCGCAGCCAATGGCTCTTCCGTTGGGGTCGCAACGCCGCAGACGCCGTTGCGACGCGCAGCCCGCCGGACGGCCTTTTGGCATAGCGCGGAATCGAAAGTAGAGCCATAGCCTTCAAAATCAATTCGAGAATGGGTAATGATCGCCAAAAGGACCTCCGGCGCACTCGCGAGGGAAGTCCGACAGGCTGCTAGGATCATTGTCGCCACAGCGAAGCGCGAGCTGAACAGCAGTCGACTCGAAAGTGCGCCTTGTTGGCGCGGGCAGCTACAGATAGCTGCCATTAATTCGCGTTGGCTCAATGTATCCCCACCAACCGGGAGAAGACGATGATCCGAAAGAATTTGTGGAGTCTTGTAGGCGTGATGGCGCTGTTGCTCGGATTCGCTTCTGGAGTCTCGGCAAGCGCGCAGGACAAGAGCTGGGAAGTGGATGTGTACGGTGACGAGGCTGAGATCACCTATGTGCCGGACGGTCGTGACGACATTCATGTGTACGACCACAACAACCATAACAACGATCGCAGCTACATTGAAGTAGACCAGCCCCGCCGCGGCTACTCGAACTATGGCAACGGCTACTACGATCAGCGCAACGGCTACTACGATCGTGGTTCCTCCTCGAACTACGGCAACCGCTACTCCAACGGGCGCTACGACCGCTATGACAGTCGCCGCTCCTATGCCTCGCGCCAGTATCGGCCGACGCGCTATCGGGTCGAGTACCACAACCGCCATCGCGGCTGGTAATTCGATCTGCTTCAGGGACCGCCCGCGCGCCTGCGCGGGCGGTCTTTGAGCGGCTAGAACAGAGCTGGCCGCGCAGGCGCAAGCGCAGGCAAGTCAACCGCTGCCGCACTCCAAGCGTAATGCGGGGATGAAATTGTTCTTCCCCTCAATGTGGACTCCCCAGCGGTTCGTTCGACGAGAAGCGGCAGGGCTTGAGCCAGATCACGGCAGACCGAGGAAACAGCACCGACAATGCGCTGTCGGAGTACCGTTTCACTCGCCGCCGTGGCAGTCTCTAGGCCATGCATACGCGGCGCAACCGGCCACCCAGCCCAGCGCCAGACTCTTCCCTCGACTCAGGAGTTACCATCATGAGCGTCAGCCCACTTGCTCCTGGGGTCGCCACCGGCGATGCGTGCCAGGCCCTGTTTGCGTTAGCCAAGGCCCGGCAGTTCGCCCTGCCCGCGGTAAACGTCATCAACACCAGCACCGTGAACGCCGTGATCGAGACGGCCCGGGATCTGAAGTCTCCCGCGATCATCCAGTTTTCCAATGGCGGTGCGCAGTTCTTTGCCGGCAAGGGCCTTGACAATGCCGATCAGCGCGCCTGCATCGCCGGCGCGATTTCGGGTGCGCGGCACGTGCACCTGTTGGCCGAGTTGTATGGCGCCACGGTCATTTTGCACACCGACCATGCCGCCAAGAAACTGCTGCCCTGGATCGATGGCCTGCTCGACGCTGGCGAGGCGCACTTCAACACGCACGGCAAGCCGCTCTTCAGTTCGCACATGCTTGACCTGTCAGAAGAGCCGCTGGGCGAGAACATCGAGATCTGCAAACGCTATCTCGAACGCATGAGCAAGATGGGTATGACGCTCGAGATCGAACTCGGCGTCACCGGCGGCGAGGAAGACGGCGTCGACAATTCCGGCATCGACAGCTCCAAGCTGTACACGCAGCCCGAAGACGTGGCGCTGGCCTATGCCGAGCTGTCCCAGGTCAGCAGCCGCTTCACCATTGCGGCCGCGTTCGGCAACGTGCACGGCGTTTACAAGCCGGGCAACGTGAAGCTGCAGCCGGTCATCCTGAAGAACTCGCAGGACTACGTGCAGAAGACGCTCGGCACCGGTCCGCACCCGGTGGACTTCGTGTTCCACGGCGGATCGGGCTCGACGCTGGAAGAAATCCGCGCCGCGATCTCCTACGGTGTCGTCAAGATGAATATCGACACCGACTTGCAATGGGCGTTCTGGGACGGCGTGCGCGGCTTCTACAAGAAGAACGAAGGCTACCTGCAGGGCCAGATCGGCAACCCCGAAGGCGACGAGAAGCCGAACAAAAAGTACTACGACCCGCGCGCTTGGCTGCGCAAGGGCGAAGATGCTTTCCGCGCGCGACTGCAGCAGGCCTTCGCTGACCTGAACAACGTCGGCACGCTGGTCTGACTTGGGTCTGTTTACGGCAATTGATCGGCACCGATCTCGCGCAAGCGAGCTCTCAGTGTGCGCCCTGCCCCCAGTTGTGGGAGCGAGCTCGCTTACGTTCCGCGCTTTTTGGTGTTTCATCGGCAATGGGTGCGAGTCAAACTTATGTGCTGTGTCTGAGGTACCGGATCGGCGTTGGTGACTCGGGTAACGAGCGAATGCCCCCATGCAAGCCGGCCCAGGCAGTGGGCCTGTGCAGATCGCGCGTTTACCCAGGGGGCTATCGCAAACCGCTGCGAGACCGCATTGTCAGCTCCTGCCCGAATCCCGGCTTGACCATGCCCCAGCCACCCACCCAACAGTTCCTCATGCGCACTTTTGGCACTACGCTGCTCGCGGCAGCAGCAGTCAACATCCTTGTGGGTGGCGTCACTTCGCCCTGCCCGGTCCGCTGGCGGCAGGCAGGCGGGCGTGTGGGTCGCGATCGCGATCGCCACGCGGGGCCGCGCCGATGATTGATCCGACCGTCATGCAAAAAGAGTTGGCGCGCCTGCTGGCGATGAGTCCGGCCGAGCGTGCTCAAGCGCTTGCTGCGATCGACGACGCCGCGTTGCGCGAAGAACTGGCGGCGTTGCTTGCCGGCGAAGCCGATTCGGAAGCCACCACCCATCCCAGCGACGTGCGGCAGCCAAGTCCTGCGGTGACCAGCGTGAACCCCGACCAGCCGGTGAAACCAATCCCGCGCTTGGCGGTGCACTCCACCGGTTTGCAAGGCACGCGGATCGGGCCTTATACGCTGGACGCGTGGATTGGCGACGGCGGTTCTGCGTCGGTGTATCGCGCACATCGGCTGCTTGAGGGTGTGCGGCAGACGGTGGCGATCAAAGTGCTGCACCGCGGCTTGCAGGCGCCCGAGGCGCGCCAGCAGTTCGATCGCGAGCAGCGGGTGCTCTCGGTGCTGGAGCACGCTTCCATCGCGCGCTGGATCGATGGCGGGGTGACGCGCGATGGCGTGGCCTATCTGGTGTTGGAGTTTGTCGACGGCCAGAGCATCACCAGCTTTGCGCGCGCCAGAAAGCTGTCGGTGCGGGCGCGCATCCAACTGATGATCGAGGTCGCCAACGCGGTCGACGCTGCGCACCGCGCGTTGATCGTGCATCGCGATCTCAAACCCGGCAATTTGCTGGTCAATGAGTCGGGGCAGATCAAGCTGCTCGACTTCGGCATCGCAAAGCTGCTGGAGAACGAAGGCGAACCGCAAACGCAGGTCCACATGTACACGCCGGCCTACGCCGCGCCCGAGCAGCGTGCCGGGGGGACCATCACCACCGCAACCGATGTCTATGCGATGGGCGTGATCCTGGGCGAGCTGCTGACCGGTAAACGCTTCAATAGCGACATCACCACCACGCCTTCGCTACAAATCGATGACGTGGCCACCGAAGAAGGCGAGCTGCCGGCGCCGCCCGCCAAGCTGCGCAAACTGATCAAGGGCGATCTCGACAATATTCTGCTCAAGGCGCTCGCCGGCGATCCGAATCAGCGCTACAGCTCAGCGGCCGCTTTCGCCGACGATTTGTTGCGCGCGCTGGATGGTCGACCGGTGGCCGCGCATCCGCCGTCGCGCTGGTATCGCGCCAGCAAGTTCGTGAAAAGACACAAATTCAGCGTCGCACTGGTGACCGTGCTGAGCCTGGGTATCATCGCTTCGAGCATCGTATCGGTGCTCTTTGCGATCAGCGCCGAGCGTGCGCGCGAGCGCGCCGAACTCAGTTTCAGCGCGTCGGTGCAAGCGGTCAACGACCTTACGCAGGATCTGGCAAAGAATCTGCGCGAAGCACGCGGCGTGCGCGCTGAAACCGTCGCCAGCGTGCTGCAGAAAGCGCAAAAGCTGGTCAGTGATATCGAAATTACCGACCCTGGCAACCTTGCGCTGGAACAGGCGCGCATCGGCATGTTGATCGGCTTTTCGGGCACCTATCGCAGCGTCGCTCGCTCCCTGGAAGCCAACGTCGCACTGGACGACGCGTGGGATCGCCTGCAGGTGCTGAAAGCACGCGGCGTCGAACTCCCGACGCCACTGACCATCGACGCGCTGCTCGCACGCTCCGAAGCCGACTACTTCACGATGGACTGGCAGTCCTGCGCCGACCACGCGCGCCAGGCACTGAGCTTGAGCGAGGGCGATCAGACGCGTAGCTGGCGCGCGCGCAAGCAACTCGCCAGCGCCTTGTTTTTTGCCAACGAGCTGAAGGCCGTGCAGGCGCTCCACAGCGATGCGCTGGTGATTGAGCGCACGATGGCTGCGAACGATCTTGATGCCGACGGTCTCGCCTATGCGCTCGACTTTTACACGACGCTTGCATCGGCGCTGGCTCAACTGGGTGAACACCAAGCCGCCGAGTCCCTGCGCGTGCACGCCCGTGCAGCGACGCAGGAGGCTCTGCAGCGTTATCCGAATTCCGTCGATTTGTTGTTGACGACCTTGCGACTAGTCACTCTCGAAGCCAACCACCTATTGCGGCTCGAACGGGTCGATGACGCGCTGGCATTGGCGCAACTTGGATTGATCCAAGCGACCGAAGCGATTGCGGCGAATCCGAACTCAACCGCGTTCCGTCTGGTCGACAAATCGCTGTACAACATTCGCGCGCAGGTATTCCGTTTACGCAGCAAACTCGATCTGGAGCTTGATGATCTGCGGGCAATCCGCAACCTGCTCAAAGAGCTGTCCGATCGCGATCGTGGCAACGGATTCTTACGCGCAGAGCTGTCGTTTGCTGAGCGGCGCATGGCGAACGCGCTGCTGTTGCAGAGCAAAACGAGACCTGAGGCTGTTGCAGAATCCGAGACGGCGGCGCTGGCCGCACTCCAAATTGATCGCGAGTTACTGCAACAAGCACCGTCGCGACCGTTTGCTCGGCGTTATCTGGCCGCTTCACTCGATCAACTGGGCGATCTGCGCAAAGCACAGCAGCGTTTCGATGATGCCGATGTGCTCTATCAAGAGAGCCTGAAGCTGCGCTTGGCATTGGCACGCGAGTTTCCCAACGAGGCAAGTTGGCGTCGCTTGCTCGCTTTTGGCTACGCCAAGATCAAGGATCTTGCAGCCGCTCGCAGCGATCTGAGCGGTGCAATCCGCGCGCAACGCGAAGCGGCCAAGCTGTGGGACGCGCTACTTGACGAGGCGCCTGACTCAAGCACCGAACTTGCATGGTTCGATAGCCAGCTGTTGCTGATTGAGCTTCTGCTGATGCAAAGTGCAGAGCAATCTACGCCCGCCGCCGAGGCGTTGACGCTGCTCGAAAGCTTGCGCGACTACGCCCAGCAGCATGTAATAACGCTGCAAGCGAGACCCGATCTGGTCAAAGAACTCGCTCGACTGCAAAGCCGTGCATCACCTAAGGGAACACGCTGATGGCGACACCACGATGCACTTGGTCAGCGCGCGGCTTGCACGTCGCGCTAATGTTGGGCGCGTTGCTTACCAACGCTGGGGCTGGCGCGCAGACCATTGGCCTCAACCAGACCGTCGTCGCGGAGTTCAACAGCAGCGCGGAATTCCAGACGCTCTCCAATGCCGGCTGGATATTCCGCGCGGGTGATGGCACCGGCACGCAAAGCTGCGCCACTCCGGGCAACATCAACGCCTGCGGCTTTGGCTTTTTTGCCGACGGCGCGCAAGGAGTAGCGCGCGGTTTGGCGGCAGGCAACACCCAGGGGCGTTGGATCATCACCCCGCCGATCAACTTCGGCAGCAGCGGTAACGTGCGAGTGGTGCTGCGCAAAGTGACCTCGGGTACTGGCGGCTTGGACGTCCGTGAGAGCGGCGGTGCGTCGGACACCCAAGACATGTCGGAAAGTATCATGGAGAGCTTGGCAAAAATGGGAACGCCCAAAGGCAGCGGCGCTTGCCCTGCGGGCAATAGTTTCTGCGCGCTGCGCAACTTGCGGAGCTCCGGCAGCGCAACCTCCGGCGGCGAGCCGAGCTGCGCGAGTCTGTTTACCGTTGCCAACCCCGGCATTGGCCTCAGCTACTGCACGGTGCAGATCAACGCCTCCGAGTTACAGGACTTCGGCACCGGCGTGCGTCGACTCGCCATCAAGTTGCGGTCTTCGGGCTCCACCGCGGGCAGCAATGTGGACTTGCTGGTCGATCGCATCGAGATCAATACGGGCAACAATGATCAGCTCCCTGCCCAGGCGTTTATCAGTCAGGGTTCCACCGGCAGCAACCCCGCCCTGGGGCTGTACCGCCACCCGATCGCAGGCCACACGGCAGCCAATCTGACCCTGGTGACTGCCCTGGCAAGCAACGATTTCGGCGCGCTCGATTTCAGTCCCGATGGCAACACGCTGTACGGCATTGTCGGAGGCGCGGGCGCATCGACGCTGGTC
>Ga0163154_10003626_pt1 | contig 21170 bp, 20 predicted proteins | sample OliLakLV19MP9P1_FD_148649 | JGI IMG/M metagenome (GOLD analysis project Ga0163154, IMG submission 148649) | Freshwater microbial mat bacterial communities from Lake Vanda, McMurdo Dry Valleys, Antarctica - Oligotrophic Lake LV.19.MP9.P1 | ecosystem: Environmental > Aquatic > Freshwater > Lake >...
GATGGCAAAACCGTTCTGGTATTTGTTGCCGAAGATTTCAGCAAATCAAAGCATGTCAAACTGGATGAGCCACATAAACACAAATCGGATGCTGTCCGGATTATAAAGCTGAATACGAGTAAGGAATTTGTCACCGGTATATACAAATACACGATGATGAATTCAGTGTATATGCCCGTTGATCATAGTGAATACCCGCATAGCCTCAAACTTACGTCAAGCACACAGGAATGGTGCGGACAATCTTTCATGCAGGTCAACTGGAAAGGTAACCGATATGAAGTGCAGGAATTTTCCTATTTCGAGTCAGAAGGCGATTCAAAATATAGCCTGTCGCGCGGATGGCTTGAGGATGAACTCTGGACACTCATCAGAATTGCGCCTAATACATTACCAATCGGGGAAGTAAAAATGATTGCATCAGCCTTTTATATCCGCCTATCTCATTGCGAAAACAAAGTGTATGATGCTGTGACTTCACTGACGAAATCCGGAGTGCACTATACCTACGCTATCCATTATCCTGCATTAAAACGAACATTAGATATAGATTTTGAACCTGATTTTCCCTACAGAATCCTTGGATGGAGAGAAGTCTCAGCTGAAAATGAAATCACAACCGGACGTCTGCTCAAAACCATCATGACAAATTATTGGTCAAGTCACCATCCGGCAGATGAAATCATGAGGGACAGTTTAAATTTGAATAACTAGCTACAATTTTCCTGAATCATTCATTGTCTTCCACGTTAATGTATTCAATGGGCTTGCCGTCGGTCCAATAAGCATGTAATTGGAATGGCGGTCTTGACTCCAGATCTTCTGCCCGCACCCACCCATCACATTCAACACCGACGATCCGAACCCAGTCTGCTTCCCTGGTCAGCTCTCCTACCCAATCTCCCCGGTGAAGCAAATGCAAAGGCATTCCATCTTCAAGTGGAGCAACATAGACCGGAGTCTCGGACTTACTTGCATATAGATGAGAATGGATCATATTGGAAGAGGAACATTGTTTAAGAACTATCCCTATACCAATGTAGTGTCTTCAAAAGTCAAAATGTGACTCTAAATCGACAAATCGGATAAAATAAATGACGACTGGGTAAAAATTGGAAACGAAGCCATTAGCCATTTGTAAGCATGAAGCAAAGCCTCAATTGTAAAGGTCAGAAAAACTATGGTCTGATTTTGGCATTTTCTGCTAATTCTTTCAGCCTGAAAATACTTTGATATGGATTCTCTATAGCATGAAAATTGGCAAGCCAGGGAGGGACATGTCCGCCGGGATTCTGGATAAGCACGTATTCGAGTTCACATTGATGATCTGTGCGATCTTCAAGTTCCCAATATCCTTCATATTGCTTTATCTGGATCGCATCAGTGCGCTTTTCGATGAAATTGGGTACCGCTCTGAAGCGGACACTCGATTTAGTAACCGATTGCTTTACATCTAGTTTAGATACCTGGTACCTGTTTTGCATAGGCCAGTCAGCATCTTCAAGCATAAAAACATAATAAGCAGAATCAATCTGGTTAACCAGATAACTCTCATATACCTGGTTCATCCAACTATTGTAATTCCCAAACGTCATGAGTATTTCCATCACTTTTTCAAGTGGAGCATTGATCGTGGTGGTTACTTTGATCTGCTTATAAGGTGAGGAGCCCTCGAGTTGAGTATACACCCTGATGCCTTCTTTGTCAAATTCAAGTTCCCACTGATCCTTTGGCGCTGCAAAGGTCTTGTAAGCAATTAGAAAAAATAGTAGGGAGAAACCAAAAGTCAAAGTAAGTTTCATTTCATATCAGCTTGTCAGAACGCGTTTTTTATTTTTCAGGGACCGGTGTTACCAATCAGTTTAAATGAATCAAGGAATTTGCCCATCAGCACTTCTGGTTTATTTTTTTCAAGACCAAATACCTGCAGACCATAGTATCTGTCACTATAGAGAATAATATTACCCCGGATCATACCTTTGGCATTATCATAGGTTCCCTTCCAGATACAAACATCCCTACCTGGCTGGTTGATAATATCCATGTAGACCATGTTACCATTTAAAGTGGTCAGGAGCTGATCAATAGTATTCTCAAAAAAAGCTGTCAGATACTCGGCATCGTGGACCACACCCGTCTCCGGAAGCATGTAATGATCAACTACAAAGGCCAGTGGGCTGATAGAATCCGAAACAGATCCTCCATGATATTGGTGAAACATGATGATATCCATGTCAGTTGGAACCTCTCTGACCTCATACTGTAGAGGAACAGGCGTCAGAACCTTAAAACCGGATTCAGGATGAAGGCTCCATGACCACTCAGGCTGGGTGGACAAAATCAAGGAAATCATTAAATACAGCACAGGCAGCATGCTGAATATGTATTTTGGAGCGTGATTCCTGTACTAACGAAGATGACGGCCAATATGTTACAACCGGGAAGAAATCAATGCTTTGATTTTTTTATCCTTCTTATTGCATTTCTGTTCCTGACGTCAGGTTGTCTTGATGGCTCCTCCACGCATACTGAAGAAGAGTCCGTCTATATGGCTGATTATGAAGCACCAGCATATAAATGGGGCTTCATTGATACCACAGGCAATCTGGTGATTGAAGCCATATATGATGATGTAGGTCCCTTTTCCGGTGGCTTTGCTGCTGTCAATTTTAAAGGCCGTTGGGGCTATATTGACAAGAGCGGTAAGACCGTCATCCGACCCATGTACAGATCAGCCTGGGCTTTCCATGAAAACAAGGCAAGGGTAAAGCCTTTTGACCAACCCGATCAGTTTATCACGGTATCCGGAGAAGTCCTTACTTCAAGCCTTTGGATAGCAGTGGATGACTTCTCCGAAGGATTTGCAAGAGTTCAGAGCGGTATTACGTTTGGATATATTGATACCGCTGGCAAAATGACCCTACCCCCCGTATACTTTGGCGGGGGCAGTTTTCTGCATGGCCTGGCCGTTGTTTCTAATGAAGAAAAAACCGGAATGATCAATCGAAATGGCGAAGAAATCATCCCGTTTATGTATGATCAGATTAAATTCTCCAAAGAAGAAAAGCTGGTGATCTGTAACATGCTAGGTCATTCAGTAGCATATGATCATCAGGGAAATGAAATGGCCAGAATTCCCGGAGTAAAAATGATTGAAAGTGACGGACATCTTATTTCTATCAGAAAAGATACCATGATGTATTTCTATGATATGGCGCAGCAACGTATGCTCAATGAATTTACCTGGCGCAATATAATTTACCTTGGACAAAGAAGGTGGGCAGGCAAAAGTAATAATGGCTATTTACTCCTTAATGAAAGAGGAAACATATTGAAGAGAAAATCCTATTCCCAGATCAACTGGTTCAGAGAAGGAATTGCAGCGTATTATACTGGTAAACATTGGGGTTATTTGGATCTTGACGGCACAGAACTGACCGTTGATTTATTTGGTCTTGCATGGGACTACAAGGAAGGTTATGCAAGGGCTGACTTCGCGGATGGTATTGCTTTTCTGGACAGAAAACAACGCCTTGCTTTTTATCCGCCACCTGGAACCCTCGATATGCGGGACTTTTCGGAAGGACTTGCGCCAGTGCAAATTTCAAATTAAAAAACAAATATTGTCCATAAATAAATCAAACATGTATTTGTGCTCCTTATATGGAATTTTCCTGCTTCTTTTACTACACGGAGCGGCAGGCTCAAGAGGTGATGATCATGCTGCCGGGTGGTAAGTTTAGCATTTAATGCCCTAAACTAGAAGTTTGGAATCCAAATGTTCGCATATCGAGATCAACGAACTATATGCTTGTGATGATGACAATATCTCCGTTGAACCAATCAACACAAACTGTTGTCTGGCCCGTGTAACTGCCACATTCAATTTACGGTCCAACCTATCACTATTCTCTGAGGTAATTCTCGATAGTGCCTGGTGCGAATTGACGGCACTTGACATGATGATAATATCCCGCGCTCCACCTTGGTAACGTTCAACTGTATCGATAGTCACATGACTCAGATCGACATTTTGCAGATGGGCGAGATATGTGATGGCAGCAATCTGAGCTCTGAAAGGTGTGATCACGCCAATGCTCCAGTTGAGTTTACTGGCCTTGATTTTTTCAAGCCAGAGTAAAACGAGACTGATCGTGATGGCTGCCTCCTGTTGATTTGTTTTCAGATAAGTCTCTTCAAGCCTACATGTCGAGGGTATATAAATCAACCGCTGCTTAAAGAGTAACGAGGTTTCCTGTGGAAACAATTCACTGAATGACGCTCCCTGAAGATGAGGGTCAACTGCCTGCAGTATGCCGTTGTAAACATACTCGTTAGCAAATCGCATGATATCTGTATGCATTCTTCCCTGTTCACTAAGAATACCAATCAGATGATGCCAACCTCTTGATTGATATAGACGGTATAATCGTTCGAAATAAGACATGCTCATGTCTGTTATCCCTATTCGATCACACCAGTCCTGGCCAGGCTTAATCCTGCTCATTCTTTCAGACTGCATGGAAACGGCTGGTAATTGCATATGATCACCGATAAGAATAGTCTTCTTAAATCGTGTAAGCAATCCAACAACAGAAGGCTCGAGCAACTGTGATGCCTCATCCATGATAGCCACATCAAATGGAATGAGATGAAACAATTCGCTTTTACCCTGCATAGAAGAAACAGTAGCTACGAAAATCCGGGTTTGTTCAAGTTTCTGTTTGATCGCAGCCCGTGTAGTCATAGGCTCTATAACCTGTTCGAGAAGCCGGTGCCTGAATGGCTCCCCTGTAGCAGCTCTCGAACCTATGCGGATATAATGATTGCTAATATCCTGCCCGGAAGCATGCAATGCTTCACATATTTCATCAACCGCTTTGTTGGTATACGCAAGCAATACTATACGCATGGAAGTTTGCGTAGTATAATACCACACCCAGCTCTTCAGCATCATACTGGTCTTGCCTGTCCCGGGTGGGCCCCACAGGAGATAGAGTAATCCGGCATCAATGGCTTCGTGATAGATAGTCATCTGCGTTTCTGTGAGCCCGGGAGGCACCAGCCTGCTTCCTTTTACCAGAGCTTGTGGCGGAATTAATCCGAGGATCATCTGCCGTGTCAGCGCATCCGCACACATCAGCATCCACATGGACTGATACAATGACCTGAAGCTGCTATCCAGCAGGTCATGTTCAAGATTCCATCGTGTATACTTTTCAATCTGTCCTGTATGGATTTGCATATTGCGCAACCTAACGACTACCTGCGTGGCATCAACGAATAATACATTTACTCTATGCAGTTGATATTTTGTTGGATCTGCTTGCTGACCAGCTTCACACGGATACATTACGCCTATATCACCGGCCCTGAAATTGGCAAGTGGATTGGTGATGGTACTCTTAGAAAATCGGATGGTGGTCTGATGTGCATCTTTTTCAACAGACAATAATTCAAGCCCCTGCAAAATCTGGTACCGCTCTTCTTTGGCCTCAATTTTATCTAACCACAATCCGGCTAGGCCACCGGATCCGTCTCCGCGTTCAGTTCCGATTCGCGCCAGTGTATGCTCGCGAGTAATAAAGGCCGTGAATGATCTGAAGTAATTTTTCTCCCCCGGTGATAAATAGGAATACACTGCATCCCACAGATCAATGTTTCTTTTTACATATCCCTTTACTGATTCATATCTCCGTGGATCTATTTCCTGAAAAAGATCCCTGGACTTCAGGTCATCCAACTTCATCATCCTAAATTGTAATAGGACCAGCTGGTTTCGGTGATGTATAGTTTCTTTTTGGAGGGCCTCGATGGATACGGCGTATCGGAGTGTCTCCTGGGATTCGGCGCTGTAGAGAATGAAGTTGGCCCTTTGATAAGCAGCACCGTGAGTAGATTTAATCAGCAGGTCATACAGTAGCGTTTGATGATAGTTAGCGCTGCTCAAACCATAACTATTAGGTTTAAACGGGCGACTGCTTTTTAATTCGATGATCGAGGCAGATTGTGTCTCCTCATGTTCATAGTACACATCGAGCCTTCCTTTTATTCCATACTGCGGACTGAAGTAGCTTGGTTCAATGATACACAATCTGCGATCTATGCCCAGTGCAGGAAATCGTTCCTCAATGACTTTTAAAATGTTGGCATAATGTGCCTTCATCTTGGTGTGCATGCCTCTGACCTGCTCATCCGTCATTCGGACAAACTCAATAGGATAAATCTTAAAGGATTCAGTGAATAATTTGGCAAATGGCTTCGACGTATCCCTGATCATTTCATCCAGGAAATAATTGGCTACTTGTCCTGCCATGATGGCATCTGATGATGGTGTAGGCAGGAAGATATCCATGATGTTGATAGACAGGGGGTCGGAGCCCGCACTCATCACCTGCGTAATGGAGGTAACATCCAGCAACAGATCAGGCATGATGATTATATACGAGGGTATGTAGTGCCCTTCTTCCGTACAATCTATATCTGTAAGCCCTAGGGTAAGGGGCATACCTATCTCTTCGAGTGCCAACTCAAGGGTGTCAGCAAACAAGTCATTGATTCCGGATACGGAGTACCTGAGAACACAGGTCGTATCAGGCTCTTCTTCATCGAGGATGCTTAATTGCTTATTTTCTCTGTCCCATTCCACTGCAATTACTCTTGCAAATTTCTTTTTGTACCGGCCACCTCTTCTTTGATTTGGCAACCGGGGCAGCGGTGGCCGGTCAGGAAAATCAATTACACCTTCTTCTTTAAATTCCTGATGGCACAAATAGACGAGAAACCGGATGGAAGCTATCAGGACCGGCAATAATGCTTCGTCTGTTAATTCTCTTTGGTGAATCTCCCGCCTGGGGATCTGCAATGCATATGCCCAGGCCTTGCTCATTGTATACCGGGATACAATAAAGCTGACACGCGCGAACAACGTATTGAAATGGAGCGAAGATGCCTCACTCAGGGAAACGATGAGATCATTGTAGATCTTGAGCAAATACCTGCATTTCTCCTGCTCGGTCTCTACTTCATCCATTACCCGGTGATACAGTATTTCAGTCTCTTGGAGCTTAGCATTCATACCTGGTGAAAAAATAATCCTAAAAGTAAGGAGTTTTACCCCTCCATATCAAGATGCTTTTTACCCCAATAGCAGTCTGACGTGCAATGCGATGGTAACGCCGGTAGTTCTTTTAAGCTGAATATCCTTAATTGCCTGGATTAAGCAGTGCATTTTGCTCATTGCCGGATATCAAAATATGTACCCAGAGATGTTTTATTCACCCATGTTTATTTTACATTTGCTGATCACCTATGCTTTTGAGTAAATGATCATGTACTGATATTAAAATCGACAAATATGGCTTCCAATCTGATTGAAATGTTTAACAACACGGTGGGCGATCTGCTGGCTAAACAAGCCAGCGGCATGCTAAGTGAATCTGCTGAAAGTACCACTAACGGCGTAAAATATATAGTCCCAACTCTCCTGGGCTTGCTGATCCACAAGGGAAATACTGAAGCAGGAGCGAATGAACTGATGCAATACCTGACTGAGCATAACATAGACGGTTCGATACTTTCAACTGTTGCTGCTTCCCTTGGGGGTGGTATTGAAACTGAAAAACTCATGTATCAGGGCGCCGGCAACTTGCGCTACTTACTGGATGATAAGCTCTCCCCTGTCGTCGATAGTATATCCGGAGCCAGTGGCCTTAAAACTTCTTCTGCTACCTCCCTTTTAAAACTCGCTGCCCCATTGGTCTTTGGCGTCATTGGAAAACAAGTTCGGGAAAAGGGACTTGATCCTAAAGGGTTAAAAACATTGTTGAATGACCAGATTGAGTCCGTCCGGCAATCCATTCCGCCTGGCATGGGAAAATTGCTTGGGTTGGGTGCCGTCTCGGGAGAATACGCTCCTGCTACCGCACAAAAAATAATAAGCCCTGCCTCTCGGGAAGAGAAATCTACTTTCTCAAAAATCCTACCCTGGATTATATTGGGACTCACATCACTTGCGCTATTCTACTTCGTTGAAAAAGGGTGTGGCGCTGCCCCAGAGGACCCTGTGGTGCAAACAGAGACCCCAAAAGATACCGTCATAGCAACACCAGCTGCTGAGCCTGTAAATGAATTGAAAAACTATACGTTTCCGGGAGGCTTAACAATAAACGTATTGCCAGGTTCTTTTTCAAGCCGTCTTGCTGATTTCCTTGCAGCTTCAGATGCAGGTGAAAAATGTTTTGCATTCGACCAGGTGGATTTTACAAGCGGATCATTTAAGATTAAAGCTGATTCCGATGTGCAACTTGAAGAACTTGCCACGATTTTGAAAGCATATCCCTATTTGCGGATAAGCATTGAAGGTTATACCGATGACAAAGGAGATGACGGCAAAAATAAATCGCTGTCTAAAGAAAGAGCTAAGGCTATCAAATCCTGGCTGACCAGTAAATCTATCGAACCCGGTCGGATGGATACTAAAGGGATGGGTGAAGAAAATCCTATTGCAACCAATAAAACAGAAATGGGCCGGGAAAAGAACAGAAGAGTTGAAGTATGTATAAAAAAGAAATAGTCCGTTGTCGCTATTGACCCATTCCCTTGGATCGTTTGAACCGGAAGTAGAATGGCAAACCAATCAGCATAAGGATTAATCCCGCAAGGGCCTGAACAGGTCTGCCAACTAAAGTGCTTCCGAGAAACCAAATGGAAATACCAATAAATATTAATGGCGTGATTGGGTAAAAAGGTACTTTATAGGTAGCAGGATGCGAGGCGTCTCCCGTTTTCCTGAATTTGAAAAGCGCTATGGCTGCAAGCGTCATAAAGATCCAGTCCATAAATACAACATAGGTGGCAAGGCTTTCAAACGTTCCCCAGAAAACTAATAACATCCCTGCCCATGCACTCTGCAGCACTATTGCCTTCACCGGTGTTCCAAATTTAGGATGGATATCTGCAAGCCAGGGAAAAAACACTTTATCTGCGCCCATGGCATAATATATGCGGGGTGCAGAAAGGGTAAAAATACCAGCTGTCCCAAACGTTGATAATGCAATCAAAATGGCAACCAGGATACCGCCGGTAGATGATACTTTTAGAAGGGCATCAGTTGCTACTGCCTGGGAAGAAGAGATCTCATCAATATTGAGCACCGAGAGGTAAGCCACATTGACTAACAAATAGGTTGCTGTCACAATCGTGGCTCCAGTGATCAAAGCCCTGGGCAGTATTTTATGAGCCTGATCAACTTCACCTCCGACATAGGACGCATGGTGCCAACCACCATATGACCATAGCACACCAATCAAGGCAAGTCCGAAAGAAACACTTGTTGACTTAGGATTTTCCAACACTATATTATCCATCAAGTCACTACCATAACTGAGGCATATAACGATGATGATGCCAATGCCAACAACCTTTAGTACGGTCATGGAACTGGAGAAAATAGCTGACCACCTGACTCCAATTACATTGATAAACGTGACAACGAACAACGCAGTCAAGGCTATTGGAACCTGAAAGGATGCCTCGATGCCAAACAGAAGGGTAAAATATCTTGAAAAAGCTATACAAAGCGCGGCAATTGCCCCTGAAGTTATAACTGTTAAAATCGACCATCCATAAAGGTATGCGACAAGATCACCATACGCCTCCCGAAGATAAATATACACCCCACCCGTACCCGGAAATTTTGAGGCTAGCTCACCAAAACTTAATGCCCCGGTAAGCGCTACCACTCCACCAATCAACCAAACTAAAAGTACCTGCCCGCCATTTGATAGCTGGCTAGCTACATCAGACGGAGAAATAAATATTCCTGAACCAATACATGAACCTACTGCGATCATGGTCAAGGCAAAGTAAGAAATCGATTTTTTCAAAGGTTCAGCCATCAAAATCAGGTTTTGAAACGATTGAAAGATAGAATTAAATTTTTTTGTGATGGAAATGATCCAATGAAAGCACAGATAGATGTCCGGCAGCGTTACATAGTGATTATCTTGTACTGAATATTGAATTTCAATTTTCTAACATTCTATGCAAGTCAGCCATACCCGAATTTTCAGCTTTCTCTGCCGCTACCTAGTGGTGTTGTTTCTGCTGGCATGTACTATCGGCTATGCACAAATCCCGCATTTCAACCCGCTGGAGCTTCTGAACGGTAAGAAGAAAGCGACCATTCCTTTCAGGTACATTCACAACTTCATCATAGTAGAGGCAAGGATCTATGGCCTCATTCCACTGCAATTCATTTTTGACACAGGAGCAGAGCACATTATTCTCTTTAAAAGAGAGTATACAGATCTCCTTCAGGTGCCCTATGACAGACGCATTCCTGTTCTGGGCTCAGACATGAGCCGTGAGATCTTTGCCTTGATCGCCCGCAATGGCGTCATCGAAGTGAATGGCCTGGCACCGCAGCCATATGACCTGCTGGTATTAGAAGAAGATTACTTCAGCCTCGATGAAATGATCGGCAGTCCGGTAGCAGGTCTTATCGGTGGCGGTTTTTTTAGAAACCTGATTATCAATATTGATTACAAACGACATCAGATTACCCTTTATGACCCGGCATCATTTGATCCTCCTGATGACTATATCAGTCTCCCGATAAAAATCAAAACGAATAAGCCTTACATCATGGCTGAAGCAAGTCTCACCGATGGATCCCCGGTCCAGGTGGACTTGCTCGTAGATACAGGCGCAGGCGTCCCGCTGCTGCTGCACAATAACTCTCATCCATCACTTCATCTGCCTGACCATTATATCAAAGGCAAATTAGGTTTGGGCTTGGGAGGATACCTTGAGGGTTATATCGGGCGAATTCAAAAACTTTCAATTGGCAACATAGATATTCCAGGGGTGCTGACCAGCTTTCAGAATATGAATGAGGTTTGGTTACAGGACAAGGACAAATACCGGAATGGTATTCTGGGCAATAATCTGTTGAGCCGGTTTAATATCTTTTTTGATTATATCCATGGACAGTTGATGCTCAAGCCCTATAAGAGAAAACAGGACCCATTTGTAATGGACCGAAGCGGTTTGGTACTTTTTGCTTTTGGAGAGGGTTTTAATCAATTTGCTGTCCGTGATATCTTGTCGGATAGCCCGGCCCTGGAGGCTGATTTTCAGGTCGATGACGTACTCACCCGTATTCAGGGGACCTCGGCCAAATACTACACATTGGATGATATCAACAGGATGCTGCAAAAAAAGGCCGGAAAGAAATTGAAACTTCAGATTCTAAGAGGAAAAGAACTCATGCGTAAAGAGCTGATTCTTAGAGATCTTATCTAAAATCATTCGATAATTATGGTGTAGGTCCCGAAGGAAATCATTCAAAAATATTTTGGTAATCAATTATATAAGCTTACCTTTGCCGGCCATTTAGGTGTAAAAACATTAATTAGTTCGATTATGTACGTGATTCTGGACGTCAACAACAGACAATACAAGGTAAAGCAAGGTCAGGAAATATATGTTGACCTGCAGGCTGTTGAGGTAGGCACTGATCTAACCTTAAACAAGATATTATTGGCTGATAACGAAGGTGCTATAAGCGTCGGAACCCCAAACCTGTCAAATGCCTCTGTTTCCGCCAAAGTCCTCGACCATGTAAAGGGTGATAAAGTCATCATCTTTAAAAAGAAGAGAAGAAAAGGCTACAGATTGAAAAAAGGACATCGTCAGCAATTTACGAAAGTCCGTATTGAAAGCATTACAGTTTAACAATAGATAATACAATATAAAATACTGATACAATGGCACATAAGAAAGGTGTTGGTAGTAGTGATAACGGACGGGACAGTAAAAGCAAACGCCTAGGAGTAAAGCTTTTTGGTGGTCAGTCAGCTGTGGCTGGTAATATTATCATCCGGCAGCGTGGCACTAAATTCCACCCAGGCAGAAATGTAGGTATCGGTAAAGACTTTACCTTATATGCCCTCACTGATGGCACCGTCAGTTTCCAGACCAAGAAGTTTGACCGTACTTTCGTCAACGTATTGAGTGAAAGTACACCTGAAGCCTAAGTTTCAGCACTCATTCGAATAGAGTATATCGTTTTTTATTAAAGCCGAACCCGTTCCACGGGTCGGGCTTTCGCATTTTAGGGGTAATCCAGCTTTTTGGTGTCTAAACTCCGTGCTCAACAATTGCAATGTATCCCTTTGCCGTCCCGCCGCAATTGGCGGGATACTTGTACTGAGCGGAGCCGAAGTATTCGCTGCGCTTCGATTTGCCCCTTTACCCTCCCGCCGCAATTGCTGCGCAATTGGCGGGATCCTTGTACTGAGCGGAGCCGAAGTATACGCTGCGCTTCGATTTGCCCCTTTGCCCTTTACCCTCCCTTTATTATACTAATTTTACGCTATGAAGACTTCAAGACTATATCTTAGTTTGCTCATTTTACTGATTGGCAGTAATAGGTTATCCGCTCAGGAAGATCAATCAATCATCTGGGACCATGAAGCTATTATCTGCAAAGAACAGGAACATGGAGCATCTCAGCTACAGCAACGAGGATACCGAACTGCATTTGCAGATCGGACAGATATATATTATCAGGTCATGAAATGGGACATCGATCCTGCTCAATACTATATCACTGGAGAAATAACCTACCATTTCAAAAGCAGGATCGACAATCTGACAGAGCTTCACCTGGATATGGCCAATGAACTTCAGGTCAACAGCATTACACGTAATGCGACTCCTTTAAGTTTTACCCATACTACAGATCAATTGCTAACGATCTCTCTTGGTAAATCGCTTGCACCTGGTGAAACTGATTCGCTCACGATCACCTATGAAGGGGCTCCACCTTCAAATGGTTTTGGTTCGTTTGAGCAAGGGACTCACGCCGGCCAGCCTATCATATGGACATTGTCAGAACCTTACGGTGTTAGAGACTGGTGGCCCGGCAAACAGGACCTGATTGATAAAATTGACTCCGTTGATATCTATGTCACTACTCCACCCGGCCAGCTGGCAGCAAGTAATGGAAAGCTAATGAGCACCACTGAAGTCAATGGCAAACTGATTCATCATTGGCAACACAGGTATCCAATCGCATCCTACCTCGTCGCAATCGCAGTGACAAATTATACCGCATATAGCCATTACCTTCCATTAGACAACGGAGATACTATTGAAATTTTAAACTACGTCTATCCGGAAACGGCAACCCAAAGCCAGACAGAAACAGAACGTACGTTGCAAATCATGGCTAACTACAATAAGCTCTTCGGTACTTATCCATTTGCTGCTGAAAAATACGGCCACGCACAATTTGGCTGGGGCGGCGGAATGGAACATCAAACCATGAGCTTTATGGGTGGATTCAATGTCGGCCTGGTGGCCCATGAATTGGCTCATCAATGGTTTGGTGATAAGGTCACCTGTGGCTCCTGGACTGAAATTTGGCTTAATGAAGGGTTTGCAACTTATATGACTGGATTGACCTACGAGGATCAGAGTCCAGATATCTATTGGCCACAATGGAAATCTTCAACTTCAAATTCTGCGATGAGCCAGCCCGGAGGCTCTGTTTTTGTTGATGACACCACGAGTGTCAACAGGATATTTAGCGGAAGACTCAGTTACAATAAAGGGGCCTATCTACTTCATATGCTCAGGTGGATTATGGGAGATGAGGCATTCTTTGCAGCATGTCGTGATTATCTGGATTCACCTGGTACGGCATACGATTTCGGGTACACGGAAGAGCTGCAGGCATATCTAGAACAAAGGTCCGGTAAAGACCTGGATGAGTTTTTTGCAGACTGGTATTATGGTCAGGGTTATCCCACCTATGATCTGACCTGGACACAACAAGCAGATTCTATTATTTTTTGGCTTGGCCAGGTTCAATCTCATCCATCCGTTTCTTTTTTCGAAATGCCAGTGCCGGTATCCGTTGTGTTAAATGGGACAGCGCAAACATTTGTCCTTGACCATACCACACAGGATCAGCGCTTTGCTTTTTCGATTGGCAATACGGTTGTTGACAATGTATCGATCGATCCCGAAATCTGGCTGCTCTCTAAAAACAATATAGTGACTGAAATCACTACCTCCGCTTATAATCCTATAGCACAATCGAAGTTCACTGTATATCCCAACCCGGCAAAGGAATTCCTTCAGATTTTGCCTGCAGAGGGTATTGAAGCAGTGGAGTTCTATGATGCATGTGGAAAAAAATGGGAAACGAAATTAGCATCAGGATCAGCCGACGTCCATGACCTTCCTTCTGGTTTTTATACAGTAATGCTGAAAGGGGAAAACGGAATGATCCTTTCTATTCAGCCTGCTATCATTGCACACTAAAGGATGTGACGTTTGAAAAGTAGTTTTCTCACCATATAATGGGCCCTAGAGACTGTACGATGACGTCATGGGGTTACGCGCCATACTTCCCGGACCGCATACATCGAAAAGGCGAAAGGATCACAAGGTGTTTCCATATCTATTAAGGGATATTGAGATTGAGCGACCCAATCAGGTGTGGGCGACAGATATCACGTATATCGCCATGGAAAAGGGATTTATGTACCTGTGTGCCATCATTGATTTGCATAGCCGCTATGTGGTGAATTGGTCCCTCTCCAATGCTATAGAAGCGGAGTGGTGCGCACAAGTGTATGAAGAGGCTGTATCCATGCATGGCATACCCGAGATCATAAATACAGATCAAGGAAGTCAATTTACATCAGATGTATTTGTAAAGGCCGTCCTGGGTAGTGAAGCTAAATTGAGCATGGATGGAAAAGGGCGAGCCACAGACAATGCGTTCATCGAACGATTATGGCGGAGTGTCAAATATGAAAAACTATATCCAAATCCGGCTGGCGATGGAGTGGAATTGTATGATCAACTGGCGGAATATTTTCAATACTACAACCACGAACGAAGGCATCAGACTATCCACGATGAAAGGCCAGCTGAGCGTTATCACAACGCATTGAAAAACAAGGCAGCATGAGGTTATCCACAAAATAATGTGGATTCCACAAAGAAAGAAAAAAGTAGCAAAAAAGAAAGAAAGGTGATGATGGTGATAATGATTAACTTCGTTTATCAATTAAACTGTCCTAAGAAAAGGGGGAAGATCAATGACCCGTATTCAAATGCAGTAGCAGAAAGGATAAACGGAATAATTAAAAATGAATTTGAATTACTATACTTTGGAAACCCTTCTTATTTGAGCCTTACAAACTCTCAATTAGTTCTTCGTTTGCCGGAAGTAGAAAAAAATGATACAGTGCCGGAGCACTTCAAGAAAGAAGCAACTGCGAGTGTTCCTATTGAAGATATTGGCATTATAATACTTGACCATAAACAAATAACTATCACGCAAGCATTGATAGAAGCCTTGCTTGATAATAATGTTGCGCTTATTACTTGCGATAGCACCCATCACCCTACCGGATTGATGCTTCCTTTATGTGGCAACACAATACAAAATGAACGTTTTCGCGCACAATTGGATGCAACCGAACCATTGAAAAAACAATTGTGGGCGCAAACTATTTCGCAAAAAATAAAAAACCAAGCTGCTATGTTCGGCAGCAAAAATATTGATAATAGCTATTTGATTCCACTTTACCGCAATGTAAAAAGTGGTGATACCGACAATTGCGAAGCCACAGCAGCAGCGCACTATTGGGGAAAAATATTTAACTCTCTTCCCACAGTAAGTTCTTTTAAACGTTTCAGGGAGGGGCTGCCTCCCAACAACTATTTAAACTACGGCTATGCTTTATTGCGTGCTACTATGGCACGTAGTATTGTAGGTGCAGGTTTGCTTCCTACACTTGGTATTTTCCATCACAACCGCTACAATGCTTATTGCCTTGCTGATGATTTGATGGAACCTTACCGCCCCTATGTGGATAAAGTGGTCTATTCTATTATTGAAGAGAAGGGAATCAACGAAGATATTCCGAAGGAAATAAAAGCTCTGTTATTGCAGATTCCGGCAATGGACGTGCTTATGGATGGTGAAAAAAGTCCATTGATGAATGCAACACAGCGCACGGCTGCAAGTTTGGTAAAGTGTTTTGCCGGAGAACAGCGTAAACTGGTGTATCCCGAATTTATATAAATTCATTTAAAAAATGTCAATAAGTGCCGACCGTTTAAACGCATACAGAATTATGTGGACACTCGTAATGTATGACCTGCCAACCGAAACGAAAAAGGAACGCAAAGTAGCTTCCCGTTTCCGTAAGGAATTACAGAAAGACGGATTCAGCATGTTCCAATTTAGTATGTATGTTCGGCATAGCTCCAGTTCCGAAAATGCCACAGTACACAGCAAAAGAGTTAAAAAAAATTTACCGGAACACGGTAAGATAGGAATCTTACAAATTACAGATAAACAGTTCGGTGAAATGGAATTATTTTACGGTTCAAAACCGGTAGAATTACCGAATGTTCCGCAACAATTAGAGCTATTTTAATCTGATTAGAAACAAAAAATCCGGGACAAGCCCGGACAATTGTTTGATAACACTTCATTTTTTTTATTGATAAACCTCCCTTAAAGCACTGTTGTTGTTGAATTGTATCCTGATATGGTGTTTATCAATAAGTCAAAGATACATTTTGAAAGCAAATCACAACTCATGTGGCAAAAGCCTATGCTAAGTTTCAGGTGTTTATCAATAAGTCAAAGATACATTTTGAAAGCAAATCACAACACCTCGATATACTTTTACTTATTGATGCCGGTGTTTATCAATAAGTCAAAGATACATTTTGAAAGCAAATCACAACAGTAGTGTTACCCAATGTACTGTTAGCTGGGTGTTTATCAATAAGTCAAAGATACATTTTGAAAGCAAATCACAACGGAAGGGCAAAGAGTTGGTATGAGGAATAGGGTGTTTATCAATAAGTCAAAGATACATTTTGAAAGCAAATCACAACTGTAAGGTAAACAACACTCAAAGTGTATTAGGTGTTTATCAATAAGTCAAAGATACATTTTGAAAGCAAATCACAACTATAGCCCCTTTGATAGTGTTAAGGTAGTAGTGTTTATCAATAAGTCAAAGATACATTTTGAAAGCAAATCACAACTACAGGCACGGCTACCACTACGGCGGCGGAGGTGTTTATCAATAAGTCAAAGATACATTTTGAAAGCAAATCACAACCCGACAACGCTATTTCCAACGCGGTATCTGGGTGTTTATCAATAAGTCAAAGATACATTTTGAAAGCAAATCACAACCATGTCATTGTTGGGGTAAAACTAAAAGGGGGTGTTTATCAATAAGTCAAAGATACATTTTGAAAGCAAATCACAACGGGAAGTAACAGGCCCGCACTTACATTTCAGGTGTTTATCAATAAGTCAAAGATACATTTTGAAAGCAAATCACAACAATCAGCTTGCGATCAATACAACGGCTTATGGTGTTTATCAATAAGTCAAAGATACATTTTGAAAGCAAATCACAACTGGGAGAGTACGGTCCTGGGGATCCCTGGTGGTGTTTATCAATAAGTCAAAGATACATTTTGAAAGCAAATCACAACTGCAATACACTCCGGCAGGCAATCGCTTAAGGTGTTTATCAATAAGTCAAAGATACATTTTGAAAGCAAATCACAACGCGTACTTGTTCAATGCTTGCGCCGTTCTGGGTGTTTATCAATAAGTCAAAGATACATTTTGAAAGCAAATCACAACTAAAACTGATATTCAACTACACCTTCATCAGGTGTTTATCAATAAGTCAAAGATACATTTTGAAAGCAAATCACAACCAGTGTTAGGGTATATGGAGGCTCGTTGATGGTGTTTATCAATAAGTCAAAGATACATTTTGAAAGCAAATCACAACATCACGGTGGAAGACCTTGTAAGGCTTCTCGGTGTTTATCAATAAGTCAAAGATACATTTTGAAAGCAAATCACAACACTGCGGACGTTCCACCGGAGAAACGCTTTGGTGTTTATCAATAAGTCAAAGATACATTTTGAAAGCAAATCACAACCAGAACGACGCAGCGATATCGAAAACTCTTGGTGTTTATCAATAAGTCAAAGATACATTTTGAAAGCAAATCACAACTTATTGGATAAAGGCTTCAGTAGAGAATCGGGTGTAAGAGCTATAACTCTTGAAAGGGTTTATCAATAAGTCAAAGAAACGTTTTAGATGCTATTTTTTTAATCCTAACAAAGATAGTCTTTTTTGAACTAAAAAAATTAAAAAACCCTTAACCGTTCAATTTTGATTCTCTATATTTTTTCTGCCACGGTTTTTCTTCGGAAGATTGCTTTGTATCCAGTTCTTCTTTTAGTTTATTAATTTGGTTATCGTTTTCTTTTTTAAAATCTGACTGCAATTGAATAAAGCTAATTTTAGGAAACACCAAAGACAACTCAAATCGTTGAAGGAACAATTCTTTTTTAGTATCAAATTTTAACCTGAACTGCACCAACTGTTCATCTTGGGTTTCTAAACAAAAGTATTTTAGTTTATCCCTTAATGAAAGAATGTCTTTTGTAAAAGGATAATTATCCGGCAGTTCTTTAAAATAAGTTGTTGCGATTAAAAAAGTAAAAGCATTGGTAAGTTCTGCTAAATCTACCCATTCAACGGTTTTAATTTCAGATATGGTTAAAACGCATTCCAATAAACAACGATAATGAATACTTACCCATACTACCTGATTAGCTTTGTCCTGAAAAACAGTAGCTGGAGAATTAAATTTTTCATCATTGCCTCTTTCATTGAACCGTTCATAAAGTACGCTTATCCATTTGCATTTAATGGGCGCATAAACTCCTTCTTCAATTAATATTGTCGGTTTGACCGTTTCGGTTTTTAATACTTTCATATTTAAACCGTCAATATTGGGAGTTGACGGTTTGAGGGTTTGTTCTTTTATTGATGTTTCATTTACCTCATTGGTGCTTTCCTCGTTCTCATTATCCTGAAACTCTATTATAGAAGATTGTTTGTTATCAAATAAATCTAAATCAGTATTGGCGTTTGCCGTATTAAAATTATTGATGTTTTGAAAATTTGACGTTTTGATGTTTTGAATCAGCTCATCTAATTTGTTTTGAATGGCAACTTCCGCAAACGCATACAGCTCCTCCTTTAATTTTTTTATATCTATAGTATCCATTGACGGCTTTACGTTTTGACCGATTGACGTTTCAATTACTTGACGGTTTATAGTATTGACGTTTTGATACTTCGGGAAAACAAAACCAACAGAACCCTCTTGACGTTTCATAAAAGCCATTTGTTTACAGCTCTGCGAACAATATCGTTTGTCTTTTCTAAGTGCCGTAAATGGTGCGTTACAATAAGAGCATTGGTGTATCATCGTTTCTGTTTTTATTCTTTGTGCTTTTATTTTAACTCTCACGCCAGTTTATCGTTTCACTTTCTTCGTTGCATAATTCGTGATAGTCTTTTAATATTTCCGCAATATTTTTAACAGCTTCCTGATGAAATTTTAAATTATTTTGATAGCTAAAACCAATAATTATTTGCCGTTTGTTTTCTTTTACACCGATGATTTCATGCGGTAAATCAGCCTGCAAAATTATTTGTGCGATTTCTAACACAACATCGGTGGGGACGATGTAGGTTTCCTGATTGTAATTTTTATTTTTACTTGTATTCATATTTATTGATGTTTCAATTGATGCTTTTACGTTTTACTTTACGGATTGATTTTTCCTAAATCCGTTTTTTTAAATGAGAACCTTGACCGATTGACTTTTTGGTGGGCAAATAACCGCCTCCGTTTAGATTATTTTCTAATTGTGAATTGACGTTTTCCAACTCCTGCTCGTATTCTTTATTTTGTTGCTTTAGTTCTTTTACCTCTGTCCGTAATTCGCTCATTTGATTCACCAAAATATCCATACGTTCTTGCAGGGGCTTAATCCAAAGTATATAACTCCCACCCATACTGCCCAATGCGCTTAATATGGGAGCTAACCATTCCGGCATACCTTTATCGTCTTTTACTTCTTTGGTATCCTTTAGGTCTTTCGTTTCTTTTTTTTCTTCTGCCATTTTAAATTGACGTTTTATAATTTACTTTTTTACGTTTTGAGCTACGAAGTCTTTGAAAAAACAATGTTTTTTGCCAGTGGTTTTTAAAGGAGCCGGTTTTTCAGGTTGACGTTTCTGAACTGCTGCTGCCAAATAAGATAACGCTGACAAAGAAACTAAAGTCAAAACAACAAGCACATCTACTAATTCTTCCATCTCATCAATGATGTGGGCTTGTTCTTTTGTATAAGCTATTTCTATATTATACACATCCGCTTTTTTTGAAACGATGGTGCTTTTTAGCCCTTTTTTATTTATATAGTCAAGGAACTCCGTTAACACTAATACGTGCACAGTAAATTTTGCTACTCTCATAGATTTTGTTTTTTATTGGTTTATGTTTTTATTTATTTTGATTGTTTGATTTTTTTTATCGTTGTAGATGACTATTACTCCCCATCGCACTCTTCCTGTTCATCTTCCATTTGGTTGGAAAGTTTCTCAAGGATTTCTTCCAGTTCATCCACTTCATTGCTTTCCGTTTTGTCGTATTCGACTTCGATAATAATTTCTCCGTCTTCGGTAGTTCCAGTAAGACTATTGCTTAAATTACGGCTTGTCAGTTCCTCGACAAATTCGACAATAACATCTGGGTGTACATTAAATTCTGCGTTTCTCATGTTAGTTTGGTTTTTAATTGTTTGATAAAATGTTTATCGGTTTAATTTTTTTAATTCTTGGTGCATGGTGTAACTCGCAGCTTGGCTTTGCAGTTCATCGGTAGTTTTTACTTTACCTTCCTGCACCCACGCTTGTAACTCATTTCTGTTGAAATACAGTTTATTCCCTTTTTTAAAATGCGGAATAATTTTTTGCGATGTTTTTTCGTAGAGGGTTGTAACCTGAAGCCGAAGAAAATTGGCAGCTTGTTTCACATCCATTATATCAGGGATGTCAGGTTTTAGATGAGTTATTCGCTCACCCATTATTTCAGATAATGCTTGCTTAAGAAAAATTTTAAATTCTTCTTCGTTGAGATTGGTTAAAAAAGATACTGCCATAATAATTTTGCTTTGTTTGATTTACAGAGCAAAGATGATGATGGGATTGTACTTTTTGTGGGTT
>Ga0163154_10003627_pt1 | contig 21169 bp, 19 predicted proteins | sample OliLakLV19MP9P1_FD_148649 | JGI IMG/M metagenome (GOLD analysis project Ga0163154, IMG submission 148649) | Freshwater microbial mat bacterial communities from Lake Vanda, McMurdo Dry Valleys, Antarctica - Oligotrophic Lake LV.19.MP9.P1 | ecosystem: Environmental > Aquatic > Freshwater > Lake >...
CTCCGTCCCCTTGCCGAAATCACTGCTGATCTAAGTAGACCCCTTCCCCCCAACCTCCTCAAAACCCGCAAACAAGGTGGACAAACGATTACCTATATCCCTTGGTATACCGTAAACCGACTTCTAGACCGCTTCGCGCCCGGTTGGGAAGGAAGTGTCGCGCAGATGAGCTTCACCGGGGAACGGGTATTCGTCGTCTACAGTTTGACCATTCCTGCTCTAGAAGGACGGTTCACCCGTCAAGCCACGGGCACTGAAGTCCTCAAGGAACTCGACCGTAATGGACAGGTCCGGGAATTAAGTTTCGGGGACCCCGGCTCGCGGGCGGAGAGTATGGCCTTCCGGCGAGCAGCAGCGCGGTTTGGGTTAGGGCTGTATCTGTACAACCGTCCCCATGATTAATTATTTGTCCGCTTTGTAGGGTTTACCCGCGAAGATAACTGCCATGCCAGCGGCGTGACCCAGCCGGTCCGTCTGTAAGCCCGTCCCTTTACCGGAGAAATAACCATCCATCTCTTTACAGAGATTCTCAGGGGTCAGACTATTGGTCTTAGCACTGATGGAGAAACTTGAAGTACCCGAAGCTTGATAGGACAGCATAGAGGCGCGGCAGAATTCTAGTTTTTGCGCCAGGGTTGCAGTTTGCCATTGCGTACCGGTATCGTCACCCGCAAGTTTTGGAGCCGTCGCCGTGGCTGGAACCGCAGCAACCGTCGCATCGGGAGCCGGGGTCTGGGCACAACCCACCAGCAACAAAGCAAGCAGCAAAGACCAAGATTTCATACATCCTCCCGGACGGATACGGATGTTTCTAATTGTAAAGCAGAATCAGGGATCGCTCACCTAGACTGGGGCAGCCCCAAACCCGTGGCACAGCGGTGAATGATCCGAGTGTCGTCCAGAGCTTTTTCAGTGTAATAGATGTAAGCACCCTGGGCCGTTACCAGGAATTCTGGGTCTTGGCGGACCATCAAAGACGGCTCACTAACTTGGCGGTAGAAGGGCCGGGTGGGGTCAATCGTGGCAATCCAGATGTCTGAGTGTTGGTTGGTGTCAGCATCCACCATGAAAATATAGGACCGCCCTCTATAAATAAAAGGTTCCGCCGAGAGGCTAAGTGGTTGCTTGGTAGGGGCTTCGAGGGTGTTAATCCGGGTCCAAGTCCCGGCGATTTCCCGCCAGACCCCGATCCGTTGGTGGTCAATATCCGCAATCGCCACCCAGTCGTTGTTAAACTCCGGGGCACGGAAAATAAATGGGTCGTACTTAGTACCTGCATCCGCGCTGACCTGGGTGAAGGTGCCGGGGTCAATATCGTAACGCGCCACCTGGGAGACCTCGCCCACCGTGACATTGACGCTCAAGGCCCGCTCCCCCCCAATCCAACGGCCCCCACTCGCCAAGGGAATCGCCGCAGGGGGTGCATTGTCATCTAACTCGCCCCAAAAAACCGTGGCATCCCCCGCTGTACTGCGGTAACGGACGCGGGGGGCCGGGTCGTCGGAGTCCAGACTTGCTAGCGGGGTCCGGCCCTCAGCTCCTGGTAGCACGCCCCCCTGCCAGACCGTACCATCAAAGGCCGCTAGACCCAGGAACCCAGTCCTACCCACGAGTTTGGAGTAGACAATCCGTGTCCCCGCTGCACCATAGCTCCACTCGGGTCCATTGCCTGAAATCCGCATCGGCACGAGATTGTCATCAATCCACTGCCCCTTGCCATTGCGGGGGATGAGGTCTCCGGTTACAGCATCGACAAGAGCTACCCAGAGGTTACGGGATTTGTCCTGCCAAGTAAACCGGAAGCCCTTTTGGTCAAATTCCAGGTCTGATAACGAAGAGCGGGGGTCTGAAACCACCGTATCCTCGACTACAAAAGGTTCAGCACCCAGGGGTGCAACTAGACATACGCTCAGAGCAAGGGTAAGAAGGCGAGAAGCGAGAGACATTGGGAGGACCTAAGTTGAAATACTTCAGTGATAGTACGCCAGTCATCTCGAATTCTTTGGTATGGCAAAACACACTCCCCAGGAAGTAGTCAGGTCAGCTATAGCTCGTTAAGGTGAATTAATTGCGGGGGGATGAAGTGGAGTATCGGCAACTCGGTCAGTATGGACCCAAGGTCTCAGCCGTCTGTCTAGGGTCGTGGTTGACCTACGGCGGGGCGACGGAAGAAGCCCAGGCCCGCGCCTGTATTGAGCGGGCTTACGAATTAGGCATAAACTTTTTTGACACCGCCAATGTCTACGCCCAGGGTGAGGGCGAGCGAGTGGTGGGCCGGATTTTGCGCCAGTTCCCGCGCCCGAGCTATGTGCTTGCCACTAAGGTGTATTTCCCCATGGGTCCGAGTGCCCAGGACCGGGGACTTTCACGCCGGCATATTCTAGAGCAGTGCGACGCTAGCCTGACCCGCTTGGGGGTGGAATATTTAGATCTTTACCAAGCCCACCGCTATGACCCGACTGTACCCCTAGAGGAAACGCTCCGCGCCTTTGACCAGCTAGTGCGCCAAGGAAAGATCCGTCATTACGGAGTGTCGGAGTGGAGCCGAGCACAACTCGCCCAAGCCCATGACCTAATCCAGCAACACCACCTCGCGCCAATTATTTCGGACCAGCCCTACTACAACCTCTTGGCACGGGAGATTGAAAAGGAAATCCTGCCCTTCTGTCGCCAAGCAGGGATTGGGATTATTAACTTCTCGCCCCTTGCCCAAGGGGTATTGACAGGTAAATACAAACCGGGCGCACAGGTCCCCGCCGATTCTCGGGCCAGCGACCCACGCCAGAATCGTTTCTTGACCCTAGACGCCGACCAACTCGCCCGCGTCCAAAAACTTGTTCCCCTCGCTCAGGCCGAGGGTCTGACCCTAGCGCGGTTAGCTTTGGCATGGTGTCTCCGTTTGCCGGAATTAAGCAGTGTCATTATCGGCGCAACTAGGCCCAGCCAAGTGGAAGATAACGCGGGGGCCGTGGGTAAGAAGCTCACCCCGGCGACCCTACAGGCCATAGACCAGATTTTTGAGGGACCGCAATAGCTCTTAAAGTCTGAATAGAGCGTAAACCTCTAGGATGTGTAGAGACGTTGGCGATGGGCAAATGGAATACATTAACCGGGAACTCAGTTGGCTGAGTTTCAACGAGCGGGTCCTTGCTGAGGCCCAAGATCCTCGTACGCCCCTGTTGGAGCGATTGAAGTTTCTCGCTATCTACGGGAGTAACTTGGATGAGTATTTCATGCTCCGGGTCTCGGGGATCAAAAGGCAGCTCGCCACCGGCGTTACCAGCAAAACCCCCGACGGTCTGACCCCCGACCAACAACTCCAGCAGATCAATCAACGTTTAACGGTGCTGGGAGTTGCTCAGTACCAGTGTTATCAGGATCTGTTGCCCGAGTTAGCGGCCCAGGGAATTGAGGTTTTGAACTATGAACAGTTAACGGAGAGTGACCGTCAGTACCTCCACACCTATTTCCAAGAACAGATCTTCCCGGTGTTGACGCCCTTGGGGGTGGACCCGGCCCATCCCTTCCCCTACTTGTCGAATTTGAGTTTGTCCCTGGCAGTTGCGGTAGTAGATGCTCAAGGGAGCCATCGGCTAGCCCGCATCAAAGTCCCCCATGGACTCCTGGAGCGATTTGTCCCGGTGGGGCGGCCTCTGGTCTTTTTACCCCTCGAACAACTGATTGCAGCCCACTTAGATAGTCTGTTTCCGGGCATGGTGGTCCGGGCGGTCCATGTTTTCCGGGTGACGCGCAACGCCGATATTGAGATCCAGGAGGATGAGGCCGAGGATTTACTTTTGACCATTGAGCAGGAATTGCGCCGCCGTCGCTTTGGGGAGGTGGTGCGCCTAGAGGTGGACCCGCTGATGCCCCAGGAATTACGTCAGCAGTTGATGGAGGCTCTGGACCTGGAGGGGCAGTTTGTTTATGCGGTACCAGGGTTGCTGGATGTCAGTTCGCTGTTTGCCCTGACCCGGTTGGACTTCCCCCACCTCAAAGAAACGCCCTTCGTCCCCCACACGCCCCTCCGTTTTGCTGAAGCTGAGAATATCTTTGAGGCGATTAAGGCCGGGGATGTGCTGGTCCACCATCCCTACCACAACTTTGCGACTACAGTAGAGCGGTTCATCCATGCGGCGGTCCAAGACCCCCAGGTATTGGCGATTAAGCAGACCCTCTACCGCACGGGGGGAGCGGATTCCGCGATGATCCAGGGGTTGATTGAGGCGGCAGAAAATGGGAAACAAGTGGCAGTCCTCGTCGAACTCAAGGCCCGGTTTGACGAAGCTAACAACATCACCTGGGCACGGGCTTTAGAGAATGCCGGGGTCCATGTCGTCTACGGACTCGTCGGCCTCAAAACTCACTGCAAAGTCGCCCTGGTGGTCCGCCGTGAAGCGCAGGGTTTACGCCGCTACATCCACATCGGCACGGGTAACTACAACAGCAAAACCGCCCGCCTCTACACCGATGTGGGCGTATTCACCTGCGATCCTGAGATTGGAGCCGATGCCACGGACCTATTCAATTACCTAACGGGCTATTCCTCCTTCCACACCTACCGTCGTCTCCTCGTGGCCCCGGTGACGATGCGGACGCGGCTGGTGGACCTGATCCAACGGGAGATGGACTTACATACCCACGAACAACCCGGTTACATCGCCCTCAAAATGAACTCTCTCGTAGACCCAGCCATGATTGCATTACTCTACACTGCCGCCCAACGGGGGGTCCGCATTGACCTGATTATCCGGGGCATCTGTTGCCTGCGTCCGGGGGTGGCAGGCTTGAGTGAGCAGATCCGAGTCATTAGTATCGTCGGTCGCTTCCTCGAACACGCCCGCATCCTGCATTTTAGGAATGGCGGCGCGGATGAAGTGTATATCGGCAGTGCCGACTGGATGACGCGCAACCTCGATAAGCGGGTGGAAGTGCTAGTTCCCATTGGTGAGCCGACGATTAAGGAGCACCTGATGCACTACTTGCACCTCTCCTTGAAGGACAACCGCCAAGCCTGGGCACTCCAACCTGATGAGACCTACCGCCGGCGGACCCCGGCTGCCGATGAACCTCAGTTTTCATTACAGGAACACCTTTTGGTATCCAGTTAATTACCCATAAACTCAGGTACCCACCCTAGGACTTAGGTGCTGGGGTAAAACAGTTGCCCTACTTGCGAGATGGGCAGTCAATATTCTACGCGCTTAATAGGATAGTAACTACTCTGAATTAGCTTGTATTCTGGCGATCAAATCGAACAACAACAGGTGCACAAGATGACGAGTGGTGGGGCAGGCCGCCGTTACTTTTTGCAGGGTGCATTGTTTAGTCTTGCAGCGGCAAGTCTCACCTTGGGGTCTAGGGCTGATGAGTATATTGAAGCGATTGTAATTGGTAGTGGTTTTGGCGGCTCTGTGGCGGCGTTGCGTTTGGGTGAGCAAGGTATCACGACCTTGGTCCTCGAACGGGGCCGCCGTTGGCCCACAACAACCAATGCCTTCTGTACCTATGGCAACCCCGACGGGCGAGCGGCTTGGCTCAGCCCGACGACATTAGTTTACACACCGCACCCAATTGAGGTCTACACCGGGGTTCTTGACCGTTTCACCGCTAAGGGGATTTCGGTTTACCGGGGGGCCGGGGTGGGGGGTGGTTCTCTGGTCTATAACGCTGTCACTTATCAACCGACCCGGACGCTATTCTCACAAATCTTCCCCAGTACGGTTGATTACAATGAGATGGCGGATATTTACTACCCCAGGGTCCGTGCTGTTCTACAACCCGCGCCTGTTCCTGAAGATATCTTAGCAACGAGTTACTATCAACAAACTCGGACTTTTATGGCGATGGCTCAGGCGGCGGGTCTCCCTAATAAGTTGGTGGATCTGAATATAGATTGGAACATCGTCCGTCAGGAGATTGCCGGGTCCAAGCCCGGTTCGACCATCCTCGGCGAAGTCTGGTACGGCAACAATAGTGGGGCTAAAAAGAGCCTTGACAAAAACTACCTCGCCCAAGCCAGTAGTACGGGTCACGTCACGATTCAACCCCTGACGGTTGTCACGGGCCTAGAGGAATTAGCGGGGGGGACGGGGTACCGGGTCTTCTGTAACCTAATTGATGAAGGGGGCGTGGTCGTCGCTGAGCAGTCCTATTCCTGTCGCTACCTATTTTTGGCAGCGGGTTCCCTAGGGACGAGTGAACTACTGGTTAAAGCCCGCGCTAAGGGGACCTTGCCGCGTCTGTCTTCCACGGTAGGGACAAGTTGGGGCACCAACGGTAATACACAGACCTTCCAGAGTGGTCTCAGTGGGCCTACCAATGGTCGTCAAGGCGGGCCAGCCTCAGCCGTCGTCGAACACTTCGATAATCCCTACGGTCCCGTCGTCCTGGAGAACTTCCCTTCCTACAACATTGCCGAGGGGACGCTCTATTACTTGGGTCTGGGGATAACGCCAGCGCAGGGGGAGTTTACCTATCAGGCGCGGACCGACTCGGTACGTTTAAATTGGCCCACTACTGCTAACCAATCCCTCCTTCAGGCCACGCGGTACACGGCGGGTCTGCTCAAGGGTAGTACGGTGGGGACGAGTACGGGGGCGACGACGACGGGTCATCCCTTAGGCGGGGCGGTCATGGATAAAGTATGCGATACCTATGGGCAGGTCAAAAATTACTCTGGACTCTACGTGGTAGATGGTGCCCTGATCCCCGGCTCTACAGGTTGCACTAACCCTTCGTTGACGATTGCCGCGCTAGCAGAACGGGCCATGGACCACTTTTTCGCAGCGGTTCTCTAGCTCCAAGAGATCCTCCCTAGCCCCCCTTAAAAAGGGGGATTTATAAGTTCAGGACTTACGCAAGAGCCATCGGCCTAGCCGGGTGCTTCAGTTGCTGCATCAACCACCCAGAGCGCAGCCCCTGCTGGAGTTGATAGATGGTCTGGCCTGTACCAGGCGACCTCTTTAAGGCCTACCCACACCAGCCGCGCACCGCCGACAGGGTTTTACCTTGCCTACGCTCCTTGCGACACTGACACGCCTCAAGCCCCGTCAGGGGTTTGATTTCGCCGTGAAACTCCGCCACTTGCCAACGTCGGATAACCCCATGGGCACTACCACGATCCGGTCGGCGGGTGAGTTCAATCGAGGTCGCATCGCGCTTCTCTAAGACGGTACATCAAAGCTAAGGTAGGCTTGCTCACAAGGCTAAATAACGTGTTTGACCTTATCCCAGCGTAAGTGCGGGGTCATCGGTTCATGGCTGAGATAGCGGTGAAGGGTATCGTGCCTAAACGTCTGGAGATGGTCCGCTACATAGGTCAGGGTCTAGTTGAGCTGGGCAGTTAACCGGTATTGGCAGTCGTCGAGTTTAATAAGGCTCATCGGCTAAGGGGCAGGTCACGGCTCCGCTATCCGACCCACTCCTCTTGCTCTGCGTAAGTCCTGAGTTACGCTTCCCTTCCTCTAGTGTTATTCCTATCACCTGATTAACTTTGGTAAAGCCAAAGTTAATCAGGATTCCTTCATGACTCGCCTGGGTAAAACTGTAGCAAGCAAAAACTCGACTTCGTAGGACCCAAGCTGCCAAAGTAGCTTACTCGTCAAGCAAGTAATCATCGCATCAGTCGGACAGATTGCATGTTTAGGCGTAGCTTTTTTGTGTTTTGAAGACGCATAGACCACAGCTCACGGTCAGAACTGTAGGCAGGGGTGGGAGTTGTCAGCCTGGAGAGGTAAAATTGGTCTAGTGTACTTACCCGTCCTATGACCACCCCACCCTTGCCGCCCCAAGCCAAGACCATTCCCCAGAGCCAGATCTATCACGGGCAGACCTACCTAGATAACTACGCTTGGCTACGGGAGCGCGAAAATCCAGAGGTGCTGGCTTACCTGGAGGCCGAGAATGCCTACACTGAGCAGGTAATGGTCCCCACGGCCCAGCTTCAAGCCACGCTCTACCAAGAAATTTTGGGGCGAATCAAGGAGACGGACCTCTCGGTACCCGTTTGGCTAGAAGGGTATTACTACTACACCCGTACTGAAGCGGGCCAAGCCTATCCCATTCACTGCCGCAAAAAAGAGAGCCTAGACGCGCCTGAGCAAGTCCTCCTCGACCAAAACCTGTTAGCTCTCGGTCATGCCTACTTCAGTTTGGGTACCTTTGAAATCAGCCCGGACCATCAGTTATTAGCCTACGCCACAGACCTAACCGGGGGTGAGACCTATACTCTTTTTGTCAAAAACCTAGCGACCGAGGCGATCCTCGCGCAAATCCCCAATATCTATACTTCGGTGGCTTGGGCTAATGATAACGCCACGATTTTTTATACCATCCTTGACCCAGCCATGCGGCCCTTCCAGTTGTATCGTCATCGTCTGGGTACCGACTTTAAAAATGATGTATTGATCTACCATGAACCTGATGAAGCCTATTATCTGGGTGTGGACCAGACCAAGGACCGGGCCTATCTCTTGTTGAGCCTAAGCAGTAAAATTACCAATGAAATTTACTACTTGAATGCCGACACGCCCACTGAAGCTTTTCAGGTGATGCAGCCGCGTATCAAGGGGTTGGAGTATGGAGCAGAACACCATGAGGGTTATTTTTACATCGTCACCAACGACCAAGCCCAAAACTTTAAACTGGTCCGCACCACCGTCACTCAACCGGGCCGGGAATACTGGCAAGATGTGATTCCCCATCGGCCTGAAGTTAAGTTTGAAGGAATTGATGTCTTTGCTGAGTATTTTGCCGTGTTTGAGCGGGAGCAGGGCTTACCACGGCTGCGGATTTTGGACTTGGCGCGTCAGGAGTTCCGGGCAGTTCCTTTTGAAGAACCTGTATACACTTTGTCGGGCGGGAGTAATCCTGACTTTAAGTCTACGGTTTTGCGCTTTAGTTATACTTCTCTCATCACCCCTAACACGGTTTTTGATTACGACATGACCACGGGGGAGCGCGAACTCAAGAAACAAACGGAAGTCTTAGGCGGCTACGACCCGGACCAGTACCAGTCTGAACGACTCCAGGCCACCGCGCCCGACGGGACTCTAGTTCCAATTTCGTTGGTGTACAAAAAGGGGTTAGTTCTGGACGGTAAGAACCCTCTTTATCTCTACGGCTACGGTTCCTATGGCATCAATATCGAACCCCAGTTCTCCTCCCAACGCATCAGCATCCTGGACCGGGGGCTAGTGTTTGCCATTGCCCACATCCGGGGGGGCGAGGACCTGGGACGGGCTTGGTATGAGGACGGCAAGTTCCTCAACAAAAAAAATACCTTCACTGACTTTATCGCCTGTGCCGAACATCTGATTCAGACGGGCTACACCAACCCGGAGCAGTTAGTTATTGCGGGGGGTAGTGCCGGGGGCTTGTTGATGGGGGTGGTGATGAACCTGCGCCCGGACCTCTTTAAGGCGGTGATTGCCCAAGTGCCCTTCGTGGATGTGGTCAACACGATGATGGACAGTACGCTGCCCCTGACGGTGATTGAGTACGACGAGTGGGGCGACCCCAATGACCCAGTTTTCTTTGACTACATGGCCTCCTACTCGCCCTACGACAACCTTGAGTCCAAAGCCTATCCCAACCTCCTCGTCACCGCCGGACTCAACGATCCCCGCGTGAGCTACTGGGAGCCCGCCAAGTGGACTGCTAAACTGCGAGCTTTGAAAACCGACCAGAACCGCATTCTTCTCAAGACCAACCTGGGCGCGGGTCACGGCGGGGCTTCAGGCCGTTACGAACGGATTAAAGAAGTGGCTTTTGAGTACGCTTTTATGCTGGATGTGCTGGGGTTAGCGACTTCCTAATGCCGTGCTACCTCGGTTTTGACCCAGGGACGGTGAAATGTGGGCTAGCGGCGGTGCGGGCGGGGCAGGTCTTGGTGCGGGCGGTGGTCCCGATGGCTGAGGCCCTACCCTGGGTTACTCAGGCGGTCCGGGAATTTGGCATGGCAGGGCTAGTCCTCGGTAACCAGACTGGGAGCCGGTCCTGGCAAGTACGACTCCAGACTGAGTTCCCGGAGCTACCCATACATCTGGTAGACGAGCGATACAGTTCCCAGGAGGCCCGCTTGCGCTATTGGGATTTTTATCCAGCCCGGTGGCAGGGCTGGCTACCCCGGAGTCTGCGAGTTGTACCCACGCCCTACGACGATGTGGTGGCAGTCGTGCTGGTGGAGCGGTTTTTGGCTCAGTCCACCTTGTCCAGCGTGTAGAGCCGACGGGCTGGAGCTAGACCCTCTAGTAAAACCGCGCCATAACTGCGCCATGAGACCCGGTTATCAAGTAATGCCACCAACCCCTTCGTCCGCCGCACCGGATTTACCCCCCGCTGCAACCGCCCGAGAGCGACCGGGAGGAGATATTCGCGGAACCAGTCCCGGCCTTCCTGTTTGAGGGCATGGATACGCGCTTGCACGAGGGGTTGGTCCCAAGCCGGGAAGGGTAAGTTGACCAGGACTAGGGTAGCCGGGTCGAGGCCCGGACCCTGTTCCCAAAAATCCCAGTCCGCCACGACCACGGGCCGCGCTCCCGTCGGCACCCGCCCCACCCCCACCCGTGAACCAAACTGCGCCGCCAGATAGGTCCCCAACTGCCGCCGCAGGGCATAGGAATCCACCAGAACCACCACCGGGCCGGGACTCGTCAGGACCAATTGACCGAGTAAGGGCAGGATGCGGGCAACGAAATGCGGATGGTTCGTCTCCGGCAGGTCCGGCAGATATAGACTCACCTCTTCTTCATGGCGGTCTGGAGCAAACTGAACCGTCGTCATCTCGCCCAAACCCAGCCGATAACGGAAAGCCGGGGCCTGTTTTTGACTGTCGAGTCCCTCGCCAATCAAGATGACGGGGTGCTGAGACCAGAGCGGGGCTAAGGCTGCCGCCACTGGGACCGGCGAGAGGTAGAGGGTGAAACTTGCGCTCTGGTGGTGGACCGCACTCCAGAGGGGCCAATCGGTGACTAAATGTTCAGTGAACCGCGTCCAAGGCTCTAGCGTCGGCTGGATTGCTTGTAGGAGTCCACCCAGGGTACGGCGCAGGTCCTGGGGAACGCTCTGGGTCGGATTGGGATTGGTGAGTAAATAGTGGGCCAGTTCCGTCACTTGATGAAGAACCTGCTCAGCCTGGGCTGGGGGCAAGCTCAACCGTAACCGCTGCCAGTCCGCCGGCTCCACCCGTACCCCCAAGGCTGTCTCCACCCAAGCTTCTAAGTGCTGAGTCTGGTCAAAAACAATAGGAACGCCCTTGGGCACGGTCATCGTCCTCCGAAAAAAGTCCCTAAGCAGCACCACCGGGTCCACCACTAACACCCCGGCCCAATCAGGTTGGGGCCACTGTTCGACGAAAAGTAGGGGTTTTTCCCAGTTCTCGACCAAGGGCAAGTCTTGCTGCTGGAGTTGAGCTTGGACCGTCGGGGTCAGGGCTAGGACTAAAGGCTGGGGCCAGGATAGGGCCGGAAGTAAATAACTCAAACGGTATTCGGGTTGACTGGCGACTTGAATTAACGCGCTACGGCCTGTGGTTAGACTCCGGGCCACCAGTCGGGCCATCGTTAGCTGGTGGGGCCAAGGGAGAGCTTGGGGCAGCCGGCGCGATAGTTCTTTAAGGCGACGGTGGACCGTGACTTCCAGGGATGTCGTCGTCATAGGACTGTCGCCATCACAGACCTAGGGCGCCGGGGGCGTGGTGGAAAAAGAAGACCCACAGCCGCAAGTATGGGTGGCATTTGGGTTACGGAAGCGAAATCCGCCGCCCATTAAGTCCGCCGAATAATCCAGGGTCAAGTCATCCAGATAGGTAAGACTGGCAGTATCTACCAACACCTTGACATCCCCATATTCATAGACTTGGTCCGTCGTGCCAATCGTCCGCTCGGGCTTAATGTCGTAGGACATCCCGGAGCAGCCTGCATTTTTGACCCCCAACCGTAACATCAGTTCTTCGTCATTTTTTTTGCGGCGTAACCGACGAAACTGGTCGAGCGCGGTATCGGTGACAGTGATCATCCTGTACTCCAGCAGTTCTAGTCCTTCCATTGTAAACGAGAACCCCAGTCGTCCTAGGCTGGCGGCGCACCCGGTAGGGTGCAACAATAACCAACAGAGGTGGCGAGAGTGTCGCGGGGCTAAGGCCCTGAGGAAAGTCCGGGCTCCCCAACGCGCAGGGCTGCTGGGTAACGCCCAGTGCGCGTGAGCGTGAGGATAGTGCCACAGAAAGATACCGCCCCTGGTCTTGGACCATGGGTAAGGGTGCAAAGGTGCGGTAAGAGCGCACCAGCAGTATCGAGAGGTACTGGCTCGGTAAACCCCGCCCAGGAGCAAGGCGTGAGGACTGATGGCTGCTCGTTGCCGTCCTCCACTAGCCGCTTGAGGCGTTGGGCAACCAACGTCCCAGATAGATGACGCTCCCCCCGGCCTTTGGGCTAGGGTGAACAGAACCCGGCTTATGTCCACCTCTCCCCCTAGGGGGAATCCCGTGAATTCACGTATCTTTAGGGAAACTTTATCGGCTGGTCCCAGGATTGCCGCTAGTATAAACACGGACAGAATAATGAAACGCCATGCCCCAGTCCCCGACCTTCTTCGCTAAGCCCCGCGCCGAACACTTCCCTCAGTTCCCCCGCTGCACCGTGAACAGTGTTTTCCCCGTGGAAACGGTCGCGCTTCGAGCAGGTCAAGTCCAAGTCGAGTTACGGACCTCGGCGGTGACGACCCTCTGGCTGAGTGTGACTGATGTAGAATTACTTAACCCTGTTCCTGCCTTAGTCCCTGCCTATTCCCGACTCAGGAATTGAATACAGGCGCGAATCCATTGCTCCGTCGGGGCTTGGGGCTCCAGTCTAACCTGGGTCAGGGCTTGGTTGACCTGTTGGGCGGTGAAGCCTAGGGCACTGAGGGCGAGGTAGACTTCCTCATTGGCGACGGGACTGGCGGCGGTCATCACGCCCCCGGTGCGCTCCTGCCATTTCTCCAGACGGCCCTTGAGGTCCAAAACGATGCGTTGGGCGGTTTTGGGGCCAACGCCGCTGGTCAGGGCGAGGACGCGGCTATTGTCTTTTAGCACTGCTTGAACCAATTCAGCGGCTCCCAGGGTTTCCAGAAGAGCCAAGGCCAGACGGGGACCGACCCCGCTCACACTGAGCAGATGCCCGAAGACTTCCCGTTCGCCTAGATCACTGAAACCATAAAGCGTCTGCTGGTCTTCGCGTACTACTAAGTAGGTCCAGAGTTTGTAAGCATCGCCCACGGCGGGTAGGGTCAGCCGTTTGTGGACATGGATTTGATAACTGACCCCCCCGGCAGTCTCCAGGACCAACCCTTCACTCATTACCTGAGTCAACGTACCGGCTACCGCAAAGATCACTGTGCCCTCCGGTACCAAAAAAGCCCCGCCAGCCAGTTGTTGACGATGTGGGCGACCACCGGGACCAAGAGGTTTCCTGAACCGACCATCGCTAGTCCCAGGACGAAACCGACCACGGCAGCCCAGAGCGCGTAGGGCCAGTGCCGTAGCTCCAAAAGGTGCAAGCCCCCAAACAGTAGACTACTTCCCACCAAGCCCAGACTATCCAGAGCCACCCCCCGGAACAAAAACTCTTCACTCAGGCCCGGTAACAACCCCAACCAGAGAATATCCCCGACCCGTAAAGGCCGGAGAACCAACGTTAAATAAGCTGCTGTAGCCTCTTGAAACCCCGGCCAGAGGTAATAGGTCAACAGGCCCAAACCATTCAACCCCAAGCCCAAAGCCACACCCATCCCCAAAGCTGGTATGTCCCATCGCCAAGTGGGAACTGAGGCGGTCCCGGTCAGCCAACTCCAGGTTTGGGCCACCACAATCAGGACAAGGGCAGTGGTAGCCAGGGTAAAGAGGACCTGTTCGCGGGTGAGAGTCAAAACAACGCCCTCAGGTTAGCTTCTACTCTAATCTGAACTCGACCGCCGGGTGAGCATGGCTAGGTAGACTCATTCTTGATTAAATTCGTGACATCCCAGGCTCGGTCAATCTCGTGGCCTGATTCTTGGTCATCGGCTTGGAGGAGCCGTTCCAACTCCTCTCGGTTTTGACGAGAACGAGCGGCGATGGTTTTTTCATCCCCTTCAAGTTTTGCCATCTCATGAAGGAGATGTTCGTCGTTGACTTTAAATAACTGAGCCACCCGACGGGCACGATAGGCGCGGACCCCCAAAAGTTGTAGAGCCTCCACCCCGAGTTCCAAGGCTGAACCAAAAGTTTCCCGCTCAATGACTTCTACTTTGCGGTTAATCATCTCGTAGGCGTGTTGACGATCAATCGCCCGTGCCAAAATTTTAAGGTGAGGAAAATGTTTCTGAACTAAATCAATAATGGCGATAGACTTCTCTCGGTCATCCACCGCAACTACAAAAAGTTTAGCTTGATTCGCCCCCGCCGCATGGAGTAGATCCAACCGCGAGGCATCCCCGTAAAACAACTTGAACCCAAAGCGGCGGAGCATATCAATCTGATTAGAGTTAATGTCCAAAACCGTCACCCGGCAACCGTTGGCAATCAACATCCGCCCCACAATTTGCCCAAACCGTCCAAAGCCAGCAATAATTACCGGGTTCTCTTTTTCGTCAATCTCATCCGTCTCCCGTTCCTCCGACCAATTAGTGAAACGTGGTTGTACAAATCGCTCGTACACAATCATCAACAGAGGCGTAAACACCATCGAGAGCGCGACAACAACGATGAGCGGTTCCGCAACCTCGGTCGTGAGAATGTTGTTTTGGGTCGCAAAGGAGAAGAGGACAAAAGCAAACTCTCCCCCCTGCGCCAGGGCAAAAGCAAATAGTAAACTAGCGGACCATTCCAACTTAAAAAACCGCCCCAGCCCCAATAACAAACTAAACTTCACGACGACTAAGCCGATCACCAGCCCCAAAATTAAAAATGGCTCCCGAAAGAACAGGGCAAAGTTAATCCCCGCTCCCACCGCAATAAAAAACAACCCTAACAACAACCCCTTAAACGGCTCAATATCACTCTCTAACTCGTGGCGGTACTCACTATCCGCCAGCACTACCCCCGCCACAAAAGTCCCCAAGGCGGGCGAGAGGTCCACCGCCTGCACCGCCAGAGCCACCCCGATCACCAAAAGCAGAGCTGTTGCCGTAAACATCTCCCGTAGTCCCGTACTGGCAATGAACCGGAAGACCGGGCGCATCAAGAACCGTCCCGCCAACACAATCCCGCCCACCAGCCCAATCACTAGCAACGTTTGCTGCCAGGGGAGACCCGTCGTCTCAGCCAGACTTTTTTCGCTAGCTAGGAGTGGCAAGAGAGCCAAAATGGGAATCACCGCAATGTCCTGGAAGAGCAACACCGAAAAAGAAGACTGCCCCGCTTCCGTTTTCAATAAACCCTTCTCATTCAAGGTCTGGAGCACAATCGCCGTCGAGGACATAGCAAAAATCAACCCCACCGCCAACGCTACCTGCCAAGACATCCCCAGCAGAAGCCCGATTCCCCCCACCGCCAGCGCGGTTCCCACGACTTGTAAACCGCCCAGTCCCAAAATCGGCACCCGCAACCGCCACAACAACGACGGCTGTAGCTCTAGACCGACCAAAAACAGCATCATGACCACGCCGAATTCCGCGAAGTGCATGACATCCTCGCCCTCTTGCCCGACTAACTGGAGGCCAAAGGGACCAATCGCCACCCCCGCCAATAGATAGCCCAACACCGAGCCGAGCCCCAACCGTTGCGCCACGGGCACCGTCAGGACCGCCGCTAACAGGTAAATAAAGGCCTGAAAAAATAGATTATCCATGGTGCAGTGTCTCGGGTTGGTAGTTGCGTTGCGGTTGGTCCCGTAGAGCCAAGATGGTCTCACGGTAATGGTCAGCGTGGTCAGCAATCTGCGCTTGGGTTAACTGATGGACGCCCTGCACCACAAACGGCGGGAGATATTCCATGCCACAGAGTCGAGCCGTCTGTTCAAAGGTCACGAGAAACTCGCGGATCGTGAAATGGTTGTGGCCCCCGCGCCCATAGGCTTGTTCGCCGCCGCCCGTGGTGATCGCACTGAGGAATTTCTTCCCATGCAGGGCTGTTCCCTGATGTCCATAGGCGAAACCATACTCCAACACCGTATCCTGCCACTCTTTCAGAAGAGCCGGACTGCTATACCAATAAAAAGGATGTTGGAATACCACCACGTCGTGGTCCAGGAGTAGCTGCTGTTCAGTCCGGATATTGATATGAAAGGTGGGGTAAGCCTGATAAAGGTCATGGACTGTGACGGACACTAAACCCTGGACTGCCTGGAACAATTGCCGATTGACCCGCGATTTCTCTAGAGCCGGATGCGCGAACAAAATTAGAACTCGACTTGTCGCCACCAGTCCCCCGCCGCATTTTCTATTAAGATAGCGGACGTCAGGCTTTACTGTGGCCTAGTTAATGCTTGAGGACGACCCGGTACCGGGCCTTACCACTACGCAGACGGTCAAGGGCTTCATTGATCTGGCTAAAAGCAAAAGTCTCGGTAATCGGTTCCACTTGATGACGAGCAGCGAAATCGAGCATCTGGGCGGTGGTCGCCGGACTCCCCAGGGGACTACCGGAGAGCGATTTCTGACCCAGGAGCATCGGGAAGATCGGTAATGACACCGGACTGGGAGCCGCCCCGACGAGGTGGAGCCGACCTTTCGGACGCAACGCCGCCACATAGGTCGCCCAGTCTAGGTCAGCATTCACCGTTGAGAGAATCAAGTCAAAGGAATTTGCCACCGCTTTGAGACTGGCGGGGTCACGGGAGTTAATGAAGTGACTAGCCCCCAGTTCGCGGGCCTCTGCCTCTTTATCCGCACTACTGGAGAAAGCGGTAACATCACAACCCCAAGCTTGCAAGAAGCGCAAGGCCATATGACCCAACCCACCAATCCCGACCACGCCTACCCGGTCTGTGGGCTTGATGTCTAGTTGGACCAAGGGGTTGAAGACCGTAATCCCGCCACAAAAGAGCGGTCCAGCGGTTGCTGGATTGAGACCTTCAGGCAGGGGTATGACCCAGTTTTGGTGAGCACGCACTTTATCGGCAAACCCACCATACCGGCCCACAATCGTGCCCTCGGCGGTCAGACAGAGGTTGTGGCTGCCGGACATACACCATTCACAGACCATGCAGGAGCTTGAGTACCAACCCAACCCGACGCGCTGACCCAGCTTCAGATGATGGACTGACCGACCGATAGCGGCAATAGTCCCGACCACCTCATGACCGGGAATTAAGGGATATTGGGATACCCCCCAGTCGTTGTTCAACATACTCAGGTCACTGTGGCAGATACCGCAGTACTCCACTTCAATTTCTACATCCGCATCCCCCAGAGGACCGGGCTCGTAGTCGAAGGGTTGTAAGGCTTGACCCGGTTTGTGTGCAGCGTAGGCATGGATCATGAAGTTAGTCCTTTGAATCAGGTCAGCTTAAGCCCTGCTGTTGCGCTTCATAGGCTTGGACTTTTTCGACTTGTTTCTTTTTGAGGACCAGTAGCACTTGGCAAGCAAAGGCTACAGCTAGGGTGACAAGCAACCAAACGACGCGTTGGGGGTCCTGGAGAACGATATCTTTCTCCGCTTGACCAAAACCACCACCTACCACGTTAGGGTCGTTGGTGAGGGCCTGACCGGAGGTCACAGTGTCGCCTACTTTCACTTGAAGTTCGGGTCCGGGCGGGATTTTGACTTCTAGGTCGCCCTTGGCGGTCTTCAAGGTGATGAGGGTACCCTTGTCGTAACTCTGTTCGCCCATGGTGATGGGTACGTTCGGGGTGATCTTGGTGATGGTCCCGGCTGAGGTTGCGTTGTATTGGGCGTTATTGCTCGCCGTGCCATCGGGATAGACTTGGCCCCGGCCCCGGTTGCCGCCGATGTAGACGCTGTACTTACCGAAGTAGATGTTCTTGTCTACACCGGGGTCGGGGGCTTTGACCGGGATGACCAAGACGTTGTTGGCCTTGCCCACGGTCTCCGCATCCACCGGACCCACCACGATGATGTTAGGGCGGATTTCTTTGCGTGGTTCTTCGGCGAGTTCATCAAGGGGGGTGGCGGCGGCCCATTCCCCAGAGTCTACTTTGGCCTTCTGCTCGGCGGATAACTCCTCGGGCTTGGCGACCCGGAAGCCCTTGGGTAACTCTAGGTAAGCCCCGGCCTGCATCGTTGCTCGGTATTCCCCTTGCTCGTTGGCGTAACCCACGACCTGTTGAGCCTTGATATCGTAAGGAATTTTGACCTCTACCTCAAAGACCTGACCGGGCATGACGGACTGCGGGAACTCCGCTTCAGCTTCCGCATAACCCAGGTGACAGTTAGCACAGGCAATCCGGCCCGAGGACTCACGAGCTTCCTCATACTGAGCGGCGTACTGGGGGAAGGCTTGGGCGGCAGTCGTCGCTAGCCAAAGAATACCCGTCAAGGCAAAAAAGGTCTTTTTCATGGTCGTCCTAACTACGGTTTAAACCCACCAGGGTTCGGGGTTGCTGTACAGTTCGGTCTTGCGAAAATCGTTCTCGGTCCAAGGGGTGAAGAGAACTTTATCGTCCTTCACTTCCGCCTTGACCAGGGGCATTGGGTAGGGCGAGGGACCGTTGAGTAGACCGCCATCCGTGGCATAGGCCGAGCCGTGGCAGGGGCATTTGAATTTGCCCAAGCCTGTATCCCAGGGTACAACACAGCCCAAATGGGGACAGACGGCGTTGAGGCCATACTTCGCGACCTGTTTGTTCTCATCAATGACGATATAAGTTGCGTTCCCGGCTGCCAGCGAAAGCCCCTGGGAGAGGACGCGTCCGCCAGCGGGTTCTTTTGCCAGCAACTCCGTCACAGAGAAATCCTTCCCCGCACGGTCCCGAGCGGCAATCCCGCCCGTCCCGTCCCCGTCACTTGGTGGAATGAAATAAGCAATTACAGGGTACAAAGCCCCGACGGTCGCTCCGGTGATTGCCCCTGTGGTCAATAGGCTCAAAAACTGACGACGACTCTGAGGGATAGCTTCAACGGTCTCAGACATGACGTGCCCCAACTGCGAGACTTGTTAAAAAACTTTGCATACACATCTTAACGAGAAAACAGAACGCCCGTTCTCCTAGTATCGTGAAGAAGTGTAAACTTTAGGCCATGACTGGACCGGAATTACGACAGATTTTGGAGATGAAGTGGGGTTATCCCTACGATGTACAGTTCTTGCGCCGGGGGGACCGGCGTTATTTTCAGGTGATGTGGCGGTATCTGGGGCAGGCTTCTTTTGCCATGACGGAGGAGCAATACATGGCCCATCTGGAACGGGTGGCCTATGTTCTCGATGAATGGGCGGTTGCGGACCAAGTGCGGAGTTATCTCGATAAAACTAAGGAGCGGCCTCGGGTGGGTAAGGCGATCTCTGTTCCCCTGGTTTACGACTGAGTTTTTCCTTGGCGGTGGGGGTTTGGCGCGGGAGGTTACTTATTCGCTTTGCTTTCAACAGCGGCAGAGATCCCCCTAAGTCCCCCTTTTTAAGGGGAGCTAGGAGGGAGTTCTTCTGCCTTGGTTCTCCACTAGCCTGGTCCCGTCAGGGTATGGGGCGGAGGGGCTCTTGTGCCTCATATGATTTGCTCCGCTGTCTGGAGAATTTTTTCGATCACTTGACTCACGACTCGGTCGGGGGTGGAGGCTCCGGCGGTCACACCGATCCGTAAGGGCGGGTTGGGGAGCCAGGGGCTGACTCGGACGCGCTCAGTTTGACCTAGGGGTTTGTGATAGAGGGTGTTGTTGATATCTAGGCAGTCTGGGCCATCAATGTGATAGGACACTAATCCCCGCTCAATGGCAATTTCCTGGAGGTGGGTGGTGTTAGAGGAGTTGAAGCCGCCAATGACGACCATCCGGTCTAGGGGCTCCTCGACCAGTTGGAGCATCGCGTCTTGCCGTTCCTGGGTGGCATCACAGATCGTGTCGCCGGGGCTGGAGAAGTGTTCTTCTAACGCAGCGGGTCCGTACTTTTGGAGCATAGTCTGCTCGAAGAGTTTCCCAATCCGCTCGGTCTCGCCCTTAAGCATGGTGGTTTGGTTGGCGACTCCGACCCGAATGAGATGGCGGTCTGGGTCAAAGTCGGGGGCGGCGGCTTGGGGGAATTTTTGACGGAACTCGCTGGGGTCCCCGCCGTGGAGGATATAGTCACAGACCCACTGGGCTTCCGCTAGGTTCAGCACGATTAGGTAGCAGTTGGCACGGGAGGCGGTGGCGACGGTCTCTTCGTGGTTATATTTGCCGTGAATAATTGCAGTGAAGTCGTGTTTCTCATATTTGGCAACTCTCGTCCAGACCCGTGAGACCCAGGGGCAAGTGGTATCTACGATCGTGCAACCCTTAGCTCGTAAGCGTTCCATCTCTGAGATGCTCGCCCCGAATGCCGGTAGGATGACTACATCACCAGCGGCAACCGGACTAAAATCTTTTTCGCCCTGGGGTCCATCCAAGAAAGCAATGCCCATAGCGGTTAGATGGCGATTGACCTGGGGATTGTGGATAATCTCGTTGGTGATCCAGATGCGGTGGTCCGGGAAATGCTTGCGGGTCTCGTAGGCCATCGAAACCGCCCGGTCTACCCCCCAGCAGAACCCAAATGCCTCCGCCAACCGAATCACGATGCCATTTTGCTCATAGGTATAGCCTTGGGCGCGGATCTGGGCAATCAGGCCCGAATCGTAGGCCGCCTGGAGTTGGGGTTTAACTTCAGCCTTGAGACCAAAACCTTTGCGGTTGTAGGTGTCGCTCATGAGATTGCCTAGGGTAACAATTGCATCCTAAACAATATCAGTTGCAGTTAACGCTGAGGTTGAGGGGAAGTCCGGCGGGGTTGGTCAATTCAAGGACGGTCACGCTACCTTCCGGGGCAGCAACCGTTTTGAGAACTAAGTCTTGAGTCTCTACCACGGAATCAGCCAGGGGTTCAGGTTCATAGGTTGGTTCGTCGGGTCCACTGGGAGCAAGGTTGTAAGCCCGAGCAGTAAAATCGCCAGCCCGGGGGATGAGTCGACAACGGTAACCACGGGCTGGCATGAGGTGGAGTCGTTCGGTGGACTGGGGTGCAAGCTCAAGGATGGTCGTACTAGCGGGGTCGACTCGGGGTCCTAAGGCTTGGCGGCGTAG
>Ga0163154_10003631_pt1 | contig 21148 bp, 13 predicted proteins | sample OliLakLV19MP9P1_FD_148649 | JGI IMG/M metagenome (GOLD analysis project Ga0163154, IMG submission 148649) | Freshwater microbial mat bacterial communities from Lake Vanda, McMurdo Dry Valleys, Antarctica - Oligotrophic Lake LV.19.MP9.P1 | ecosystem: Environmental > Aquatic > Freshwater > Lake >...
ACCTGAATCAGGCTGCCCTTCTTCACGTACTGCGCCGCCACCTCGGACAGCTTATTCCAACAGTTGACGCGCACCCAGAGGGTCTGCTTCTCGCCCGCGCGGTTCTTGCGGCTGACCGCCACCGAGAATGACGCGACGCTCTGTTCCCCGACTTGACGCACCTGCGGATCGCTGCCAACGAACCCGGTCACCTGCATGTGAAGTGAAGTGTCCATCATCGACTGACGAACCAATCCGTGCTTTTGCCCCCGGCGATGTAGCCGACGCATTCACTCGCTGCCAACCCCAAACTTATGTTCGTCCTGAAGCCGACCCCAATGAAGGGGATTCGGCTTCTTAGCTTTGAGGAGCAAAGCGATGCAGAAGGAAATGAAGTCGATTTACGTGGTCGAGGTCGCATCGGGTGAGGTCGAAACGGCGACCGAAGGATGGCAGGTCGCGTCTTGGAGGCAGCATCCCGCGCTTTTGCCTTTGGGTCTGATCATGCGGAAGGTCAGCACGGAGGCAGGTGATGCAGAGGTCTACATGCCGTTTATGGTGTCCATCAATCAACCGCTGATGTTTTGGGCATTCGCTGAGGTGAGGCGGATGCACCCGAAGGCAACCGATCTGGACGCACTGGATACGCTGTCTCTGACCGATCAACTCATGCTCACGCTCAACCTGGCACTGGAATACGCCCAGCTTGTCGAGGACGGACGTGGACACAGCGACCGTTCGCGCTACATCGCCCGCTGTTTGCATCAGATTGCGCAGCGCGTCAGCGAAGGGGGCGTGTAACCATGATCACCCAAATCAGATCGCTCACACAAGAAGAGCGCCAGCTTGCCCGCAGTGCCGCTCAGGAAGCCATCATGCGTGAGGTGGGCGAACGCCCCGACCGCGCTCGCTACAACCAGTATGTCGCCTATCGTTATCCCCCGATGGTCACGAAGCTGATCAGCGGGCTGTGCATCGCGCTGCTGCTGGCGGCGTTCACGCCATCCGCCATTCGGCTGTACGTGATCGGGTCGCAGACCTTCGGTGCCGCCGTCCCCTACGAATTGGCGATGATCGCCGTCGGCATTGCCACCGTCCTCACGGCTGAAGTCGGGCAGGTGGTGTTCTCGCTGGCGCTGGCGACGCTTGGCACGTCGAAGGGCGCGCGGCGGCTACTCTATACCAGCATGGGGATTGCCACCGCGATCGCGCTGGTCGGTAACGTTCAGGTCGCCCTGCCCGGTCACATCGAAAGCCCATTTGCGTGGCTGGAAGCCATCGCGCCGCCGCTGTTGGTACTCTCCACCGCCTACGTTTTGAAAGAGCAGATGCTCGAAGCCATCGAACAGCGTCACGCCAACGAACGTGCGTACCAGGAAGCGATCAACGACTGGCAGCGGGCGACGGTCAACCCGGAAGCGCATCCCCGCTGGATGCAGTTCTACGCCAACGCCCTCCGTGACGCACTCCGCAAGGCGAACAGCCGCCGCCGCGAAACGGTCGAGGGATTGACGCAAGGCGATTGGCGCGCGCTGGTGTACCGCGAACTGCAAGCCGACAACTGGTACGAGACACCAGAAACGCCCGCACCTAATGCTTTGGTTGAAACCCAATACGAAGGGGGCGTTGAAGCAGTCGCGCGCCCTTTAGTCGTCAGCACGAACGGGAATGGCAGCCACTTGGAGGTGAACGAATGAGGTGCTGTGTGGTGTGCGGCGAGGGGATGCCACGTTCGACGTACTACGCCGGGCGACCGCGTTTGTACTGTTCCAACCGCTGTAAGCAGGCGGCAAAGTGGCAGCGCAACCGGACGTTTTACGCTCATTTCGTGTCAGAAGGAGGGCATTAACCCGCCATGCCAAAACCAACGATTATCCCGAACTGGAAGTATCAGAAGCCATCGAAAGGCGGCTACAAGGGGCTGAAGAAGCTGCTCAAGTACGTTTCGCATCGGGAAAACCCGGATCACCGTCCGGTCGAGATTGACGAGCGCTGGACAAACTGCGGTTTGGGCGCGGGCTGGCGCGAAGTCTACGAGAACGCGGGCAAGCTGGCGGGTCCGTATGTGCTGGCGCACCACCTGGTGATCGCGCCCGCGCCTGATCTGATGGCGCTCGTCCCGGATGAACTACGCCATGACCTGGTGCGCGAAGTGACCGAGCGGACGATGGAGGCATGGCACGAGGCACGCGGGTTGAACGTGCCGGAGTTCTCCTACGTGCTGCACGACCGGGATACGGATGACGATTACGGAATGCAGATGCTCCACACGCATGTATTCGTCGCGGGAACCATCGAGAACAGCATCGGGGAACGCCAGTCGCATCGCGTGGATCGTCAGCAGGTGTGTACCGACCGGGGCGGGCTGAATCGTGAGGACAACCTGCACCACATCGCACGGCACGAATTCGAGACTCTGTTAGATCGAACGATCGGCCACGAGTGGCGGCTCCTGCGCGATGCGGAATTGGAACGCACTCCAACCGACCTGGAGATCAGCAGCGAACGCAGCCTGGAGATCAACCTGTGATTGTGTCTTACCTCATCAGTTTGTGCAGTGCAGGGCAAAAGCATACGAGCGGCTTCGCGCCGCTCGTGGGTGTCCCGGCGATGTTATCGCCCCCCTGCATCAACTTCGTTGCGCCGGGACACCCTACCCTCTACGCAGTAGGGGTAGCGAGTTTAATGAACTCGCTCCTCACACGCCGGAGGGGCTTGATGCGCCGCGCCTGGCAGCGCGCCGCCAGCGTCAGGGAGCGCGTGCGCCCCCGACGCTGAAAAGCATGGCGCGTCACGGTTTCCCGTGCTGCGCGCCACCGAAAACGAACCGCAAGCGCGTTTTTCGTCAGTCATGCAGTGCAAAGTGAGGGATCGTGAAAGAAAACCGTACTGAATACCCACGTCGGCTGTCAGTGCAAATCACCAACGCGATGGACGACCGATTGGAGCAGGTGGCACGTGGGCGCGACGAAGCCAAATCCGAGGTGGTGCGCATAGCTTTACGCGCCTTCCTCGATGAACAGGAAGACGTGATCGGCAGTCGCAAGCATTTCACCAAAGCGTTCGGGCGGCGCATCGACTATCTGGAGCGACTGCTGTCTGTCGTACTCGCTGTCAATCTGGACACACTTCATATGCTGTCCGAACGACTCAAGAAAGAGACGGTTGCAATTGAAGACCTTGTGGTGAAAGCGGTCAATGACGGCGTGAACTCGCACGAGGTCTTAGGTGAGCTGATCGAAATGACCGCCGCTCAGAAGAAAACTAAACCGCCAGCGTGATGGGCTGGCGGCATGGGTGAACCTGATGTGTCTCTTGTCTAGGCAACTTGAGGATACATCAGGTTCACCTGGCTGTCTAACAACACGTTTTATATCCGGTGTGATCTATATAAAGGAAATGAGATGTCATCCTCGAATAGACCGCTGATCGTTCAGGCGGCGCAGCAAGAGACATTTCTATCGGCGGCGCTGGCGTATGCCGCGCTTGGCTTGAGCGTCATCCCGCTGGACGGCAAACGTCCGGCGCTCAAGAGTTGGACGAAGTACCAGCAGGAAAGGGCGGACGAACGAACCATCCGCGCCTGGTCATTCGGCAACGTCGGCATTGTGTGCGGGCGCATATCGGGTAACCTGGTCGTCCTCGATCTGGATGGGGCAGCGGGCTATGCCGCGTTCGCTGCGACGTTCCCGGTGCTGGCAGAGACCTACACGGTTGCCAGCGGCGGCGGCATCGGGCGGCATGTGTATTTCTATGCCGATCAACTGCCGCCGAGCGTGAAGGCGATGAACACGCCCATTGGTCACCTGGAATCATGCAGCGACGGTCGCCAGGTCGTCGCGCCCCCGAGCGTGCATCCGGTGACCGGGCAAGCTTACCGCGTCGAGAAGGCACTCGACATTCCGCGCGTGCCAAACCTGAACGACCTCGCCGCGTGGATCGAGGCATTCAAGCCGCGTCAGGTGGTCGCAACGTGGAAGCCGCCGCGCATCAGCGCGCCGACGGGCGACGGCACGCTCAACCGCCGCGTTCTGGACGAGATCAGCCGCGCGTTGCTCGGTCAGGGCTGTAAACCGCACGGTGTCTGGCTGCATGGGCGCTGCATCTACCCGCAGCGCCACAAACACGGCGACCGCAACCCGTCGTTCGGGTTTAATACCGCGAGCGGCTACGGGCATTGTTACGTCTGTGGAACGATGCTGGCGAAGGACATCTGCGCTCAATTGAACATCGAACCGCGTAATATGGGCGGGCTATTCGAGCGACCGGAAACGCCGATGCTCCAGCGTCCAAGCGAAACGCAGCGCAATGTCCACCTCGCGGTGACGCCGCCCGAACCGCCGCGCCATGATCCGCCCGCGCCAGCGTCGAAGTTGCCCGACTGGTTGGAGCGTTACACCGCCTGGGCGGGCGCGACGGGCAATCAAACGCCGCTGATCTTCCATCAGGCGGCGGGGTTGTGGCTGCTGGCGACCGCTATTGGACGCAGATTGTACGGTGAGTCGCCGTGGGGCGTGCGTATCTATCCCAACCTGTACATGATGCTCGTCGCTGGAACGACCTTCTACCGCAAGTCCACCGCCTATAAGCTGGCGGAGAGCGTCGCCCGCGCCGCCATCCCACACATGCTCATGCCGACGCCCGGATCACCGGAGCGCTTTCAGGAAGCGCTGGCGGGGCGGATGCCGACCAACTTCGACAAGCTGCCGAAGGCGCAGCAGGAGCGTTTGATAAAGGGGCAACCGTTCGCGGCACAGCGCGGACTGCTCAAGGACGAGGTGTCCGGTTTGTTTGGAGCCATCAACAAGCGCGATTACATGGTTGGCATGAAAGACCTGCTGATGGAGCTGTACGACTGCCCGGATTACTTCGACAAGGACACGCAAACCGGGCTGAACATCGTCGAGAACGCTGCCTTGAGCATCCTCGGTGTGACGACGCCTGCCAGCCTCGGCAGCGCCATTAGCGCGGGCGACTGGGACAACGGCTTGCTCGTGCGTTTCGCGCTGCTCATGCCTGAACCGGACTACGCCGAGCGCCCAGCATCCCCGATTTATCAACCCGCGCCTGCTGACCTGATCGACGATCTGCGCACATTGCATGAACGATTGCCTGCACCGCAAATGACCGAGATGGGCTGGCGCGCACCGGGCGCGCTGCGGCTGAACGTCGAGTGCTGGAGCGAGTGCCAGCGCTACGGCGACGAGTTGCGCCGCCTGTGCGACCCCCGCCGTGAAGTCGAACTCGATGAGCGTCTGAAGGGCGTGTACGGACGGATGCACGTCCAGGCATTCAAGCTGGCATCGCTGTTCGCGGCGCTGGATTGGTTGAAAACAAGCGACGATGTGCCGACCGTGACCGCAGAACACTGGCATTCGGCACAGACGATCACCGACGGCTGGCGCACGAGCGCGCAGCGATTGCTCGACCAGCTCGACAAGAGCGGCGAGGCAGTGGTTGAACGTCGTCAGCAGGATCGGGTTCTGACAGTCATTCAGGAAACAGGGGCAGCAGGCATCGCGATGCGCGACCTGTACCGCAAACTCAACTTGTCAGCGAAGCAGGCGCGCACGCTGGCGCAGGACTTGATTCGCGCCGGTCTGATCGAGGAGCGGCGTATCGACCGAGCAGAAGCCTACATCGCCGTCGAGTATATGGCCGCCTGATTGACATGACAGAACTGACATATATGACACATGACAACATGACATGGACTGACCCCGAAATGGTGGACACAGAAATTGTCCGCTAGACTGAATGAAAGAGGGGATCAGGAAGATGAAGAGACGGAAGCAGTACAGTGAAGAGTTTCGGCATGAGGGGTTGCGGATGGCGGAGAACACGGAAAAGCCGATCCGGGAACTGGAAATTGATCTGGGTTTATCGCAGGGACTGATCCGCCAATGGCAGCAGCGCTATCGCGCCGATGAAGCAACAGCGACGCTACAACCGAGCAGTGAACGGGAAGCGGAAGCAGAGATGCGTCGGTTGAAGCGTGAACTGGAGATCGTCACGCAAGAACGGGACATCCTAAAAAAAGCAATCCAGGTCTTCGCACGGGAGCAGCGCCCATGAAGTACCGGTTTATTGACACCCACCGCGCTGTGTACCCGGTGGGTCGGATGTGTCAGGTGCTGGGCGTATCGCGCAGTGGGTACTATGCGTGGCGAGAGCGTCCCGCCAGTGGGTGGGAGAAACGCAATAGGCGACTGCGGGTGCATATCCGCGCGATCTACCAAGAAAGTCGGAGTACCTATGGCAGTCGCCGGGTCTATCACGAACTGCGCGCGCAGGGCATCGCGTGCAGTCGCCAGCGCATTGCCCGCCTGATGCGCCAAGACGGGTTGCGGGCGGTACAGCGCCAGCGCTACAAACAGACCACTCGTCCCAACCCGCGTTTGCCCGTCGCGCCAAACGTGCTGAACCAGGACTTCACTGCTCAACATCCCAACCAGAAATGGGTGGCGGATTTTACCTAACCTGAGTTATGGATAAGACGGGATGCCTTTCAAAGGAGGTGTTATGCTCCACGATACCCCTATCGGAAAGGCATCCCATCATGAGTCTACTGGAATTATTCTGTGCAGTCGATGATTTCTGGCAAGCATTTGAGCCGTTGTGGCACCAAAGACAATTGAGCAGCGGTGAACGGCAGCGACGACGAGCAGGTGTGTTATGCGAAAGTGAAATGATGACGATCGTCATCCATTTCCATCAGGCACGCTATCGTGACTTCAAGACCTTCTACACCCAGCATGTGCAGGTGTTCCTGCGGGCAGAGTTTCCGCACCTCATCAGCTATGAACGCTTCATTCAGCGCCTGCCCATGATCTTGGAACCGCTGTGTGTCCTGCTCCGTAGCTGCTTCGGAACGTGTACGGGGATTGCCTTCATCGACTCGACCGCGTTAAGCGTGTGCGACAATCGTCGTATTCATGCTCATCAGGTGTTTGCTGACTTAGCGGCTCGGGGTAAAACGTCGATGGGCTGGTTTTTCGGTTTCAAGCTTCATTTCATCGTCAATGACCGGGGTGAACTGCTTGCCGTTCGGGTCACCCGCGGCAATGTCGATGACCGTAAGCCCGTTCCAAAGTTGGTCAAACGCTTGTTCGGTAAACTGTTCGGCGACAAGGGCTACCTCTCCAAACCGCTGCGCGACCAACTACGGCAACAGGGGGTTGAGCTAATCACCAAGCTCAAATCCAACATGAAGAACCAATTGATGTTGTTGGGCGACAAGTTCCTGCTCCGTAAGCGTGCCATCATTGAAACCATCGTCGACCAACTCAAGAATATCTCGCAGATTGAACACACGCGCCATCGCAGCCCGGTCAACTTCATGGTGCATCTGGTCGCCGGGCTGATCGCCTATTGCTTTCAGCCGAAGAAGCCTTCACTCGGCTTGGACAAAGCTCTTGTCCTTGCCCCCGCTTATCCATAACTGACGTTACCTACATTGCCACGGCGCAGGGGTGGTTGTACCTGGCAACGGTGATGGATGTCTTCTCCCGCCAGATTGTCGGTTGGTCGATGAGCGAACGCCAACAGACCGCCCTCGTCGAGGGGGCGCTCCAGATGGCGCTGGCGCGTCGCTGCCCGAAATCAGGCTTGCTGCATCACTCCGACCGTGGCAGTCAGTACGCCAGTCATGATTACCAGAAACTGCTGGCGAGCGAACACATCCAGGTGAGCATGAGCCGAAGTGGCAACTGCTACGACAACGCGCTAATGGAAAGCTTTTTCGCCACGCTCAAGTCTGAGTGTGTTGACCATCGCTATGCCACTCGTGCTGACGCTCGCAGCGCAATCTTCGCCTACATCGAGCGCTGGTACAACCGCCGTCGTCGCCATTCGTCACTGGGCTATCTCAGTCCTGCCGCCTTCGAGCAGCGCTTTGCCCGTGACAAAATTGTTGTCCACTAAAGCCGGGTCAGTCCAACAGTTTGTCGTCAGTGTCAGTCTGTCATATGCACTGACACGTTCTTAACATTCAGGAGGATCAGCAGATGAACCATACACAGCGAGTTGCCCACGTCGCCCGGCAGCGGCGTAACTTGACGAAAGCACTCGTCCGCGAGTCGGTCGAGCGGTATCTGGAGGCGCTGGCAGAGGAGATCGCCAGCGGCGAATGGGTGGACATTCCGTATATCGGCAAGGTGCAGGTCATCCGCGAGGAGGGGAAGGGGTACGTCACCAGCATCACGCTGAGTGGCGCGCGCGTCCGCAGAGTGGTGAAGCTGCGTTTGCGGACGAAGATTAGGCTGTACGAGCAATTCAAGCGACGGTGCCGCACGCCAGCGCCAGAGTAGGGACGAGGACTCTTGCACTACCGCCGCGCGGCGAGTGTACGGCGCACGGGGAACCCCGCTGTCAAGCAACGGCTTCGTCTCACCTTTCAGGTGTGCTTGACATCTCCCCGTTGCGCCATGCCGCAGGACTGAGCGGTAGCGCTCACCTGCGCTGGCAGACTCCAGCGGTGTGAGGGAGTGTCCCACTATGACCAGTTTTCAAATCAATCCGTTTCCGCGTGTTGCCCGCTATGTCACCGGATGGGCAGCAGAACGCACTTTCGATGAGATTTACGCCGATCTCACGCCCAATCTCAATCGCTTGCTGCGCTACTACGGCAATGCCGACATCGACATTCCCGATTTGGCTGCCCATGCGTTCATGCGACTGTGGATGGATTTGAGCGCTGACAAAACCTTATTGGCAGGCGTGGACAAAGGCGGCGCGCTGAAGCTGCTCTTGAACCGTGCTAATCCGCAAAGTTTCCGTAAGGTGTATCGCCACGAGGTCTATCTCGACGATCTTGCCACACGCAGCGGTGATCCGGATGAATTCGTGATCGACGGGTTCGATCACGGTCACAGCAATGGCTATGCTGAGTATGCGGAGGCGATTGACCTTCGGCTCGACATCGAACGCGCTATCGGTGAGACTGCTGAGAAATACATCGACAGTTTGCCACATCTGGCAGCGTTGTACTACATCACCACCGAAGTCGGACCAGACGACGCGGCAGCCATTGCCGGGCGCAGCGGTACGAAGAAGTGCTGGTGGCTGACGAGCGTGGTCAAGCCGATGCGTGAGGAGTTGTGTGAAAAGCTGGAACTGTTCAAGCCACGTAAGCAGACGTGGCGGGATTTCCATTTTGCTGGAGCAAAAGCGCCGCTGCTGCGCCTGGTCGCCCGCTACGAAGCGGAAGGTAATCCGCGGATGGTGGCGACTCTGCAAAGTATGGCGGCTTATGAGAGTTGCAAGAAGCTGATGGGGCGCCTGCAACTGTCAAAAAGCCATGTGCAGTATTTGCGGCTCGTCGCGCACCGCGAATTGAACAAGATTTACCGCTGTGCCGCATGACGACCTCAGGATATTTGTAAAGTTCACCGCTGTGAAAGTGCGAGAACCCCTCATCGAGCATGGCTGCGCTAAGCCATGCTCGATTTGTTCGGAACCGTGCATCCTCACGTCCATCCTCAGGGTAATCCGGTGTAATTCTGGCGCCGCGAAACGAACTCGTCGAAGAAGTACGTCCCCCGTGTCCCGGTATCGATACCTGTGACAGCGCCCAGTCGCACCCGGTCGATACGGCGTGTGTCGTTATCAAGCGTATTCAACTGTGCCTGCTGAGTGCCATCCAACCAGAGCGTCACGTAGCCGTTATTCGTTCCAACGGCGGTCGCCGCTTTCCAGTCCAATTCAATCCAGTGGGAGGCATCGGTGATAGTGAACCAACTGCTAGAAGTCCAGGTGGTTGCGTCGTTCAAGATACCCACCCGAACTTGATAATTTCCACTGGAACGGCGTAATTCAACGCGAAGCACTGCGGTCGAAGTTCCTGAATAGCCTTCAAAAACGATGTGGGTGTCATTATTTGCCATGACGATGCCGTTTGGGTCAAACCCAAATCGGACACGATAACGCGCCTCGGCGTTCGGCAAATCATCGGTTACATAAATAGCCGTATTATCGTCGATGAGCGCCTGCATTCCATAGGTACCAACTAAAGCGGCACTGGTTGAGGCACTCAGGTCACCCCCATCAACCGTTTGTCCAGTCCAATTCAGTAGATTGCCTCCCTCGAAGGGCGCGACGAAGATTTGGTCGGTGTAAACCAGCGTTTGGGTGGGCGTACGGGTGGGTGTCCGTGTCGCGGTCGCGGTCGGTGTTCGGGTTGCCGTCGCTGTGCGAGTAGGTGTACTTGTGCGTGTGGCGGTACGTGTATGGGTCGGCGTAAAGGTACTGGTTGGAGTCGAGGTATTGGTCGGCGTCGGCGTTAGCGTGAACGTCGGTGTCCATGTTGGGATGGGGGTGAGCAAGGTGTCACAGTAGAGGGGAGAATCGGTCAAGAAGGGAATAAAGGTGACATTCCCACTGACACTATCCCATTCACCTGTACTTCCTTCCGCCGGACCACTCAGCGCATTCCACCAATTGTTCGTTGCATCGATTGGATCGCCGCCGTGAACCGAGATCGCTCCCCCACGCGGTTCATTGTCACCATTATCGACAAAACAACTGTCGTTGATGCGCGCTTGAGATTGCGTTCGGATACCGCCGCCATCGAAAACTTCCGCAATATTGTCGTTGAACAAGCTCCGCTCGACGATCAAGAAACCATCATTGTTGATCGCTGCACCTGCTGCACTTCGATTGGACCGGAAGACACTATCGCGGATGGTGAGCTGCCCGTCGGACGTGTTTGTAATGCCGCCGCCATCCCATGAAGCGTAACTATAGCCAATTTCGCTCCGATTGAGGATCACAATACCGGCATTGTAGATGCCACCACCCGCTTCCCAAGTACTGCTGTCGAGAACACGTACATCAGTCAGCGCCAAAACGCCTCCGTTTCGCAGGGATCCACCTCCTGGCGCTTCTCCATAGCGCAATGTTACATTGAAAAGGTATAAAGAACCGGTCGAGGTGATCTCGAACAGTCGGAATTCCGGCGCAAGTAAATCACGTTCAATCAGTGCATCATTTCCACGCACGATGATATCGCTCGTGATGAAAGGTAGCCCCGTATCACCCTCAGCAGCTGACGCAAGCGTGTAAGTGCTATCTGCCGTCAGACAAATCACGTCTTGTCCGGGTGAGAGATTGGCAGCCTGAATAGCAATAACTAAGGCATTGCTGTCGTCTGGAAGAATGGTCGCTGTGCAAGGTGCCGCACTCGTGGAGGTAGGTGTGGGCGTAAAGGTTGATGTCGCAGTTGCCGTTGGCGTTGAGGTATCGGTTGACGTCGAAGTAGGCGTTAGGGTATCCGTTGCTGTCGGAGATACCGTCCAGGTTGGGGTCGGTGTTTCAGTGAGAGGAGGACCCTCCACACCACAAAAGGTATAGGCTTGATAACGGATGGGCATATAACTGACATTGCTGCCGTAAATCGTGTCGCCTTCTCCACCTGGACCGTTCGCGGAACCCCACCAATTATACCGCGCATCGGTCTCGGAGTTGCCGAAGTTCGATAACCCTTCGCCTTTTCTGTCTGGCGCGATATTGTCATAAACGCAGTTATACTGCAAGGTAATGGAGCGATTCGTTCCGATTGCACCGCCATCGGTTTGGAGTGCTTGATTGGCATAAAAAACATTGTGATGAATCTGCGGCGATGCCGTTGTATTGATGACGAGTATTGCGCCGCCAAAACCCGCGATGTTGCCTTCATAACGATTGTTCCGAATATGCGCGCTAGCGGTTGAATCACTTACATAAACCGCTCCACCCCCGTAGAATTGCGAGATCGTCCGGTTACTTGTAAAAGTGCTTTCCATAATATCGAGGATGCCAGTGCTGAAGATCGCACCGCCTTGGTAAGCACGATTACCACTGAAGGTGACGTCCTGAACGATGAGCTGCCCTCCCTCGTTCCAGATTGCGCCGCCGTCGCCGTTACTGTACCCCCCATCAAGTGAGAGATTGATCAAGGTCAATTGTCCTGCTGCAACGATGTGGAAAAACCGGAACGCCACGCCGCCAGTTCGTGAAATGGGTTGATTATCGCCCAAGATCGTGATTGTAGAGGTGATCGTTGGGAAGGCAGAAGCAGTCGTGGAAGTCGTCAACTGATAACTGCCTGCACCCAAACAGATGACATCTGGTACGTTTGTCCCTGTGCTGATGTCGTTCGCATTCGCGTCGGTGATCGCATTTTTGAGGGTGTTGATGTCACTGACGGTGAAGGTGCAGGTCGTTGAAATCGGCGTGGGGGTGATGGTCGGGGCGATGATCGGTGTCGGTGTCCATGTCGGATTGGTAGCAAAGGTTTGACCGCAGGCTTCCAAGGAGGTCTGTGCGAACGGAAAGAACGTCGCGTTGTTCCCCCAAATCGTATCGCCTGAGTACTGGGGTCCATCGGCTGAACCCCACCAGTTGAACCGTGCATCGACATTTTCGTTGAGCCAGTTCGATAGACCAGTTCCACCACCGGACTGAGCGATATTGCCGTAAATGCAGTTGGACTGTGCGATGATACGAACGCTCGTATTGATCGCACCCCCTTCTTCGTTCACATTACGTGCTTCATTGGCGTAAAAGACATTCCGGTAAAGGTAAGGCGTTGTAGCATACGTGTTATAAATGCCGATGGCACCGCCACCGGACGCACTGTTGCCGATGAACGTGCTGTTACGGACATCTAAAATTGCGTTGAAATCGGCGTTGAAGATCGCACCCCCACCAGAACTGCTGTAATTGTTCTCGAAGCGGCTGTTCACAACCCGTAGTTCGCCCGTATTGAAGACTGCTGCCCCGGCTTCGCCGCGATTATCCTGCATTATCACATCATTCAGCACCAACCGCCCACCTTCTTCGACGCGGACAGCGGCACCTTGCGTGTAGAGGTCGGCGTTACGAATGGTGACAGTGGTCATCGTGAGATCGCCGCCAGATGCGACCCGGAACAAGCGGAAATTCGGAGTTCCCGCTGTCGAGCTGCGCTCGATGATGCCACCTGCGCCAATAATCGTGATTTTGCTGGAGATGGCTGGTAACGCAAGTTCGTTGTTTGCAGTCGTGAAAGTGAACGTCGCACCATTCAAACAGATTACGTCCGCGGTGGGCGTGGGCGTGTCATTGCTGTTGGCAGTGTCGATTGCCGTGATCAGTCCAGAGGTGTCACCTGCACCTACCGTCGCCGTACAGGTCGTCGTTATGGGTGTTTCCGTGGGCGTGGGCGTGATTGTATACGTCGAAGTCGGGGTATAGGTAGGCGTCGATGTAGCGGTGTAGGTTGGTGTGACACTGGGAGTGAAAGTCGGTGTATACGATGGTGTCCAAGTCGGCATCGGAGTACGTAATGGGTCACAATAAGCAGGTGCAGCAGACAATGGTGGCGTGAAAGTGACATTGAAACTCACGCTGTCGGGAGCGCCTGAAGCCCCAACACCCGGTCCACCAGCCGCATTCCACCAGTTGTTCGGTGCATCGAGGTTTCCCCCATGCACAGACAACGCACCCCCGCGTGGTTCATTGTCTGTATTATTGACGAAACAGACGCCAACAATGGTTGCTTGTGGGTTGCTACGAATGGCACCGCCATCGCCTACTTCCGCTCGGTTGTCATAAAAGAGACTTCGCTCAACCACTAACGCACCATCGTTATTTAGCGCTCCGCCGCCCGCACTCCGGTTGAAGTGAAAACTACTATTGATGATGGTCGTTGTGCCGCTCGCGTTGGTGATCGCGCCTCCATCAAAAGTCGCATAATTACTTTGAAATCGGCTGCTATCGATAGTCAGAGTGCCATTGTTCCAAATCCCGCCGCCGCTTTCCCATGTCGCGTTTTCCGACAAGTTGACCTGCGTCAAGAGCAACGTTCCTTCGTTACGAATGCCGCCTCCGAACGCCATCAATCCTTTGCGGACGATCAAATTGTAGAGATGCAATCTGCCACCCACCGCGACCTCAAAAATACGGAAATCGGGTGCGGTCGAAAGCCGCTCGATCATCGAGTTGTTGCCACGGATAGTCAGATTGCCAGTGATGGTTGGCAACCCAGAGAGTCCACTTGTCGAACTAGACGCAATACTCGTAAGCGTAAATGTACTGCCATTTTCCATACAAAGCACATAAGGAGTACCACTTATGTTCGCAGCGTCGATAGCGCTAATCAAGCCAGCGACATCAGAGGAAACAATTGTTGCATTACACGGCAAAGTTGAAGTTGGCGTAAGCGTAAGTGTGGGTGTAGAAGTAAAAGTAGGTGTAAGTGTAAAAGAAGGTGTAAGTGTTGGGGTGGGAGTTGCAGGTGTTACCGCTTCAATTTGGATAGGGGTTCCACTAGGTGCTACTTCTCCACCAAAGACGATTTGAGATCCATTAGGATTCCAGTCCGCCACATATATTCTTCCAGATGAAGTAAACGTCTCCACTATTTGCTCACTTGCTATATCGAGAATTTGAAGTGTCCCATTAAAGCTTGCTAGTGCTATACGCTGTGAATTGGGACTCCAACGCACATTCGCATCGGGAATATTGAATAATTCTAACTGCTGACCCGTTGCTGCATTCCAAATCTTTATTTTGTTATCAGCATCACTCGTTACAAGTTTGTTTCCATCTGGACTCCAATCAACGTCGTAATGGGTAAAATCGTTATTTATAGTCTGTGTAACCTGTCCAGTATTTGCATTTACGATACGGATGTCATTCTCGTAAAAACTTACAATGACCATGTGGCTTCCGTCAGGACTCCAATCTAATTTGGCGCCCCCAACCAAAGGGCTTCGAAGATAATTACCACTGGCGGCATCATAAATTCCGATATCGTTCCCTATACCGGTCACGGCTATCTCATCACTATTTGGACGCCAACGTACGGACACACTTCCTTGTCCACCTAGTTCACTTACTGATAATAGTTGACCAGATGTAGCATCCCAAACTCTAAATCCATCGGCACTGCCAAGTGCAGCCGCTAACCGCGTCCCATCTGAACTCCAATCAAGACTATTAACGGGACAATTACCCGCATTTAACGTTTGTACAATTGCCCCAGTCGTTACACTCATCAATGAAACAACAACGTTTTGCGTCGAACTGCAACTATCCGGTCCCGTACTAAATGCAATCACATTACCGTTAGGACTCCAAGCGACTGCTCGTGTTAGTGTAGTGTTCGATTGTGCTCCAATTCTACTCATGACTTGAAGTAAAGTGATGACTATGCAAAGGAGTGAAAACAATATCCAGACTTTACGCCAAACGAATGTCAGAGATCGAGTAGGAGAATTCATCATCTTTTCACTTTCGTTAAGGCGTTGAAGTAGGGTGGGGAATAGGAGGAACATAAGATGTATCATCATTTAGATCGGATAGATTACAGTTTGCAATTGTCCGAGCAGGTTGACGATTTGAGTCTATAGAAAGAGTGCAGTTTGGAGGAGTGTAAGGATTTGAGGTATACCGTTGGGATAAAAATTCAACGATATCTGTGACCATATTTCGGTCGTTCGAAGGTACAAGTGGATAGTGGTCTAATGGCCATTCAACGTGATCGGGACCGGGAGGAGTAGTCAGTTGAACCGACCAAAATGAATTATTATCAACATTACCATTAGGTATAGAACTGAAACCACCCCCCGACCAACGATTAAGTTCATCACGTTCCACACCAAGAGGGTCAGTCACTATACGTCTAGCATCAGAGGGATCTACCGGAAAAAACGTCTGAAAATAATGCTGGGCGGCAATGTCGGTGCGAAGCAGAAGTATTGGATTCAAGTGAAAAGCGTTCTCGTTTAGATTAGCCCGTGCAAATCCGCGTGCAAGAAAGACAGATAGATGTAAATGATCGTAAGTCGGATCACCACCTGTTTGCCCTAAAGGAGTTCCTGCTAAAACAACGTCACCTATTTTAGGTAAACTGTACTGTCCATTGCAGCCGATGTAGTTCGTGATCAATGTGCAATCAATTTCGTGTGGTGGTGGTTGTCCTATATTGCCCCAAAGTAGGTGGTTATAAGTCACGACGATGTTTGATAAATTTGGTAAACCATCTATATCGCTATCAATCCTCCCACTAGCGAACGAATCCACAAAGCATCGTACGGATACCCCTCGTCCAGGTTGTGCTGAACCGCCCGTATTTGTTACTCCATTGAGAAGAAAACGATTTCCTTCAATCACCACTCCATCACACATCGAGACGATAACACGATCATCCCAGGTGTTGGAATTAGCGCTGTTACCATAATCAATTCCAGAATGAATACGATAAGTTGCTGAGTAAAGCGTTGTCTGTCGATTATTCCAGGAAAAGCTAGAGGGTCCAAAACCCTGTCCATACTGCCGAGTTCCTTGGAAAACACCCAACGGATCTGTAGGTTGTCCAGGTTGTACAATGTTGTATGGTAATCTGCTAAACGGCATTGGCAATCCAAGTATACCTGAGAGCTCATGAAAAGAACTTGCTTCAGGTGCAACATCTCGGAAACCTATAAGACCATGAGGTAAGTATGATGGGCGAGCGCCAACAATGATGTGAAGCCTGCGATTCATCGACAAGGGGTTATTCTGCCAATTATGTGCGGCGGCACTTGTAACTGATATTACGCTAGTTCCAGTCGATAATGCGAGGTCTATAGTGTGGATACGTTGCTTGTACAGTTGATTATTGTCGTAATCAGTTGAGTTAAAAGCGATGGCAGTTTCATCAGGTGACCAGCTCGCTGCAGTGTTATAGACTTCAGTGTTATCTGAGTAAGCTGTCAAGGAAACTGCTGAACTTGGGGAACTGCCTTCAAAAGTTAGGTTTAATCCATTGCGATGACTCAAATAAATATCGGAACGCGGAGAATTAGGGCTGCTCAACCGATCTGCCGTATATAATAGATACTGTCCGTCTGGCGACCATGCAGATTGATAATCATCTCCAGAAGAGCATATTACACACGCTGGGTCAGTGTTAAGATTATTATATGCAAGCGCAATAAAGATATCCTTGCCATCTGGTCTATCACCAGTAAATGCAATTTCGCGTCCGTCAGGTGACCAAGCGGGAAAATATTCAAACAAAAAGAAAGCAGGATTGGTAAGTGTGTAAAGATTATCACCCTCACCGTTGACATCTAAATCAAATGCGTCCATTACGTAGATGCGCCAAGTGCCACTACGATTTGATTGAAAAGTAATTCGCGTGCCGTCGGGTGACCACGAAGGCCATAAATCGTTTCCTGCCTCCGGAGTTAATCGAATCCAATTATTACAGTAATCAGGTTCACGCAAGTCAACAAGATAAACATCGTATTCGCCATTTCCATCAGTCGCTGAATTATTATGCCAGTCCGATATAAAAAGCAGTCGAGTTCCATCTGGAGACAGAATAGGATGTGCTTCGGCAGTACCAACTCGTCCAACTAACATCGTTTCATCAACCAACGGATATGGTCCGTCTAGTATAGATGCATATATGTCCTCACGGGTCGGATTTTGAACCGTGTCCTCCCAGTATGTATATACAATCGTTGTGGTCGGAAATGAAATTGTAAAAGGTTGACAAATCATTGGATTATTAGTGAAATAGGTTCTTGCGTCAGTATGATCCAAGTCAATTGTTGAAAGGTCGATGGCGGCTTCAGGGATTTCAACAATCTGTCTTGTGAATTGGGTAATTGGAGTAAAAAGTGTAACCGAGTCTAAACGAACCACCGACATGTTTGAAGATGATGGAAATTGCGCCTCTATAGCGGTACTACCTTCGATTAACGGCATCGAGTCTACAGCTGACAGCAATTCAATGTCATTAATGTATACACGTAGTGTATCTCCAATTACCGAAAAGCGGATTTTTTTATACTCCCAAGGCACAAACGCACTTGTCGAAGCTGTCGCTAACAAAACATTGTTGCGGTAAACGGATATTTGCCCCTCATCTTTTAGTAAGACTCGGTAACTGCTTTCAACAGTACTTCGTGCGTACAGCAGAAGTTCACCGTGAATTATTGAGGTGCTTACTTCTAGAACAACATCCGCTAGTTGATTAGTCACTAATACTAAACGTGATGCCTGTCGCGTTTCTGCAGCCATACTTCCGTTGCTAAAACCGAGTCGCCAATTTGTTTCTTGCAATAAGCTCGGCACAGTAGCACCGTCAAATGTTTCGGCGTAAAAGATATCCAATGGCGAATCTGCAGCAGATATTAATATGTTGGTTGATAAAGCCGTACCATACAGTACAAAGTTATCCAACCACACGACTGCATTTGCGCCTTCATTTAAGACAGTTGTGAAAGCAATCGTACCCGCTGGCAGCGGATCAGCATCTACAAACTCGATGACAACTTCCTCGTTGATCCAAATCTGGATTGTGCCTTCAATTGCACCAACTCGGACACGTTGCCAGCCGGTGATCGTGCCGTCGACTTGAGTAGTGGCAACTACCGTCGCGTTACGGAATAGATCGATACGCCCGTCTGCAAGCAACACCACTCGATATGAACCCGCCTCGGTGCGTCGCAGCGCCACTTCCGCAGCGCCAGACTGCATGTTCACGTCCGCTTCGATAATCATGTCTTGTAAAGGAGCAAATCGAAGTCGCAGAGAATCGGCAGGCGTAATTCCTGAGATTACGAAATCCGTTGTAGACGAAATGGCTTCGAGGGTCGTTTCTGGCGTTGCTTGAAGCAACGCTGTACTTTCTGGCGTGTTTTCGGGAACAGATTCCACAATATCGGTGCGTTGGACGAGGGACCAACCAGTGCCGACTTCCCACGCGGAAAGATCACCACTATTGAACGTGTCACTCACCAGCAAGGGGAGCTGAGGCAGGCTCGGTGTTGGTTCTTCTGTCACGAGTGCAGGAGTAGGCGTAAAGGTCGATGTTGCAGTAATCCCTAGTTCCTCAGCAGGCAGCCAAATTGCAAAATCATCAACCATCAGCGGCGTGTCCACCATGTCGGCAGCGCTGAACCCGATACTGCCCGGCGGAAGCGGTGAAACGTCACGCAAAACGGCAACTTCAATACCATTCACGGCAATTCGGATCACATCCTCGATAACGGACAGTCGGATTGTTTGCCAAGTATCCGCGCTGAGAGTAACAAACCCCGTGTAAAGTTGGACCGTTCCTCGGTAAAGTACAATATTTCCAGTCGTAGAGACTGAGAGAACGTAGTAACCCTCTGCAGTCGATCGTGCGTATAGGCGCACGCTACCCGTCACGAACTGAACCCGCACCTGTATGACGATATTGGTCAGGTTATCGTAAACAAATGAAGCTGGAATATCATTTTGGTTGGTCGCAAGTGCCATACCCGGATCATTTGGTACAAACGCCCATGCACCGTTGAGATTCCAAAATGGATCGTCTGGTGTATCAAAGCGATCTTCCAAGAGCAGCACCAGGGGCGGTTCTGTTGGGAATGGAACCGTTGTCAGGGTTGCGGTTACTTCAGCCGTTGCTTCGGAGGTTGCAACTGGTTGCGGTTCGTTCGTTGGTGATGGAGTAACTGTTGCCGAAGGATAGACGGTTGGTGACAAGGTTGCAACGATGACAGCTGTGGGTGATGCAGTCCATTCAGCCGCAGGAATAGAAACCGATACGTTATCGACTGCTACGGCTTGTATCCCATCATTCATTCCCGAATCGGGTGGGGAGAAAATACCGAGAAACGACAGACTGCCAGCAGGTAATGGAGCGAGATCCTGAAAACTAAGCGTATCGATCCCATCAACCGATACACGAACAAAATCATTCAAAACTGATAAGCGTACTGTTCGCCATTGTGCGCTGACATTGCCACCCACATTTGCTGAGGCGAACAATTGACCAGCACGATACAGGCGAACTTGTCCACCGCTTTCCAATTCAACGGTGTATCCCCCATTTACTGCATCCCGTACCGTCATCGACCAGATACCACCTAGAAGCTGAACATGCGATTGCAGCGCGACGTTGTACAGCGACTCTGGGTAAATAACTGGAGAAACAGCTCCGGTGGCTTGAAGCGAAAGTCCGGTATCCGATGAAATATATGTCCAGCCAAGCCCTACCGACCAAAGACCAGATGTATTGTCATCAAATGTGGTCATTGAAAGAGGCAAGAATGGCGGTTCTGTCGCAACTGCTGTAACGGTTGGATTGTTTCCTATCGTCGCCGTAGGATTTTCAACCGTTTCTGAGGTTTCAGCAAATGTGAAAGTAGGAGATGGAGTATCAGTCGCACGCATTTCTAAAGGGGTTAACGTCAACGCAATAATTTCAGGGGTATACGTAGACGTAGCAGTTTCCGATGACGATGGATTAAGAGTATCGGTTTCTGCACCTGCGGGTTCAGTCGCTACTTCTTGTGCAGCACTCCTAAGTGAAGTATTTACCAGAAGGATTAAAAGAAAAACGGTAAAGAAAATAAACAGAATGTGAGGTTTGTTCCAAGGTTTCTTTGCTGCCACGATTATTATTAACCTCGCTGTTCACTAACATATCTTTAGTATACCCTCATGTGTATCACCCTTATAAGTCATTTTAGTTTAAGAGTTTGTTATATCAGTTCAGTTTATCCACTGTTCGCACCAAATATACTGTCCACACCTCCTTAACACTTGCAACGTATATGGCATCGAATATTGAGTGATTTTGATACATGAGTTGTTGAAACTACTGTCCAAAAACTGAAATCCTCGTCAGGCGTGCGACTCAACTCTGATACGCTGGTGGACATCGGTAATACATGGAGTGCCATGCGATGTTCTACCAGCATTATGATTCTCATCTTCCTGCAACGTACAGAAAAGCCGGAATCCTCCATCCGACGACCGGAATCCCCCTACCCTTGAACCGGAATCGTACAGACTTCCCTCTCAAACGCTCTGCTACGCTGGTGTCATCGCACGTACAACGGCACGTCGTCACCAGACCTGAAAATTTTCCATGCGCGACTGAAATGTTGCTTATCGGTCACGGGAAAATTTCAGAGGAACAGGGGGGTGACTGTGTTACGTTGAATTCATCCGTATCACACAGGAGCGTGACGCATGGTTGAACCCATCGTTTCCACCCTGCCGACGAAGCAGCCGAAACGCACCATCATCTTCGCCATCCGGCTGACCGACGCAGAACGCGACCAGATCGAGGCGCTGGCGCAGCACCTCAGGCTGCCGGACTCGTTCATGGCGCGGCATTTCATCCTTGAGGCTGTGAAACATCACAGCGTAGACCTTTGCG
>Ga0163154_10003633_pt1 | contig 21145 bp, 9 predicted proteins | sample OliLakLV19MP9P1_FD_148649 | JGI IMG/M metagenome (GOLD analysis project Ga0163154, IMG submission 148649) | Freshwater microbial mat bacterial communities from Lake Vanda, McMurdo Dry Valleys, Antarctica - Oligotrophic Lake LV.19.MP9.P1 | ecosystem: Environmental > Aquatic > Freshwater > Lake >...
GGGTGGAGCCGACGAGGATCGCGACGGACGCCGGCAAACTCGATCCCAACCGGGCGCAGGGCCTGGTGCAGGCAGCGGTCCGCGCGACGGAACGGCCGCGTGGGAACCGGACCCGGGTTCGGGCCGCGCTGGCGGTCGGCGGGTTGGCGATCCTTGTGGCGATCGCCTACTGGGCGGGCATTGGACAGCCCGAGGACACGGGTCGGGACGAGACCGATGGCGGCAAGGCGAGTTTGCTCGCGGAGGGACCGACCCGCGCGGAAGGCCCCGCACCGAGCGCACCGGAGGCCGCTCCGAGCGAGGCCTGGGTCGATCCCGAGGCGGCGACCCTAGCGCTCGCTCGGGCGAAGCTCGCGCTGCCGCGCGCCGCTCAGCTCGACGCCGCGATCGCGGACCTCGAGGAGGCACTCGCGCTCGACCCGAGCCTGACCGAGGCCGAGTCCCTGCTGGCGGGAGCCCTCGGCGCAAAGAGCGAGCAGCTCGCGGCCACCGACCCCGACGCCGCCTACCTCGCGCTGCGCCGCGCGCTGGACCTCGGGCCCGGTGACCGTGCGCGGTTCGCGCATGCCGACGCGTTGGAGGCGCAGCTCGCCGCGCGCCTCGTTCAGGGCATGGCGCTGCTCCAGCCAGCGGCGGACGCGCTGTTCGGCGATCGGCGGTTCCCGGTCTCGGGCACGGCCGGCGCCCCACGTCTGAAGGCGTTGCGGCTGGCGGTGGTCCCGGTCACAAGAACGCGCGTCGAGTTCCCCGTCGAGTTCCCCGTCGAGTTCCCCGTCGAGTCGCAGTCGCTGCAGATGATCGCCGGCAGATTCGCCGCCGAGGTCGAGGTGCCGGCCGACGGCGCGTGGTTGATCGTGCTGCAGGGCGAGGACGAGAACGGCGTGAGGGCGTCCTCGGCTGGCGTGCTTGTGGTGGTCGACAGCGAGGACCCGGCCGTGACCATCGACTCACCGGCCGAGGGCGCGACGGTCGGCGGTCGGAGGGTGCTGGCCGGCCGGGTCGTCGATGACGGGCCTTGTGTCGTGACCGTCGCCGGCTTGCGCGTCGAGCCGGACGCCGAGGGCGCGTGGCGCCGCGCCCTCGACCTCCGCGACGGCCCGCAGGAGGTCGTCGTCGAGGTGCAGGACCAGGTCGGGCGCCGGTCCAGGGCCACCCGGTCGCTGGCAGTGGACGCGACGGCCCCCGTGCTGACGGTGACACCGCTGCCAGCGCTGACGAACGCAGCGGAGGTGCGGGTGACCGGCACCGTCGCCGGGCTCGGACGGGGTGTGCTCACCGTGGACGGCGAGACGGTGGCGCCGTCCCGTGATGGCGCCTTCGCCGCGACCGTGCCTCTCACGCGGGACAGCACGCGCACCGTCGTCCTCGTCGCGTCGGACGCAGTGGGGAACTCTAGCGAGCAGACGGTCGTGGTACGGCGACACACGGCAACGCCTCGCCTCGAGTGGTCGAGCCCGGATCCGAGCGCGCCTCTACCGGCAGGAGAAGTGGAGGTCGAGGGCACCGTGGTCAGCGCCCTCGAGGGCGCGCGGGTCACCGTGAACGGCGCTCCGGCGGCCGTTGACGGCGCGACTTGGCGGGCGCGCGTCACGCTCGAGCCAGGCAGGGATCTCCAGGTCGTGGTTCAGGCGCAGGACGCTGCCGGCAACGATGCAGCACCCCTGCGGCGGACGCTCGCGGGTCGTGGGAGCCGCCCCGCGAGAATTATTACGGGCATCGGTCTCACGCTGATCTTCGTCGAGCCGCAGACCTTCATGATGGGCAGCCCAGAGGGCGAGACGGGTCGCGACGCCGACGAGGCTTTGCACTCGGTGACGATCACGAAGGGCTACTGGCTCGGCGAGATGGAGGTGACGCAGAAGCAGTGGTTCGATGTGATGGTTACGCGCCCGTGGCGCGGCGAGGAGTACGTCAAAGAAGGGGACGACGTGGCGGCGACGTACGTGTCATGGACGGACGGGGTCGAGTTCTGTCGGAAGCTGACGGAGCGCGAGCGAGGGGCGGGGAGGCTGCCCGCGGGTCACGAGTACCGCTTGCCGACGGAGGCTGAGTGGGAGTGCGCGACGCGGGCGGGCACGAGGACGGCGTACAGCTTCGGGAACGCGGAGAGCGAACTGGGCAAGTACGCGGTGTGCGCCGCCTCGCGCGATCGCGCGTACGCGCACAAGGTGAAGTCGAGGAAGCCGAACGCGTGGGGGTTCTACGACCTACATGGGAACGTGTGGGAATGGAGCCTGGACGCAGCGGACTGGAATGCTAGCTCAGGTATCATTAGCGACGCCTATCGCGACGATGTCGTCGACCCACTCGGTCGTAGCGGCCCGCTGCGTGTCAGCCGGGGTGGTTGTTGGGACATCTCGGCGGCGTTCTGCCGGTCCGCGTTCCGGTGCGCGTTCGTGCCGGGCATCGTGTACTTCGGCCTCGGGTTCCGGCCCGTGCTCGCCGCCAAGTCCGACGTCAAGTAGGGCAAGGGCGAGGCGGCAGGCGTAGGCGGAGGGGGGCGGAGAGCGGAGCGTCCCCCCTCGCCGAAGCTGCCGACGCGCCGGGCGAGCGAGAGGGACGAGGAGCTTCGGGTTCTTCGGCCTCTCCGTGGCCATCGAAGGCGATCTCCTCGCCGTGGGTGAGCCGGGCGATGTGGCTTTCGTTGGCGCCACCAACTCCGTCTACGTCTGCGTCTATCGCGCCGTCGCTGGAGCCTGGACGCTGGAGGAAGTAGCGGTGCCGGCCCAAGGGATCGGCTCCGGATACGCGCTCGACATCGACGACGGCCGGATCACCGTCGGTGCATTCCGCCGCACAAGCGCGGACGGCTCGGTCTGGGAGTTCGCCCGCGTCGGCGGGACCTGGCAGGTCGCATCCAGGGTCCGTGGTGTGGACGTCGGGACCGGTCCGGTGGTGGTGCTGCGGCGCAACCTCGGGGACTGGGAGGTCGAGGCGGTGCTGACCTCCACTGCGCCGCTCCCTGGGCCGTCCGATGCGGAGCTCGAGCCGCGTCGCCGCTCAATCGTCGTCGTCGTCCGCGCCGGGCGTGATCGCCCACTCGGGGTAGGGCACGTCGGTGCCGCGCGCGGCGCGCCAGAGGATCCGGTTCAAGAGGTCCTCTGGCGCGAGGTCCATCGCGGACAGGTCGAGCGCTGCCGAGGCGAGCGCGTCCTCACGCAACTTGGGATCCACGAGCGCCTCGACCGGCGGGTTCATGCGGTCGAGTGGGACGTTGCCAGGCCGCGCGACGAAGGGCGCGAGGTCGGGTGTGTCCATGAAGCACTCGAACATCGGCGACGCGCTCGCGTCGAACTGGTTCATCGGCGGGAGCCCGAGGATCTGCTCGATCGTGCGCAGGATGCTCGTGGTGTTGTATTGCTTGCTGACCGTCGCGCCGCGGCGTGCGAAGGGGCTCGCGATGAACGCCGTCGTGCGATAGCCCGAGACGTGGTCCCAGCCGGCTTGTGGGTCGTCCTCGATGACGAGAATCGCCATGCGCGGCCAGAAGCGTGAGCGCGAGAGCCCCTCGACGATGCGGCCCAGCGCGAGGTCGCCGTCGGCGATGCACGCCTCGGGTGTCGGCGCGCCCGCCGCCGTGCCGCTGGTGTGATCGTTTGGCAGGCAGATGAGCGTGAGGCGCGGGAACTCCCCCGAGGCCTCGGCGCGCGCGAGGTCCTCGAGGACGACGTCCGCGCGGTACTGGTCAGGGACGGACATATTCCAACCGACGTAACGTGTCACCGAGTGGGGGACGAGCGAATGCACCACCGGCTCGCTCTCGAAGACGACCTCGTCCGTACGATCGCGCCAGGCGCGGAAGCAAGCGCTGAAGTCGGGCCCTGCGCCCGAGGTTCGCGCAAGGTCGCGCCAACGCACACGTGGCTGGCAGAATTCGCCGTAGTTGCGCAGCGTGACGCCGTGGCGGAGCGCATTGTCCCACAGGAACCCGGCCGGAGAGTACGCGAGCGCGTCCTTGTCGTCCTCGTCCATGCCATCGGGGTAGCTGCGCGGCCAGCCGGCGAAGCTGCGCTCGAGGTAATCCGTCGCGAACGCCGACGTCGACCAGTTGTGGCCGTCCGCGCTGAGGATTCCCGCGCAATAAGTGTTGTCGAGCAGCACGAACTCGCGCGCCAACGCGTGTTGATTCGGCGTGATCACCTCGCCGTAGATGCAGAGTGTCGGGTCTCCGTCGCCTTCGGGCATGTCGCCGAGCACCTGGTCGTACGTGCGGTTCTCCTTGATGACGTAGACGACGTGCTCGATGAGGCTCGGCTCGCCAATGCGCTCGGGGATGGCGACGGGGCGCTGGCCCTTGCGCGGCGGCGCGAGGGCGGCTTCGATCGCGGGCCTGCGCATGTTCGTGTCGACCTGCGCGGAGAGACGCTCGAGCTCGTGCGCGTCGACGGGCGGCACCAAAGTGACCGAGCCGTGGTGGCGATGCGTGTTGTGTTCATGCGCGAGCTCGCCTGTGCGCGGCCGCCCAGGGCCGATGCCTTTGATGTTCGCGACCGCGAGCCCGCCATCGGCGGCGCGGTGTGCGAGCGCGCCCGGGAACCACCCCACGGGCACGAGCCCGAGGAGTCGCGACTCGCCGCGCTCGTCCGGGTCGAATTCATAGACGCCGACCGCGTTCTGTGTGCCGTGCGCGACGTAGAGGCGCTCGCCAGAAGGGTCGAACACGAGCGCGTTGGGCGTCGCGCCGAGGAGGTCGGACGGCTTCGGCTTGCACCAGATCGTCTCGACGAACCTGCCGCTCGCGGCGTCGACGACCGTCAGGGTGTCGCTGCCCGAGTTGGCGACGACGATGTGGCGGCCGTCCGGTGACAATGCGAGCGCGGAGGCGTGCAGGCCGACGGGTACTTCGCGGACGACGCCGGTCTCGAGGTCGACGATCGAGAGCGAGCCCTCGCTCGCGATGCCCCGCGCATCGACGCGCACCGTCGTGCCTTGTCCCGCGGGGCCGACGACACTCTCCGCCTCGGGGCGCGGCCCGCCCCAGTTGCTGACGAACGCGAGGTCCCCTGCGACGACGACGTCGAACGGCGCGACGCCGACGTCGTGCGCGCCGACGAGCGCGCCGGACACGGAATCGAGCACCAACAGCCGATTCGAGAGGTTCCCGCACACGAGCAGCTCGGCCGTGCGCGGCCGCAGCGCGAGACCGCTGGGGATCTCGGCGCTGCGCCGCGGCGCGTCGGCCGGCGGGAGCGCGAGCGAGTGCGAGGCCGTGACGACACCGCCTCGGTCGACGTCGAAGACCTTGATCGAGCCGTTGACGTTCGAAAGGTAGACCCTCCGGCCATCGGGCGACGCCAGGAGGCCGGTGTAGGAGAGCTGGCCTTTTTCATCCGGCTGCAGGATGTGGTCGGAGACGACGTCGCCGACGGCCGGACCCCCGGGGGTCAGCTCGGGGGTCAGCTCGGCGGTCAGCTCGGCGGGCAGCTCGACACGTTGCACGATCGCGCCGGTAACCGCGTCGAGCACGACGAGCTCGGCCGTCTTACCCGAGACGTAGACCCGCGCCCCGTCGGGCGAGAGCGCGAGCGCTTGCGGCCGCAACCCGGGCAGGTCGACGGTCCGCCCGTGTGGCGTCAACGCCTGGTTGACGGGCGTCTCGGCGCGCCCGTCGGCGCCGCGCCCGACCCGCAGCTCGGGCGCGCGCGGCGTCGCGTGCTGAGGGCCCGGGCCCGTGCAAGCGGCGACGCAGAGGCCGACGAGTCCGACGAAGCCCAATCGAGAGGTGACCGTGATTCGAGCGCGCATCCCGAGAGAATGCGCACCCGACTCGGCGTCGTCGACCACTTCTGGCGCGACGGCCCGCGAATTTCACCGGAGCTAGTGCCTCACCCGATGAAGCCGGGCTTCTACGCAGCGGCAGGCTTGCGCCTTTGAGTAGGCATTGCCCACGGGCGCTCGAGGCTGCCTTCCAGCAGCACGAGTCCGTCCGGCTCGAACGAGGCCGGGGCGGGCTGGCTCCCCGAGCCCAACTCCTCACCTGTGGCGAGGTCTAGCCAGTGCCCGGGCGATGCTCGGCCGGAGCGTTCATCGCTGGGGTCACTTACGGCACGTTCGCCCGAGACTCATCCCGCTACGGTCTCCGCCGTCGTCGGGCGCGGCCTCGCCAGGAAGAGGCCCTCGTGCACGTCGATCTCGGCGGTCTGGCCCGCCGCGATGCGGCCGTCGAGGATCGCCTCCGCGAGCAAGTTCTGCACGTGGCGCTGGATCGCGCGCTTCAGCGGGCGCGCGCCATACTCGGGTTCGTAGCCTTCTTCTGCGAGGCGGTCGAGCGCCGCCGGCGTCAGCTCGAGGCCGATCTCCTTGTCCGCGAGCTGCTTGCGCAGCCGCGCGATCTGCACGTCCACGATCGAGCGGATCTGCTCCTTCTTCAAGGGCTCGAAGGTCAGGACCTCGTCGAGGCGATTGATGAATTCGGGGCGGAAGTATTGGCGCACACCCTCCTCGCCGCGCAGGTTGCTGGTCATCAGGACCAGCGTCTGCGTGAAGTCGACCGTGCGGCCCTGGCCGTCGGTCAAGCGGCCGTCGTCCAGGAGCTGCAAGAGCACGTTGAACACGTCCGGGTGCGCCTTCTCGACCTCGTCGAGCAAGAGGACGCTGTGCGGCTTGCGGCGCACCGCCTCCGTCAACGCGCCACCCTCGTCATATCCGACGTAACCCGGGGGCGCGCCGATCAGGCGGCTGACGCTGTGCTTCTCCATGTACTCCGACATGTCGATGCGCACCATGTTGCGCTCGTCGTCGAAGAGGAACTCCGCGACGGCCTTCGCGAGCTCCGTTTTGCCGACACCCGTCGGGCCCAGCATCAGGAACGCGCCCAATGGCCGCGTTGGCTCGGTCAAGCCAGCGCGCGCGCGGCGCACGGCCTGGCTGATCGCCGCGACGGCGGCGTCCTGGCCGATGACACGCTTGTGCAGGCCGGCCTCCATGTGGATCAGCTTCTGGCGCTCGGTCTCCAGGAGCTTGTCCGCCGGGATCCCGGTCCAGCGCGCGACAACCTTTGCGATCAGCTCGGCGTCGACCGCCTCGGGGAGGAGCGCGCCTTCGGCCTGGGCCGAGGCGAGCGCCTTCGACGCGGCCTCGATGCGCTGCTGCGCCTCGGGCAGCTCGCCGTAGCGGATCTTGCCGACGCGCTCGTAGTCACCGGAGCGCTCCTTCTGCTCGGCTTCCGCGCGCAGGTCCTCGACGAGCACACGCGAGGCGCGGATCGCCTGGATAAGTTCCTTCTCCTTGGACCAACGCGCGCGCAGCGTCGTCGCCTCCTCGCGTAGGCCGCTGAGCTCCTTTTCGATCTGCTCGACCCGCCGTTTGTCGGCGGGATCGGCCTCGCGCTTCAGGGCCGTGCGCTCGATCTCGAGCTGACGGAGCCTACGCTCGATCGTGTCGAGCTCGGCGGGCAGCGAGTCGATCGCCGTGCGCAATTGCGCCGCGGCCTCGTCGACGCAGTCGATCGCTTTGTCGGGCAAGAACCGGTCGGTGACGTGCCGATCGGCCAGTCGCGCGGCCGCGATCAACGCGCCGTCCTCGATCCGCACGCCATGGTGCACTTCATAGCGCTCTTTCAAGCCGCGCAGGATCGCGATCGTGTCGTCGACGCTGGGCTCTTCGACGAGGACCGGCATGAAGCGCCGCTCCAGCGCCGCGTCCTTCTCGATGTGCTTGCGGTACTCGTCGAGCGTCGTCGCGCCGATGCAGCGCAGGTCACCGCGCGCCAACGCAGGCTTGAGCAAGTTCGCCGCGTCGACCGCACCCTCGGCGCCGCCCGCGCCGATCAGAGTGTGCAGCTCGTCGATGAACAGCACGATCTCGCCGTTCGACTCCGAGATCTCCTTCAAGACCGCCTTGAGGCGCTCCTCGAACTCACCGCGATACTTTGCGCCAGCGAGCATCGACCCGAGGTCCAGCGCCATCACACGCCGGTCCTTCAGGCTCTCCGGCACGTCGCCGGCGATGATGCGGTTCGCGAGGCCCTCGGCGATCGCGGTCTTGCCGACGCCGGGCTCACCGATCAACACTGGGTTGTTCTTGCGCCGCCGCGACAAGACTTGGATCACACGCCGGATTTCCTCGTCACGCCCGATGACTGGGTCCAGTTTCCCGGCGCGCGCGTCCTTCGTCAGGTCGCGCGAGTACTTGCCGAGCGCGTCGTACGTCGCCTCCGGATCGGGCGACGTCACGCGCTTCGTTCCGCGCACTTCGGTCAGCGCCGCCTCGACCTTGGCCGCGCTCAGGCCGCGCGCGGCGAACAGCCCCGCCGGCTGCGGCGAACCCTTGGACACGAGCGCCAGGAACAGGTGCTCCGTCGAGACGTACTCATCGCCGAGCCGCTTCGCGGCGGCTGCGGCCTCCGTCATCACCTCGTTCAGCGCGCGGGACATGCCGAGCTGGCCGCCCTGGGCCCGCGGCAGCTTCGCGAGCTCGCGCGCGACCTCCTGGCCGATGGCCTTGGGCTCGACACTGAGCTTCGCGATCAGCGCCGCGGTGACGCCCTCGGGCTCGGCGAGCAGCGCCGTCGCCAGGTGGAGGGGCGTCAACTCGGGATGGCCCTGGCCCTGAGCGAGCTGCTGGGCGGCGGCGAGGACTTCCTGGGAACGGTTGGTGTACTGGGGCTGCATGGCTCTGGCACAGTTGCAACGGCCGTTCCAGGCGTCGGCGCCTCCGTCCAGACCCATGCGCGGGGCCTCCGCGGCGCCGCGGCTGTCAGCCCGGCATACGAGTCTGCCGAGATGGCATGCCTTTGTGCCCCACCTGCATCTGCGACAGCCTGCGCCGTCTGAAGCGCATTGCTAGCAACTCGCGCTCCGTTTCGAGGCCGAGTCGCTCGCGTGTCGGGAGGCCATCGGCTCCACTGGAGACCATGCTATCGAGCCTCATCCTGCACCTCTCCGTGGCCGTCACGGGCGCGCTTCCAGGCCCCGATTGGCCGCGCTTCCTAGGGCCGACCGGTGACGGTGTCGCGCCCTGGCCCGAGGCGACGTTCACCTGGCCCGCCAGCGGGCCGGAGGTGCTCTGGCGCGTGCCGGTCGGCGAGGGCTTCGCAGGTGTCGCAATCGCGGGGGACGAGGTGTTCCTCCTGGACCGCGAGGGCGAAGTGCAGGACGTGCTGCGCGTGTTCGGCCTCGCCGACGGCGTGGAGCGTTGGCGCGCGGGTTACGACGCGCCGGGACGCTTGAGCTTCAAGGGTTCGCGCACGGTGCCGACCGTGACGGACGAACACGTCTACACGACCGGCGGATTTGGCCATGTGACCTGCTTCGACCGTGCGACGCGCTCGATCGCATGGCACGTCGATATGCGCGAGGCCTTCGCAGGGCAGCAGCCGACGTGGGGCTGGTGTGCGCACCCGCTGCTGACGATGGGGCTCGTGATCGCGGCCCCGATGGGCGGGGCCTCGACGCTCATCGGGCTCTCCGCGGCGACGGGCGAGGTCCGTTGGCGGTCGGAATTCCTGGGTCATTCCCACTCGACGCCTGTAGAGGTGGTGCTGCGAGGCCGCCGCCAGGTCCTGTTCAGCTCGACCCCTGAGGCCGACAACTCGTTGGACAAATCCGCGCCGGCGTGGATCGTCTCGATCGATCCGGACACGGGCAAGCTGATCTGGAAACACGAGCTGAAACTCTCTGCGATCCCGATCCCGCCGCCCGTCGTCGTCGACGACGAGCGCTTTTTCGTGACAGGCGGATACCGCAGCGGCTCGAAGCTCCTGCGCCTCGACCGCATAGACGGCGCATGGCGAATCGAGGAGCTCTTCAGCATCAAACGTGGCTCCCAGGTCCACCCCCCGATCGTCGTCGGCGAGCACCTCTACGCGCTCGTCAACGAGAACTGGAATGACTCACGCCGTCGCCGCGACGAAGGCGGCCTCATGTGCCTCGGCCTGGACGGTAAGGAGCGCTGGCGGACGGGCAATTCTCCGTATCTCGGCCGCGGCGGGCTGCTTCGCCTCGCGGATGCGTTGATCGTGGTCGATGGCTTCGACGGGACGGTGCGCGCCGTACGCCTCGACCCGGAGAAATACCAGGAGCTCGGCGCATTCAGCCCGTTCCCCGAGCGACGGGACGATGGCCAACTCTGGGCCCCGCCCGCAATGTCCGGCAGCGTGCTGCTGATCCGGAGCCAGACCGAGCTCTTGGCGCTGGAAATGGCGCCGAAGCCGCTCGATCGAGCGCGTTGAGCCCGCGAGCGCTGCGTTCCCTCTGGCATCGAATTGCCCTGCAGCGGGTTGTCCCTTGAGCTCGCCAGTCTGCCCGTCCGAGGGGGGTTGAGGAGCCTCGCCTCGGTCGTCCGAAATTCATGCTCGCGCCCACCGCTTCTATGCCGTGGCACGAGACCACGCTGAACGCGTGGCGTTGCGCCATTTCGAGGCGGACGGCTGGCGGGACTGGATAACGCCGCGCCGGTCTCGACGCCTCGCTCTACCAGGCACTCTTCTCGTTTCAAGACGTGCGCCGACGGGTGGTCGACTGGGGCGGCCTCCAGCACGAGATGATCCCGCTGTTCCAGCGCGGCGCGATCGAGGACCTAGGCCTATGGTTCGTCGAGGGCGAGAATGGCCTCACTGGCGGGCTGACGTACAACGTCGACATGTTCGGCGCTGCGCTCGTGCGGCAGCTCCGCACGTGGCTGTTCGAGTTGGTGGATCTCGTCCTCGCGGCGCCGACGGCGCGGATTGACGCGCTGTGCGACCCCGTACGACGGCGCACTGTGCGTGAGTCGGGCGCTACACAGCCTGCGCCGCAGTCGACACCGCCGCGCACCAGTGCGCTCGAGCCGAAGGCAGCGGGGCGGCTGGGCGCAAGCGCACACAATGACGACGTCGCGCTTCGGCTGGACTACGAGGTCATTCTGGCGCGGATCTGGCAGGAGGTGTTGGGGGTGGCGCGCGTCGAGACGTACGAGGACTTCTTCGACCTCGGCGGTAGCTCGCTGGCCGCGATCGACGTGGTGCGTTGCTGCGAGGCCCTCACTGGTCGCACGCTGGAGCTCGGCGAGCTGTTCAGTGCGCCTACGATCGCCGCGCTGGCCGCGAGCCTCGCCAGCGACGTGCAGCCGCGGCGGCTCGTGATCCCGCTCCAGCCCGAAGGAGAAGCGCCGCCGCTCTTCTGCCTACTCGGCATCTGGATCTATCGCGACCTCGCCGAGGCGCTCGGCCCCGCTCAGCCGACGTACGGGGTTTGCGTTCCGGAGGAGGAGAGCCTGCTCGTCGCCCACGGCGCCGAGGCGCGCTCGATGCTCTCGATCGATCGCCTCGCCGCAGCCTATTGCGACGCCATCCGCGAGGCGCGACCAGAGGGGTCTTATCGGCTGCCCGGCCTCTCGTTCGGCGGCGTCGTCGCGATGGAGGTCGCGCGCCGCCTCGAGCGAGACGGCGGTCGTCGAGCACGTGGTGCTGCCCGACACCGTGTTGCCGACGGGGTACCGCCGGCCAACGTGGCGCAGGGTCGCCAGCAGAATGCGACGCCTCGAGGCGCAGGCGCTGGTGGGGTTGTCGGCGTTGGTGGGGTTGTCGGCGTTGGTCTCCAGCACGCGGGTCAAATGCGCACGTTGGGCCGAGCGCCGCGCAACGCAGCACGCGAACCGGCGCTTCGGCGAGGCGCGTCAGCGTGAGGTCGCCCGTTGGCAGAGCTCGTTCGAGCCCAGCGCGGTCGAGGTGCCCAGAACACTCTATCCGACGGGTCGCTCGATGATCGGGTTCGTGGGTTGCCGGGTGGGCGCGCCCCTCTGTCCCGGGCTCGTGACGCCGAGCACCGCGCCGGCGAGGAACACCGGAAGACAATTCCACCAGCCGTTGATCAGGAGGTCGACCATCCGGACCGCGATGCACAGGAGCAACGCCGCGAGCAGTACCTCAGCCTCCTTCGACCGTAGCCGCCGCATGCGCCGCCAACCGACGAACACGGGAGCGAGCATGAATAGGTAGGCGAGCTCGAGCCCCACGATGCCGCTCATGCCGGTCCGGATCACCCACCATCCGTCGAGCCCGGTCTCGCCCTGGCCGAAGGAGTAGGCGCCCGGGATACGCGCGAAGTGGCCCCAGCCGAACCACAGCCGCTCGCCGATGTTCCCGAGCACGAAGTCCTCTTCTTCGAAGCGACCGTTCAAGGACCTGGCCCGATCGGGGTCGTACTTGGCAGCGAACTCGACCAACACCGTGTCGGGGAACACGTCTGCCATGCGAAGGGCCGGGTAGACGCACGTGAAGGTCGCGAGGAGCAGCGCGATCAAGGCCATGCGCGCGGGTCGGAACAAGGCCGTCATCGCGGACATCGCCAGCCCGTAAAGCGAGCCGGCCACGTTGAAGGTCGCGAGCAGTCCGCCGAGCAGGATCGGAGAGACTCTCTTCACGCCCATCCATGAGACCTTCGAGCGCGCCTTGCGAAGGGCCACCGCCGCGATCAAGGCCACAGCCATGTAGGTCGCGACGGCGAGGCCGTTGTCCATGAAGACGACCGGCTGGGTGAAACCGTAGCGGAACTGCGGCCGAACGGGGATTCCGTAGATGACGTGGCTGAGCTGGAAGACCCTGAAGGGGATGCTCATCAGCACTTCGATGGCGATCAGGCCCGAGTAGATCAGCCCCGCGCCGACCAACGCGGACACCAGGGTCCGTAGGTCCTGCGCGTCGCGGAATGCGGCCCTACCGACGACCAGGGGCAGCACGAAGACCAAGGCATCCTCGAGGGTCTGGCCGATGAGCCAGCGGCCGCTCAGGCCCCGTTGCCAGGCCTCCTCATTGAACATTGGATCCGGGTTCACCGCGACCGTGCAGATGTTGGCGATGAAGACCAGGACGAGCACGGCGTCGAGGCCAAACCCTGGCTTGGCCTGTCCCAGTGACCTGGGCCGGTAGACCATCAGACCGAGCAACGCCGCAAGGTAGGTGACCCGCTCCTTGTCGATGCTCGGGAACCCGCGTAGGCGCAGGAGGGTGAACTCGGGCAGCAGTAGAGACCCGGCGAGGACCACGACCGCGGCTGCCGACGCGCGCGAGAGTCGTTGGAACGCCACGAGCGCGAAGGCGAAGAACGCGAGGTTCGCCAGTATCGCGATAGGGGGTCCATTCATCGTGGGTTCCTTGGCCGTACATGTGCCAGTGGGCGCCAATGGCAGCCTACCAGCTGTGCGCCCTGCCTCCTCACCCGGTACTGAAGGCTTCCTTCCCCTGAACCCCTCGGCCCAGGGCGGCCAGCCACCTCAGATCATCTGGGTCTGCTAGACCTTTCGCCGGACACGAGCCGATACTTGACCAGTCGGAGAGTCGATAGTGCGGACGCTCTGGCCCTCGACCGGCCAGCTCGAGCGCGCGACCAGTCCTGCGTCCACCGTCGTGGCACCCCCCATCCACTGCAGGCCAATACTCGCGGCGGACCCTCATTCGAGGCGCTCTGCAACGATTCCGAGACGGTCCATTAACAGTACTGGAAGGTTGGATCGATGCACATCGAGGGGATAGAATCCACTGCAATTCCAACGACCCAAGCGACGAAATAGGACACGAAGGACGTGACCGTTCGTCACCCGCTCGATTCTCCGGCGCACCCCCCCTGCACTGAGCACCTCTGCTGACCTTGCACAGCGGTTCTCCTTCATGGACCGCGCATTCGTAGTGAAGGCCGCGACGATTCTCTTCGCTGCCGCGCTCTGCGGCTACGCAGCCTCGGACCACCCATTCTATGGAGGAGGCCCAGGCTTCGGGGTCGTCCAAACGCTGATCGCGCTCGCTGGGGCCGTGTTGGCTTTGGGCGCGATCCTTCCATTCGGGTGGAACGCGAGGCTGCTCGCCTCCTTCGGTGCAGGGGTGTTTGCGCTCCTGGCCGCGGAGCTGCTCTGTGAACGGTTGTTCGCGGCTCGGTACCGGCCGTCGTTCGTCGAGCACGACGAGCGCATCTTCACCCTTCGTCCCGGCTGCGAGGGCGTCTTCCTGCGGACCACAGAGAACGGTGGTGACCATGTCCCCTGGAGGATCAACCAGGCGGGTTTTCGCGGACCCAAGCCGCTTGGGATGGCTGAAGAAAAGCGCGTATTCGTCTACGGCGACTCGTTCGTTCATGCCCCGTACTGCCTCGAGGAGGGTACGTTCGTCCATCAGCTTGGAGTCGCGCTCGACGACCCATCTGTCACGGCGATCAATGCGGGAGTCTCCTCGTATGGTCCCGACCAGGTCTACTTGCGACTCCACGAGGAGATCGCGGCCTACAAGATGGGCCTGATCGTTGTCGCGGTCTTTGCGGGCAATGATCATGGGGACCTCGTTCGTAACCGCCTCTTCGACATCGCACCGGACGGCGGCTTGCGGTCGCGCAACTGGACCCTTGATCCAACGATTGCGACAACTCTCCGCCTTGGGTCGAGCAGTTCCATGCTGCTGACGTTCATACGACGGATGAAGGCACGTTCAGCGATAATCACGAGAGACTTGCCATCTGGACCGCAGCGCTTCGAGCTCATGGAGAGTTGGCTCGAGGACTCTCAACGGGATTTCAAGCGCTCCATTCTCGAGCATGACCCCGTTATCGATAACATTTACGTCGATCAGTACGACGCTGATGTCGCATTGACACCGTCTGGGCAATCCGCGGATTTCAAACGACGCCTGATGTCAGCCACGCTCGAGGCCATCGTGTCCACAGCCCGTGCCAACTGTGTGCCGATCGCGTTCGTCGTCATTCCGCACCCGATCGATGTCTGCGACGAGTATGACTCGGCCCAGGTCGACCTCGAGCGCTACCCGGAGTATCGGCGCACCAACCTCACGGGCTCCATCGTCGCTCGGCTCAGAGAGCTCACGGTCCCGACGGTCGACCTGTTCGAGGTCTTCTCGACGGAGGGCGCGAACGGGTTGTACTTCCGCGCAGGTGATGACCACTGGAACGAAGCGGGACAGTCATTGGCCGCGACGGCCACGGCGCGACTCATCCAGGACGAGGCACTCCTCGCTCGTTAGCACCCACACGTCAATTCATGCCAATTGCCGTAGCCGCCCCTTGTTGCCACCAACGCAGCTCGTCGCTCGTTGGGTCATTGCAATGGTGCAGCTCGAATGATCGACGGCTGCACGTCGATCTTCCCCGTGCAGCACTGGACGCATCATGAAGCCTCGAGTCTGGTTGGTGCGCTGCGCCTGCATGGCGACAGTAGCGGTCGTTGGGGGGGGGCTGCTCGAGTTGGGGCTGCGAGCCTTCGCACCGGTCCTTCCGTCTTGGCTCTCGATCTATTCGCTGCATCCCCGGCTGCCCTACTCACTCCAGGCTAGTGCTGCGCGCCGAGTCGACACTGGCGTCACGCAGTGGACGGTCGTGACCGATGAGGACCGGCTACGGATCGGGGTCGCAGGGCCGGTGCCGCGCGCCGAACCACATTGGCTCGCTATCGGGGACTCGTTCGCTTTCGGTCATGGCGTCGACGCGGAGGAAGGCCTTATTGGTTGCCTCGAAGCCGAGACAGGGGTCCGGATCGCCAATGCGGCGATTCCGGGCTTCGGTCCCACTCAGTATCGAGCCATGCTGGCTGAGCACCTGGATCGGAATGGTCTCTGCGGGGTCGTGGTCGTGGCCTACCTAGGGAACGACTTCCACGACGCGCTCTGGGACAAGTCCGTGGCGATCCACGATGGGATCCTCGGGCTGAAACCGGGGTGGAAAGGCGTGATCCAGCGGCGGAGCCACGTCTATCGATTCCTGACCAATGCGCTGCACCGACTCGACTTCGGCGCGCGGAGCGCGACCCCTGCTCTGGAGGCCGACCTCATGTCGGCCGATCGATGGTCCAGCTTCCTCGACGCCGCCGAACCGGCTTGGATCGAGGCATATCGTGGTCTCTATGACCTCGCGGCCACGCGGGGCATCCCCGTCGTGGTGATCGTCCTACCCAACCGCGCCGCAGTGGACGAGGCCATGTTCCGGAAGATCGATGCGGCCCGCGCGGGCAACATCGAGACCCTGGACCCGACGCTCGCGAGGGTGAAGGCCGGCGAGTGGATCGAGCGCGCAGGTCTGCGCGTCATCGACGCTACCGACTCGCTGTTGCAGGTCAAGGACGCGCGCTTTCTGCCCTTCGATGGGCATTTCACGGGCGCGGTCAACGCGCAGCTCGCGCGGAGCCTCGCTGGGCCCGTCTCGAGCGCGCTCCAGCGGTCGAACTGACGCGACCCGTGGGCGCGCGACGGTCGATCCGCCTGGACTCGCGGCGGGATTGGGCAGATCTGCGGGTCCCGATGACCGAGTGAGTAGTTGCGCGGATCAGGTCCCGATTCGGTCCAGGACACTGCTCTCTCGATCCGCGATCCGGGCCTCTTCGGCTACGGTCCAGAGCGGCCGCAGTCGATAAACATCTGCGTAAAAAGCGATTCGTGTACGGGGATGCATGGCGTGACTCTCAATGCACGAGTGGTGGTGACCAGGGGCCGCCGAAATACAGCGCAGGGGGCTTGTGACAGTGCAACTGAGCTGTCATTCATACCGCCAAGCGGAGTTCGCAACGACTTGGCACGGGGGGGATACTGCAATGATTCCGATTTCAGAACGTCAGGGCGGAGACCGAGTTCAGGGAGACCGCGGTCGCACGCGGAGAACAGGCCAATTACGCGCCGCACTTTTCGGCCTCGCGCTGGCCTCGTGCTCGATCGAGCCAATTGGCGGCGATGCGGGCAAGGGTGGCGCAGGCATCCAGATCACGCCGATCGAGCGCTTCGGAACAATCGGCGTCGAAGGGGGAGCCGTCAGCCCGTCCTCCCGTGTCTACACGGTCTCGAACAACGGCGAACTCGTCCTCGAATGGGCTGCTTCGACCCAGGCGGCCTGGCTCATGGTCGACCCTGGCGGCGGTTCATTGGAGCCGGGTCAGTCCCAGGACCTGCTCGTCCAGATCGAGGCCAATTCGGCGAGCGGTCTCGCCGCGGGCCTCTGGAGCAGCACGATTCAGGTCACCGACCTCTCGTCGGGGTCCTCCGAACTCGTCGAAGTGCGTCTGACGCTCCATTCTCCTGGTCGGCTGACCGTCACGCCGGCCACCGAGTTCGACGTCACGGGACCGGTGGGTGGGCCGTTCGAGCCATCGAGCGCGACCTACACGGTTCGCAACGACGGTCAGTCCGAGGCGCTCTGGGAGGTCGACACGGAGACCACCTGGCTGACGATCGTCGGGGCGCCACTCGGTGGTGTCCTGGCGCCGGGTGAGTCCGCGCCGGTGTTGGTGCAGATCGACGAGCCGGTGGCGGCCAACTTGGATCCGGGGGTCCACCCTTGTGTCATTCGATTCTTCAATCTCTCGACGGAGATCGAGACGCTCGTCGATGCCAGCGTCAGCGTCGAGAATGTGGGGGACTTCAAGGTCCTGCCCTTCGAAGGCTACGAGCTGAGCGGACAAGAGGGCGGACCCTTTGCAGCCGCCGAGCAGACCTATCGGCTCCGGAACGACGCGCTCGTTGCGCTCGACTGGTCGGTGGAAGCGTCGCAACCGTGGGTCCTCTTCGTGGGACCGGTCACAGGCAACTTGGCTCCGGGTGAGGAGATCGAGCTGACGGTGCAACCCGACCTGGGGCTCGTGGAACTCTTCGATGCGGGCGAGTACAGCGCAACGATGACGTTCGAGGACGTCACCTCGTCGGAGCAGTGGACGCTGCCTGTCGACCTGCTGGTGACAGTCCCTGGCCAACTCGAGCTGAGCACGCCTGGACCTCCCAGCATCGCCGGCCCTCAAGGGGGGCCCTTCACCCCCACGGCTCAGACGTACTCCTTGATGAATTCGGGTGGGACTACGCTGGACTGGGTCGCAGAGATCGACGTACCCTGGTTGACCATCCAAGGACCCCAGGGAGGTGCCGCCTTGCCCGCCATTGGCTTCGAAGTGCAGGTCTCTGTTGTTGCTGCGTTGGCAATGGCCCTGCCGGCAGGGGTGCACAACGCGATAGTTCGATTCCGAGATGCCACGAACCTGCTCGCGATCGAACGGCCTGTCGTCCTAACCGTGACCTCCGCGCCCGCGTTGATCGTGCTCCCAGCAAGCGCGATCGACTTCGGCGGCGAAGAAGGCGGTCCCTTCCTGCCTGGTGAGGTGCTCCTGGAGGTCCGCAACAACGGCAGCGTACAGGCCAGCTGGGTGGCTTCGAGCCTATCGAGTTGGCTCGAGCTCCCCCCAGGACTCGGCGGGGTCTTGGCACCAGGGGCGAGCGCGACGTTCCCCGTCTCGATTGGCCAGACGGGCGATCAACTGGCGATCGGCTCGCACGAAGCTTCGATCGAGTTCACGGTGGTCGGCAGCCTCGAGCCCTTCCACGAGTGCGCCGTGCGTCTCACGGTTGATCCGGACCATGACGAGAGTGGATGGACGATCTTCACCCCGAGCGTTGACACTCGCCAGATCTATGTGAGCGCCTCGCTCGGGTCCGACTCGAACAGTGGCCTGAGTGAAGCGTTGCCCGTTCGGAGCCTCGAGGCCGGACGGGCGTTGCTCAGAGACGGTTACCCAGATTGGATGCTACTGAAGCGGGGAGACACCTGGAACAACAGCAGCCTCAGCTCCTGGAGACTCAGTGGGAGGTCCGCGAACGAACCGATGCTCGTGGGTGCCTATGGCTCTGAGTCTCTTGCTCGTCCGCTCGTGCTTACCCCGGCCGATGGCAGCTTCATCACGACTCACAGCTCGACGCCGATGCGATTTGTGACATTCGTGTCGCTGCAGTCCCGACCCACGTCAAGGTCGCTGGACGGCGGCGGAAACGGAGTTGGACTGGTGCACGAGAACTTCTCCAACATCCACTTCGAGGACCTCTACGTCTCCGGTTTTGGGGACAACGTCCAGCTCCGAGGGCCATCGAACCATCAAGGCGGCCTCGGCACCGCGATCAGCCTGTACCGCTGCGTGATCGTCGACTCCTACCGCTCGCCCTCGCACGGTCAGGGGATGCTGGCGGTTTCGATCGATGGATTGTCCGTGAGGGAATGCATCATCGACCACAATGGATGGAACTTGGGCCTGGGGGTCATGCCAACCGGGTTCAAGCGCAACGTGTACATTCAGTCTGATTGTGAAAACATGGATTTCTCGAGGAATCACTGCCACCGATCCTCGAGTGATGGCATCCAGGCCCGAGCCGGCGGTATCGTGAATCGGAACCTAATGGTCGGCAATCCGAAGGGGTTTGCCTTTGGGCACCGCAACGGCGGTCAGTCCAAGGTCGGTGGGGCCACGGGCGAGGCCCGCCAGAACGCGATCCTCGACAGCTTTGACCTTCCCGGCTCGAATGGAGGCTTCGGGATCTCCGTCGGCAATATCAACTCGGGGGGATGCGTCGTCGAGGACAACATCATTGCCCGCGGAGGCTCTACAGCGGCCGTTGGCTACGGGCTGATGCTCACTAGCGTCAACAACGGCTATGGTAACGAGCCGATCGAAAACCTTCTCGTCTGTGCGAACGTGATCTATGCGACGGACCGACCGCTGTACATCAATGGCGTGCCGGGCGTCAATCTGACGAATGTCCGGATCGAGCAGAACGCACTCGAGTCCTCCGCGATGGGCGTCGCCAATGGCCGGGCGGGTGACATGCTCGGGCACACGCCGACAACCCCCGTGGACCTCTTCTTCGAAGGCAATCGGTACTCTTCCACGAGGCCCCCACACCAGTGGTTCCGTGTCGGCAGTGCTGACGTGAGCTTCCAGTCGTGGTCGACGATGCACGGCGAGCAGGGCGGTACGAGCGGGGGCGGCAGCTGGCCCGACCCCAATCGGACCGTCGAAGGTTACCTCGACCATATCGAGGGAAGCACTGGTAGCACCGCGGAGGATTTCTTCGCGCGACTCCGTCTCCAGCGAAAAGGTCAGTGGAACAGCGACCTCGCGACAACGCCGGTCATCAACTACATTCGGGCAGGTTTCGGTCTCACGCCCTTCGAAGATCTCTAGCCCTAGTTCTAGACCATCACGCTAGGTTCCACTCGCGCACGGCGGATGTCTTGCGCGAGCCGCATCAATCGGGATCACTTCGTGATTCGGCCGAGTACTGGAACCTTCGTCAGAACGAGCCGATGGAGCGCGATCGGTCCAATGATCCCCGAGGCCAATAGGGTCGGGAAGTAGAGCAGGAACCAGTTGCCGTCCCACGGGGTCAGTTTGAGCAGCAGTCCCTTCGTCAGCCCGATGAAGAGTGTGTTCATCAGGTAGATAGTAAATGTGTACTCGTTGAGCACGGAAAGTATCCGGCGGTCGTTGCGCCCTCGAATGCTCGCTGCAATACCCAACACGGCCGGCAATGATGCTAATCCGATGGCTGTTTTTGCAGAGTAATAGGCAAGGAACTGCATCGATAGGAACGAGGCAAGGAACACGCCAACGGCGAGGATTACGTTGTCGTTCAGCCATTCCATGAACTTGGAGTAGTGTCTGATGAGCAGGAACCCGAGCCCGAAGTGCAGCGCGTACTCGCAGACCTGATTCATCGCGAAGAGCGTGGGGACGGTCACGAAATGAGTAAGCGCGTGTATCGCCGTGATTACTGCGAGCAAGCCGAGCTGGCTCCCCCGCAATATGTGAAGCAAGGGGGGGAAGATGACGTGGAATTGGAAAAGGACGTAGATGTACCAGAGCGACTTCGCGAAGCTCTCGCCAGGCCTGACAGCAATCTGAGCCAGCGCGGTGAGCCCAGAGTTCGACGGGTTGTCGACGTGTAAGAAGTGTCGTCCCGCCTCCTTTGCGCCAAAGATGACGATCGAGAACAAGAAGAATGCAGGGAGCAGCCTGAATGCCCGTCGCGAGATATATCTGCAATAATCCGACGCAGACTTCATGTCCGGTAGCGTGTAGTAGAATACCGCCCCGGAGACGAACATGAAGAAGGGCATGTGGAACATGTACACGAGCCTCGTGATGATCATATACCACTCATTGCCAGCTGGTGCCTCGGCGGGTGATGAGACCAGGTGCGCTAGTACTACCAAGAAGATCGCAATGCCCTTGGCGAGGTCGAGATCTACGAGCCGCGGCTTCATGAATCGATGGCTGGATGGGTAAGCTTTAGAGCACTGGAGAGTGAAGGGTTCGGATGGGGCCTTTTAGGCTGCGAGCACTAGCCCTGGGCACCTCGAGGGGTCGGTCTGCTGCCTCAGGAATTGCACGAGGACGAGGTTTTCAGGCCCGTCCAGGCGCAAATCAT
>Ga0163154_10003637_pt1 | contig 21130 bp, 17 predicted proteins | sample OliLakLV19MP9P1_FD_148649 | JGI IMG/M metagenome (GOLD analysis project Ga0163154, IMG submission 148649) | Freshwater microbial mat bacterial communities from Lake Vanda, McMurdo Dry Valleys, Antarctica - Oligotrophic Lake LV.19.MP9.P1 | ecosystem: Environmental > Aquatic > Freshwater > Lake >...
GGTCAGGATATGGGCATCGTCGCCCCCGTCTCCACTCCCACCGGCACGCCCAAACCCACCGCAACCGCCGAAGCCCAGCCCACCTCCCAAGTCCTCCTCAAATGGGTCAAAGGCGCATACGACGGCGTTCAGATCGAGAGCCAGCGCGCCGGAGAAACGACGTGGACGCTCATCGGAATGGATACCAGCAGTCCCTATCTCGACTCCCGCCCGCCCCTCGTCGCCGGTCAGCCGGAAGTGCGCCGCTATCGCCTCCGCTATTTCCTTAACGACACTCCAACAGGCGACTACAGCGACATCATCGTCATCACGACGGCTCCATAAGAGTATCGCCTCCCGTTCCAAGCGTTATGGAATGGGAGGCGAAAAGAGCGATAGGCTATCATCGAAAAAACGATACCGAGGAAGACGCCGGAGCGATTCTTTACGGGGATTTCAGACTTCGAGGTTGGCGAATCGGCTGTCCTCGGTGCGGTTTGCCGTTGGAGCATCGGGCTTGTCGCCTGTCGTGAACTCGTGGTACTGCGCCAACGCCCACAGCGGGAAATAGTGACGATAGTAGTGATAGCGCAGATAGAACACACGCGGAAAGCCCGTTCCCGTGAACCACTCCTCTTCCCATGTGCCAGTGGTGTCTTGAGAGTTGAGCAAATGCGCGATGCCCCGCTTGAGAAACGGACTGTCGAGGTCGCCCGCGTTCATCAGTCCCATCAACGCCCATGCGGTTTGAGACGCGGTACTCGGTCCCGACGCTTTGGGATGTTCGGGGTCGTAGGACTGACACGTTTCGCCCCAGCCGCCGTCCTCGTTCTGAACGGAGTGCAGCCAGCGCACAGATTTTTGGATACGTTCGCGCTCCATGTCTTCGCCGATGCGTGCCAGACCGCGCAAGACCTGCCACGTCCCATAAATATAGTTGACGCCCCACCGCCCGAACCAAGACCCGTCGCCTTCCTGCTCACGGTACAGATAGTCCAACGCCTTCGCCACCCGCGCATCGCTTTTGCCGAGACTGTAGTAACTGCACATCTCCAACGCCCGCGCCGTGATGTCTACTGATGAGGGGTCGAGCATGGCATTGTGGTCGGCATACGGCACATACTGGAACAGAATCTTGTCGTTGTCCTTGTCGAAACTGCCCCAGCCGCCATCACGGTTCTGCATCGCAAACACCCAATCCAGCCCCTTTTTCATGGAGATTCGGGCGTGTTCGGGAGCCTCCGTCCAATGCTCACCGTTCGGGCAATAGGCTTTATACAAGCCCATCAAAACCATAATCGTGTCGTCCACGTCGGGATAGTACTCGTTTTCCATCTCGAAATACCAGCCGCCGGGTTCCACATTCGGAGCCTTGACCGCCCAATCGCCTTTTTTCGTTGTCTGCTTGGAGAGGAGCCATTCGGCGGCGCGATTGACTGCCTCACCGTCTGCCGGATAGCCGCTATCTACCAATGCGTTGATCACAATGGCGGTATCCCAAATCGGCGACACACACGGCTGAAGGCGAATGGACGCGCCCTCTTCAATCTCGAATGCGGCGAGTTCTTTGAGTTCACTTTTGATCGCGGGATGCTCATCGGGTAAGCCCATGCACTTGTACGCCATGATCGCATGAGTCATCGCAGGGAAAATCGCGCCCAGTCCGCCAGAGTTTTCTTCGCGTTCGAGAAGCCATTGCAGCGAGTGCATCAACGCCCTTTTGCGGAATGGTTTGACCGGACTCAGGTTGTACAATTTGAGAAGCTTGTCAATCACCAAAAAGACGTTGCGCCATGTCAGCGGTTTGCGATCCCACGGCAAGCCCATTTTTTTGATGTCGCGCCCGCCGACAAATAGTTCGTCCAATTTCGCGCCGTCTGGAACCGAGCGATACGGGCGCGTCGCGTTGATCATCGCCAGCGGAACCAAAATCGCCCGCGACCACGAGGACATATTGTAGATGTTGAAATAGAACCATTTCGGCATAAGGACGGCTTCCGGCGGAATAGTCGGAACCCCACTCCACTCATATTGTCCGAACATGGAAAGGTACAGTTTCGTGAAGGTGTTGCAGCCTGTGACGCCGCCCTGCGCGAGAATGGCTTTGCGGGCGCGGCGCATAAACGGCTCGTTGCCGGTGTAGCCAGCGAGTTTGCACGCAAAATAGGCTTTCACGGACGCGCTGACATCGGGAGGTCCACCGGGATAGATGGGCCAATAGCCGTCGGGATGCTGCCAGCGGCGGATGTAGTTGGTGAGTTTGCGGAATTTCTCTTCGTCGCGGCGTCCGAGAAATTGGAGGAGCAGGATATACTCGCTCTCTAAAATGCTGTCGCCTTCCAATTCCGCGACCCAATAGCCGTCGTCTTCTTGGCGGTCAAGCAGCCAGTGCTGGGCTGTCCGAATGGCGTGGCGCACTGCCGCCAGTGAAACCGATTGGGTCGTCTGAGTATGGGAGCGCAGAAGGGCAGGAGTGGCAATAGCCGCCTGATGCAGGACGCTTGCCTCCTCTTGTTCGAGTCGTGTATTCAACAAATCACCGTCCACCGAGGGATGTGAGTAAGGCATTGCTCACAGTTGCAACCCGTTCCCAATTGCGTGAAATTTCACAAGGGAAATCGGAGCGTTTCCGGGCAATGCCGCCCATCCGCGCCGGTCTACCAAGCGCGGGGATAATAGAAAGAGACGTACAAGCCATTCACTCGTAACGCAGAAATCTCTGTTTCGTCCCAAAAATTCGGGGCAACGCGCTGTTGTCAAATCGGTGGGTTTCATAGGAGATACGGGGCGTCGAGGTCAAACGCTTCACAGTTCTCTTCGATTACGGGGCTATTATACCGGCTATTTTGACTTTGCAAGCCATGTTTGTCAATCGTTTGAGAAAAGAAACCGGCGATATTTCGTAACTGTTCAGGGTTATTGGAATTTTCGCTCAAAAACGCCTTGCGGCTCTCTGCTCCCCTCTCGAGGGAGAAGGGCAGAGGGCAGTTTTGGCAGTTGACTACTACAACCCGCAACAGTTACTCTCTCACCTCTCGCAGCGGGTACTGAAAGTACCCGGCAAGAAAGTACAAGCGTCTTTACCTAACCCCTCTCCTGATACCCTAACAAGTTCGGAGGAGAGGGGTTGGGGGTGAGGTAAAGACGCTTGTTTTTTCCAGACGGGGGTCTAAAACCTCCGGTGCGAGAGGTGAGTTACTTCTTGATACTTTCTCAAGGTGAACACTCCCGTCGCTTGAAAGTTGATCACTCTGGCAATCACACAAAACACATTCACCTGCCGTGCCGCGTTGCTTCGAGAGATGTCCGCCACGATGCGGAACCGTTTCAGTTTCAGCCGGGCAAAATGAAAATTTGCCCTCTGCGAATACAGGGTACAATATCGAACGTATACAAAAGAGAATCAAATCGCACAATCTAATAAATATCGCGTCCACAGGACGCCTATTTTCCTGACGGGTACTTTCTTGCACCCGTTATGATGCAAAATTTTTACCGAAACAGAAATTAGGTTCCCATCCAATGACAACTCAAATTCAATTAGGACACAGTCCCGACTCCGACGACGCCTTTATGTTCTATGGTCTCGCCGACCACAAAGTGGACGATGAAGGCTTGCAGTTCGAGCATATTCTGCGCGACATTCAAACACTCAACGAATGGGCAAAAGACGGCAAACTCGAATGCACCGCCATCTCCGTCCACGCCTACGCCTATGTCCACGACAAGTACGCGGTTCTCGTTCACGGAGCCAGCATGGGCGACGGCTACGGACCGATGATCGTCAGCCGCGACCCCATGCTTGCCGAAGACTTGCCCAACGTGACGATTGCCATTCCCGGCTTGATGACCAGTGCGTTTCTTGCCCTCTCACTCTATCTCCAAAAGCCTTACAATTACGTCGTCATGCCGTTCGATGAGATCATGCCCGCCGTACACCGAGGCGAAGTCGCCGCCGGTCTGCTCATCCACGAGGGACAACTCACCCACACCAAACTCGGCTTGTACAACATCTTAGACCTCGGCAAATGGTGGAAAGAAGACACCGGATTGCCCCTTCCGCTCGGCGTCAATACCATCCGCAAAGACCTGCCCCTCGATGTCCAGCTCCGCGCCAGCCGCGCCCTCAAAGCCAGCATCGAATACGGGCTTGCCCACCGCGCCGCCGCCGTGAACCACGCCATGCAATACGCCGGGGACATGGATACCGAAACCGCCGACACTTTCGTAGGAATGTATGTCAACGACTGGACGGTTCACATGGGCGAAGCCGGCAAGCGCAGTATCCAGCTGTTCCTTGACCGCGCCGTCGAACGCGGACTCATTCCGCCCGTTGGAGCCGTCGAATTCGTCGAATAGAAACTGGGTCGTTAGGGCGATGGATTGGCGTCCGCAGGACGCACGGCGCGAATGCGCCCCCAGCGGAGGAATTTGTTCCGCCGTCTCTTATGGGTTCGCTGTGTCTCTATTGCCCAATGACCCAACAACCCAATGACCCAACAACCCAATGACCCAACAACCCAATGACCCAACAACCCACCACTGACAATGTCGAAGACGCCATCCATCGCGGAATGCAACGCGCCCGCGAACTGCGCTGGATAGCCGCCACTGAAGCCTTCCGCAAGGCAGTCGCCATCGCGCCCGAAAGCACCGAAGCTCGATTCCGACTCGGCTGGAGCCTCTGGAATGAAGCCGAACTCGAAAAACCGAGTTTTGCCGACATTGCTCTTGCCTATGGAGCGCAGGTTTTCGGCTTCGAGCAGACTGCCCGCGACGGACGCCGCAAGTTCCAAACTTATCGCCAACTCGTCAGCGACGCCGTTCATTATCTTCACTCCGTCATCGAACGTGATCCTAAGCACGCCCGCGCCTACCACTATCTGGCACGCGCTATGCACGCCCTTGACCGCCGCGAAGAGGCAGAGGCAGCTGCTCTTAAAGCCGCAAACCTCGACCCGACCAATACCACCTATACCGATCTCGCCCAATCGTTCGAGCAAACCGCCGCCGCAGTCGCCGTCACCCAATCTGAAAGCAATCAAGGCTTGACATGGGACGACCTCGTTCTCAACCCCAAAACCAAGCGCGAACTCCGGCAGATGCAACTGATGCTTGAAAAGCAGGATTTAGCGCGTGAATTGGGCGTTCAACCGCCAACGGGCATCCTGCTCAAAGGACCGCCCGGAACCGGCAAAACCACCATCGCCCGCATTCTCGCCAACGAAGCCAAATGCAACTTCTATGCGATCACTCCCGCCGAAGTCAACCAAATGTATGTCGGCGAAAGCGAAAAGCGCGTCAAGGAACTGTTCGCCAAAGCCCGTGCCAATCCGCCTTCAATCATTTTCATTGATGAAATTGACTCGATGCTTCCCGTTCGGCAGGGCGGCGTCGCGATCCACTCGGATAAAGTCGTCAACCAATTTCTGCAAGAGATGGATGGGCTGACAGTCAACAATCGCGTTTTTATCGTTGGAGCCACCAACCGCCCCGATATGCTTGACCCTGCCGTGCGGCGCGGCGGGCGACTTTCGCGAGAAATCGAAGTTCCGCGCCCCGACCTCGAAGCCCGCAAAGAACTCTTTCGACTCTGCTCCCGCAGTGCCAAACTTGCGCCTGACGTCAGCATTGACACGCTCGCCGAGCAAACCGACGGCTACGCCGGAGCCGACATTCGCGCCCTCGTCAACGAAGCGGGATTACAAGCACTGATCCGTATCGCTGACAGCACCGAAAAAAATCCGCTCAAAACCCTGCTCATGGCAGACTTTACCGTCGCCCTCAGCAACTTAGGCTAACACAAGTGGGTCGGTGGGTCATTGGGGCATTAGGCAACTCGATTTCAGCCTTCATCATTTCTTCTGACAGGAGCGAGGGCAGAACGTGCACTGTCCAATGACCCAATGATCCACCGACCTGATAGGAGACACAATGGCAAAACTCGTTCTTGTTCGTCACGGACAATCGCAATGGAACCTCGAAAATCGCTTCACCGGTTGGATCGACATTCCCCTCACCGACGCAGGGCGTGAGGAAGCCGCCGACGCCGGACGCAAAATCAACGCCGCCGGAATTTCGCTCGATATGGCGTTTACTTCTGTCCTCATCCGTGCCATCGACACCCTGACCCTCTGCCTCGAAGCGGGAGGCTTTCCTGCCGACCTGCCAACCCTCAAAGATCAGGCACTCAACGAGCGGCATTACGGCGACCTCCAAGGACTCGACAAGGCAGAAACCGCCAAGCAATTCGGCGATGCTCAAGTCAAAATCTGGCGGCGCAGTTATGACGTTCCCCCTCCAAACGGCGAAAGCCTCAAAGACACCGCAGCCCGCACCTTGCCCTATTTCTACGGCACAATTTTGCCCGAACTCAAAGCGGGCAAAGACATCATCATCTCCGCACACGGCAACAGCCTTCGCGCCATCGTCATGAAACTCGATAATCTTTCCGAGCAAGAGATCGTCGAACTCAATATCCCCAACGGCGTCCCCATCGTTTACGACATTGACGCGGACGGTAGTCCTTCCAATAAAACCGAACTCTAAACACAAAAACGGCGTGCTTCCCAAAGTGTGAGAAGCACGCCGCCCCAAATTCTCTTGATCCATACTTTACTTCGGCAGAGCGTCGAGATAGGCAATAACCTCACTTCGACTCTCAAACCGCAACAGTGCCACGCCCAAATCCTGTAACTGTTCCGTTGTCAAGCTCTCGAACCGTTCGACCAACTCAGCATCTACTGTCCCAATTTTCCCTGCTGCTAACCGCTGTACAAACAGCAATACAGCCTTATGTACCCCCTCCTGTCGTCCTTCCTCGCGCCCCTCCTGTCGTCCTTCCTTGCGCCCTTCCTTACGTCCTTGTTTGATGCCTTCTCGCATCCAACTCGTCACGATTTCCAAAGTCTCAGTCCTTTCTTCTTGCGGTAACGTCTCCAACTCCTGCTCGAAGACCTGTTGCTCTCTACGATTTAAACTCAGATACGTGTCCACAAAACCGGAAATCAAACGCATTTTAGCCGGATTGAGTTGCAGTGTCGCCAACAGCCGCAAGCACTCCAATTTGACTTTCGGGCGATCTGCCTTTGCAATCTTCATTTTTGCCATCAGCGCACTCGCCACCGGATTGGGACGGTTGACAAAATCCCGCCATGAAAGGCGATTCAACTGAATCACCCGAAACCGGAAATCGATCACTGTCAGATCGGGAAATTCCATTCGATAGGAATCGGGTTCAGGGCGTTTCGGTTCGTCGAACGAAAAGATCGCGATAGGATAAACATCGAGATCATAAGTGTCCATCAGGCGACCACAGTACCCAAACATCCGCCGCCCGAAATAAGTTTGTGCCTTCGCCTGATTCTCCACATGAATCAAAAAGCACGCCGTACTTCCACGATAACGTGCCTTCACCACAACGTCAACGAGATGCGTCTCACCTTGACTGACATCCGTAAAAAGTTCTTTGTCGAGAAACTCAATGCTGTCTCTATCCAGATAGGCAAGCACCTGCGGATAGAACAGTTCGAGAAACTCGACAAAGAACGTCGTCAGCAACTCCTTGAACAAACGATCATGATCGATCATGCTCAGAACAGCCCCGTGACCACTTTGCCCTTGACCAGTTCACGCGGCTGATTGAGATGGTTGTAGACTATGGTATCGGGAGAAATTCCCAGCGTGTGGTAAACCGTCGCCAAAACGTCCGTTGGGTGCGTCCCAAAGTCTACGGGAGAGGAAGCCGTCGCGTCCGATTTGCCATACAGCATTCCCGGCTTCACGCCCGCGCCCGCAATCATCGCCGTATAGCAATAAGGCCAGTGATCGCGTCCGTCCGGTGCGTTGCCGTTGCCGGAAGTACTCACTCCCAGACGCGGAGACCGCCCGAACTCGCCGATTGCCAGCACCAGCGTATCCTTCAGCATTCCGCGCTGATGCAAATCTTCCAATAACGCCGACAAAGCACTGTCTAATTTCGGGCAGTGCAGATTTTTGAGCGGCTTGAAATTCGCCGCGTGCGTATCCCACGCTGTCACCTGCGGATCGCCGTTCGCTACCGAAGGCCAGTTCACCTGCACAAAGCGTGTTCCCGCCTGAATCAGCCGCCGCGCCAGCAGTGCCGATTGCCCGAACGTATGCCGCCCATAGCGATCTCGCACCTTGTCCGGCTCTTTCGTCAAATCGAACGCTTCACGCGCTCGCCCCGACATGATCAGCCCCAACGCTTTCTCATAATACGAGTCCAGCGCGTAACTGCTGACTGCCTTCTCCAACTCCGGCATTCCTTCATCAATCGTTTTTCGTAGGTTCGCCCGCCGCTCCAATCGCGACTTCGGCACATCGGCGCGAAGCGTCAGATCGTCCAATTTCAACCGATCCATCTTGGTCTGATCATCGTCGCCGCCCGGAGGAAACATATAGTAGGGATCATACGCTTTGCCCAAAAATCCTGCTGTGCCGCCCTTGCCCACGATATTGCTCTCTTGAAGCGGGCGCGGCAACATCACAAATGGCAGCATCGGCACATCGGGCGGGCGCAGTTTCGCGACATTGGAGCCGACATTCGGATAATCGGACGGATGGGGCGGCTCCAACTGCCCCGACGGCGAAACCCGATCTGCCTGTTCGCCCGTCAGCATCTGATACATCGCCGCCGTATGGTTGAACAGCCCGTTCGGTGTATACGACATATTCCGAATAAGAGTGCATTTGTCCATCTGCTGCGCGAGAAGCGGCATCGTTTCGGAGAGCCAAATGCCCGGCACATTGGTTCGAATCGGCTTGAACTCGCCGCGTACATTGTCGGGCGCGTCCGGCTTCGGGTCCCAAATGTCAATATGGCTTGGTCCGCCCTGCAAGTAGATCAAAATGACCGACTTTGCCGAGCCAAACCCGTTTTTGCCTATTGCTGCCTTTGCTTCCGGCGACGCCATCGCCTCCGCTTGCAGAATGGCGGGCAGACTTAAGCCCAACATCGCCGATCCGCCGACACGAATCAAATCGCGCCGCGTCATGCTGTTGTCGCACAATCGCGCTTGCTCATCCGGTATAACCAACATTGCCGCATCTCCTCATCTTCTTTTCCTGAAGCCTCATTGCACGTACAATCACAAATCGGTGCAACTTTCGCCCTGCCATTTCTCCTTAAGAGACCGCGAATCCTCCAAAGGTGACAACTATTCACCAGTAAATTTTGGACGAACAAAATCATTGTTCCTAAAACTCTTTGCAACGCGGATTTTCAGGAGCGACCTCATAAGTTCTACGAGAAGGAGAGAAAGAGAAAGTCAGGGCATCACCGACATTGAGTATCGCGTAACTGTTCCGTTTGGAGGAGCAACAAAAAATGTCAGTGATTTTGTGTCTTGGTTTGGCAAACGTACAAAGAAACCTGAATCGTTCACCTGCTGAATTTGCGCTTTGGAAGCGGGCAAACCTACCCCGCTCAAACGCCGAAATATCTCACGCGCCTCACCTCTCATTTCCGTTTCTGCAACTCCCTTTTTCTCAGCAGACCGCTTCTGCTCAGGCGACAACAACATATAGAGACGGAGAGGCAACGCGATCCGATCCAATGAGGGCAGCGGCATAATCCCCTCCGGTAAACGAAGGGTCAACGTCCGCAGTTGAATCGGCTTGAGTCTGCCGAACATCAAAATATCTGATAGACGCCACCCCTGTTTCCGCTTGGTTTTCTCGCGTAGATATGCCACCAGAGAGGCAGGAGGCTCCGAGCGTATATCCAGTCCCGGTGTTGCTGTTCGTGCAATCAGAACACCTTGCCGATAAAGGAACCGATGTCCAAACGCACGACCTATCTGCGTCAATGCCTCTTCCAGCGTGTACTCTTTTTTGTCTGTCAGAAGCCATGAAAACGGCGTCTTGTTGCTGCGAAGATAATCATCGCTGACAACAGTCATACCTGTCTGTTCCGAGAGAGATTTGAGAATCGCGGCAAATTTTTCCCGTTCCAAGGAGGCTGGAAATCGCAGCCGTTTGCGAATCATCGTCACAGGCATATTTCCCCATTCGATGAGGCGTCCTTTTTGCAATACTGCCATGACTTCGGGGTGTGAATCGTCGTCGGTCAGCCCAGCAACCGGCTTGCGATTCAAGGCACCAAGCGGGGACATCCAGATCGTTTTGCCATCGGGAGCAACAACTGCCAGATTGACGCTGCCATCGGACGCCAGCAGTCCCACGGAAGTGCCCGAACCTGTAGGCGGCGCGGCGCGTGTCGGTTTCTCTGTTCCATCTGTCCCGAACTCTGCGTCTTTGGGCAAATCACTCATCCTGTTTTGCAGCGACCCGGAAAGCTGGGAAAGCGGCGTTGCATGGAACAAGTGATTCTCCATATGTCTTGAGTCGTTTGCCGAAATGATGCCCATGGCATCACTGGAAAGAGATGCCGTCTGCTCCAACTCTTCAGGAGAAAGAGAGTTCAGCAGTTCGCGCATCAATGGGTCGCCGTTTTTCTCCGCTAACCGCTCGTTAATGGCACGGCGCATGGCATCTACCTCAGCCGCTTTCTGTTCCCGCTCGAACTGTTCCGAATCGGCAATCTCCTGCTCCTGCCGCTTCTTGCCATACAACGACAAGAAAATCTGATAATCGCCCGAAAAACCCGCCTCTGTCTTCTGTGCTTCCGCAGCCGTTTGCCACGTTGCTCCAAAAAGAAAGGCAAAGGATTGAAGCACCGAAGAAGCTCGCCCTTTGGGTGCGAAAACTGAGACCCGACGCTCTGCCAAATCCGAAGAAGGGGAGAGTTTTACCTTGCTGTGGTGCGAGAGTTCACTCAAGATGTCAGAAAGGGGCTTCGACGCAAAATCCAAGGCAACAGATGCGCTGAGTTCCTGCCGCTGTTCCAGAGGAGATTGCGGGGCGGTTTGTCCTCCTGCGGTGTGGCAGGGAACAATCAGCAAGGCGATAAGAGAGAAGTAATTGCTTTTCAATGAAATCCCATTCCAGTCTTGACAATTGTAGGGTCATTATCAACAAGCGGTCTGCGTTTTACATCGGCTGGCACTTTGACATCATGGAACATCTCAGGAATATAAGCAATGATACCGGGCGGAAGGCGAAACAGTTTGGCTGCTTTTGCCACAGAAAGAGGACGTATCCATTTCACAAAGATCGCACTGGTCTGAGGGGGAGAGAGCGAACCTTTTTGTGCTGTATTCCGTTGTTCATAGCGCAGAACAAGCCCTGACTCTTCCTCTACCCATGCTTTTGATGTTGCTCGTTCGCCAAGAGGATAAACATAATCCTTCTCACGAACGGAACACAAATAACCTGCAATACGTGCCTTTCCCGCTGCCTTCCATTTGCCTGTCAATTCACTCTGTCTCATCAGCATCATCGCAGGGCGCGGAATCAATTTCATCGTGATAAACATCGCAGTGGTAGAGATGCTGTACTTCTTGCGGACGACTGCATCGCCGTACTTCTCTCGCTCCTCCTGTAGTCGTGTTTTCACAGAGTCGGGAGAAATTCGTGCGAAGTTCTCCTTATCTATGTACCACCATACCACAGGAGCATCCGAGGCATTATAGAGTTCGATAAAGTTTTGTATTTTATTGGGACGCCCTGAAGAGGTCGGGCTTTCACAGCGAAATTTATCCTGCATACTATAAAGGTGGACTTCGCGTCGATTTGCCCCGTTTTCTTCCAGAACAACTGCTTCATATCCATTTTTGAGTGTGTTCAATGAAATTTTCGCTTGGGCAAGGCTGAACCGAGGGAAAAGAATAAGCATCCCAAAGGGTAACAGTGATGCCGCAAAACGCCGTGCTGCATACAACATAATTGCCTCCTAAACAAAAGTCGAGTAGCAAGATTGTATTCGCGGCAAAATTCTCGCTGCGAATACAATCTTGACAACGCAAGTACAAGTCCTGTTATGCAAGTTCATCTCAAAACTACAGGCTCAACCTCTCGGTACAAGAGATAACCAGCATAACAAGAGGACAATTAGGGTGTTGTGAATGCACCAATTCCTGAACTGACAGTGTATTTGGTGACGGGTTCCGAATCACCGCCGACAGCTCGCCACCAATACGAGCCATTTGCCTGATTCACTACGCTGAAGGTATGCGTGCCGGATGGAGCCATACCTGAGAATGCAAATCCCGCTTTTGTTGAATAAACACCGTTTTGACTTGAAGCGGATTCGATGGTGCATCCCTGAGCATAGTATGGGGAGGGTGCTGTAACTGTCACTTTGATACTGTAAGGGACATTGAGTCCAACATTGGTAGGGGGAGCAGGAATACCGACAACAATAACAGTAGGATTTGCCTGAGCCGCAAGCAGGCTCCCTGAAAACAACACGGTGCAAACAAGTTTCACCGAAACTCGCCGTGTCGGGCGATTGGACATTCTTTTCATAAGAATTCATCTCCTTCAATGAGAATGAGGCATCTCGTAGCCTCGACAAGAAAGTTGATAAGCGAAGCGTTTGCGTGCGCGTTGCAGACGTTTTTTGACTGCCTCAATGGAAGAGCCTACGATGATTGCAATCTCATCACATCGCCAGCCCTCATCTCTGAGGCGCAAAAGAATTTGGTCGTCAACGGGCAAAGCATTGAAGGAAGAAAGAATGGTTACTTTTTGCCAATCGAAGATAACCTCTGACGCTTCAGAAACTTCCAAGGCAAACGATAGCAGTCTTTCACGGTTTTTTTGCCGACGCCATTCATCAGTGAGAAGATTTTTTGCAACAACAAAAAGCCACGCCGAGCTTTGCTTGATTGTTGGAAAATCGGGTTCAAGAAGAAGACACTGCAAGATGGCATTTTGGACTGCATCTTTTATATCCTCTTCTACCCCCCCCCCGTATTTATGCATCAGAAGTCGAACGAGGCGGGTATAGGTTGTACTGTCTATTCTTGCTTTCATCGATCAATACTCCCGTGACACGCTTCAATAGGTAAACGTTTGAGCAGACACTCAGGGGACAAAACGATAAAGATTTGTTATTTTCATGTTAAATTATGTATCTGGCAACACCAGACTAAATCGCAATTCAATCTCAACAGATCAATCTGATTTCACGGTTTAGCGTGGTGCTGCCAGCCATCTGAAACCAATCATGATATTATTACAATCTATTTCTTTTTTTGGGATGCTAAATCCTGCAAAGGTCATAATAAGCGTAGAAAAAATTCCTCTCCCAAACTTAGGAGAGGAACCGAGTTAAGGAATTATCGTTTCAACAAATGCTTCCACGTTTCGCGGAATTTCGCCACTTTAGGCTGAATCACCACACGACAATACGGCTGCGAACCGTTGTTGTTAAAGTAATTTTGATGGTAACCTTCCGCCGCATAAAAATTCGAGAACTGAGTGACTTCCGTGACAATCGGCTCATCGTAGAGTTTCTTGGTATCAAACTCCTTGATAACCTCTTGCGATGTCTCTTTCTGCTCTGGTGAGTGATAAAAAATCGCCGAGCGATACTGCGGACCGACATCATTGCCCTGCTGATTCGGTGTTGTCGGGTCGTGCGTTGTAAAGAAAATCTCCAGCAACTGCTTGAAACTTACAATTTTCGGGTCGAACGTGATCTGCAAGCCTTCAGCGTGTCCCGTTTTTTTGTCGCAAACCGCCTCATACGATGGCTTCACCACATGACCGCCCGAATAGCCCGACACCACTTTATCCACACCCTTTACATCTTGAAAAATCGCCTCCGTACACCAGAAACACCCATTGGCGAGCGTCGCGATCTCTTTTCCTTCCGGCACTTTGAGTTCCGTCTTAGGCAGTTCCATTTTCTTTGTCTTCCCTGTTGTTTTCTTTTTGGTCTTATCCGTTGTTGTCTCGGCAGAAATCGGGGAGCATCCCGCCAATACGACCGCCGCCGCGCCGAGAATGACGCCGCTCAAAATCGAACGGCGTGTTAAGTTTTTGTTTTCCATATTCCGCCTTACGCCGACACTGTTGTCATCGGTTCCAACCTCAAAACTTTATCGCGCACGGCGCGGTTTGTCAAGAATAAGAGGTGTCAATAACTCCTCCAAACTCTCAATAACTTGCTCGATCTCATTACGTTCCGGTGAAAGTGACTTCTGAGTTAGCATGAGTTCCAATCTCTCCTTCTGTTGTTGCCAACGAAAGAGATTTTGCCAGTGGTGCTTAAGCCATTTATCTGTATCGAACATAAGCATCTTGATGGTATATTCTCCAATAGGAGGCAACCACTCAATTTCCCCGTTAGGAAGAATCCGCCAATGCAAATCGTGATCGCCCCATGCTTCACAAGGATCAATCAAGTGGTATCCCTGTGCTTTCTCCTCAGTGCTTGACCAACTTTCTGATTTTCGACTGTTGCAGACACGGCAAACCCAGTAGAGATTGATATACTTATGCTCTAAATCAGGTCTCGCATATTTGCCACCTTTGGGACGGTGATGATCGATCTCGAAGTTTGCTTCGCCTCCCTTGTGACCTTCATAGACAAGACAGTAGGCACAGCGGTTCTGAAAGTCTACGCGAAGATATTCACGGTATTCGGAATAATGGCGAAATTGTGGCAGAGAACTGCGAACAAAGATCACGTTTATCCCTCACGATTTGGAAGCGCGTTGATTCTCTGCTCCAACTCTTCAAACTGCCGATCAATCGCCTCGACACTGCGCTCCCAATGTTTATAAGCGACGGTTTGCATCTCAAGTGCGTTCACTTCCCCAATTACCTTTTCTAAACTGCTTCTCTCCGCTTCCGTAATAGTACGGTGCAAATCTTTTTGAATCAGGTCGCGATACTCTTTCCGTAATGTCTCAAGTCTGTATTGAATGATGTTTTCAGTGATCCAATTCCCAACGACTGCCGATGGATCAACGCCTTTTGATTGAGCAATTTCTTCTAAATTTCGGTATTCGTCTGAAGACAGCCTGATATTCTCGATTGTCTGGGTCACCTACGGCTCCCTCCTCCCTGCTAATTTGCGATATTCCGCCTTACGCTGACACTGTTACCAGCGGTTCCCTTTGCAAACCGTTTCACCTATTCGTCAAGGCTCTATCAATTCCGAGACAGATACATCCAGCACATGGGCAATGACCCGCATCTGGAATAATGTGACATCCGAGCATCTATCTGGTGTTTCCTCAATATGCTTGAGCATCTCTGATGTAACCAAATCTGATGCCGCTCGCGCTACATCCTCTCGCGTGAGATAGCGTCCCATTCTGATCTTGCGAATGTGATTGCCAACAAAATTAACATCGTTCCGCACAAACCAAGGCGCACCGTCTGGGGTAGGCGCAAATAATTCCGGCTAGCGATCTTTCGGCGTCGTAAACAATTCAGGATTGGATTTTTCAAGATTTCGCCGAAATTCCTCTGGTGTCACCGTTGCGAAATGTTCCTTCAGAGATTTTTCCATTCGATCATAATCCAACATTTTGTACCCTCTTTTCCAACTTCTTTGTCTCCAAAATTAACGAAGCGTCGAGAACAGCAATTTGGACATGAGCGAGAGAAGGCAGAGACAAAATCTGTCTCTGCTTTCTCTTCGGTTACCGATTGAACAGAAACGCCGGACTGTTGATCAATGCCCACATAATATCCTGAGTCCCCTCAAGGCGGCTGTCCGATGCTTTTAAGTGACTCACGGAGTTCGTAAGTTCTTTCGGAGTTGGCTTGCGGCACAACGCCGCCAAGAACACTTCCTCGACCAATTGCGCGTCCGTCGGATTCGTCTTGATGAAGTTCGCAAGGCGTCCGTTCGGGTTCGCAATCGCATCCGAAATTGTCGGACCGTTGATCAAGTTCAACGCCTGTCCCAAACTGACATTACTCGTTCGCTCGCACTCGCAGGGTGACTCCCGCGCCGGACGCCCGAACAAGGACAGAAACGCATCACCGCCCACGTTCGCATCGGGCAGTTGAATCGCCCGTGTTCCCTCCGGCATTCCCGCAAATTTCGAGCGCGTTCCCGTTGCCTGACTCAGCGCGTCGAATAACTGCTCTGCCTCCAAGCGGCGCGGCATCGCGTGCGAGAAATTATTCGTATCGTCCACGTTCCATTTGTTCGCTGTCAACGCCGCCTGATAGGTTCGCGACAGCACAATCGTGCGAATCAGCGGCTTCATTCGGTAGCCATTTTTCACAAAATCCCGGTTCAACGCCTCCAGCAAAGCGGGATTGCTCGGCGGATTGCTCGCCCGAATATCGTCTACCGGATCGATGATTCCCTTGCCAAGCAGATAACTCCAAACCCGATTCACCATCGCCCGCGAGAAAAACGGATTCTCTTCCGCCGTCAGCCAATCTACAAATTGTGTGCGTCGATCCGCCATCGCCGCCGTTTTTGGCATTTTGCCCACCGGAACCATCGGCATCACTGCCAAGTTGGTTTTCGGATGCAGTACTTCACCGCTCGCTTTGGCAAACACCGACTCATCACCGCCACGACTGCCCGGCTTGAATCCGACCCGCGCAAAAAACGCCCCCATCTGATAATACTGATTCTGTGTCCACTTCTCGAACGGGTGATCATGGCACTTGTTGCATGAGAACCGCACGCCCAAAAACAACTGAGTCACATTCTCGGTCGCAATATCCGTTGTGCGATTGACTCGGAAGAAATTCGCCGGAGCCGCCTCATAAGCCTCGCCCGACGCCGTCACCAATTGGCGTGCGAATTTGTCATACGGCATATCGGTAGCAACCGCGTGCTGAATCCAGTTGCGGAACTTCCGCACGCCCGTTTCGCCCAAAAACTTGCTGTTCGCACTCAGCAAATCCGCCCATTTATTTGTCCAGCGATCCACGTATTCCGGCGACGCCAGAAGCGCATCGATCTTCTTTGTACGCTTGATCTGCATCGGCGTCTTGTCCGCCAAAAATGCCCGCACCCGCTCCGGTGTCGGCGGCAGTCCCGTCAAGTCAATCGCAACGCGCCGCAAAAAGGTCGCATCATCACAGAGGGGCGCAGGAACCGCCTGATACTTTTTCAACTTCGCATCAATCAAGTTGTCAATATAATTCAACTGTGGCTGTGGCTGCCACTGATAGCCAACTCTTTTGCCCAAAACAGTCAAGCCCGCCGCCGCATATTGTCCCTCATAGCGCACCAGCAGAGACGCCTCGCCCCGCCGTTCCGCCGTCAATTTGCCGCCGGGCGTTGTCGCCACAACCTCTGACAGACTGCTCGTAAAATGCGCCCAGCGAGTCACATCGCGATTGGTTCCATCGGCATAGTGCGCGATAACCAGCGTTTTCTGCTTCATTCCCGGCAGTGTTACATTCGGCACAGACGGCAACACCTCGATCTTGGTGACCTTTTTCACCGTTCGAGAATCGTTCTGCACGCCCTCCGCGATCCATTGGCGCACAAGGCGATAGTTCGCCGACTTCGGCGGCATCACCGTTCCGCCCTTGTGCGACACGCCGCCGCCCGATTTGAGCAGCATCAGGCTCTGATCCGGATCGACCCGATTGAACCGCCGCCCCGCCATATCGTCAACCAGTGCGTGATAATCGAAGTCAGGATCGTAGCCGCGCAAGGACAGTTTGAATCCGTTTTTGCCCTTCGCCGACCCGTGACACGTTCCTGCCGTGCAACCCGTTTTGCTCAACACCGGCATCACTTCGCGCACAAAACTTATCGGGCGATTTGCCACGCTCTGAACGACAACCAGAACCGTCGCCGACAATCCTCCCGCCGTCACGGTCAATGTTGTTTTGCCCGCTTTGATCGGCGTAATTGTCCCGTCTTCCTCGATCTTGACAATGGGAGCCGCCGCCGCGATTTTTGCCACCGGAGACAAATCCACGCCATAGCCCGCCGCCGTCTGCCCCGTCACAACCACAGAGCGCGTATCCCGGCTATCGTACAGTGTCAACGTCGTCGGTTGAACCTGCAAACCCGTAATTTTTGGTACTTTCGGCGCGTCCGCCCAAACTGTCTTGTTCATGCAAAGAGCGAGCAGTATCGCCCCCGTTTTTAATGTCGAAAATTGCATCGCTCGATTCCTCTATCTCCCCGAAAAACTCTCATTGCACGCACAATCACAAATCCGTGCAATCTTCGCCTTGTTATTTCTCTTTCAGAGACCCTGAATCCTGCAAATGTGACAACTATTCTATGGTAACCTTCAGACCAATAAAATCGCCGCCCCTAAAACTCCTCACGGCACGGAGTTTTAGGAGCGACATCAAGATTTCCACGCGAGGGAGAGAATTAGGGCGTTATTGGAAGTGAGTATCGTGTTACTGTTCCATTCGGAGACGCAGCAAAAAACGTCACCGATTTCATGTCTTGATTCGGCAGACGAACGACGAAACCCGAACCGCCCACCTATTTATTCCGCAATGCTCACCCAAGAACGCGAATCGGCGGATTTCTCTACGGCGTCGAGAACAATTTGGTTGCGATAGCCGTCAAGGAAGTCCGGCGAAAACTGCGTTCCCGCACCAATTGCTTGGAACAAGTCTGCCATCATATTAACAAAGGTATGCTCGTACCCGATAATATGGGCGACGGGCCAATACGGAGCCATATACGGCATAAATGACTCAGTGGCTTGAATGAGATGGAAACCCTGTAAGCCCTGTGGGTCGTCGGTAAGATAGACTTCCAACTCGTTCAGGCGTTCAAGATTGAAGACAATGGTTCCTTTTTCGCCGTTGATCTCCCAGCGATTATAATTTTTGCGTCCGGGTGCAAGGCGTGTCGCCTCGAAGGTTCCGGTTGCACCGTTGGTAAAGCGAGCGAGAAACGCGGTTTGGTCATCAACCGTTACGTCGCCCATTTCGCCGCCGCTGGCAGTGAAGCCGCTTAATCCGCCTTCGGTATCCGTCAGCAGGGGGCGTTTCTTGATAAATGTCTCCGCCATTCCTACGACTTCGCTGAACTCACTGCCCATGACAAACCGCGCCGTATCAATCAAATGTGCGTTGAGATCGCCATGCGAACCGCTTCCTGCCACACTTTTATCGAGCCGCCACACCAACGGAATCGACGGATCGTTGATCCAGTCCTGCAAATAGGTGCCGCGAAAATGTCGAATCGCGCCCAATTTGCCCTCCGTAACCATCTGCTTTGCCAGCGCGACGGCAGGAGCCTTGCGATAGTTGTGGCAGATTCCGTTGATCAGACCGCTCGATTTCGCCGTTTCGTATGCCTCTTTAGCGTCCGCGACTGTGATCGCCAGTGGTTTCTCACACAAAACGTGCTTGCCCGCTTTCAGTGCCGCAATCGCGATTTGGGCGTGCGTGTCGTTGGCGGTTCCGATGTCCACAAGGTCAATGTCATCGCGGGTGATCACATCTTCCCAATTGGTCGCATACTCCTGCCAGCCGAACTGTTCCTGTGCCGCTTTGACCTTCTGTTCGGTGCGCCCGACCAGAACTTTCATTACGGGTTCGACATCGAGATCGAAAAAGCGTCCGACTTGGCGATAGGCGTTGCTGTGCGCCTTGCCCATAAACTGGTAGCCTATCAAAGCGATATTGATCTGTCGTTTCGCCATAGTGTTGTGTAGCCTCCATTAAAAATTAGGACGAGTCCGAGTGTATATTCGACGGTTACGTCCGAATTCCTGCCCAAATTGATTCGCACCCCTCTACATACTTCCGAATTTGGCAGCATCGCAGAAACGGAGAGCCTCTCTTGACGCCAAGATCATCTCACCATACAATAGACCTCTTGCAAGAGTCGGGTACAAGAACGTACCCGACTCAAAAACAGCCGTCCTGCGGACGAAATTCCCTCTCCCTGTCGAGTGCGAAGCACGGCACGGCGGAACGAGACCTGCACGAAGAATTTATTCTGCTGGACTCAGGCAAGAGGTCTAATGCGATGTTGCTATAAACCTTACGGCTTGGGAGTGAGAAGGAAGGCGTGTTGCTTGTTGCCGAATTTGCTCGATTATGTCTCTTCTTCGAGAAGGCGAGAGAGCGAACTGGTCATTTCGCCCTGCAAATCTTGGCGGTTGTCGTCGTAAATGCGGAGTGTCTCCATTTTGACATGGCGCGACAATCGCTGCACCTTGCGAATGTCGCCTCCCGACGCATCGAGTGCCATCGTGATCGCGGTATGGCGCAAACGGTGCGGACTGAGCGGCACATCGAAGCCGGCTTGCTTGGCATAATCGCGAATGAGGAAGTATAGCCCTGCCTCCGAAAGCCGCTTTTCGGCATATCCGCGATGAAAGTTAACGAAGAGAGGCGCGTTCGGGGCGATTTCTGCTCTGTCGGACAGTGTCGCTTCGAGGGCTTGGACACATCGGCGCGATACAGTCACAGCTTGCTTTTGAGTTCCGCGCCCTTTGCCGACGATCCAAACCCGCGCACTCTCCGGCTCGAAATCCGCCCGTTGCAATGTGCAAACCTCGGCACGGCGCAGGGCGTTCTCCAACAAAATCAGCAATAATGCAAAATCGCGTCTGCCTTTGGGCGTGGATCTGTCGGGCAACCGGAGCAGCACTTTCGCCTGTTCTGCCGTGATGCCGCGTGTGTCCCGATACTTGATGACTTTTTCCGAATCGAGGGCTTCATCGGGGTTAGCTTGGGTGGCTCCGACACGCCGCGCCATCTTGATCAGGCTTTTGATCGCGCTTATTCGGCGGTTGATGGTCGCTTCGGCGCGTTTTGCGGTGAGAAGTTCTGCCTTGTAGCGCAGGATTTGGGCGGTCATTTGCGCTGTGGTTTGGGCAAAAAACTGTTGGAGCAGTTCCGGCGACGGCGTGGCACGATAGACCGATGCGAAAAATTGGGCGACATCGTTTTGATAGGCGCGGCGCGTGTTTTCGCTCCGTTTATCCTGAAGCAGCATCACCAACACGTCTAAATCCGGTGCAACACTCTGTATCTCGCCCTGAATTTGTGCCAACTCGTTTGCCATCACACCCGCCTTCTCTGTGGAAAATGAAATTCAGTGTAGCAACGGAACGAAGTTTGTGTCAAGAAGAAGAGGGTGAAACACGATTTTGGTGAGAGAAATCTTAGAATCTCCCCTCTCGCACCGGGTACTTTCAGTCTCGTCGTTACCCATAAGTCGGTAATTTAAGGAACTGTCGCAATTTAATGCGTCAGTCCCTATCTCAAACCACTTATTCAGAAATACGCGCCTCTGCGAACAGAGGAAGAATCGCATTGTCAATATTTAGCATTGGCTATCAGCAAGGAGATGTGTACA
>Ga0163154_10003638_pt1 | contig 21127 bp, 15 predicted proteins | sample OliLakLV19MP9P1_FD_148649 | JGI IMG/M metagenome (GOLD analysis project Ga0163154, IMG submission 148649) | Freshwater microbial mat bacterial communities from Lake Vanda, McMurdo Dry Valleys, Antarctica - Oligotrophic Lake LV.19.MP9.P1 | ecosystem: Environmental > Aquatic > Freshwater > Lake >...
GTTCATGGTTAGAGATACCAATGCAATCAAAACTCATATATTTTGTTCACTTCAAGCATTTGTTAAATTGGAGTTGATGCGGTCTGAAAAGATAATTTGTAATTGGTATCAAGTACAAAGAAATATGTTCACCTTAGTTATACGTGAGCATATTTTTGCAAACCTTCAGAGTGATGCTATGGTCGAGAATACATAGATAATGTTTTTTGTCAATGCGTAAGTCCTAAAATCTAGAGAGTGGTATCGATACGATCGCCAATTTTGACACCGATAGCGATAAGATTATCCTTGGCAATGGCTTGAGCTTCGGACAGTTAGACATTACCCAGACTGTTGGTGGAAATGTGATAAAAATTGCTGCGACAGGCTCAGTGTTGGCAAATGTCAGTGGAGTCACCGGGCTGCTGCGATTGAATGATTTTGTGGTGATTTAAAAGAGTCAGGAATTACGTAAGCAGCCGATGGGTAGGGGCTGGGGGCGATCGCCTCCAGCCCCACGTTTTTAAGAGAAAAATGTGTAACAATCAGTTAATCTCGCAGTTAAGGCTGACAAATCCCAAATTATAACTATCTATGGCTCCTACAGTTTTGATTACAGGCGCTTCTCAAGGAAGCGGCAAAGCAACGGCACTGTTATTTGCCAGTAAAGGTTACGATGTAGTGATGGTGGCACGCGGGCCAGAGAGATTGGCAGCAGCAGCGGCTCAAGTGCAGCGAGAAGGCAATTCGGTATTAGCTATTCCGGGGGATGTTGGCGACCTTCAACAAGTGCGGGCGATCGTCCAAAAAGCCCTAGATGCCTGTGGCAACATCGATGTTTTGGTTAACAATGCCGGCATTTGTCTCACGGGGGCGATCGAGCACACTACCTCCGAAGACTGGCAGCAATTAATGAATACCAATTTTTGGGGCTGCGTTAACACAATTCAAGAAATGTTGCCACATTTTTTGGAACGAAAAACAGGGACAATAGTCAATGTTGGTTCCATTGGTGGCAAAATGCCTTTGCCTCAAATGACTGCTTATTGTGCCAGCAAATATGCAGTAACCGGTTTAACAGAAACTTTGCGATTGGAATTAGCGCCTCAAGGTATTCACGTTTGCGCCGTGCATCCGGGTCTGATTAATAGCGATTTTTTAGAAAGAGCTCAATTTCGCGATCGAGACGAACCCGCAGTCGAATTGCGTCGCCAGCAAATGAGCAAAATGCTGAAATCAGAGTGGGCAACTCAGCCAGAAGATATTGCTAAAGCTATTTGGGATGCTGTGAAAAATCAGCGTGCAGAAGTTACTGTCGGCCCTGCTTTTTTCGCGTCGGAAGCTTATCGGTTATTCCCCGGTTTGATGCAGTGGGCAATGGAAAAAGGCAAGTTGTAATTTTAGTCATTAGTCATGAGTCATTAGTCAACAGAAAAACGAGCTCAATCGCACTTTAAACCTGCGGCAGTGGCTGTGGGATATTTGACAGGAACAAAGGCAAGGCCGAACTGCTGTTTCGGACACTTGACAATATGCACCAATTCGCTGAGGGGATTTTGGCGATCGCCATCCTGGCCAAACTGAATAGTTCCTGTTCCTCCTTCCACACTAAAATTCGGATTGGAAAGAGTTTTCTGCATTCCTTCGCGGCTGGGTTGCTGCTGTATTTCCATTGCTTCAATCAGTGCAATAGCTGCATCGTAAGCTAAGGCGGTATCGGTATTTATTGTTCCCCTCCACAACTTTTGAGCTTGTTGGGGAAATTGTTTGTTGCGGCTGCTTGACGGATGCCAGGGGACAGATACGACTAATTTTTCAAAAGACTTTAGCTGAATTGCTGCTTCTAATGTTCTTGGTTTGTAGAGTACCCAAATTCCGGCAATCCAATTGCGATCGCGGTTGGCTTTTATCATAGCGATCGCGCTGTTTAAGGAATTAGTAATTTGACCGTCTGGAGCCAAGACTATCGCTGTTTCTCCTGTTTGCTGGATTTCATTTAAAGCTGTTTGGGCGTTGAAGTTGCTTTTAGATAAATCGAAGTCGCGAATCCTGACAATTTTTCCTTTTTTGTCATCTTGAAAATACTTTTTGAAAGCTCGCGTAAAATAAGAACCTGACGAACTGCCGGGATTGTATAAAACTGCTGCTTGATTTAGACCTATTTCTCGCAGGTACTTTGCTAAAGTTTGAGCTGCAAACCTGCTAGAATACGATGTGCGAAAGAAAATTTTTCTATGCTTTTCTGTCAGTTCTTCCGTTGTGCTTCCAGGAGACATCAAAACCAGGTTATTTTGGTCGTAAATATCTACTGTTGCTACTGTCATCTCGCTGGCATAGTGACCGACTACTCCTAAAATATCCTGCTGTTTTACCAGTGCATTTGCCGTTTTAATTGCCTCTGATTTGATATTCGCATCGTCAGCGATGATGACTTTCAGACCTTTTCCGTTAATAGATTTGGCTTCGAGCCAGCCTTGACCAGGAAAGTCGCGATCGCTCTTATTATTAGCTACAAGTCCTAAATTAACTTGTGTTTGGGCTTGGGCAACACCGCGCAAAAGTTCTTTTGCCGAATCTGCATTTTTTACAGAACCATCCTGATTTTTCAGGATAGGAACGGCAACAGCAATTGTGTAATAATTGGCATTGTTTACCTCCAAAAACGCATTGTTAATGTAAATTAAAGTTTCTGGATCTATGCTGTCTTCTTCGTTCCATGATTTTTTGAAAAGATTTAAAGCTGATTGATAATTTGAATTTGCAAACTCCTCAACTCCCTTTTGCTTTAACCGAGGTTCTGAAGTTTTGACTAGGATTTCTTCGCCGCAACTTAAAGCATCTCCCTGAATTAAAGGACAAGTTGGAGGCTTAATAATGTGTAAAAAACTAAGGGTTGCCAGTCCCGCTGTCACTGTGGTAACTGCCAATGCCGACAAGCCAAAGAGATATTTACTGCGTTTCGGCGGCGACTGCAATGCTGTTAGCGATAGCAAATCCTGCAACACCTTAGCAGCAGATTGATAGCGATCGTTAAAGTGGTAGCGCACCATTTTATTCAAGATTTTTTTCAGCTTGGCGCTAATTTGCAGCATGGGGCGATCGTCACTTGAGTAGTGCCAGACGAGTTCGCCAGTTTTTTTATCATGCAAAAGTTCCTCAATCTCTAAACCAGCGATCGCTTGAATGCCGATGATTCCCGCAGCATAGATATCGCTGTTGAATCTTGGCTGATTTTTCCACTGTTCGGCCGGCATATAACCCTCTGTACCAACTGCGCGAGTTTGAGTGATGTTCCCAGACTCGATAGCCAAAGTGCTGATCGCTTTTACGGCCCCAAAGTCGATCGCTACAATTTTGCCGTCCAGCTTGCGCCGGATTAAGTTTGACGGTTTAATATCGCGGTGAATAATACCTTGAGAGTGGAAGCAATCTAAAATTTCTAAAATGTCCAGCAATAAATCAATGACTTGCTTTTCTCCTAACTTTTTGCCCGCAGCGAGTTCTTGGTTCAGCGGCTCTCCTTCAATGTATTCTTGAATTAAGTAAAATTTTCCATTTTCTTGAAAGCGATCGATTAACTTGGGAATGCGCGGACACTTATCGAGATCCTTCAGGGCTTTAGCTTCTTTTTCAAATTGGTGTTGTGCTTCCTCCAACAGTCGCGGATCGCTGGATTGAGGCGGCGGAATTTCCTTGACGACGCAGAGGCTGCCTAAAGCGTCGTTAGCCGTATAGGTTGTAGCAAAACCTCCCTGACCTAATCGATCGATAATTTGATAGCGAGCGCGCAGAATTTCCCCTGAATTGAGACACATAAATTTTTCGCTATTTCTCGACAGTCTGCACTCGTTGATGTTGATTTTACCAGAGATTAATTTAGTAAGGTGCGCCTAGCGCACCCTACTAAAGATATATAAGCAACGAATTAAAGCAGAGAACTAGCATTAATCAAACGGCCGTTTAAATCGGCTGGGGTCACGTTCAACACTGTACCCAACAAAGCATTAGTAAAACCGAATCTAATATTAGTAGCTTCCACGCGGCCGTTACCATCGGGATCGAGACTTCGCTGCGAGATGCCACCCTTGGCTAACAAACTCGTTCCCCCCGTTATAGTTGCAGGATTTATCAGCAGCAGTCTCGGATCGTTCAAGCTATAACTTACCTCTTCCAAGGAGATATTGCTGCTGGTAAATGCCACACTAATTCCAATCGAATCACTAGACTTATCAAAATCAATAATTACCGCGTCAGGAACTTCAATTCCAACTAATCTGCTTCCCGCTTGATCGACTCTCAAAACAAATACATCGCTCCCTGCACCACCTTGGTAAATATCCACCTCTCTGTCGCCAATTAAAGTATCATTACCGTCACCGCCCACTAACAAATCAACACCTTGTCCTCCGCGCAACAAATCATTTCCCGCACCCCCATCAAGGAAATCGCTATTTCTATCTCCTGTCAAGAAATCGTCGCCAGTTTCTCCCAAAACATCGTCATCATCTTTGCCACCGTAAATAGAATCACTGCCAACACCGCCTAACAGACTGTCTTTACCATCGTTGCCGAAAATCCGTTCTGCATCTGACGATCCCCTGACAGTATCATTGCCGCCCAGCATCCAAAGTCCCCCAGGAAAACTAGCAAGTTGTCCTGGTGCAAGTGTAATATTTTCAGAAGAATTGTCTCCTAACAAACGAGAGGTGTCTGAATTATCTGGAGTGAGTACCATAGTTGTAAACTTTGTGCGATGTGATTATGGATATTGTGCAATATTCTACAGTTTAGTAGGGTGCGCCAGAACACAGTTACTATGTCTATGGAGCGATCGAGCAATCGCTAGCGCACCCTACTAGACAGATTGATCCCTCCATCTTGGCACAAGCCTGATGGAAATACCCTAGATTAAAATAAAAGTTAAAATTTGAGCCGATGCCAATTATCTTAGTTGAAGACTTGAGCAAAGTTTATCCGGTAGCTATTAAAGAACCGGGACTTAAAGGCACAGTGCGGCACTTTTTTAGTCGCACTTACCGCAATATCAAAGCAGTTGAGGGCGTTTCTTTCTGTATTGAACCGGGGGAAGTCGTGGGGTTTCTCGGCGCTAACGGTGCGGGCAAAACTACTACGCTAAAAATGCTGACTGGTTTGATTTATCCGTCTGCTGGTACTGTGAGAGTGTGCGATCGTACTCCTTTTCGTCGGGAAGCAGATTTTCTGCAAAAAATCACCTTAGTGATGGGGCAGAAACAGCAGTTAATTTGGGATTTACCTGTGCTTGACTCTCTGCGAATCAATGCCGCTGTCTACGGCATTCCCGATACAGATTATCGGCGACGAGTCGGAGAATTGACAGAGATGCTGTCACTAGAAGGCAAGTTAAATCAGGCGGTACGAAAGCTTTCTTTAGGCGAACGCATGAAAGCTGAATTGATGGCGGCGCTGCTGCACCAGCCGGAGGTATTATTTTTAGATGAACCGACTTTAGGTTTGGATATAAACGCACAGTTTAGCGTCAGGCAATTTCTGCGAGAATATAACGAGCGCTATCAAGCAACGGTGCTGTTGACGAGCCATTACATGGCTGACATTACTGCTTTGTGCAAGCGCGTTTTGTTAATCCATGAAGGGCAATTAGTTTATGATGGCAGTTTAGACGGATTGCTCGACAGGTTTGCACCTTATCGGGAAGTTCAGGTAAAATTAGCTAAGCCGCTGGCAAAAGATAGTGCTTTTGCTTACGGAGATGTAGAATCTATTGAGGGACAATCGGTGCGGTTTTTGGTGAAAAGGGAAGAGTTGATGGTGAGTGTGGCGAAGATTTTGTCGGACTTGGATGTGATAGATTTGACAGTTACCGATCCGCCCATTGAAGAGGTAATCGGTCGCGTTTTCCGCACGGGAAAAGTATAATGTTGTTGGCTGGGTTTATTCTCAATAACAGGCAAGATATCTGTTGCACTAAAGTTTCAATGTTTTGTGGAACGGGCATCTTGCCCGTTGCTAACACCGAAAAATTGAACAGGCAAGATATCTGTTTCACTAAAGCTTCAATATTTTGTGAAACGGGCATCTTGCCCGTTGCTAACACCGAAAAATTGAACAGACAAGATATCTGTTCCACTAAAGCTTCAATGTTTTGTGGAACGGGCATCTTGCCCGTTGCTAACACCGAAAAATTAAATCTAAAATTGATATGACAAAATCCATCAATATTGCTAAAACTTTACTAATTACCTACTACGCTTATATGCTCGAATACCGGGCAGAATTGTTTTTGTGGGCGCTGTCGGGAGCTTTGCCGTTTATCTTGATGGGTGTCTGGATGCAGGCGGCCGAGACTGGTCAATTTGGGCTGAAGTCGATCGACTTTGCCCGTTATTTTTTAGCCGCTTTCATTGTCAGGCAAACAAATGTAGTTTGGGTGATTTGGGATTTTGAAAAGGAAGTAGTGCAAGGCAAGCTATCTAATAGATTGTTGCAGCCTCTCGATCCCGTATGGCATCACTTTGCATCTCACGTTTCCGAAAGGTTTGCTAGGCTGCCCTTTGTATTGGGATTAGTGCTGCTGTTTTTTGCACTTTACCCGCAGTCTTTTTGGCTGCCGAGTTTGGGCAGGTTTTTGCTATTTTTGTTGGTTATCATCTTGGCTTTTTGCTTGCGGTTCCTGATACAGTATACCTTTGCGCTGTTTGCTTTTTGGCTGGAAAGGGCAAGTGCGATCGAGCAATTCTGGTTTCTAATTTACCTGTTTTTATCGGGACTTATCGCGCCGCTAGAAGTGTTTCCCGCATCCGTGCGCGAAGTAGTTTTGTGGACACCTTTTCCTTATTTGATTCATTTTCCCGCTTCAATCTTGATAGGATTGCCCGTAGATGTAGGCCGCGGTTTGTTGGTAATGTTGGGTTGGAGTGCGGTGTTTTTTGTGTGGAATCGCTGGCTTTGGCGGCAGGGCTTGAAGCAGTATTCGGGCATGGGAGCTTAAACAGTTGACAGTTGACAGTTGACAGTTGACAGTTGACAGTTGACGGTTGACGGTTGACAGTTGACGGTTGACAGTTGACGGTTGACAGTAGTTATTAGTCATTAGTCATTATATCTATTGCAAAAATAGCTAGGATGTGCCGGATAACTCGTCCGAAAATTTGATTAAAAGGACTTTTGCGAGAGGTCTATTAGTCATTAGTCCTTGGGAATGGAGAATAGCGAATGGTGAATGGAGAATGGAGCATTGGTAAGGAAGAATGAAGCAAGCAAGGAAGAAGGCGGGACCAGTGGAACGAAACCCAACCTTCAACTATCAACTGTCAACTATCAACTGTCAGCACACATCATGCAAAAATGCAATCGGGAGTATTCGACAATTGCATAAACATCCATTTTTTGTATATATAAGTACAAAATTTTACAATAAAGTCTTATATTAATAAACCCAACGACTGATAAACGGGATAAAAGAGATTCTAATGACAGCCAAAAAAAACCTCATTGTAATCGGCAATGGCATGGTAGGTCACAAGTTCCTGGAGTTAATGGTAAGCTCGGAGGCTGCCAAACACTGGAATTTAATTACTTTTTGTGAAGAACCGCGCGTTGCTTACGATCGCGTAAACCTCAGCGGATTTTTCTCTGGCAAAACAGCGGGAGATTTATCTTTAGTTGCACCTGGATTTTATCACACAAATGACATAAAGCTTCACATCGGCGACAAAGCAATAGCCATCAATCGCGAACAAAAAACAGTCTCTTCAGCCAACGGTTTAGAAGTTCCCTACGACAAAATTGTTCTCGCGACCGGTTCCTATCCATTTGTGCCATCAATTAAAGGCAAAGACGCTACAGGAACTTTTGTTTACCGGACAATTGACGACCTGGAAGCGATGTCCGATTACGCTAAAAATTGCAAAATTGGTGTAGTAATTGGCGGCGGTTTGTTAGGTCTAGAATGTGCTAACGCGCTGCAAAATATGGGATTGAAAACTCACGTTGTTGAGTTTGCGCCGCGACTGATGCCCGTGCAAGTTGACGAAATTGGCGGGGCAATTCTCTGCAGCAAAATAGAAGAGTTGGGGGTTTCGGTTCATACCAGCAAATCTACCACAGAAATTGTCAGCGAAGATGGCAAACTTACTAAAATGCTGTTTGCTGACGGTTCGGAATTGGGAACAGATATGATTGTGTTTTCTGCTGGCATTCGCCCCCGCGACGAAATTGCCAGAAGTTGCGGTATAGAAGTAGGAGAACGCGGTGGCATTGTGATTAATGATAGCTGCCAAACCTCCGATCCTGACATTTATGCGATCGGAGAATGCGCCCTGTATCAAAATCGCATCTACGGCTTAGTTGCGCCTGGGTATACCATGGCAAGCGTAGCAGCAGATATTTTGAGCCGTGCAGCCGATGGCCGGCAGGATGCCCCCGCTACAAGCACTTTTACCGGTGCGGATATGTCCACTAAACTCAAATTATTGGGGGTGGATGTCGCTAGTTTTGGAGATCCTTTTCCCAAGTCGGCCGATGCTAAAGAAATTGTTGTCACTGACACCTTCCAAGGCATTTACAAAAAATTAGTTTTAAATCAAGACGGCAGCCGGATTTTAGGCGGAATTCTCGTGGGAGATGCTTCGGCTTACGGCACTTTGCTGCAATTCATGCAAAATGAAATTGCTCTGCCACCGCATCCCGAAGATTTGTTAATGCCACCGCGAGAAGGGGGAGTGCCGGCGGGTTTTGGAGTAGACAGTTTGCCGGATTCGGCTCAAATTTGTTCTTGCAATAATGTTACAAAAGGGCAGATTTGTGAAGCGATTCGCGATCGCAATTTAACCGATGTTGCCAGTGTCAAGAAATGCACTCAAGCTGGTACGGGCTGCGGCGGGTGCGTGCCTTTGGTGACGGATATCTTCAAGTCGGAGATGAAGAAAGCTGGGTTTGCAGTCAAAAATAATCTCTGCGAACATTTTGAATATTCTCGTCAAGAATTGTACCATTTAGTGCGTTCTCAAGAGATTAAAACCTTTGAGGAGTTGATTGAAAGACACGGCAAAGGTAAGGGTTGCGAAATTTGCAAGCCTGCCGTTAGTTCGATGCTGGCTTCTACTTGGAATGACCATATTTTAGAGAAGTCTCACGTCGGTTTGCAAGATACGAACGATTACTTTTTGGCAAACATTCAGCGCGACGGTACTTATTCGGTGGTGCCGCGAATACCGGGGGGAGAAATCACTCCCGATAAGTTGATTATTTTGGGTGAAGTTGCCAGGGATTTTGGGCTTTATACTAAGATTACTGGCGGGCAACGGATTGATTTGTTTGGAGCTCGCGTGGATCAGTTGCCGCATATTTGGCGTCGGTTGATTGATGCGGGATTTGAGTCTGGACACGCTTACGGTAAGGCTCTGCGTACTGTAAAATCTTGTGTTGGTAGCACTTGGTGCCGCTTTGGGGTGCAGGATTCTACGAGTTTGGCGATCGAAGTTGAATTGCGGTATCGTGGTTTGCGATCGCCCCACAAGCTCAAATCTGCTGTCTCTGGCTGCACTCGCGAATGCGCGGAAGCTCAAAGCAAGGATTTTGGGATAATTGCGACAGAGAATGGTTGGAATTTGTACGTGTGCGGCAACGGTGGCATTAAGCCACAGCACGCGGTTTTGCTGGCGACGGATATCGATAAGGAAACGCTGATTAAGTATATCGATCGATTCTTGGTTTTCTACATCCGCACGGCAGACAGATTGGAACGCACTGCTACTTGGTTGAACAAACTTGAGGGCGGGATTGAATACTTGAAACAGGTGATAATTGAGGATTCTCTGGGCATTTGTGCTGAATTAGAAGCGCAGATGGAACATTTGGTGAATACTTATCAATGTGAGTGGAAAACGACGATTGAAGACCCGCAAAAGGTGCAGCGGTTCCAGCATTTTGTGAATTCCGATTTGCCAGATCCGAGTATTGTTCGTGTTGCGGAACGGGGACAAACGCGGCCGGCTAACGAATATGAAAAGGCTCTGGCTGGAGTTTCGGAATAACCCCTCCCCAGCCCTCCCCTTGAATCAGGGGAGGGAGCAAGATTTAATCTCGTTTAATCTCGTTCCCAGGCTCTGCCTGGGAATGAATTCCGGGAGGCTCTGCCTCCTTCCGCGAGGCGAGGCATCCTCGAACCATGAGGCATAGCCTCAAAACCTACGTTTCCAGTCTCCGGCTGGGAACGAGATTAAAGTAAATTAACAGGAAAAGAAGATGGTTCAATCATTACAAGTTTCAGATACTGTTACTACTTGGGTAGATGTGTGTTCTCTGGATGCGATCGCCCCTTATACTGGAGTTTGCGCTTTAGTTAAAGGCGAACAAGTGGCGATTTTTCGAGTGGGAAACGGGGATGAAGTTTATGCGCTTAGCAATTACGACCCGTTTAGCAAAGCTTTTGTTTTGTCGCGGGGAATTGTGGGCGATCGCAACGGCACTCTCAAAGTTGCTTCTCCCATTTACAAACAAAACTTTAGCCTTACTACCGGGCAATGTCTGGACGATGAAACGGTAAAAATTCCGACTTTTACGGTTCGGGTTGCAGCCGATCGCGTCCAAGTAGCTGTTAGCTAGATTCAGCGGCTTAATTGTTCGATCGCCATCCGCCACCACCTAACATTCCTGTGGGTGCTGGCGGATTTTGCATTGAGACGCTCCAGAGTCAGTATTTTTCGTATAAAATAGAGTCGATTGGCTCCATACTCCAGGCTCGGTCAAAAAAATCTCAACTAATACCGGAGCTGATGCGAGCATTGTCAATGCAAACAAACTTCACGGGCAGGGTATCGGTATGTTGTTAAAAGAACTTGTTTCCGAAAATAATCCCCAGACTGTAGCAGAGTTAATCCATGCCCAACTCAAAATCGGTCAACTGACTTGGGGCGAACTCAACACACAAGTTTTCGGCAAGCACTGGCGGGACGAATCTTTGCACGAAGTCCTCAGAGAAATTGCAGCCAAGCTCGACAAAGAAACAGCGAGCAAAATTATAGAATATCTCACAGCTCAAAACGGTCAACAAGAAAAATTTATTAATTTGTTTTTAGCAGCGCAATGCCTGTTAAAAGTTGAAAATGATGTTAATAAAAAAACCGCAAAAAAACTGTTAAACGCTTTAAAAAAGTTATCGCAATACGGCACGGGTTTCCTGATTCTTTATCAAAGCGCTCAAGAATTGCAGGAAACTTATCAAATTCGCAATCGATCGATCGTGGCGATCGCCCAAACTTGGAAAAACGACCCGCAAACCCTGCCTTGGCTGAAAATACTTGCTCACTCCAGTGACTGTGGCGAAGTCCGAGCCACAGCAGTCGAAGCAATAGCCCGTGGTTGGCCAGAGCAGCCAGAAATTTACCTGATGCTCAAAAACCTCGCCAAATCCGATGGAAGCTGGGCAGTGCGATCGACCTGTGTCCGAGAAATGGCTTCTGGTTGGCCAGACAGCAGCGATACCTTGCCGCTGCTGGCTGCCCTGGCTCAGTTCGATCAAAGTCCCGCAGTCCGCACCACAGCAATCGAACAGTTAGCCTCTAATTGGCCCGATCGCACAGATACCTTGCTGGTGCTGAGAACCGCCGCCGAATCCGACGAAAATTTGGGAGTGCGAGTCGCAGCGTGGCAAGAAATAGCCAGAGGTTGGCACAGCCTTGTAGGCACGGCCTCCCTGCTCAAAAACCTTGCCCAGACAGGAAGTTCTATCTTGCGAACAGTAGCGGTGCGGGAGTTGGCAGCGGGCTGGCCCGCCGCAGCCGACGTTTGCCTGCTGCTGAAAACCCTAGCCGAATCCGACAGCAGCAAAGAAGTGCGGACAGCAGCCTTAGAAGAATTGGCCTCGCACTGGCCCGGCGAGCCCGACATTTACCCGCTCCTGAAAACTAAAGCCGAGTCCGACGCGAGTTCCAGCGTCCGGCGCGCAGCAGTGCAAGCAATTGCCTCTGGCTGGCCCGGGAACCCCGAAACTCTGACTTTTTTGAAAAATATAGCATTGGGCGATCGCGACGCCGACCTGCGAGAAATAGCCCTACAACAGATAGCCGCAGGTTGGCCCGACCACCCAGAAACCCTGCCCCTGCTGCAAAAAATAGCTGATTCCGAGGATTATTGGACTGTGCGGCAAGTAGTAGTGGAAGCTGTCGCCACACTGGCGTCAGCCAGTCTCGAAGTCTTTGGCTGGTTGCAAAATCTCGCCGAGTCAGACAGACACCTCAATGTCCGAGAAACTGCCGTGGAAGAGATCGCAAAACGCTGGTCTCACCGGGGCGAGACGCTGCCTTTCCTCAAAAGCCGGGTCGAGTTGGAGCATGATGCTCACTTGCTGAGCGTGCTGGTACGGGCGATCGTGCGGCGCTGGCCCGACGACCCGGAAACCTTGCCTTGGCTGAAAATTGAGCTCGATTCTGGGGAAGCGCTGGTGCGGCAAGCGGCGGTGCTTGAACTCGCTTACAACTGGCCAGACAATCCTGAAACTTGGATGCTGCTGGAGGCTAAAGCAGAGGGCGATGAGAGTCCGGCCGTCCGGCAAATGGCTTTGCAAAAGTTAGCGCGAGGGTGGACAAATCAGTCTCAAACTTTCGAGTGGCTGAAAATTAGAGCTCAAAAGGATGAAGATTCGCAGGTGCGGGCGATCGCCCTGGTAGAGTTAATGCGGGGATGGAAAGACGAGCCGGGAATGTTTGAGTTTTTGCGCGATCGGGCTTTGAGCGATGTTGACAATCAAAACGGTTCTTTTCCTTACAATCCGCGATTTACAGCACTCGAAGCGATTATCGAACATTATCCCGAAAATCCGGGAGTTGTGCCTTTGTTGCGATCGCTTGCAGTTTCCGACGCCGACGAGCAAATCCGGGCCTTAGCGGGCCGTCGGCTCCGCAGCCAAGACTGGTAAACAGAAACAATTGCGGTTTCATACGCTATAATCGCGTACTAGACCGCAGTTGCAGTGTAATAAAGAGTTATGCCGATGTTTTGTTTCTAATTGTTGACTATGATGGATAAAAGTTCAAAAGCTGGACAACTTAACTATGCAACTAGGTGAACACCCCAACTCCAGCCACTTAAAGTCCTTTGCAATTAACGGCTTATTTGGCTTTAAGGATGTGGCGATACCTTTTGATAAAGAAGCAGTAATTCTGATTGCAGAAAATGGTTCTGGGAAAACTACCATCCTCAATACACTTTACTATTCAATCTCCTGTAAATTTGATAAATTAAGTACCGTGGAGTTTGAGTCAGTAGTTCTTGAGTTTACCTCGGGCGCTAGTGTTGAAATTAAGAAAAGTGACTTAAATTCGGGGTATGAGCCTGATATTTTTGAAATTTTTTCTGTTCTTAAACGCTATTTAACCAGTCGAGAAATAGAAATGTTACAGAGAGAAATGAGGAAAACTTCATCCTCTGAATCTGCTCGGAGTCAAATATTTAAATTGATAGGTCGATATAGCATAAGTCTTCCACATGAAGACTCAAAAAAACTGCTCGAAGAATTAAATTTAAGATTGAGAGGTAATAAAGATAGTGATCGAAAGAGTAAAATTGATACAATTAGAGCCACTATTCAAGAAAACTTGAACGAGTCAGTTTTATATTTTCCAACCTATAGAAGAATCGAAGAAGATTTAAAAAATTTAGGATACGAAGATGAGAGATTTGAGCGATTAAGCCTTGGGGAAGGAGAAGGCAAGCTGATTCAATTTGGAATGAATGATGTCATTGCCAGATTTGAGGAAATTACAACTACAATTAAAAACTCCGCACTCAATCTATATCCAAAATTGAGTGGTGAAGTTTTAACTCAAATCATAGAGGGTATGGAGATTACCCAGGAAATGAGAGACAGCATTCAACCCGACACTCTGAACATAGTTTTAAGCCGTGTTGGTGAAAATAATATATCAAAGTCTGATAGAAATAAAATTGAGAAATTGGTGAGTTCAGGAGAGATAAACTCTGATGATCAATATCGTCAATTAGTCTATTTTTTATCAAAATTGGTTGTTTTATATGAGCAGCAAAAAGAGAAGGATGATTCTATAAATCAGTTTGCTACAATATGTAATAAGTATTTGAACAAAAAACGCATTGTTTATGATGAGGCAAATGTAGACATATCAATAATTCAAACTCGAAATAATAACCCGATTGATATTAAAAACCTTTCTTCTGGTGAAAAGCAAATTATATCTTTGTTTTCCAGAATTTATTTAGAGTCTTCCGAAGACTTTATTTTGCTGTTTGATGAACCAGAGTTATCGCTTTCTATAGAGTGGCAAAAGCTTTTACTTCCAGATATTTTGAAGTCAGGTAAATGTAAATTACTCTTAGCTGCTACTCATTCTCCATTCATCTTCGATAACGAACTAGATTTAAATGCTAACGATCTAGATACATTTGTGATAGAGAAATAAATAAATGTCGTCTGTAAACACTTTAAGGGCATCCCGAGATAAGGCGGTAGTTGTATTTATGGAATTTACCAGATTATACAAACAAGATCCATCTGCGCTATATTGCTTTTTTGAAGGAGAAGACAGTAAATACTATGGAGTCAGGATCAAAAATATTATAAGACCTGAAAAGTATTTTTATTTTAGTTGTAGTGGCAAAGATGGAGTTTTAGGAATCCACAAAATGCTTTCAGCCAGAAAGTCTTATGCAAATGTTAAAGCAGCTTATTTTATAGATAGAGACTTTGATAAATCGATTCGTGAGATCGGCTTAAACGAAATATATGAAACTCCATGCTACTCGATAGAAAACTTCTACACCTCAGTTCAGTGTTTTTCGGAGGTTTTGAGAAGCGAATTTAAGCTGATGGAGTCGGATGAAAATTTTGAAAGATGTGTTTCTTTGTATATAAAATTGCAAGAGGAGTTCCATAATGCTGTTGAATTGCTAAATACTTGGATTGCGTGCCAAAGAGATAAGTCTAGTCCACTCAATATCTCAAAGATAAGTGTGTCATGTTTTGTAAATATTGACTTGAACCAAATCACAAAAAAGTATGTAATTGATGATTTGTATGCTAGGTTTCAGGGTGCAATTTCCATCTCTCAAGAAGAACTAGATGCAAGGCTAACCGAGTTACGAAGTAGTACCAGGCAAAAAAGCTTCCGAGGTAAATTTGAGATTGAATTTCTGCGGAAATTTCTCGAAAAGCTTAAGCATGAAGCTAACAAAGGTAACAACCCTTATTTCACTCAACAAGTCAAGGTTGTTCTATCTTTATCAGCAATAAACATTATTTCTGACTTATCTCAATATGCTGATACGCCAGATTGTCTTGATAGCTACCTTAAGTCTTTTATATCTCCATCTTAGTCTATTCATTCCCACAAAAGGCCGATCGCAAACCCCACCGCTTCCCCCATCATCTAACACCGATCGCAATCCGAAGCCGTTTTCTCCCACGTGAGCAACTGTTCCCGAAAAGCCGGGTCTTGCTTGGCCCGCTGCACGATGCTTGCAGTTTCCGACGCACAAGAGCAAGTGCGGGCTTTAGCGGGCCGCAGGCTTAAAATGTTAACAATTAACTGTTAATAATCGATCAAAAGGGCGATCGCACCCCGCACCGATTCCCCCATTATCGAGCCGCGAACGCTCGCGGGCGCCGTTTTCTCCCACAAAATCAACTGTTCCCGAAAAGCCGAGTCTTGCTTAGCCCGCTGCACGATCGCCTGACTGATGACTTTCTTTTGAATCTGCTCTGTCGGGATACCTTGCTGCTTCAAATAATCCAACAGCCGCTGCACGCTTTCGGCGAATTTATCCGGCGTCTGAGACATCAAAATAAACGAAATTTGGCGCACCATTCGCTGGTAGATTTCCTGTCTTCTGAGCAATACTTCCTTGTGGCTCGCCTCCGCCGGCTCCACACTGTTACTAGGAATAGCCAAGTCGAGCAAACTCAAAATTTCAGCGTCCTTGGCTAAAACCTTTTCCAACATATCTGGATAAAGCTCCAAAATGCGATCGCCCAAAATCTTGCCGTTCACCAAACGGTTCGCACTCAGCCTCAGTAAACTTTGTTCTCCCGCCGACTCAAAAAATTGAACGTTCAACTTAAGTTCGCGGCTCTCCAACTCCACTCGACGCATCGTAAAAACCAAAGCCTCCCAATTAGGAGATTCATCAAAACACACCTTCACAATAGAACTGTCCTCTTGATGCTGCCGCCCCAATTCCCCCGACTCAAAATCGCGATCGATCGGCAAGCGATTTGCCGCAACTTTCGCAGTATAATCAAACTCAGTAAAAACATAGCTGCAGTCAACTCTCGACAGATCGACATCTTGAACTTGCCAATTTTGAATGCAGCAACCCGTAAGCTGCGTCCCCTCCAAATTCGTCCGAATCAAACGGCACTCAATCAAACAAGCTTCTCTTAAATCCGCCTCACCCAACATCGCATCCATCAAATAAGCGCCACTCAAATCAGCTTTCCGCAAATCAGCACTTCGCAAATTAGCTTCGCTCAAATCCGCCCGCAGCAAATACACTCCTTGCAGGTTAGCTCGCAGCAAAAGTGCCTTCTTAAAACTCGCTTTCAATAAATAAGAACCGGCCAGATTAGCTCGACTCAAATCAGCGTTATCCAGCACCGCCTCAGTCAAATCCGCCCCCGCCAGCACAGCTCGGTGCAAGTCAGCGCCCGTCAGATTTGCCGATCGCATTTGAGCGCCATTCAAGTCAGATTCAATCAAATTTACACCGATTAAAATTGCCGATCGCAAATTCGCTTCCACCAAATGCGCTTCCCGCAAATTAGCACCCGTTAAATTAGCACCAACAAGACTGGCGCGGTTGAGATTCGCCTCCATCAATTCCGCCGCCATCAACTTCGCGCCGTCGAGTTTAGCCCCAGCAAAATTAATCTGGTCAGATTTAACTCCTTGAAGATTAGCACCGCCCAAATCCGCTTCGGGGAACGCGGCCCAATTGAGTTCTGCTGCTGCCAAACAAGCAAGGCGCAAATCCGCTTTAGCAAGATTTGCCCCGCTCAAATTTGCCCCGCTCAGATTCGCCCCAGCCAGCCCCGCACTGCGGAGATCCGCGCGGCGCAAACAAGCCCCTATCAACTTGGCATTGCTCAAAAAAGACCAGCTTAAATTAGCACCGGTCAAGTTAGCACCAGTGAGGTCTATTTCTCGCAGGTTAACACCGCTTAAACTAGCGCCGCTGAGGTCAATGTGACCAAAGTTGCGCTCTCCCTGTTGATAGCGCTGTAAAAATTCTTGTGTTTGCATTCCGCAGATTGGGGGGCTGGCAATTTAGCTGTTTTAGGACGCGCTGGTCAATAACTTTAACTGTAAACTACGCACAGAACACGAGCGGGCTAGGCACGGGGACACTACTCCTACTACTTACTGCAATAACTCATGTCCTCCGGGTGATCCGTGGGTACTTTACCCCTATAGATAGCAGCTCAAAGGATTTGTTGCGTAAGTTCTATTTCTACTACCAGCTTTACAGACTTTTGTAACTTAAAGCAGCAGAGTTAACATCTTATACGCTGGGAGCATCTCATATTTGTAACAACACTTCTTCTGGCTCCTTCCTTCTTCCTGCTTCCTGTCTCCTGCCTCAAAACTCCAATTTTGGGCTTGGTTGCGTTCATTGAGATGCTCCCTATACCCTGCCCTGCCGGAGAGTGTTTTTACCAGAAAGAATTGGTTTAAAGCCGGAACCCTTGCAGGGAGCAATTAAAAGAAGACTATTCATTACTCCAATCCTCTTCCTTCCAGGTAGAGGTCGCCCTCTTGCGGTCAACTGTCAACTGTCAACTGTCAACTGTCAACTGAACTAAAGCGCTGCAATTCTTGCTGCAAGTGTTTTCCCCATTTAGTCGCTAGAGGAATTTCTGTAAAAGGAACCTGCACCGTAGCAGCATCTTTCAACAAAAATTCGAGGGCGATTGGACTTCCAGAATTCGGCGGTGACTCTAAATCAACTGCCTGAGAGTTGACTAACAACCGCAGCGACTCCACGTCTTTTAAAGAAAAAGTTTGCAAATTTACAGGCCCGCTGCGAGTAGGTTTTCCCCAAGTTAAACTGTCTTCTTGCTGACCGAGTACAGCATAAATATCGTACTTGGCTTTAGCGAATTGTTCTGCCCAGACGCGATACGCTTCCAGCTTTTGATACTCGTTCCATCCAGCCCAAGCCAGCCCGATAAAAATTGCCAGCAGCGGCAGCCACATTAAACCTCTTTCCATGCAATACCCTTGTTGAAAATAGTCCAGGTTCTGTTTCTCATCTTCTCTAATGATACAATTAATTGAACTCCTCAAACTTGCTCTGCAATTTAAACTAGAAATTAGAGCAATTTTGGTTCTAGCAACAGCCACTGCCGAAAACTACCAAACGCCCCCCTGCGAGATATCCACAAGTCGTAGCAAGGAAAACTGGCGCTGGCGGTGAAAATTGGGTTATTGTGGTGAACACGCCTTCCCTAAACGGACGATCGGCAATGAAAAAGTTTTTCCTTCTGTGCTTATTTTTAATCGGGCTCGGCTGGGCAATTTCAAATTTCCCAGGACTTGCTACTCAAGGCACTTACGACTCGATTGTGCTGGATTTCCGCGAAGATTTGGGTGCTGCTGAGATTGCGAAAGAAGTAAATGCGATCGCCCAACAGTACCAAGTCGCACCGCAACTCAACAGCGAATTCTCAGCGGCCGACAATGTATATGTAGTTAAGGGCGATCGCACTTTACTAAACGCCCTGAGAAAATCAAATTTGGCTAAAGATACCGAATACATTGAACCGAACTACGTCTACAGCGCTTTCGAGATTCCCAACGACCCCATGTATACCAAGCAGTGGAATCTCCGCAGCATCAACGTAGAATCGGCCTGGAACGAAACCAAAGGCAGCGGCACAACAGTAGCGGTAATTGATACCGGCATTACTCCCGTCGCCGACTTAAAAGAAACCAAATTTGTACCGGGCTACGACTTTGTAAACGATCGCGCCGAAGCCTACGATGACAACGGCCACGGCACTCACGTCGCAGGTACTGTCGCCCAATCAACTAACAACAATTACGGCGTTGCAGGCATCGCCTACGAAGCAGCTTTAATGCCGCTCAAAGTGTTAGGCGGCAGCGGTGGTGGCACGGTTTCCGACATCGCTGAAGCGATTAAATTTGCTGCTGACAACGGCGCCGACGTGATTAACATGAGTCTCGGCGGCGGCGGTGAAAGTCAGTTAATGGAAGAGGCGATCGACTACGCCCACTCTAAAGGCGTTGTGATCATTGCAGCCGCCGGCAACTCCGGCGACAGTTCCGCTTCCTATCCCGCCCGCTATCCCCACGTCATCGGCGTTTCCGCCCTCGGCCCCGACGACGAAAAAGCCTCTTACTCCAATTTCGGCGCAGGGGTTGATATTGCAGCCCCCGGCGGTTCTGAAATGGGCAAGATCCTGCAAAGTACGATCGACCCGGAAACCGGCGCCGAAATCTTTGAAGGCTACCAAGGCACTAGCATGGCTTCTCCCCACGTTGCAGCCGTTGCAGCCCTTGTCAAGGCTTCCGGCATCACAGAACCAGACGAAATTCGCAGCGTACTCTTGCAGTCCTCGCGAAATGTCGCTGAAGACCCGTTAAACCATTTTGGTTCGGGACACCTAGACGCAGCCGCAGCAGTTCAGCTAGCCCAGCGCGGACAAATCAACTTCCGCGATTTCTTCCGCTGGCTGCGCGACAACGGCTATCTCAGCCCCCGCTTTTGGATTGACGGCGGTGCAGTCGCCCTGTTGCCTAAAATTGCAATGGTGCTCGGTTCTTACCTGCTGGCTTTCTTTATGCGGAATTATTTTCCGTTCCAGTGGACTTGGGGCTTTTCCGGCGGCTTGATTGCTGGCAGTTCTGGGTTCTTTGGGCTGCGAAATCTGTTTGTATTTGACTTGCCGCAGTGGCCGATGCGGGTGATGGGCAGTTCTATTCCCGAACTCGGCGGCGCAATTAATGGCAGCAGTATGCTGAATCCCTTTTTTGCTAGCGTTTTGATTCCTGGGATTTTGATTGCTTTGCTGTTGGGACATCAACAGTGGAAGTGGATCGCGATCGCAATTTCGATCGGTTTTGCCAGCAGTTTAGCGGTGAATGCTTTTGTGTCTCCCGCAGTCTGGGGATTGGGCACAGGTTTGGTATCACAAACATTTTTGATTGTCAATGCTTTTCTGTGTTTCGGACTGGCGCGTTTAGCAATTAAAACAGAGGTGCGATCGGCATGAGTATTACAGTCAAAGGCAAAATTGAACGCAAAGGATTAGGCCCTGGTACCTGGGCTTTGGTTGGCGAAGATGGGGAAACTTACGAACTTAAGGACGCTCCTTCTGAGTTGAAAAAAGATGGTTTGAAAGTCGGTGTCAAAGGTATAGTCCGCAAGGATGTGATGACTTTTGCGATGATCGGCCCGGTGCTTGAGGTGCAGTCTTTTGATGTGTTGTAGGTCGATCGACTAATCCAGCTTTCGAGCAAAAAAAACCCCGGCCTTAATTGGCTGGGGTTTATTAATCAGGGTGCATCTTTATTTACTTTCCAGTGGCTAGCACGATGTTCGGGATAAATTTGATTTTTAACCGCAGATGCACGCAGATTAACGCGGATAATTGTTGATTAATTGAAATTTTGTGGTTTTGCTGGAATACGAAAAAAAACCCGGCCAAAATTGGTCGGGAGTTAATTAATCAGGGTGCATCTACTAATTTAGTCTCCGGTTCGAGGTGCACCTGTTCCGGACAGTTCGGGACAATTTCGGAAAATTTGTGGTTTGGGCTGCGAGATCCCAAAAAAAACCCGGCCAAAATTGGTCGGGAGTTAATTAATCAGGGTGCATCTACTAATCTAATCTCCGGTTCGAGGTGCACCTGTTCCGGACAGTTTGAGACAATTTGCGAAAATTTGTGGGTTGGGGTGCGAGATCCCAAAAAAAACCCGGCCAAAATTGGTCGGGAGTTAATTAATCAGGGTGCATCTACTAATTTAGTCTCCGGTTCGAGGTGCACCTGTTCCGGACAGTTTGAGACAATTTGCGAAAATTTGTGGGTTGGGGTGCGAGATCCCAAAAAAAACCCGGCCAAAATTGGTCGGGAGTTAATTAATCAGGGTGCATC